>Ga0224500_10000812_pt1 | contig 20010 bp, 16 predicted proteins | sample SF_Oct11_sed_USG_FD_168126 | JGI IMG/M metagenome (GOLD analysis project Ga0224500, IMG submission 168126) | Sediment microbial communities from San Francisco Bay, California, United States - SF_Oct11_sed_USGS_4_1 | ecosystem: Environmental > Aquatic > Marine > Sediment | place: USA: California... | reverse complement strand
TCAAATCGCATCTGTCTCACCTCCTGTAGTACCGTCGCCCGTGTCATGGTGGCCCTCCTTGAGGGGCCACCCTAAACCGGACAGATCACGTGCTACAAAAAGCGGACAGATGATGTGCTAGCTACAGATGAGCCTCCACGCTCTTGTTCAGCCGTGACTCAAGGCCTAGAATTGGAGGTTGGCCTATGCCCTCCAAATCCACAAAGAACAGTCCGAGCCGACGAGCTGTGCGTGGGCGAACCAGCACGCGCCCGCACTCCGGCAAGATCGAGCCGAAGGAAGACCTCTTCGACAAGGCTTTTCGTTTAAGTCCCCACCCGATCGGCATCACGGAACTGGACACCGGGCGCTGTCTCGATATCAACGACGCCTGCCTCCAGATCTATGGATTTCAGCGACACGAGGTGATTGGGAAGACGACGCTGATGTTGGGGATCTGGCCCGATCCTCAAGAACGAGCCAGGTTGATCGATCGACTTCGATCGGAAGGTTCGATCAGGAATGCTGAAGTGTCGATGCGGATGAAGAAAAAAGACCTTCGTCACTTCCTTATCTCCACCGACTTGATCACCCTCAACGGAAAACGATGTCTGCTGACGATCGGCAGCGACATCACCGAACGCAAACAAGCGGAGGGAGCACTGCGCGAGCTCAACGAGCTGCTCGAACAGCGAGTCGCTGAACGCACGGCGGCCTTGTGCACCGTGCAAGCGAGACAGCAGCTACTATTACAATCCACCCCGATGGTACTCTATGCACGTCGAACCACCGGTGACTTCAGCACGACGTTCATCAGCGAGAATGTCGTCGAGCAACTCGGCTACAGCCCACATGATTTTGTGGAACATTCTGATTTTTGGGTCACCCGTCTTCATCCCGACGATCGTTCTCAGGTGCTTGCCAATTTATCAACCGTTCTTGAACAGGAGCGGCATGTCTATGAATACCGATTCCGCCATCGGGACGGGAGGTATCGCTGGTTGCACGATGAGGTGCGCATCCTTCACGATCAGGCCGGCGCACCGGTTGAGCTCATCGGTTTCCAGATCGACATCAGTAGGCGCAAGCGAGCCGAAGAGGAATTGCGCCGGCATCAGACGAAACTGGAGGAGCTCACCAAGAAACTTCTCATGGCGCAAGAGCTCGAACGACAACGCATTGCGCGCGACCTGCACGACGATGTGACGCAACGGCTTGCGAGTCTGGCGGTCGATGCCGGCTCGCTCGAACGATTGTGTCAGTCTAAGCCGGACCTGCTGCCGCACTGTCGGAGTATTCGAGAAGCTGCCGAACGGCTTGCGGATGACGTCCACGGCTTCTCCTACCGGCTCCACCCTTCCAGTCTGGAACATCTAGGCCTAGAAGCGGCGATTCAGGATCATAGCCACGAGTTCGCACAGCGCACGGCGCTTGCCGTTCGGTATGTCGCACGAAACGTGCCGAAAGCGATGCCCATCGATATAGCCACCTGCCTCTATCGCGTGACGCAAGAATCCCTCCAGAATGTGCTGAAGCATGCCGAGGCCTCGACAGTCGTGGTGCGACTGCTTGGGACTTCCCATGGAGTTGGGGTCTGCATCTATGACGATGGGAAAGGGTTTGAGGAGAAGGAAGCCCGCAGTCGGGGGCTCGGACTCCTCAGCATGGAAGAGCGGATTCGTTTGGCGGGGGGCACGTTCCACATCCGGACGTGCCCAGGCGACGGGACAGAAGTGCACGCATGGGTGCCGCTTCCCGATGTCCGGCAGGAGGTGGCACCATGACGCGAGGACCCCGAGCGAGCAACGTGTGCCAATCCAGGTGTGAGCCACGACCATGGATGAGGTGACGCGGAGGCCGCGGGTGCTCTTAGCCGACGACCACAGCTTGATGCTCGCTGGTCTGCGCCGACTGGTTGAAGAGACCTGTGATGTCGTCGGCGCGGTAGAAGACGGCCGGGCACTGGTAGAGGCGGTTCAGCACTTGGAGCCCGACCTAATCCTTCTGGATATCAGCATGCCGCTGCTCAACGGTATCGACGCCGCGCGTCAGATCCGGAAGCTCCATCACCCGGCCAAGCTTATTTTCCTGACCATGCACACGAGCCCAAGCTATGTGACGGAAGCGTTCCATGTCGGCGCGAGCGGCTATCTCCTGAAGCGGTCGGCGCCCATGGAGCTGCCGCTGGCGATTGAGGCCGTGCTGAAGGAGCAGCAATATTTGACGCCCTCGATCACCAAGCCGGTGCTTGCGCAGACGATGGAGCGAGAAGAGGCACCGGCGCTCAAAGGTTCCGCAGTAGCACTCACTCCGAGGCAGCGTGAAGTCTTACAGTTAATCGGCGAAGGCAAGGGGACTAAAGCGATCGCCTCACTGCTCCATGTGTCCGTGAAAACGGTAGAATTTCACAAGACCTGTCTCATGAAACAACTGGATCTTCACACGACGGCGGAATTGATGCGCTACGCCATCACGCAGGGCCTCGCGAGTGATCAACTCTAATCCGCATTATTCATGAATGCTTCTACTGCAACCGTCGAGACGCGGCTATGACAAGTGTGGCCGCGAGCTTTTCGCACGGCCAGCGGACAGGCTCGCCCTTCGCAGCCTCGACATACTGTTTCAAGTATGCCTCAGCCTCTCAGGGCTCCGCGTACCCGTCTCGCATGGCGTCTCGGCGGTTTCGTCACGAACCATCATGAACAATGCGGGTTAACCTCTCCCATAGTCCTATAGACTTCACGATAGAAGATCGTCGACATGGGTGCATCCAGTAGCTGATAGGTTCTGTCCGACTACGCCCCTGGCAAGAATCCCATCGTAAACTAGGTCCTTTACCAGTTCATAAGGAGTCCTATTTGTTCTAGAGTGTCAAGTCGAAACACAAGGAGGAGACTCCATGGACACGACAACACTCATTGATCGAGTCAAGATCACCTTGGAGCAAGTGGGTACGGACTGTCCGCTGGAAGAAATGATGGACCTCTGTCCTGATTTGACTTGGAATCAGATGTTTCTCGCCATCGATGACTTGAGTAGAAGGGGAGAAGTGCAGGTGACGATAGAAGCCGACAGGACTTACAGGGTACAGGTCCGTCGTTCTGAGGCGAGCTAGGGCCTGAGTTACGAGTACAGGAGGAGTCCGCTCATCTACAGGAGTTGAGATAGTTCCCGGAGGGAACGGAGGTGTCTATGTACATCCAGGTGCTTCAGAACACGGAGGAAGAAAGCGGCACAACCACCCTCAACAGTGCATGCGCTCATCAGCGTCTTATTGATGATATTTTGACCAAGGTGGCAAACGCACAGGCAAGGTTCGTTGTCTTGAATGTGGCGCTGAGATCGACGACCCATATCGCGGTCAGAGATAACTAACTTGTTCGAAGGAAGCGTTCTTATTCCAATGTCTTATCACCTTCTTCAAGAATAGGTTGACGATTCTTCAGAGGAAAGCACCAGATAAGCCAATAGGAGTGCCGTATGTCGATAGGTTCAGTCTCTTATACGCAGAGTTCCGTCGCTGACCGGACGAAGATGAAATCTATTCGCGTGCTTCTGGTGGACGACCACTTCCTCGTCCGTCAAGGATTACGGAAGTATTTGAGCCATCACCTCGACATTGAATTGGTGGGTGAGGCCAGGGATGGGGAAGAGGCGGTAAAGCTGACAGACCTGCTCAAGCCCGATGTCGTAGTGATGGACATTCACATGCCGAGAATGAACGGTATCGAAGCGACAGAATCCATCATGCGAAAGCATCCGAACCTACCGGTCATTGGTCTTTCATTTTATACCGGAAACGGGAATCGAGAAGCGTTCTTGGATGCTGGTGCCTGCCTGTTGCTGGAAAAGGGAACGGCGCATAAACATTTGCCCCATGCGATTTACCAGGCGGTCGACAAGAGTCTCAATGTCGGCTTGCCCGGTCATTGTTCCCGTGCATAGTGGGAGAGCCGCCTAAAGGGCGTCCACAGTTCTCCTCAAACTACACAAACCTACTCCCCTGACCTGTTGCCTTCTGCGACAGTGGTGGTTTTCTCTCTGTCCCAAGTTTCCCCTGCGTCGAAACCTTATTTTACGCACGTAGCCGTTCAACTCGTGAATTTTCTGATCGAAAGTCGATATAGCTGACTTCTCTTCCCACCGGCTCCCTCCTTGCAAGCCTAGCCACTTGGAGCTTGGAATACGTCTATGCGGGTCTCCCAAAGCATACGAAAACACCGCCTCATCGTGTGTCGCGTTGTTTCCCTCGTCCTCGCTGCAGTCATCTGCGGGACGGCCACAGAACTTGTTTCTGCGGAGGAGTTGGAGGGAAACCCTCCGGCACTCAAGTTGAGTCTCCGAGAGGCAATTCAAGCCGCGATCGACAATAACGTGAACGTAAGGCTGCTGAAAGAACGTATCGCCGCTGCCCAAGCGCAGGCTAGTACGAGCTTTGGCGCCCTCTTGCCGAACGTGTCGGGATCTGTGAGTGGGCGAAGCCAGACTGTCAATCTCGGTGCCTTTGGACTGCCATCCGACCGGCTTGCCGGTCTAGGCCTGAGACGCAGCGTGACGGACCCGTTCGAAGTGTATGACGCGCGCGCGACACTCGTGCAAAACATTTTCAGTCTCAGTCTTATTCAACGGTGGCGTGCAGCGAAGAGCGGCGTGGACGTTGCCAATTTGGAAGCGGAGGTGACCAAGCGCGACGTGATGGCGACGGTCGGGTTGCTGTACATCGAAGCGTTACGGGCGGATGAGGCGGTCAAGGCGCGACTGGCCGACATCGACCTGGCTCAACAATTGGTCAGGCTGGCCAAAGACCGGAAGGCGGCCGGCGTCGCAACGGGACTTGACGTGACGAGAGAAGAGGTCCAGCTGGAGAACGATCGACAGCGCTTGCTGGTCGCCCAGAACGATGAAGAGAGCGCCAGGCTCAACCTGATCCGCGCCCTCGGGATCGACTTCGAGGTGCGATTGGTACTGACCGACGAACTCAGGTTCGTGCCCGTGCAGACGCAGCCTGCTGAGCAGGTCCTCACGATCGCGCGCCAACAGCGGTTGGAGCTAAGAGCTCAAGAGAACCGACAGAGACTGGCGGTGCTCAGCTTGAGTTCCGTCACCAGCGAACGGATTCCGACCCTCTCACTTGCCGGCGATTATGGCTGGATCGGGCTGAAGCCGGAAGATGCATTGGCCACGCGTTCGATCGGACTGACCTTTTCCATTCCGATTTTCGACGGCGGTCAGCGGGAAAGCCGGATCTCAGAAACCCGCAGCCGTGTGCGGCAAGAATCGATTCGCATGAAGGACGTATCCGATCAAGTGACGCTGGAAGTCCGGAACGCGCTCCTGACGCTGGAGTCCTCCACGCAACAAGTTGCCGTGTCCGAGAAGGGGTTGGAGTTGGCGCTCAAGGAATTGACATTTGCGCGCGACCGATTTACCGCGGGCTTGACGACTAACATCGAAGTGACGAACGCACAAACATCCGTGGCACGCGCGCGCGACAATCAGATCGAAGCGCTGTTCCGCTTCAATGCTTCGCGCATCAATCTGGCTCGGGCCAAGGGTGAGATTGAGAAGCTGTTCTAGGTTGAGTGCGATCGATGACGACTCCACGAAAACCGATCATCCTCGCCGCCCTGGCCGTCGTCTTTGCCGGAAGTGGCTATGTCGCGCTCGACCGATGGGTGTTGGACCAAGGACTGCCTGACGGCCTGATTCAAGCGAATGGCCGTATCGAGGGCGATCACATCACCATCGCGAGCAAGTTTCCTGGACGCGTCCAGGAATTGCTCGTGAGGGAAGGAGCGACGGTGACACAAGGCCAGGTGCTTATTCGACTGGATGATAGCCAGACCGCCGCTCGCGTTCAGCAGGCAAAGCACGCAGCCGAGGCGTTTGAGGCACAAGTACAGGCGGCCCACACGACCTTGGCCATCCTCAATCTGGATGTACCGCTCGCGATTGAACGAGCTGAGGCACAGGTGGCGAAAGCGAAGGATACCGTGGACAAGGCCATTTCCGTGGAACGAGAGGCGCGCAGCGATGCCCAACGCTTCCGGGACCTCGCGGAGAAAGATGAGGCCTCAATCCAGCAGCGGGATCAAACCACTATGCGATGGGAGGTTGCGCAGAAAGAGATTGCCTCGTCAAGGTCCGCGTTGATCAAGGCGAGCAAGGAATTAGCGCAAGCCGAGTTAGGATGGAAGCGGATCCGCGTTAAGGAATCCGACGTCTCCGCGTTGGAGAGTCAGCGTGATCAGGCCTACGCAGTCCTCGATGAAGTCGAAAGCGTGCTGAAAGACCTGACGATCACGGCTCCGACGAACGGAACAGTCACGACAAGAATGGTCGATACCGGCGAAGTGATTGCAGCGGGAGCGCCGCTGTTGGAACTGGTCGATCTCGATCGTCTGTATCTCAAAGTTTATGTCCCGGAGGTGCAGATAGGCAAATTACGACTTAATCTCCCGGCCCGCATCTTTACCGATGCCTTTCCGGATCAGCCGTTCGACGCGACCGTGCGCTACATCGCGTCGAAGGCTGAGTTTACTCCGAAAGAAGTACAGACCCCCGATGAACGGGTGAAGTTGATCTACGCGGTGAAGCTCTATTTGACTGCGAACCCGGACCACCGGCTGACGCCTGGATTACCGGCTGATGCGATCGTGCGGTGGAAAGACGATGTGGCGTGGGCGAAACCGAGGGGTTAGGGCGAGTAGGGAACCTTTGTGCTCGCTGAGCGCGCGCGACTTGGGTGAAGCGGAGCCTCAGCGACGCGGGGATGGGCGGGTGCAATCGACGGTGCTCGCTCAATGCGCGCAGTAAAAGGTCCCCCACTCGCCCTAACCGGAAGAGAATGAAAGAAATAGGAGCAGAAGATTCATCTCAGCACACAGTACTCGGACCTCAGCACCTTGACGCTGTCGTGCGCGTATCGCAATTCGTGAAGCGCTACAAGAAGCATGTGGCGGTGGATGGCGTCGATCTTGAGATCCGGAAAGGTGAGATCTATGGCCTGATTGGGCCAGACGGGTCAGGGAAGAGCAGCCTCATGAAGGCGATCGCCGGCGTGTTGACCTATGACGGTGGCTCCGTCGAAGTGTTCGGAACCAGAGTCGACTCCGAGCGCGCTGCCGAACGGATCAAGCCGAAAATCGGTTTCCTACCGCAGGGACTCGGGCTGAACCTCTATCCCGAACTGTCCATCGAAGAGAATATCGACTTCTTTGCTCATCTTCGTCTGGTTCCAGACAAGGATTTGGCTGAACGTAAAACCAAGTTGCTAGCCATGACCAGGCTGGAACGATTCCGCGACCGCCCGATGAAGAATCTCTCGGGGGGGATGAAGCAGAAGCTCGGGCTGATCTGTACGCTCATCCATGAACCGGAACTGGCGATTCTTGACGAGCCGACGACCGGTGTCGATCCCGTCTCGCGGCGTGACTTTTGGTCGATCTTGGCTGAACTGCTCGAAGAAACAGGCATGACCGCCTTGATCTCGACAGCCTACATGGACGAGGCCGAACGGTTTCATCGGCTGGCCTTCCTGTCGTGCGGCAAGGTGCTGGCTTCGGGAATGCCGGCGGAGATGCGGGCATTAGTTCCCGGCTCGATCGTGACGTGTGAAGCGCACCCTCAGTTGACGGCGATCGCCAGGTTGAAGGCACGGTTCAGGCAAGTCGAATCGTTGGGTTCGTTTCTGCGTGTCTTCATCGATACCGCCGATGAGTCAGCGGCCCGGTCACAAATCGACGCCGCTTTGGGCGACCTTACGCCGTCGTCGTTTCGGGTGGAAGAACCAGGGTTGGAAGATGTGTTCGTCGCCTTGCTTCTTCGGAAGACGGAGCACAAGGGAGTGTCCGAGGTCATCACGGACTCAGCAGTGGTCCATGACCGCGATGGGTTAGCGATTGAAGCGGAGGGACTTATTCGCGATTTTGGAGCCTTCCGTGCGGTGGATCATGTCAGTTTTCGGGTTAAGCAAGGGGAGGTCTTCGGCTTGTTGGGCGCCAACGGCGCGGGCAAAACAACGGTCATCAAGATGTTGAACGGTATCCTCTTACCGACCGAAGGCAGCGGCCTCGTCGCAGGGGCAAACATGCGGACGGCAGCCGGTTCGATCAAGGAACGGATCGGCTATATGTCCCAGGCCTTTTCGCTCTACCTCGATTTGACCGTGGAGGAAAACATCAGGCTCTTCGCCGGGATTTATGGACTCGACAAGCACTCGATGAGCAAGCGGTTTCAATGGATCGTCACGATGGCAGGCCTGTCCGGCTACGAGTCGAGTCTGACGCATAGTTTGCCCATGGGTGTCCGCCAAAGACTGGCCCTCGGCTGCGCCTTGGTCCATAGCCCTCGCGTGTTGTTTCTCGACGAACCGACGTCCGGTGTTGATCCGATCGGTCGCCGCCATTTTTGGGAAATCCTGACGAGGCTCGCACGGGAGGGAGGCGTCGCTATTCTGATCACCACCCATTACATGAGCGAGGCCGAACATTGCGACAACCTCGCACTCATGTATGCGGGCCGGATCGTGGCCGAAGGATCTCCGGAAGACATGAAGTGTCAAGTCGAGGAGGTGGCGGGCCGGCTGTTTGAAGTCGTGGTCGATCAACCGAGGAGAGCGTTGGTGCATCTCCAGCAGACGGGGTTTCACGGGGCCGCGCTCTTCGGAACCAAACTGCATCTCTTTTGCCGTGATCCTCTTCGAGACAAGGCCAGTGCGTGCCAAGCTCTGGAAGGCAGCGGTGTGCGGGTAACCTCGGTAAACGAGCGGCCTCTGAGTCTGGAAGACGTGTTTGTCTACCGGGTCATGGCGCTGGAACGTACAGAAACGTCCGCCACGGAAGGGGCCGCGGCATGAACGTAAGGCGTATCACCGCAGTGGCGACGAAGGAATGGAAGGAGACGGTCCGAGACCGATTGTTCCTGCTCATGTCATTTTTACTGCCAGTGGTTTGGATGGTGGTGTTCGGGTATGGGCTGGTACTAGATGTCGAGCACGTCCCGTTCGCGGTGTTGGATCGAGATCAATCGTCGTTGAGCCGTGACTATGTCTACCGGTTCATCGAATCGCGCTATTTCGACTACCAGGGATCCGTCAGCGATGAACGGGACATCGATCGGTTGCTGGGCGACACGGCGATCCGCATGGCGATCGTCGTGCCGGAGCGATTCGAAGAACAGCTCTTGGAAGGAAGGCCCGTCACCATTCAAACCCTGCTGGACGGCACCTTCCCGCTTCACGCCGACACCTTGAAGGGGTATGTGATCGCGGTCAACCGGGCGTTCACGCAGGAACGGATCACCGAGTTCCTGACGCGCACGAGGGGTCTCGTGCCAGAAGAGGCGCGTCGATTGGCGGAGCCTGTGTCGCTTGAGACGAGGTACCTGTACAACCAAGAAGTCCGGAGCACGTGGTCGATGGTGCCGGCCCTGATCATGTTCGCGTTGATGGTGGCGTCACCGCTGCTCACGGCGTTGGGGGTGGTGAGAGAAAAGGAAACCGGCTCGATCTATAACATTTATAGCGCCACGGTGAGCAAGGCTGAATTCCTGATCGGCAAGCTCGTTCCCTACTTCACCATTTCGACGATCAATGTCGTCGTGCTCTGGGTGATTGCCGTCTGGCTCTTTGGAGTGCCGTTCAAGGGAAGTTTTACAGCCTTTTTCTTGGCCTCGTTGCTCTTTATCCTGTGCAGCACCGGCATCGGGCTCGTCATTTCGCTGTTGGTGCGGACACAGATGGCGGCGCTGATCATTACCATCATCATTGCAATGGTTCCAACCATTCTCTTTTCCGGCCTGCTGGTGCCGGTGTCCTCGTTGAGCCCGGGAGCACAGGTGCAGGCCCATTTGTTCCCCGCCATGTACTACACCGACGTGGTGCGGGGAAGTTTCCTCAAAGGCTTGGACCTGAAAGCCATGTGGACGGACTTGCTCGCGCTGGCAGTCTTTGCCGTCGCGTTGCGGCTGGTTGCCTATAGCCTCTTCACAAAACGACCGAAGGCCTAAACAGTTTCGGCCGGGGAGTGAGAGTGAGGGGAACGGGTGAATAGGAACGATGGTACGAGTCTCGAAGCCGTACGCTTGTGGACGCTTCGTCTTTTCGTGATGACACGGAAGGAGTTGCTGCAGTTGGGGCGCGACGCTCCGTTACTCCTGTTCTTGCTGTATTCGTTTTCACTCTCCGTGTACGTCAGCGGCGCAGGGATCGCGATGCAATTGAACAATGCCAGCTTGGTGGTTCATGACGGCGATCACAGCGAATCCTCACGCGAGCTCATCCACCGGTTCCACGAGCCCTATTTTCGGTTTGACGGAGAAGTGCGGGACCCCAAGGAAGGCATGGCGCGACTCGACCAAGGAACCGCCATGGTGCTGCTGGACATTCCACCCCGCTTTCACGAGGCGATCGGCAGCCGTGAACCGGTCTCCGTTCAGTTGCAGGTCGATACGACCAATGCGCCTCAAGGACTGTCGGCCGCTGCCTATGCAGCCCGTATTGTGGGGAGATTTTCTTCTGACCTCACCCTGTCTCGACTCGGCGCCGCCTCGGACGGCACCATGCTGATGCCGGTCGTGGACAGTGCCCATCGGGTCTGGTTCAACCAGGATCAGGACGAAACATGGTTCCAGTCTATTTCCCATATTATGCGCATGATCACGCTGTTTGCGTTCCTCCTACCTGCGGCGGCCCTGGTACGGGAAAAAGAGCATGGAACCGTGGAGCAGCTGCTCGTCTCCCCTATCACGCCCCTTCAGATCATGCTGTCGAAGGTGCTGGCCATGACGCTGGTGATACTGGCCGCCACGGCGCTTGCGATGGTGACTGTGCTCAAGCCGGTCTTCGGTGTGCCGATCAAGGGCAGCGTGGCGCTCTTCTTCCTGATGACCGCGCTCTACAGTTTCACGACCGCTGGACTCGGTCTGTTCGCCGCCACGGTGGCAAGGAACCAGGCGCAGGTCGGCATGATGGCGTTGCTGGTGATTTCGCCGATGTTATTGCTGTCGGGCATCGCGACACCATTTGAAGCGATGCCGTCATGGGTGCAGACCCTCATGGCGTTATCCCCGCTTCGGTACTTCGTCGACGTGACGTATGGGATCCTTCTCAAGGGAGTCGGTCTCGAGTTGCTGTGGGATTCCATGTTGGCGATGGCTCTCTTGGGCGGAACGATGTTCGGGTTGGGCATGTGGCGGTTTCGGAGGCAATTCCGGTGAAGAGACATGGGATTGTGAAAGCCGCCGGTCTCTACTTCGCCCTTGTCTTCGGCGCAGGCTTCGTGTTGGGAGCCATCCGCGTGCTGTGGCTTGTTCCGGCTGTCGGAACACGAATGGCTGAGTTGTTTGAAATGCCGGTCATGCTAGCGGTCAGTATTCTGTCGGCGCGGTGGGTAACTCAATATGTCCAGGTGCCGCCCACTGCATCGAGCCGGATCGGTATGGGAGGTATAGCCTTGGCCATGGTCCTCGCCCTTGATTTCACGGTCATCCTCTGGATTCGTGGTCTGTCGTTCCGTCAGTACGTCGAAGCGTTCGACCCGGTGGCGGGAACGGCGTACTTCGTGATGTTGGGATTATTTGCTCTCATGCCCTGGTTCGTAGCTTATGCGACGCGGTCGAAGGGATGCCCAGAGCGACTGTCATAATATAGAAGGAGGTTGTATGTCGTCCACGGCGGAATATAACCATCCTGCGGGATGGGATCTGTCTATCCTGGCCAGACGAATGTAGTCTTCTGCTACAGTGACGATTTTCCGCACTGTGGCCAGACTCCACGCGCTGCTTTCCCCCTCGCCCAGGAGAGCCCTGAAAACCATGAATGATCTTGAGGCTTTCGATCGCAACAAGCTGGGCAACGAAACCAAGGTGTCTTCTTTGCACAACCGTACGCAAGGGGACCGTACAAGCAGGGAGGCGGTGTTTGCCCTGTCCGTCTTCCTTCGGGCCCTCCATTTTGTGAGGTTGAACTATGAAGATGTCCGGACCACTCACACGCAATGTGTCGCAGATTTCCATGGGTATGATGATCGCCATGCTCGTGGTGATGATGTGTCCGGCAATGCTCTCCCTCGCCTGGGCAGAGAAATCGTCGGAACAGGCCAAGTGGCGTGAACGAGTGGTGCTGAGCGCGGGGCAGGAAGTTCAGGGCGATTACTTCGCTTTCGGCCCGCACGTAGAGATTTCGGGGACCGTGCATGGCGACGTCTATGCAGCAGGAGCTGAGGTGCTAGTGGACGGAGTCGTGGACGGGGATTTGATTGTGGCCGGTGGTGAAGTGCGGGTATCAGGTGAGGTCACACAGAATGTCAGGATAGCCGGAGGGATGGTGACGCTCAGCGGCAAGATTCACAGGAACGCAACAATCGCCGGCGGAGACGTGCATCTGGCTGATTCCTCGCATCTCAAAGGTAGTGCCGTGATCGGCGCCGGGAATCTGTTGCTTGGGGGATCGATCGACGGCAATGTCCGGATCGGCGCGGGGAACGTCACGTTGTCGAACAAGGTTGACGGTGATCTCGTTGTCGTGGCGGCGGCCATTCGTCTCACATCTAAGGCGTCGGTCGGAAGGAACGTCAGATATTGGAGCGACGACGAACCCTCGATCGACGAAGGCGCGGTGATTCTCGGGACGGTGACGAAGCGCGAGATACCGGATGCCTTCAACAAGGGTGAGGAGTTTAGGCGCGGTCTTGCCGGAATGAAGCTCGTTGCCGCAATGGTCAGCTTTGCCTCGACCTTGTTGCTCGGCCTTCTGCTGTTGCGCATCTACCCGGTGTTTACGCCAAAGGTTGCGTCGATGATTCAGGAAAGACCATGGGCCGTGCTCGGTGCCGGTGGAGTGTTATCGTTCGGCATTCCATTGCTGATTCTCCTCTGCATGGTTTCGGTACTGGGAATCCCGATCGGCCTCATGCTGGCCGCGATGTATGTCGTCACTCTGTACCTGGGTCGGGTGTTCGTCGTGCTATGGCTTGGCCAACGGCTCCTGAGATTGGTGTCGGGTTCCTCTTCAGCTGCATGGGCCTTCGTCACAGGGCTTGTCACCTATTTCATCCTCTCTCTCGTTCCATTTGTCGGAGGGCTGATAACGATGGCCACGATCGCGACAGGGCTCGGGGCCATTCTGATGACGAAAAAGGAGTTGGTGGTGAGGTTGCGGGGAGACCAAGTGGTGTAGTCCGCTGTCCATGGTCGGTTTTGCGAAAAACAATCAAACCTGCGCATTTGGGTTGTCTTAAGGGAGAGATCTCCTTAGATTAGAATTGGTTGGGAGGTATCGACATGCCTGATGGACTGATCGGAGAGATGGTTGGAGCAAAAAGCCCGCTGGTTGCTTATTTCTCCATGGAGATCGGACTCAATCCAGGGGTGCCGACCTACGCAGGAGGCCTTGGTGTGCTGGCCGGAGATACGATCCGATCCGCGGCCGATATCCGTCTGCCCTTGGTCGCGGTGACCCTCTTGTATCGGGGCGGGCATTTTTTTCAACGCCTCGACGAGCATGGAACGCAATCGGAGGAACCGGTCAAGTGGGTGGTCGAGGATTTTTTGAAGCCGCTCGATCCGAAAGTGCAGATCGAACTTGAAGGGCGGATGGTCCACATCGGGGTCTGGCGGTATGTGCTCAGTGGTGAAACAGGATATCAGATTCCCGTCTACTTTCTCGATACGGACCTTCCAGGGAACAGTGAATGGGACCGCTCGCTGACGGGCACATTGTATGGAGGCGATCAACGTTATCGACTCTGCCAGGAAGCCTTGCTCGGTCTCGGCGGTGTGCGCATGTTGCAGGCCGTGGGACACCGACAGATCGGACGATTTCATCTCAACGAAGGCCATGCATCGTTGCTCGTCCTCGGCTTGTTGGAAGAAGCGTTGGCCTCTGTGGGAGTCGACAAGGAGCCGTCTGCGGCCGTCGTGGAGGCCGTACGCCCGCGCTGCGTGTTCACGACCCATACGCCCGTGCCGGCGGGCCATGATCAATTTCCGGCCGACATGGCCGAGCGGGTCGTGGGAGCGCGATACTGGCGCTGGCTGCAACTGTGCGGACAAACCCAGACTCTCAACATGACCGCCCTTGCCTTGAGCTGTTCACGGTATGTCAACGGCGTGGCCATGAAACACGGTGAGGTGTCGCAAGGCATGTTTCCTGGCTATCCGGTGCATTCCATCACGAACGGGGTCCATGCGACGACCTGGATGGCACCCTCTTTCAAGGCCCTGTTTGATCGCCATCTGCCGGATTGGCGACGCGATCCTCTGACGCTCCGTTATACCGTGGGAGTTCCTGCTGCGGACATCTGGGCCGCTCATGATGAAGCGAAGCGCCGGCTGATCGAATTCATCAACCATGAAACCAACGAAGGATTCGATGTAAACGTGTTCACCATCGGATTCGCCAGACGAGCCGCCACCTACAAACGACTGACCTTACTGTTCCACGATCTCGACCGATTGAAAGCGATTGCACAACGGGCCGGCCGTTTCCAGCTGGTGTTTGCGGGCAAGGCCCATCCTCGAGACCACGGAGGAAAGGAACTGATCCGTCTCGTACACCAGTTTCGCGAGGCCCTGCATGGCCATGTGCCGGTCGTCTATCTGTGCAACTACGATATGGTGTTGGCCAAACTGCTGTGTGCCGGGGTAGACGTCTGGCTCAATACGCCATTGCCACCGCACGAGGCATCCGGGACCAGCGGGATGAAGGCCGCCATGAATGGGGTGCCAAGCCTCAGCGTCTTGGACGGGTGGTGGATCGAAGGCCATATCGAAGGGGTTACCGGATGGTCGATCGGTGATCGGGTTGAAGCCTGTCTTGAGCCGAGCAGCGGGATGGATGCCTGCCATGCGTCCGCGTTGTACGACAAGCTCGAACAAAAAGTATTGCCATGTTTCTACAAGGATCGTGATCATTTCATCGAGATGATGCGCCAGACGATCGCCGTCAACGGGTCGTTCTTCAACACACACCGGATGCTGGCGCAGTATGTGAACAATGCCTATTCCGCGCTCGACGAGTCTTTCAGCAAGGTTCTTGCCGGATGAACCAGACGGGACCCGGACCTTTCATCCTGACGGTCAATGGAGGTTCATCGAGCATCAAATTCGCTCTGTACACGGTTTCTTCACTGTCGATGCCTGTCGTCCGCGGGATGATCGAGCGGATCGGGATTCCGGAGAGCGTCATGCATGTCACGACAGGAGCCGACGGACACTCGGAACATTGGCCCCTAAAAGCTCCCGACCATCGGACTGGTGCCACCAGGCTGCTTGCCTGGCTTGAAGAGCAGGTCGGCCTTCGAGAAATTCGCGCGATCGGCCATCGTGTGGTGCACGGTGGTGGGAGGTATCATCAACCTGAAATGGTCACTGCTGAATTGCTGGACGAGTTGCGTCGAATCAGCCCGTACGTTCCAGAACATCTTCCCGCGGAGATCGGCCTCATCGAATTTTTCCGCGAGCGCTGCCCGACCCTCCAGCAAGTGGCCTGTTTCGATACGGCGTTTCACCGTGACATGCCGCGTGTCGCACGTCTGCTGGCAATCCCGAGGCGCTATCAAAAGCTGGGTCTGCAACGATACGGGTTTCACGGTCTGTCATGCGCCTTCCTCATGAAGGAGTTAGCCAGGATCGGAAACAAGGGCGAGGCGGACGGCCGGGTCGTTCTTGCACACCTCGGGAACGGAGCGAGCCTGACTGCCGTCAAGGATGGTAAGAGCGTCGAGACGACCATGGGTTTTACGCCGACCTCCGGTCTGCCGATGAGCCGACGATCGGGGGACCTCGATCCGGGGCTTTTCTCTTACCTGGCTCGGACGGAAGGCATGACCGTGGATCGGTTCCATCGGATGGTCAACGCCGAGTCTGGCTTGCTCGGGGTCTCGGAGACCAGTTCCGATATGCGCGATCTCCTTAAGGAGGAACAGAACGATGCGAGAGCAGCCGAGGCGGTCGCGCTGTTTTGTTATCACGCAAAAAAAGCCATCGGTTCGTTGGCTGCGGCCTTGGGCGGGTTGGATACACTGGTATTCAGTGCGGGTATTGGAGAACACTCGCCGACCGTACGAGCGAGGATCTGTGAAGGATTGGAATTTCTCGGTATCGCCATCGATTCTGCGCGCAACGAGGCTGGCGAGGCCGTGATTTCTAGCGAAGGCAGTAGGGTGACTGTGCGAGTCATTCATACGGATGAAGAAAGTGAGATTGCCCGGTCCGTGGTGGAGCTGATCGGAGCCGAGTTGTGACGACGAAATACGAGGAGACTATGCAACCAACAATGCCGGAGACGTTGAATCCAGAGCAGTTGAAGAAGATAGATGCCTATTGGCGTGCGGCCAATTATCTGTCGGTCGGCCAGATCTATCTCTACGACAATCCATTACTGAAGAAACCGCTTAAGAAGGCTCACATCAAGCCGCGCCTGCTCGGTCATTGGGGCACAACCCCGGGCCTGAATTTTATCTATGTGCATCTGAACCGGATCATTACACAACACGATCTCAATATGATCTATATCGCCGGTCCCGGCCACGGCGGACCAGGGCTTGTCGCCAATACCTATCTCGAAGGCACGTACTGCGAAGTCTATCCGGACGTTTCGCAGGACGAGCAGGGCATGAAGCGGTTGTTCAAGCAGTTTTCGTTTCCCGGTGGCATTCCCAGCCACGTCGCGCCGGAAACGCCGGGCTCTATTCATGAGGGCGGTGAATTAGGCTACTCACTGTCACATGCTTATGGCGCGGTGTTCGACAATCCGGATCTCATCGCAGTCTGCGTGGTCGGCGACGGGGAAGCGGAAACCGGCCCGCTCGCCACGAGCTGGCATTCCAACAAGTTTCTGAATCCGGTCACCGATGGGGTCGTCCTGCCGATTCTCCATTTGAACGGCTACAAGATTGCCAATCCCACGGTTCTGGCCAGGATCAGTCATGACGAGCTGGATCATCTGTTCCGCGGCTACGGTTACAATCCTTATTTCGTCGAGGGCCGCGATCCGTCGAAGATGCATCGACTCATGGCCGCGACGCTCGACGCTGTCATGCAAGACATCCAACGAATCAAAACTGTTTCGCGCAAAGAGGGCACCCCAAAACGCCCAGTCTGGCCCATGATTGTGCTCCGAACACCCAAAGGCTGGACCTGTCCTCCACAGATCGACGGCAAGCGGACTGAGGATTACTGGCGTTCGCACCAGGTCCCTATGGGCGACATGGACAAGCCGACACATGTGAAGATTCTTGAACAGTGGATGAAGAGCTACAAGCCTCAGGAACTGTTTGACAAGTCCGGGCGATTCAAGCCCGAACTCGCCGAACTGGCGCCCAAGAGTGATCGGCGCATGAGCGCCAATCCTCACGCAAACGGTGGGCTGCTGTTGAAAGATTTGCGGCTGCCGGATTTTCGTCGGTACGCTGTCGCGGTGAAACAGCCTGGTGCCGTCGAAGCTGAAGCGACCCGCATCATGGGAGCGTTTCTACGGGATACGATGAAGATCAATATGGAGCACCGGAACTTCCGCCTCTTCAGTCCGGATGAGAACAATTCCAACCGTTGGCAAGACGTCTTGGACATCACCAACCGGGCCTGGATGGCAGAACGTCAGCCCTACGACGACCACCTGGCACCGGACGGCCGGGTGATGGAGATGCTCAGTGAGCATCAGTGCCAGGGGTGGCTGGAAGGCTATCTGTTGACGGGCCGGCACGGATTCTTTTCCTGCTATGAAGCCTTCATCCACATCATCGACTCGATGTTCAATCAACATGCCAAATGGCTCAAGGTCTGCAACCACATCCCGTGGCGACGACCGATTGCCTCGCTGAATTATTTGTTGTCCTCCCACGTCTGGCGGCAGGATCACAATGGCTTCAGCCATCAAGATCCTGGGTTTATCGATCACGTGGTCAACAAGAAAGCCGAGGTGATCCGGGTCTATCTGCCACCCGATGCCAATACGTTGCTGTCTGTCACCGACCACTGTCTACGCAGTCGCAACCATGTGAACGTCATCGTGGCCGGCAAGCAGTCGGCGCCGCAATGGCTCGACATGGATGCTGCGGTGAAGCATTGCACAGCCGGCATCGGCATTTGGGAATGGGCGAGTAACGATCGGAATAGTGAACCGGACGTGGTCATGGCCTGTTGCGGCGATGTGCCCACGCTGGAAACGCTGGCGGCCGTCTCCTTACTGCGGACGTATCTGCCGAAAGTGAGGGTAAGGGTGGTCAACGTGGTGGATCTGATGAAACTACAACCATCCGCTGAACATCCGAACGGATTGTCCGACAAGGACTTCGATGCTTTGTTCACGACGGACAAGCCGGTCATCTTCGCGTTCCACGGCTACCCGTGGCTGATCCACCGGCTCACCTACCGACGGACGAATCACAAGAACCTGCATGTGCGCGGGTACAAAGAAGAAGGGACTACGTCGACCCCGTTCGATATGGTGGTGATGAATGATCTCGACCGGTTTCATCTGGTCGCCGATGTCATCGACCGGATCCCACTACGCGGCTCGCGGGCCGACTATGCCAAGCAGGCTCTTCGTGACAAACGCATCGAACACAAACAATATATCGCCGAACAGGGTGAAGACATGCCAGAGATCCGCCAATGGAAGTGGAGTGGGAGCAGGAAGTCTGTCAGAAAGTAGCTTGATAAACACAAAAAGGGTCTGTCTCGTACAACAGCTTTTGAGAAAGCCTTGTGAGCCCAGCTAACCACCCACCAAAACACATGAATTTCCTCACGCAAATATGCTATCGAAAGGGGCTGTGAACAGCGTACAGTGTGCCTCTTTCAAGAACATCACAGTGGAGGAAAGGTATGGGCCGGAGGGTGCTGTTTTGCGATCGATGGATTATCGGAGCATTTTCTCTTATGGTTCTGCTGGCAGGACAAGCCCATGCTGGCCATACAAATGACAAGGAGCTGGGTGACTCGGGGCCGAAGGAGTTGCTCGATTGTCGGTACGGACAAACCCACGAGAAAATCGACGGCGAAGCGGTCGGTGAAGCCTTTCCTTCCGACGACGTCTTCCGTCCCCTGTTGGCGGACCCCAAGCAGCCGCAGTTCTTTGCGACCTGGCGAGCGACCCGGTCACGTACCGACCGCACCACCTCCAACATCGGGTCGGTGGCGATCGGAGAAAACTTCGGCTTTTATACAAGGCGGGAAGGATGCAATGGATGGCAGATCAGCCTGCTCACCGGCATTTTTGCTCAATTCGACTTGGATGAAAAGAATGCCCAACTGATCAACACGGACTTCAATGTCGGCATCCCAATTACGTGGCGCTCGGGAAATTGGTCCGCACGATTGCGCTATTATCATCAAAGCAGCCACATCGGCGACGAGTTTTTGGCGGCCAACCTCGGGTTCAAGTCGATCACGTTTATTCTTGAGGAGGTGGACGCAATTCTCTCCTATGAGTACAAATGGGCGCGCCTGTACGGAGGGGCCGCGTATCTGGTGCATCGTGAGCCAGCTACGATCGACCGTGCCCGACTCCAATGGGGATTCGAACTACGGGCGCCATCGAGGCGTACGCAGATCTTGGCTCCGTTCCTCGACCGGCTGATCGTCACGCCCGTGCTGTCCGCGGACTTCAAGTCAGCGGAAGAGCACAGCTGGATCATCGACACCAATGTGCTCGGCGGTTTTGAATGGTCTCGAACAGGAACGCGCCGGCATTTTCGGATCATGGCGACCTATTTCCACGGCTATAATCCCTATGGACAATTTTTCAACCAGAAGATCGAATCGATAGGTCTTGGGGCCTACTTCACGTTTTAGGGACTCTCTGGTCGCGACCCTCGTATTCTTGAAAAGGAGCGAGAACGATGAATAAAACAACCTCCTTTTCCATTTGGTACGTGCTCCTCGCCATCATGGCCGTGGTGCTCGTACATGATTTCATCCTTGCCCTGAATAAGGTCGAAGAGCTCCCCTACAGTCAGTTTAAGAATTTGGTGGTGACCGGGAAAGTGGCGGAAGTCTCCGTGACCAGCCACATCCTGACCGGCAAGT
>Ga0224500_10000811_pt1 | contig 20018 bp, 16 predicted proteins | sample SF_Oct11_sed_USG_FD_168126 | JGI IMG/M metagenome (GOLD analysis project Ga0224500, IMG submission 168126) | Sediment microbial communities from San Francisco Bay, California, United States - SF_Oct11_sed_USGS_4_1 | ecosystem: Environmental > Aquatic > Marine > Sediment | place: USA: California... | reverse complement strand
TGGGACGTGGCGTTCGAGTCGATTCTGTCCTCGCAGGGCTTGTCGGCCGTGGAAGAAACGTCTGGGATCATCCGGGTGGACAACCCGGAGATTCTGGCCAAGCGGGACTCGCTCGAGCCGCTCACGACCAAACTCATCCGCGTGAACTACCAGCGGGCCGGCGCCCTGGTCGAGCCCCTGAAGTCGGTCCTGTCGACTCGGGGGAAGGTGGTGGCGGATACGGCGACGAACACGCTGATCATCACCGACGTCGGCAGCCGCATCGTCGACGACTCGGTGTTCGTCTCCCGCTTGGACGTGCGTACGCCGCAGGTCTCGATCCATGCCAAGCTGATCTTCGTCGACCGGACGGACATCGAGAACCTGGGCGTCCGCTATGATCTGGGGACCTCCACACAGTTCTTCAATGAGCTGATCCAGCGTCCCGACCCGAGCACGGCCAACGGCGTGGACGCCGATGGCGACGGGAACGCCGACTATGTCACGTTCGAGTCGTACGATCCGGATGTCACGGTCGTGGACGTTGGCGGGAATGCGCTGTCCGGCATCGCCAACGCCAGTGCGCTCATCCCGGGATCGGCGCTCAACCTGATCTTCTCTACCGCCATCGGCGGGTACAGCCTCACGACGTTCGTCGAGGCCCTGCAGCGGGTCGAGCTCGCGGATCTTCAGGCCGAGCCGGTCATCACGACGGCGGACAACACCAAGGCCAAGATCCAGGTTGGTGAGCGGGTGCCGTTGCGAGTCGTCGATCAGGGCGCGATCGCCGGCGGCACGGGAGCGCCGCGTACGACGACGCAGTTCGAAGACATCGGCATCATCTTGGAGGTCACCCCGCACGTGACGGCGAGCGGGCAGATCCTCATGCAGCTGCACGCCGAGAACTCGTCCGTCAAGGAAGCGCCGGCGGACCTCGGGTATTCGTTCGCGACGCAACAGGCCGACAATCAGATTCTCGTCGATGACGGTCAGACCGCGGTGATCGGTGGCCTCACGGTCACCGAGCTGACGGTGGCCAAGAGTGGTATCCCGTTCCTGGTGGACTTGCCGATCGTCGGCAGCCTGTTCGGATTCACCTCGCGGCGCGAGTCACGACGCGACCTGCTGATTCTGGTGACGCCACACATCATCGATACGGGCGATGAAGAGATCGCGTTTGGCGGAGGCCGGTAGGAGGTTTGCTGGCCACCCCGCGAAGACGCTAGCAGGCGACGAGCCCGGCCCCGCGCCGGGCTCGTTCGTTTGGGGGGCAGGCGCGACGGCCGGATAACCGGATGTGGGGAGGGGTCGCTACGTTTGAGGCGTATCCGGTTCGCCCGCCATCCGCCCGCCCGCCATTTCGGAGGCCCTCCGCATGATCCGCTTCACGACCGCCGGCGAATCGCACGGGCAGGCCCTGCTGGCGATCCTCGAGGGTGTGCCGGCGGGCCTGCCGCTGCGTGCGGCCCACGTCGACGCCGATCTCCGGCGCCGCATGATGGGGCACGGGCGCGGCGCCCGCATGAAGATCGAAGCGGATCAGGTCGAGATCCTGAGCGGCGTGCGGGCGGGCGAAACCCTGGGGTCGCCCATCGCCCTGCTCATCCGGAACCGCGATTGGGAGCACTGGCAGGACGTGATGGCGGTGGAGCCCGATCCCCCCAAGGCGGCCCCGCGCCGCCGGGCGGTCCACCGGCCGCGCCCCGGTCATGCGGATCTCGTCGGTGCCCTGAAATACGACCGGACGGACGCGCGGGACATCCTCGAGCGGGCGAGCGCGCGGGAGACGGCGGCCCGCGTGGCCTGCGGGGCGGTATGCCGTGTCTTGCTGGCGTGCTTCGACGTGGAGATCGGCAGCCACGTCATCCGGATCGGCGACGTGGAGGCCCCGTCGCCTGACGGGTTGCCGGTACCGCTGAACGCCGTCGCGGATGCCTCACCGGTCCGCTGCCTCGATGCGACGGCCGCTGGTGCCATGGTGGCTGCCATCGACGCCGCCAAGCGCGATCGGGACACCCTCGGTGGTGTGGTGGAGGTCGTCGTGCGCGGGCTGCCCGTGGGCCTCGGCTCGCACGTGTCGTGGGATCGGAAGCTGGATGGCAGGCTCGCGCAGGCGCTGATGTCCATCCCGGCGGTCAAGGGTGTGGCCGTCGGGCTCGGGTTCGGCACGGCGGCCCTGCGGGGCTCCCAGGTGCACGATGCGATCGTCCAGGGCGTCGGGCCGGCGGCCGGCGGATTCCTGCGGACCACGAATCGGGCCGGTGGGCTCGAGGGCGGGATGACCACCGGCGCGCCGCTGGTGCTGCGGGTGGCCATGAAACCGATTTCCACGTTGATGCGCCCCCTGCAGACGGTCGACCTCGCCACGGGGAAGGCGTCGAAGGCGCAGGCGGAGCGCGCGGATGTGACGGCGGTGCCGGCCCTCGGCGTCATTGCCGAAGCCATGACGGCGTTGGTGCTTGCGGACGCCGTTACGGAGAAGTTCGGTGGCGACGCGTTGGCCGACGTGCGGGCCGGCTACGAGCAGTACGTCACGCGCCTGCGCGCACGGACCAAGGGCTCCGGCGACGCGTGAGGCGACATGTGATCCTGGTGGGATTGTCCGGAGCCGGGAAGACGACGGTGGGCCGACTGGTCGCCGCCGCGCTAGACGGTCCGTTTTGCGACCTGGACGCATGCACGGAAGCACGGACCGGGAGCACCATTGCGCAGATCTTCGCCACCCGTGGCGAAGCGGCGTTCCGCGCGGCGGAGCGGGACGCCCTCAATCAGGTGCTCGAGGGAGTGCCGCAGGTGCTGGCGGCAGGGGCGGGTTGGGCGGCGCAGCCAGGCAACCTGGAACAGGTCGCGGAACGGGCGCTGGTGGTGCACCTCGCGTGCACGCCCGAGACGGCCGCCGGCCGGCTTGCGGGGACGCAGGACCGGCCGCTCCTGGCCGGTGACATGGTCGGTCGTCTCCGCCGTTTGCAGGCCGACCGGGGACCATGCTACGCCCGCGCGGACGCGACGATCGATACCGACGCGCGAACGGTTCAGGAAGTGGCAGACGCCGTCGTCCTGCTTGCGCGATCGGTGGGCGGGTGGTAATTATGGCCGCGGTCCCGGGAAGGTCGAGGTAACGCGACCGCACGTGGAAGTCGAGTGGTGACAACGTGATGCCAGGTCGGCCTAGTGGGGAGTCCCGGTTCCCGCTAGGCCGTTCGGATCTTCGGCAGCAAGGTGTTGAGCGACGGTTGACGACCCTGACGCAGCGTTGGGTCCCGACACCGTCCGCGAATGAGGAGTTATGGCGAAAGCAAAGAGCGCGCTGCTGGTCGTGGAGTCGCCCACCAAGGCGAAGACGGTCGGCAAGTACCTGAAGGACCTCGGCGGTGAATTCAAGCAGTTCACCGTCAAGGCGACCGTCGGGCACTTGCGTGACTTGCCGCAGCGTGAGCTTGGCGTGGATGTCGACAATGACTTCGCGCCGAAGTACGTCACGATCCGCGGCAAGGGGAAGACGCTCGCGGAACTGAAGAAGGCCGCCAAGGGCGCGGATACCATCTATCTCGCGACCGACCCCGACCGCGAGGGCGAGGCCATCGCCTGGCACGTGGCGGATCAATTGAACGCCGCTCCGCGGATCCGGCGGGTGCTGTTCCACGAGATCACGAAGGATGCCGTCCGGGATGCCATCCGGAACCCGACGGCCATCGATGACCGGAAGGTCGACGCACAGCAGGCGCGCCGCATTCTCGATCGGCTCGTGGGTTACAAAGCGAGTCCGCTGCTGTGGAAGTCCATCAAGACCGGCCTCTCGGCGGGCCGGGTGCAGACGGTGGCCCTCCGGCTCATTTGCGAGCGCGAAGACGAGATCCGCGCGTTTACTCCTAAGGAATACTGGAGCATCGAGGTCGACCTCGAGGCACAGCGCAAGAAGTTCCAGGCGAAGCTCCACAAGATCGCGGGGCATCGTCCGGAGCTTGGGAATGAGGCCGCGGCGCTGCAGGTCGTAACGGCCGTCACGGGCAAACCCTTCGTGGTCTCGGCGGTGACTCGGCGGCAGCGGCGCAAGCATGCCCCGCCGCCGTTCACCACCAGCACGCTGCAGCAGGAAGCAGCCAAGCAGATGGGGTTCTCGGCGCAGCGCACCATGCGCACGGCCCAGCAGTTGTACGAGGGGGTCGAGCTTGGGAAGGAAGGCGCGGTCGGCCTCATCACCTACATGCGGACGGACTCCACGCGGGTGGCGCCGGTCGCACTCGAGGCGGTGCGGGAGTACATCGGGAAGGAGTTCCCGGCGGAGTATCTGCCGGCCAAGCCCAATGTCTTCACGAGCCGGAAGTCGGCGCGTGCCCAGGATGCCCACGAAGCGATCCGTCCATCCGACGTTTGGCGTCGCCCGGAGGACCTCAAGAAGGCGCTGACGCCCGACCAGCTGAAGTTGTATCGCCTCATCTGGCAGCGGTTCGTCGGGTCGCAGATGGCGCCCGTGGTCTACGACACCACCACCATCGATTTCGAGGTTGGGCAGTATCTGTTCCGCGCCACCGGGTCGGTCGTGAAGTTCACGGGCTACCATGCGGTGTTCCACGAGGGGCACGAGGCGGAGGAAGGGCGCACGCTGGAGGATCTGAAGCCCGTCCCGTCCCTCGAGGAAGGTGAAGCAGCCAAGGTCCGGCAGATCACGCCGAATCAGCACTTCACGGAGCCGCCACCGCGGTACAGCGAGGCGAGTCTGGTGAAGGAGCTGGAGAAGCGGGGGATCGGTCGGCCGAGTACCTATGCCGCGATCATTTCCACCCTCCGGAACCGCGACTACGTAACGCTTGCGGAGCGCCGCTTCCAGCCGACGTCGCTTGGCGAAACGGTCTCCCGGGTGCTCGTGTCGCGCTTCCCGGACATCTTCAATGTCGAGTTCACGTCGGAGATGGAGAACGAGCTCGACAAGGTCGAAGAGGGGGACCTGGGTTGGGTCGACGTGCTCCGGAACTTCTACGGCCCGTTCTCGACCGCGCTCGCGGCGATCGATCCCGAGGCGATGATTCGGGAGGCGCACGACGTCAGTGAGGTGGAAGGACAACCGTGTCCCGAGTGCGGCAAGGGCACCTTGCGCGTGCGCACCGGCCGGTTCGGTCCGTTCGTCGCGTGCTCGGACTACCCGGAGTGCAAGTACACCAAGCCACTGAAGCGGGATCGCGCCCCGGACCGCCCCACGGACCAGAAGTGCCCCACGTGCGACCGGCCCATGGTGATCAAGACGGGACGCTTCGGCGAGTTCCTGGCCTGTACTGGGTATCCGGAGTGCAAGACCACGCGACCCATTCCGCTCGGGGTGAAGTGCCCCAAGTGCAAGGACGGTGAACTGGCCGAGCGCCGGACCAAGCGCGGGCGCTCGTTCTTCGGCTGCTCCCGCTATCCCGACTGTGACTTCTCGACGTGGTATCGTCCCACGCCGGTGACGTGCCCCTCCTGCGGGTACCTCGGCGCCGAGATGCGGAGCACGAAGACCCGCGGCGACTACCGCCGGTGCCTCGCATGCGAGACGGAATTCGTCGTGGAGGAGGGGGCGCCGGCGCCCGCCGGGGCGTGACGGTCACGGTGGTCGGCGGCGGCCTCGCGGGATGCGAGGCGGCCTGGGCGCTCGCCGAGCGCGGGTACGCCGTCCGCCTCCACGAAATGCGTCCAGCGGTCGGGACGCCCGCGCACCAGACCGACCGGCTTGCCGAAATCGTCTGCAGCAACACGTTCAAGTCCACGGAGCTGACCAACGCGCACGGCCTCCTGAAAGCGGAGCTGCGCCGGCTGGGGAGCCTGCTGCTGCGCGTCGCGGACGAGGTCCGCGTTCCGGGCGGCTCCGCCTTGGCGGTGGACCGCGCACTCTTTGCCGAGGCCGTCACGGCCCGCGTGACCGCGCACCCGTGCATTACCGTCGTGCGGGGTGAGGTGACGGAGTTGCCGTCGCCCGGTATCGTCGCGACCGGGCCGCTCACGTCCGACGCACTGGCTGCCGCGCTCACCGAGCGGCTGGGAACCGGAGGCTTGGCGTTCTTCGATGCCATCGCCCCCATCGTGTCGGCCGAATCACTCGACCAGACCCGGCTCTACCGCGCGTCCCGCTACGGCAAGGGCGGGGGCGACGACTATCTCAACGCTCCACTCACGCGCGAGGCCTACGGCACGTTCGTCGCGGCGCTCCGGGACGGAGAACAGTTCCGCCCGCACGAGTTCGACGCCGTGCCGTATTTCGAGGCTTGCCTGCCCATCGAGGAGATGGCCTCCCGGGGCGAGGACGCGCTCCGGTTCGGACCGATGAAGCCGGTCGGGCTCCCGGACCCGACGACGGGCCGACCGCCCTACGCGGTGGTGCAGCTGCGGCAGGAAGACCGGGCCGGGCAGATGTGGAACCTCGTCGGATTTCAGACCCGGCTGAGGATCCCGGAGCAGCAGCGCATCTTCCGCACGATCCCCGGCCTCGAGTCGGCGGAGTTCCTGCGCCTTGGCAGCATCCACCGCAACACGTATCTCAACGCTCCGGCGAGCCTGACGCCACCGCTCTCGGCCCCCGACGATCCGCACCTCCTGTTTGCCGGACAACTGGTGGGTGTGGAGGGCTATACCGAGTCGTTGGGCACTGGGCTCTACGCCGGGCTTACCTTGTCGCGGGTCCTCGCCGGCGGGACCGCCGTCCTGCCTCCGGAGGAGACCATGCTCGGGGCGCTGCTGCGCTACGTCCACGGCGCCGACCCGCGGCATTTCCAGCCGATGAACGCCAATTTCGGCCTGTTGCCCCCGCTCCCGGCCCCACCGCGCGACAAGCGACTGCGCAAACAGATGCTCGCGGAGCGCAGCCTTGCGGCCATGGAGGCGTTCGCGGACACCTTCACCGAGGTGCGCCGGTGAGTGCGGAACCGGCGCTCCGCGCCGAGATCGAGGAGTTCCTGATCTTTCTCACGAAGGAGCGGAATGACTCCCCGCATACCACCCGAGCCTACCGGCGCGACCTCGCGGCGTTCCAGCGGTTTGCCGACGAGTATTTCGGGGCGCCGTGGGAATGGGGGGAGGTGGATCGGCTCGCACTGCGCAGCTTCATGGGGGAACTCGCACGCCGAGGGCTTGCCAGGCGGTCCATCGCGCGCGCGGTCTCGGCCCTCCGAACGCTGTACCGCTTTCTCGGATCGCGATATGGCCTGTCGGTCAACCCGGCACGGGGGCTGCGGCTTCCGAAGCCGGAGCGACGCCTGCCGGAGATCCTCGACCGGGCACAGGTGGACGAGCTGTTTGCGCTGGCGGAAGGCGCCGCGTCCCGGGGGGGATTCCAGGAAGTGCGGGATTTGGCCATTCTCGAGGTGTTCTACGGGACCGGTATGCGGCTCGCCGAACTCGCCGGACTCGACGTGCGGGACGTCGATCTCGTGGCGGAGCAGGCGAAGGTGCGCGGCAAGGGAAGGAAGGAACGCATCCTGCCACTGGGCCGGGCCGCCGGGCGCGCGCTGCGGGCCTATGAAGGGGCGCGTGAGGCATACCTGGGGGGCCTCGCCGCCGGGCGCGGCGACCGCCGGGCGCTGTTCCTTGGCCGCTCCGGCGCCCGCCTTTCGCCGCGGGGCGTGCAGCTCGCCGTCCGCCGGTACCTGCGCATGTTCGGGGAACGGTCGGCGCTCAAGGTGCACTCGTTGCGGCACACGTTTGCGACCCATCTGCTCGATGCCGGCGCCGACCTGCGGGCCGTCCAGGAGCTGCTCGGCCACCGTTCGCTCAGCACGACCCAGGTGTATACTCATACCAGTATCGAGCGCCTGAAGCGGGTGTATCAGGCCGCGCACCCGCGTGCCAAGTAACGGACATCGGAGACGACGCATGCCTCCTCGAGTGCGTTCCACGACGATCCTCTGCGTTCGCAAGGACGGACGGGTGGTGATGGGTGGTGACGGTCAGGTGACGGTGGGCGACACGGTGATGAAGTCGCGGGCCACGAAGGTCCGGCAGCTGGGGGGGGGAACGGTGGTGGCGGGCTTCGCCGGCGCCGCCGCGGACGCGTTCACGCTGTTCGAGAAGTTCGAGGAGAAGCTCCAACGGTTCCCGGCCAACCTGCCACGGGCGGCGGTGGAGCTGGCGAAAGACTGGCGCAGCGACCGGGTGTTGCGCCGGCTCGAGGCGCTCCTCGCGGTGGCTGATGCGGCGCACGGCTTCGTGCTCAGCGGCAGCGGGGAGTTGATCGAGCCGGACGATGGGATGCTGGCGATCGGCAGCGGGGGCAACTACGCATTGGCCGCGGCCCGCGCGCTGCTCGACTCCCCACTCGATGCACGTGGGATCGTCGAGCGCAGCCTGGGGATCGCGGCGGACATCTGTGTCTTCACCAACCGGCATCTGACGGTGGTCGAACTGGGAGAAAGCCGATGACCGAGGCGGCCTCCGAGCGGACCGGCCCGCCGGCCGCCACGCCTCCGGTCGAGCCGTTGCCCTGGCTGGAGGAACTCCCGCCGCGCCAGATCGTGGCGGAACTCGACCGCTACATCGTCGGGCAGAAGGCGGCCAAGCGTGCGGTCGCGATCGCGATCCGTAATCGGTGGCGGCGCTCGCAGACCCCGGAGCAGATCCGGGACGAGATCGTTCCCAACAACATCATCATGATTGGCCCCACGGGAGTCGGGAAGACCGAGATCGCGCGGCGGCTCGCGCGACTCGCCGGGGCACCCTTCCTCAAGGTGGAAGCGTCGAAGTTCACCGAGGTCGGGTACGTCGGGCGGGATGTGGAATCCATGGTGCGTGAGCTGGTGGACGCGTCCATCACCATGGTTCGGGGCGAGCGTGAGGACGACGTGTATCCCCAGGCGGAGGAACGGGCGGAGGAGCGGCTCCTCGATCTGCTCCTGCCCCCGCCACCCTCCACGGCGGAACCGGCGGGGTCCCCGGCCGAGGCGGCCGGAACCACGCCGCCCGAGCGGTTCGTGGTGACGGCCACGGGCGAAGCGCAGGCGGTGACGGCCGAGGACGAGCGACACAGCCGGACGCGGGAAAAGCTCCGCCACCTCCTGCGCGACGGGAAGCTCGAGGAGCGTGAGGTCGAGGTCGAGATCACGCAAGACGGAATTCCCATGCTCGACATGATGCCGCAGCCACCTGGCATGGAGGGGGCCGACATCAACTTCACCGAGATGCTGCGGGACATGCTGCCGAAGCGGAAGAAGCGCCGCACCGTCCGCCTGACCGAGGCCCGGCGGATCCTCATCGATGAGGAGCTCCGGAAGCTCGTGGACATGGATGACGTCGTGAACGAGGCCCTGGATCGGGTCGAGAATCACGGAATCCTGTTCATCGACGAGCTCGACAAGATCGCCGGTGAACGGAGTCAGGTGGGCCCCGACGTCTCGCGTGAAGGCGTGCAACGGGACCTCCTGCCGATCGTCGAGGGGTCGACCGTGCAGACCCGGTATGGCTACGTCCGCACGGACCATATCCTGTTCATTGCCGCCGGCGCGTTCCACGTCGCCAAGCCGTCAGACCTCATTCCGGAGTTGCAGGGACGCTTCCCCATCCGCGTGGAGCTCACCACGCTGACGGAGGACGACTTCGTGCGGATCATGACCGAGCCCGAGAACGCGCTCACCAAGCAGTACCAGGCGCTCTGCGCTGCCGACGGGGCCGAGCTCGTGTTCGCCGACAGCGGGATCCGCGAGGTCGCCCGCATTGCCACCCAGCTCAACGAGCGCATCGAGAACATCGGGGCCCGGCGCCTGCATACCGTGATGTCCACCCTCCTCGAGGACCTGCTCTTCGATCTCCCCGAAGTCGCCGAGCGGCACGTGACCTTCGATGCCGAGGCGGTGCGCGCGCGCCTGCTCCACGTGGTGGAAGACGAGGATCTGCGCAAGTACATCCTGTAGCCACGGAGTACACGGAAGACGCGGAGGTACACGGACGAGTCACGGATCGCTCGGCTCAGTGCCTCTGCGGCCGCTAGCGACTCCCGAAGCCAGTCCCTTTGGGCGCGCTTCCGTGCCCTTCTGCGTCATTCCGTGTCTTCACAGACCTTATCCAACGGTCCTCCGTGGCAGTCTCCGTGTCCCTCCGTGTTGCTCTTTGGACGTGCCCCTTCCGTGGTCTCCGTGGCCCTTCCGTGGCCTCCGTGGCCCTTCTTGCGGTCGTTGGTGAACAGCAGCCGTTGGAATTCCGGTTGAGCACCGAAGTTGAGCAGCAGGCCGACTTCAATGTCCGAGGCGCGCAGGTAGTTGAGCAGTTGCGCGGTGTGCGCCGAATTCAAGGCGGGTCGTGCCTTGATCTCGACCAGAACCCGCCGGTTCACCAATGGGTCGGCACGGAAACACGCGATCGTGTGACCCCGGAAGCGGACGCCGATATCCACCTGGCTTTCCACCAGAGGCCTCGATGCCTCCAACTCCCGCGCCATGGACCGTTGGTAGACGCGCTCCGCAAACCCTCCGCCCAGTTCGCGGTGGACGCGATAGAATGACCCAAGGATGCAGTCGGTCACTTCTCCATGAAACAGTTTCATCATGGTCCCTGCGGCGGTATCCCACGATACATGCCCAGTCCCCATCCTTCTTCACCCTTTCTTCGCCGCCCCCCCATCCCACCGCAACCGCCTAGCGGTCCGTGTCCCTCCGTGTCCCTCCGTGGCTCTTCCGTGGCTCTTGTCCGTGGCCCTCCGCGGCCGTAGAATCCCCGTGCACCTGTCAAATTGACCGTCTTCCAGCCCCCTGATATGCCGAAACGTGACTTTCTGGCCATCCCGGATCTCTCGCGCGAAGAGATCGGCGCCGTGGTGGATCTCGCCCAGCGGATGAAGCGAGGTGAGTATCGCGATCGCCCGCTCGAGGGCAAGACGCTCGCGATGATCTTCACCAAGAGCAGCACGCGCACGCGCGTGTCCTTCGAGGTGGGGACGTTGCAGCTCGGCGGACATGCGCTGTTCCTCTCGTCGCGCGACATCCAGCTCGGTCGTGGTGAGCCGATCCGTGACACCGCCCGCGTGCTGTCGCGCTACGTGGACGGCATCATGATCCGGACGTTCGCGCACAGCGACGTCGAGGAGCTTGCGCGCCATGCGAGCGTCCCGGTCATCAATGGGCTGACCGACCTGCTCCATCCGTGCCAGGTACTCACCGACGTCTTCACCATGCACGAGTACCTCGGCGGCTGGGACGGGAAGGCCGTCGCGTGGATTGGCGATGGGAACAACATGGCCAATTCGTGGCTCAACGCCGCCGCGGTGTTGGGGTTCGAGCTGCGGCTCGCGTGCCCCGAGGGGTACGAGCCGAACCATGACATCTTCGAGTTCGCGAAGGCGCACACGAACGTGATGATCACGGAGGACGTCGAAGAGGCGGTCCGGGGTGCGCACGCGGTGAACACCGACGTCTGGGCCTCGATGGGGCAGGAGGGGGAGGCGGAGCAGCGCATGCTGGCCTTCAAGGGGTACCAGGTGTCCGCGGCGCTCATGAAGCTCGCGGCGCGCGACGCGATCTTCCTGCACTGCCTCCCCGCCCATCGTGGGGAGGAGGTCACGGAGGACGTCTTCGAGGGTCCGCAGTCGCGCGTGTTCGATCAGGCGGAGAACCGTCTGCACGTCCAGAAGGCCGTGATGGCCACGCTGATGGGAGGGTGAGGTGATGGGTGGGGAGACGCTGAAGCACACGCCGTTCTACGAACAACACGTGGCCCTGGGCGCCAAGATGGTGCCGTTCGCGGGGTTCTCGATGCCGGTGCAGTACCCCACGGGGATCACGCGTGAGCATGAGATCGTCCGGACGGCGGTTGGGGTGTTCGACGTGTCGCACATGGGGGAGTTCGAGATCACCGGCCCGGATCGCAATGCGTTCGTGAACCGCCTCACCTGCAACGACGTGGGCGCGCTCGAGCCCGGCCAGGCCCAGTACTCCGCGTTGCTCACGGAGACGGGGACGTTCGTGGACGATTGCATCGTCTACCGCTTCGACGACAAGATCATGCTGGTCGTCAATGCGGCAAACCTGGCGAAGGACTGGGAGCACGTCGTCGGTCGGAAGACCGGCAATGTGCGCATCAAGGACATCTCGGACGACGTCGCGCTGCTCGCCCTCCAGGGCCCCGACAGCGAGCAGCTGCTGCAGGCCGTGACCCGCGTGAACCTGTCGGCGATCAAGTACTACCACTTCGACACGGGCACGGTGGCGGGCGCCGACTGTTTCGTCTCCCGCACCGGGTATACGGGGGAGGACGGATTCGAGCTGTACTTCCGCCCCCGGCACGCGGACGCCGTTTGGTCGGCGCTGGTGGGGGCGGGCCGCGCGGCCCCCATCGGCCTCGGGGCGCGCGACTCCCTGCGACTCGAAGTTGGCTACCCGCTCTACGGCAACGACATCGACGACACGACGAATGCGTACGAGGCCCGCCTCGGCTGGATCGTGAAACTCGACAAGAGCGTCCCGTTCCGCGGCAAGGCAGCGCTGCAGCGGATCAAGGAGACCGGGGTTGCGCGTCGCCTGTCCGGCTTTGTCGTTGACGCCAAGGGCGTGATCCCGCGGCACGGGATGGAGGTGTTCGTCGGAGACCAGCAGGTCGACCTCGTGCGGAGTGGGGGGTATAGCCCCACGCTCAAGCTGGGGATCGGAACGACGTATCTACCGACCGCGTCGGCCACGCCCGACACGACTTTCGAAATCGCAGTCCGGGGCAGGCGTGTCGCGGCCCGGGTGGTGAAGCTCCCGTTCTATGCCGGGGGCAGTGTCAAGCGCTGATCATGGCGATGCGCGTGGCCGTGCTCACCGTTTCCGACCTCGCTGCAGCCGGCCAACGGACCGATACGTCGGGTCCGGCCGTGGTCGCTTGGGCGGAGGGCAGGGGAGCGAGCGTCACGGCGCGGGACGTCGTGCCTGACGAGACCGACCGGATCGCGGGCGCGCTCATCCGCTGGGCCGATGACGACATGGCCGATCTCATCGTGACCACCGGGGGTACCGGACTTGCCCCGCGCGACGTGACCCCGGAAGCCACCCGCGCCGTGCTCGAGCGTGAGGCCCCCGGAATCGCCGAGGCCATTCGTGCGGCCGCGCGACCGGACTTCCCCCGGGCGGTGTTGTCTCGTGGCATGGCGGGTGTGCGCGCCCGAGCCCTCATCGTCAACCTGCCCGGCAGCACCTCCGGCGTCCGCGATGGCCTCGCGGTCCTGGATCCCCTTGTCGAGCACGTGGTGCAACTGCTGCGCGGCGCTCCCACGGATCACGCGTGACCGGTCGCGTCCTCATCACGATGGACGACCTCGAGGTCGGCGTCCCCGTCAACGCGGCGCTCGAGGCGGCTGGGCTCACGACCGCCATGGTCTCCGCGTTCGATGATCTGCGATCCGCCGTGCGCCGCTCGGACCCGGAAGTCCTCGTCTTCACGGGCGGGCTGCACGAGCAACCGGCGCGGGAACTCGGAGCACTGGCGCGCGAGCGCGATGTCTCCACGCTCGGCCTGCTCGAACCCGGGGTGCGGGATCCGGGGCGGGCGGTCCACGCGCTCGGCCTCGCGGCGTGGCTCACCAAGCCCGTCACACCGGCGGAGGTGGTGTCGGCCGTCCAGCGTCTGATCGAGCGCCGCCGCCTGCAGGAGCGGACCGGCATTCTCGGCGACAGCCCCGCCATCCACGAGGTCATCGTCAAGATCGAGCAGATGGCACCGGTGTCGAGTACCGTGCTGGTCGAGGGGGAATCGGGCACGGGCAAGGAACTGGTTGCCCAGGCCATGCACAGCCTCTCGCCCAGGCGGGAGCGGCCGTTCATCGCCGTCAATTGCGCTGCCCTGCCGGAGACGCTGCTGGAGTCCGAGCTGTTCGGACATGAGAAGGGGTCCTTCACGGGGGCCGCGGAGCGCCGCCTTGGACGCTTCGAGCTCGCAAACGGGGGCACGCTGTTCCTCGACGAAGTCGGTGAGATGCCCGTGTCCGTCCAAGTGAAGTTGCTGCGGGTGCTCGAGACTCGGTCGTTCTTCCGGGTCGGCGGGACACAGCCGATTCACGTGGACGTGCGCGTGATCGCGGCGACGAACCGGCCACTCAAGGAAACGGTGGCCGCCGGACAGTTTCGTGAAGACCTCTACTTTCGACTGAACGTCCTCTCCATCTACCTCCCGCCGCTGCGCGAGCGCCCCAGCGATATCCCGATCCTGGTGCGGCGATTCGTCCGGGAACTGAGCCGGATGCACGGCCGCGAGTTCCACGGCATCAGCGCCGAAGCGATGGAGATGCTGATCGGCGCGCCGTGGCCGGGCAACGTGCGCCAGCTGCGGAACCTGATCGAGTCGATGGTCGTGCTCTCACCCGGACACGAAATCGGGCCGTCCGACATCCCGCCGGAGATCCGCGATGGTCGGATGCGGTTCCTGCCGGCGCCCGTCCCCGAGAGCCGCCGCGAGATCGCGGGACAGGAACTGGAGTTCATCTTCCGGTCGCTAGTCGAGCTCAAGATGCAGATCGAGGAGTTGCGCCGCCGGTTGGACGACGGCGCCGCCTCGATGGAGGTCATCGACCTCGGTCGGACGCCGGCCCGCGGCGTGCCGGCGGGAGCGCCGGTGTACGCCGTGCCGGCCGACTCACCCGAGGACGAGCGCTCCGTCTTGTACCGCCCGGGAATGACGATGGCGGAAGTCGAGCGGTCGGCCATCGCGGCGGCGCTCGAGGAAACGCGGGGAAACCGGCGTCGCGCCGCCGAACAGCTGGGGATCGGCGAACGCACGCTGTATCGGAAGATCAAGGAATACGCGCTGTAGAGTGCAGAATGCAGAATGCAGAATGCAGAATGCAGAATGCAGAGCGCCGAATGCAGAGTGCAGAGTGATTGCCGATGGTGACACGAGCCGCGGTTGCATCCCCCGTTCCCGCGCGGACCCTCGCGGATCTGTCGAACGCCGTCGTGCACTGCCGTGCGTGTCCTCGGCTCGTTCGCTGGCGTGAGCGCGTCGCGCGCGAGAAGAAGCGGGCGTTCCGTGACTGGGACTACTGGGGCAAACCTGTCCCGGGGTTCGGTGATCGCCACGCCCGGCTCCTGATCGTGGGGCTCGCTCCGGCGGCGCACGGAGCCAATCGCACGGGGCGCATGTTCACCGGCGACGCGAGCGGGTCGTGGATGTACGAGGCGCTGCACCGGTTCGGGTTCGCCAATCAGCCCAACTCGCTGTCGCTGGACGACGGGCTGCGGCTCACCGACTGCCATATCACGGCCGCCGCGCGCTGCGCACCGCCGGCCAACAAGCCCACGTCTGATGAACTGAACCGGTGCCGGCCATTCCTGGCCGCCGAGCTGCGGCTCCTGCCGCGAGTGCGGGTAGTGATGGGGCTGGGGCGGATTGGTCACGAGGCCTGGCTCAAGGCCAGTGGGTGGTGGGGTCGCGTGGCACCGCGGGAGCGCCCCGCCTTCGCGCACGCGGCCGAGGCCGCGCTGCCGGACGGCACGATCCTGATCACGTCCTACCATCCCTCCCAGCAGAACACCAACACCGGGCGTCTCACCCGCGCAATGTGGCATGGGGTGTTTCGGCGGGCGCGGGGAATCCTGGACGGGTCAACGGGATGAACGGGCCACCGGGATAGCGGGATGCGCGCGATGGTGCTGGAGCGGCAACGGACGCCGCTCGTCGAGCGGGATCTGCCGGAGCCGAAGGTCGGCACCGGAGACGTCCGGCTGAACGTCCACGCGTGCGCCGTGTGCCGCACGGATCTGCACGTGGCGGACGGCGAACTCTCGGATCCGCGCCTGCCCGTGATCCTCGGACACGAAATCGTGGGCGTCGTGGATCAGGTGGGCGACGGAGCGGAGCGGTTCTCCATCGGGGACCGTGTGGGTGTTCCGTGGCTTGGGTGGACCTGCGGAGCCTGCCGGTTCTGCCGGCGCGGTCAGGAAAACCTCTGCCCTGAGGCGCGGTTTCACGGGTACACGCTCGACGGCGGCTTCGCCGAATACGTCGTCGCCGATGAACGATACTGCTTCCCGCTCCCGGCACAGTTCGCAGACGCGCACGCTGCGCCGCTGCTGTGCGCGGGGCTCATCGGGTACCGGTCGCTGCGGGCCGCCGGGGACCCCCGTCGGCTGGGTCTCTACGGGTTCGGGGCCGCGGCCCACATCGTCGCGCAGGTCGCGCGGGCCGAGGGGCGGGAGGTGTTTGCCTTCACGCGGCCGGACGACCAGGCGTCGCAGGATTTCGCGCGCGGGCTTGGTGCCGTCTGGGCGGGTGGGTCGGATGCCCCACCGCCGGACCTGCTCGATGCGGCGATCGTCTTCGCGCCGGTGGGGGCGCTCGTTCCCGCGGCCCTCCGGGCGGTGGATCGCGGCGGCACGGTGGTGTGCGCCGGCATCCACATGAGTGACGTGCCGTCGTTTCCGTATGCGATCCTCTGGGGTGAGCGAACCGTGCGGTCGGTGGCGAATCTCACCCGGGCGGACGGGGAGGATTTCTTCGCCCTGCTGGAGCGGGTCCCCGTCCACACGGACGCTACCGCGTACGCGCTTGCCGATGCCAACCGCGCGCTCGAGGACCTGCGCGGAGGGCGGCTCCAGGGAGCGGCCGTGCTCACGCCGCGGACTTGAACGACGGACGAATTCCAATACACATTTCGGCCCGCAGGATCCACAACCGGACGACGGCCTATGACTTTGCTCTCCCTCGACAGCGTCAGCAAGCACTTCGGTACCGTGGTGGCCGTGGACCAACTGGGCTTCACGGTCGGCCGGGGTGAGGTGGTCGGTTTCCTGGGCCCCAACGGGGCCGGCAAGTCCACCACCATGCGGATGATCACCCAGTATCTCGAGCCCGATCACGGGGAAATCCGCCTCGACGGGGTCCCACTCGACGACGCCGGTCGGGATGCCAAGCGACGCATCGGGTACCTCCCCGAGAACAACCCCCTGTACCCGGACATGTTGGTCTCCGAGTACCTCGATTTCATCGTCCGGCTGCGGGAGATCCCGGCCGCCGAGCGGCCCGGCGCCATTGACCGGGCGGTGGGGCGGACCGGGATCGAAACCGTGTTTTACCGATCCATCGGGGAGTTGTCCAAGGGGTTCCGGCAGCGGGTGGGCCTCGCGCAGGCCATCGTGCACGAGCCCGATCTGCTCGTGCTCGACGAGCCGACGGAAGGGCTCGATCCCAACCAGCGCGTGGAGATCAGGCACCTCATCAGCGAGGTCGGTCGCGACCGGACCGTGATGCTGTCCACGCACGTTCTGCCCGAGGTGCAGCATATGTGCTCGCGCCTGCTGATCATCAGCCGCGGGCGCTTGGTAGCCGATGGACCGGTTGGCCAGCTCGTTGCCCGAGCGGAGGGCCTGCAGCAGATCAGCGTGGAGATCGCTGGGGCGGGGGTCGCCGACGGATTGCGGGCGCTGGCCGGCGTCACGAGTGTCGAGGAGCTCGGCTCCAACGATGGGCGCACGAGCGCGATGGTGACGGCCGCTGGTGATGCCGACCTCCGGCCCGCGATCTATCGGCTGGCGGTGGAGCGTGACTGGGTCCTCTACGAGCTGTATCAGGCAGGCGGCAGCCTCGAAGAGCTCTTCCGGCAACTGACGACGGAAGGGGGGCGGGCATGAGTCGCGTGTTGACGATTGCGCGGCGGGAGTTGCGCGCCCTGCTCGACCACCCCACGGGCTACATCCTGATCATCGTCTTCCTGGCGGTGAACAACTTCCTGTTCTTCCGGCAGGTGTTCCTGATCGGCGCCGCCTCACTGCGGCCGATGCTCGATCTGTTGCCGTGGATTCTGCTGTTCCTCGTGCCCGCCGTCACCATGCGCGCGCTCGCCGACGACACCCGCACCGGTGTCCTGGAGGTGGTGCTCGCGCAGCCGGTCACCGAATTCGAGCTGGTCGCGGGCAAGTACCTCGGCGGACTGCTCTTTCTCTGGATCGCGCTGCTCCTCACCCTGGCGGTACCCGCCGGACTGGCCATCGGCGCCGACCTCCCCGTCGGCGTGATCGTCGCCCAGTACGTCGGGGCCATGCTGCTCGTGGCGGGACTCGCGGCCGTGGGGACGTGGACGTCGAGCCTCACCCGCAATCAGGTCACCGCCTTCATTCTCGGTGTGGCGGTGATGTTCCTGCTCGTGCTGGTGGGCCTCGATCCGCTGATCGTGGGTCTCCCACCCGTGCTCGGGGCGCTCGCGGCCCGTCTCGGCGTGCTGTCACACTTCGCGGGCATCACCCGAGGAGTGATCGACCTGCGCGACGCGATCTACTTCGTGTCGCTGGCGGGGCTGTTCGTGGTGCTGGCGTACGCCGTGGTACTCGGCCGCCGCCTGCCCGCGGCGAGCCGGCCCGCACGCAGGTTGCAACTTGGCACCGTGGCTCTGGTGGCTGCGGCGGTCGTGGTGAACCTGGTGGGGGGCTCCCTGGGTGGGCGCCTGGACCTCACGCCGGGCCGCGCCTACACGCTGTCGGGGGCGACCAAGTCGCTCGTGGGCAACCTCGACGACCTGGTCACGCTGAAGCTCTTCACCTCGCGTGAGCTCCCACCCGAGATCTCTCTGTTGCAGCGCGATGTGGAGGATCTGCTCCGCGACCTCCGCAGCGCTGGGCGAGGAAATATCCGTGTGGTCAAGCTCGATCCCGCGGGCGACAGCGCAGCGATGCGTGAGGCCCGCACCCTCGGCATCCCACCGATTCAGTTCAACGTAATCGGTGAGGCGCAGCTCCAGATCCGCGAGGGATACATGGGGCTGGCGATCCAGTACGCGGAGGGGCAGGAGACGGTTCCGGTCATCCAGCGCACCGACGACCTCGAGTACAGGATCGTCTCGGCCATCCGGTCGATGACCCGGTCGGCCCGCCCGGTCGTCGGATTCGTGAACGACCCGATGGACGAGATGGTGCGCCAGCGGTCGTGGCAAGCGCTGCGGGGGGAGCTTGGTCGACAGTACGAGGTCCGGACCCTGACCCTCGCCGATGACACGGTGCCCGGCCCGGACGTCGCCGTCATCGTGCTCGCCGGCGCACGGGATTCCCTGGCCGACGACCAGCGTGCGCGCCTGGCGGACTTCCTCGCGCGCGGCGGCGGACTGCTGGTGATGGCCGGGGGCATGAACATCGACCCGCAGCAGCCGTATTTCGCGATGCCGCGGCCGGTCGCGTGGAACGCCCTGCTCGCACCGTACGGGATCAGGATCCGGTCGGACATGGTCTACGATCTCCTCGCCAACGAGAGTGTCTCTCTGCCCACCCAGTTTGGCCGGCTGCTCACGGCCTATCCCTTCTGGCTCCGGGCCGCGAGCACGCGGATGTCCGTCGTGAACGAGGAGGTGCCGTCGCTGTTTCTCCCATGGCCGAGCTCGATCGATACGGCGGGGGCGGTGCCCGGCACCGTCACGCCGCTCGTGGTCTCGAGCGAGGCGGCGGGCATCTCCGCGACGCAGACCCTGCTCGACCCACAGCAGCAGTTCCGCACCGACAGCCTCGCTACCCGCCTGCTCGGGGTCATGGTCAACCCGATGGCGGCCGCCGAGTCGGTGGGACTCAGGGGAAGACTGGTCGTGGTCGCGAACGACGATTTCGCGTCCGATCGCCATGCCCGTTCGGCGCCTGAGAATGCGGTCCTCGCGCTCAACGCGGTGGACTGGCTCGCGCAGGATGAGGCGCTCATCGCGATCCGCTCGAAAGACCGGCGGCCCCCGACGCTCGAGCTGACCAAGCGCGGCCGCAACGGCGTGAAGTATGCGAACGTGGTCGGCATCCCGGTCCTGGTCGCGCTGGCCGGATTGCTCCGGTTGCTGCAACGCCGTCGGGGCATGAAGCGGGTGTATACCCGTGGGAAGGGCGCATGAGTCCCAAGGCGGTGGCCCGAGCGCTGGCCACGCTGGTGGCGCTGGTGTTTCTGTGGGGTGCCTTCGCGCTGTTCCGGGGGTCCATCAGTGACACGGCAACCACCCTCGCGCTTCCCGCGCTGACGATGGCGGATGTGGATCGGATCGAGCTGGCGCACGGCGGCGACACGGTGCGGTTCACGAAGCGTGACGGCAATTGGGACGTCAACGGCTACCCCGCGGAGTTTGCTCAGGTGGGGCAGCTCTTTGGCTGGCTCACGGATTCGAC
>Ga0224500_10000808_pt1 | contig 20093 bp, 14 predicted proteins | sample SF_Oct11_sed_USG_FD_168126 | JGI IMG/M metagenome (GOLD analysis project Ga0224500, IMG submission 168126) | Sediment microbial communities from San Francisco Bay, California, United States - SF_Oct11_sed_USGS_4_1 | ecosystem: Environmental > Aquatic > Marine > Sediment | place: USA: California... | reverse complement strand
CTGCTGAAACATTCCTTTGTTCATCGGCTGACAAAGATTCATAGTGCGCTATCAGCTTGTAATAAATTGTGGGTACCGCCATGAAAAGATTAACCTGGCCCCTGGTAAATATATCAAATATGGCTGCAGCATTAAACGCAGGCAGGAACCTGCAACTTGCACCGCTGTACAGCGCGCAACAGTTCACATTTACAATCCCATGCACGTGATGCAGTGGTAAAACATTGAGGATAGCATCATCCGAAGACCATTCCCAGGCTTTTACCAACGAAGTTATCTGAGCCTGAAGGTTGTTATGGGTTGTTACAACGCCCTTCGGCAAACTTGTTGTACCACTGGTATATAAAATCATGGCCCTTCTTTCCGGGAATATGGAAGGCATAACCTTTTCCAGGGCAGCCAGTTCGTTTTGCAACACAATCAAACGAATGCCTTTTTGTGCCGCCAGATCTTTTAGGATATTTTCATATTGCGGCGACACAACGATTGTGCTCGCGTCGGTATCTTCAACAACATACTTCAGCGAAGGAAGTGGATGCGTCAGACAAAGCGGAACGGCTATACCCCCGGCACGCCAGATACCCCATTGCACCATTACATAATCAAAACCTGGCGTTACCATGAAGGCGACGCGACGTTCCCGAAGGTCGCTTTCATCATCCAGCAGCAAGGCAGCAAGACTGGAGGATTGTTGGAGCAACGCCTCATACGTATGTGTATGACCATCGGCAACAATAGCGATATTGTGCAAATACTTGCTTGCCTGACCAATCAAATCCAGCATACCAGAAAGTTTCTTTTCCTATAAAAATAACTTAAAATCCGCAGCTTACTGCTAGAATTATATACGCATCGTTTTCTCCGCCCAGTGGGTCAAATCCTGTTCATCGTGTGTGATTAGGATAAGCGTTGTATCCTTATGCATATGAGATTGTAGAAATCGGCTCACGCGAATACGCTGCTCCTTATCCAGGAATTGAAAAGGTTCGTCGAGGAGCAACAGTTCCTTATCCTGTAAGAAGTAATTTATCAGCATCATCAGCTGCAATTGTCCGGATGAAAGAAATCGCACAGGCTTGACCATAAAATGCTCGCCTTGAAAATGAGCAATCAGCTCCATTAAAGTTTTTTCACTCAATTTCCGATTCATCGCACGAATGTAATCCTGCGCTGTAAGGAGGATGCCATCAGGATTAAGGTAGTTGATCAACTCTGATCCGATGTAATTTATTCTGCGTTTGATATCCCAAATCGATTCGCCCGTTCCTCTCCGTTTGCCAAACAGATGTATATCCTGACTATAGGCCAGCGGATGATCGGCAAAGATCATGCTGAACAACGTTGTTTTGCCGGCACCGTTACGACCAACCAATGCCCATCGCTCTCCTTTGTGCACGGTCCAATTAAAATCATGAATAATCACTTTGTTGCCGTACTGTATCTTCAGATTCCTGATTTCTATTACAGGAACACTGCTGTGAAAGGATTCTTGCTTGTCGACAGTCTTGAATTCAATGCTTTCCTTCTTTTCGGAAAGCGTTTCCTCCTTCAGGATAGAGAAATTTTCCATCGTTAACTTTCTGTTCATCACACGTGGAAGGTCATGGTGGTGATCCACGAGCATCATCTGAATACCGTGCGCAGCGGCTAAGAAATCTATAAAATCGCAAAGGTCACGCCGGCTTTCGCGGTCCAGTCCTTCAAATGGATAATCCATAATCAGGACGTGTGGAATTCCGCTCAGTAAGCCTTTGATAAATAAGACCTTCTTAAGTTGTCCGTTAGACAACCGGTTAACTTCCAACGCCAGCAGCTGGTCAATAGAGAGGCTTATTGGAATTTTAAGACTTTCCAGTTTCTCCATTCCTCCACCCAGAATATCACTCACTAACGGCACCCTTTCATCGCCGATGCCATAATAGCGTTGCTGGTAATACATTCCAGGATCATGCAGGAAGGTTTGAAAGGCGTGCGCCGGAACGTAAAGGATTTTCTTCTTGCGCGCTGCATATCGCTCGTCCCAGGAATCTCCTTTTATGAAGTCATACTGTATTTCTCCCCTGGCCAGGTGTGTTACACCGGCTATGATTTCCAAAAGGGTTGTCTTCCCGCTTCCATTAGAACCCGTAATCACCCAATGCTCTCCGGCCTGAACATGCCAATTGAAATGCTGAAACAGCCTTACACCCGATTTCACAACATCAGCATTTCTTATTTCTATCATTACGCTACGGGCTACTTTTGTTGCACCTGTACGATTGCATCACCATAAACTTAGCCATAGCTTCACTCAAAATATAAGAGTTTGTTTTACATTTTGGATTCTGAAGCAGGAATGAATTGCTATTTTCCTGAATTACTCACAAAGGCAATCGACTTACTGTCGGGTGACCAGGAAGGAACATTGATTGTGCCCTGCCCGCCATACAAATAAGCAATTACCCTGGGTGCACCTCCGGAGACCGGCATAAGGTTCAACGTCACCCGTTTATACGAAGGATGAGCATCGACGGGAATTTCCGGCGGAAAAGAAATGTAGACTATCCACTTGCCATCCGGCGAAATGTGCGGGAACCAATTGTTATACCCATCAAACGTCAGTTGCTCCCGGCCGGAACCGTCTGGTTTCATCCGCCATATTTGCATTGTGCCAGACTGGCTGCCATTATAATATATGTACTTGCCATCAGGTGAGTATTCGGGACCATCCATATGCGTGCCCTTGTTGCTCGTCAGCTTGATTTCCTTTCCTCCATTTACGGAAATTCTGTAGATATCATAATTCTTGCCATCGCGCTGCCCGACGAACACTACGTCTTTGTTATTAGGTGCCCACCCATGCCAGTAAGAAGGTGCGCTTTCGGTAAGCAGCTTTGGTGTACCGCCGTCTATGGGTACAACATATACTCTTGATCCGCCAGAGCCTTCACTGCTGCTGCTTATCGCCAGTGTTTTGCCATCAAAGGAAATTCCGTGATCATTGTTGTTCCGTGTAACGTCGCCTGTATTAATTTTTTCAAGCTCCCCGCCTGCGACAGGAATTTTATACAATGAGCCGTCCTTGTTGATGATGAGCTTTTTGCCATCAGGCATCCAGTTTGGTGCTTCAAAGCGACCTGATTCTTCATGTATAATTTTGCGTTTTCCATCGAATACATTCAGGATTTCCAAGCGGCAACCCAGGTAGCCGTCGCGCCCTGGGTTATACCCATCAGCAACAGGTTGATCAATGCGCACATTCCATACATGCGCTTCTTCTACAACCCCCTCGTTGTGCGAACCAATGAATAATCCGGCTAAAACTTCTTCGGGCATATCATTCATAATTACCGAGCCGATATGATGAAACGGTTCTCCGGGATGAGCTGCCCGCATGATTATTTCTTTTCCGGAGCGCTCCAATTGAATGGTTTGATAATTTTTCTTCGGTGAGAAGATTTCATCCTGAGGATCTCTCATCAGTGCCCCTTTAAGTCTTCTCCATTGCAATACGGTTAGACCGTCACCGTGCGCAACAGCGCTTACATGTGCCGCATTATCATCCTTTGATTCGCGAACCATCCATCCGATCTTCCGGTGGGGATCACCCCCAGTTCCTACAAATCCGAAATCCGCCGTAATGATAAAATCACCTTTCAATTTCCTGTAGGCAAACTGAAACTCGTCACGCCCAAACCAAATATTATAACCAGCGCCTTTAATGGTGTAGGTTTGTGTTGCCTCGTCGTACAACGTCGATCCGGCTATCTTAGGATTTCCGACATCCAAATGATCTTGAAAAACACCTATGGGCTTTTCCTGGGCGTATCCTGCGCTTATCGTCAGCATACAAAGCAATAAAAGAAGTAATTTCATGATAGAGGTAGATTACTGGTTTGTGAAGCTATTAAATTACACGAAATAATCGTTTTGCAGGGAAACCAATTATGCAATATGCACAGATCCTTTTATTGATGGTAAAAATGAAGTTTCGATTACGGGCCGCCTTTTTGGTTGGGGCGGCGAGCATGGCAATTTTCAACAGTGTATCATCCACGCTTGATTTGACTGGAGGACAATTGGATTGAAAAAGGTTGGTTTCTCAAGATCTGTATGATCAACTAAGCTCTTGCCGCATAGGCTTAATAGAACAATTGAATAAAACGCAATCATCATTTTTGGAGTATTAGCCCAACACATCTTCGTGTGACTTTGGTAGCGTTATTAACTGCAGGTACAATATGGTGGTTACGCATGTTTCCAGTGAGTTGTTGTCAATGCGAATAGACATGATCCCTGCAACGAATCAGCCCCCACCCTGGTGACAAACTATTGGAAAAACCATGACACTTCTCATTGAATCTGGCACCCACGTAGCCCTTATTTGCTGGTAATTCATCTCCCAGAAGGATAACCAAATAACCAAATTCAATATGAAATGGTATTTTATCCTGACCGCTGGTATTTTACTCAATTCGTTGCGTACAACTACGTTTGCCTGCATAAGCAATTTTGCAGGCCAGCCTGATGCAACATCAGTGCTACTACATTGGACTCCTTTTTCAGGCACCGAGGCTTTCGCTGAATACCGCGTACAAAGAAATGGGGTAGCTGCGGGTAGTACCATAGGCAGGTATGGATATTTCACTGACTTTGGGCTAAATCCCAATACTGCATATTCGTATTTGGTTGAAGTTTTGGGATTAAATGGTAATGTTATTTGTCAATCCAATTCGATTGATGTCACAACCACTTCACACAGCACAATTAAAACGCATTACAAAGTATTGGCCATCGTTTTCAATCCAAATGGTGCAATACCGCAATCGGAACTTGATCATGGGAAAACATTTCTTAACTATCGCATAGACTTCTTAAGGTATGCATCCCATAATTCTGTAAACCTGGACATTTACAATAATGATTTTGTCATTATAGAATCTCCCCCTCCTCTGGAACAAAATTCCACTGCCGTAGATTATGTGCTGCTGGCATCCGCTACTTATCCTGAGTTGAGTAACAACAACATGATCGATTTAATCGAAAGATATGACATTGATTTAGTTTGGGTGCTGGGCGCTCCACCGGGGCATGACTTTGGCGAAAATAAATTGATGGGGAACAGAAGTCTTGGCAATGAAACGTGGATATCCGAAAAAGTCAAATGCTCCCGGTCATTCTTTATCCATAGCAATTCGCCCGACGCCAGGGCTTTTGATGCAGCGGCTCACCACGTAGAAGGAACCATGACATCGGCCACAGAAGCAAGCCCTGCGAACTGGCCAAGAGACAAGGAATACCTTGTATATACAAAAGACCGAAGCGATTATTCCGTTTACCCGGAAAAGCTTAACCTGTTCGAACAATTCAGGTTAACAGATGAGTGGACGGGTGGAGGGGCCTACGCTTCAAAGGGAAATGCTAATTGTGGTTCAAGCCATTTTCTTCCCGGTTCGATAAGAAATTCAGCAATTTCCGATTATACTTACTATGATATTGAAGCCTGGCAGCGGTATGTTGATTGTTATGCCGACGATTGGCTCAGTTATCCACAGTTTTCCGGTACACCGAGAAAAATTAATGGCTATGATTTTGCGGCTTTCAATAATTATCAGGAAAATGATTCAACGCATTCTTTTGGATTTGGGACGGCATCTTTTCATCAATGGTGGTTCAATCACATACCGAATAACCCAGGCGTTAGTGATGGCAAGTTAAACAACTGGTGGCCCTATGTATATGATTGCAATCGATTTGATGGTAACGCGATAACGTTTGCTGTTGATGGATTTCCTGTTGTCCCTATGGCATACAGCACAACTAATGACGAGTATGGAACGGAAGAAAGTGGCATCGAACTCAACTGGATGTTTTGGCATACCAACACAGACTTCGGGCAAAGGGCTGATCTGTCAACCGTTAGTAAATCACAAAACCCTGAATATGTAAGGAACGGACAGTATTCAATGCGGGTAGATGTAGACGTAGAATCTTTTTCGGTCAATGGTCGCAATGACCTTATCTATCCCAGATTTAAGAATGCCCATTGGCAATTTTCTAACATTGATTCGATCTTTTTTTCGGTAAAGTTTACTTCGCAACAGCTAATAGAAGGTACAAACCCAATTGTCAGGCTTTGCAAAAATGGAAACAACAGGATTGAATTCATACCAACGCATGATGGTCTTTATTGCGATTTTTTTAAAGATGACGCACTAAGAGACAGTGATGGATGGTACACGTTCCGTATACCGCTTTCAGGCAATGACTCCTGGGAGCGAAATCTTATAGGTTACATTGATCCTGCTTTAAGTCCTTCCGATCGGGAGCTCGCGAAACAACAACTGTATGAAAATATTCTTGAGGACGTGAATTATTTTGAAATCTCCATCCAATTAGCTGGAAGTGAATATTGGAGTCGTGGGGAATCAGTGGTATACTATATTGACGATCTTAGGATCCACGCCAAAGACATTCCGGTCGCTGTGGAGCTCGCCAATACGCGTGAGGAGCAGAACGCAAAAAATCAAGATGAGAAAATTTTTGTATCCGTGTTTCCAGTTCCTGCAGAAGCTGAGCTGCATGTGAACATTGATAACAAAGCCGCGAATGAAATCCATGTGACTGTAATAAATGCGCAAGGCCAATCAGTATATATAGGTTCTTATTCCGCTCAAATGTTACAGCCCCACAGCATAAGCACATTAGGTTTTCAGACTGGCGTGTACTTCGTTCAAATTCTGGGCAACAATGGTGCTCTAAAAGTTGTGAAAATCATCAAGAAATAGAAAAGACCGCGAATACAGCGCCACCGTGATAGTCTCCAGTGCTAGGAAAGAACAACAACTAATGAATTATCCTACAATAGCAAATACCAGTATGCATAGCGTGTAGCTATAAGCACCGGAAGACAGTGGAAGATGCGTTGGTTGTAGGCTTAACACGAAGGCTAATTGTAATGGGGTAGCCGCGCTGCTGCCCATAGTGCTACATAGCAACTTTTTGTGTACCTTTGCGCGTTACTCCTCCAAATTTCTCTAAAAACGCACTTTCTGTGCAAAGATAATCAAGAGGCGTCCCATAAACAGGTCACAAGCCTCTTGTACAACTAAATCTAAAACATGTCATTCGAAAAATTAAATCTCATTGAACCCGTTATGCGGGCATTAGCATCAGAAGGTTATACCACACCCACCCCTATTCAGGAACAATCCATACCCGTGTTATTGCAGCGAAAGGATTTACTTGGCTGTGCCCAAACGGGCACAGGTAAAACAGCAGCCTTTGCAATACCTATTCTACAATTATTGCATCAGGATGAGCTTTTTGTAAAAGGACCAGACGGTATCAAAGCGCTGATCCTCACACCAACACGTGAACTTGCGATACAAATAGACGAAAGCTTCCGGGCCTATGGAAAACATTTGCGGCTCCGTCATGCTGTCATTTTTGGTGGTGTCCCACAGCGTTCTCAGACAGACAAACTGCGGGCGGGCGTAGATATACTCGTGGCTACACCGGGACGACTACTCGATCTGATGGATCAACGCTTTGTTAAACTACAAAACCTAAAGATGCTGGTTTTGGATGAAGCAGACAGGATGCTGGACATGGGTTTTATCCATGATGTAAAGAAAATAATAGCACGCGTTCCGGCTAAGCGTCAGACAATTTTCTTTTCCGCTACGATGCCTGCGGAAATCTCCAAACTCGCGGATACGATTCTTACGAATCCTGTTCGCGTAGAAGTTACGCCCCCTTCATCGACAGCGAATACCGTTCAACAGTCTGTTTACTTTGTCGAAAAGAAGGACAAGAAGAAACTACTTTTACACCTGCTCCAGGACGATTCCATTGCTACGGCATTGGTATTTGCCCGCACAAAGCATGGTGCCGACCGTGTGGTAAAAGACCTGACACAGGCAGGTATTCGCGCTGAAGCGATACACGGCAACAAATCGCAAGGCGCCAGACAACGCGCGTTGAGCAATTTCAAAGCGCAGAAGACCCGTGTACTGGTAGCAACAGATATCGCAGCACGCGGTATTGACGTAGAAGATCTTTCGCACGTTATTAATTATGAATTACCCAATATCCCGGAAACATACATTCACCGCATTGGCCGAACAGGTCGTGCAGGGGCGAGTGGTATATCGCTTTCCTTTTGCGACGCGGAAGAGAAGGCATACTTGAGCGATATCCATAAACTGATCAGAAAAACCATTCCCACGGTGGCGGATCATCCTTACCATATGACACACGTGGGCATGCCCAGGCCGCAGCAACAACAACGGCAGCCGCAAAGCCAATCCAGAAGAACAGGAGGAAATAATTCCTTCCGGCATTCACAAAAGCGCTGGAGTGGAGAGCGCCGGGAAAGAAACGATTAATTGTTTGGCGGAAGATAGATTACCTTGCATAGGTTTATTTTGCTGATGCCTCCAGTATTTCTTCGACTGTTTTCAGGTAGGGTTTCAGATGCAGACGTCCATCCGGGAAATCATCCACTAGGCTGGCGCACAGCGACTGTAGCGCCTGCTATTAAGTACCATACGCCGTAACTTCTATCTTTGACGCACTAATTTTCAAGATGGGAAGGACACTTTTATTCACACTCTCACTTTCATTGTTGGCGCCGTATGTTTTTGGTCAGGTTGCCAGGGACTTCATGGTAGGCGGGGGATTCGACCTCGTTAAAACGGACAATGAAGGATTTGTACAAAAAGCGCAAATCGGATTCGAAGGAAACTATTTCCTTACCAGGCAATTTACCGCTTCCGCGGGATTGGAATTCTGGGTGAACGATGGCGTCAGTTTTGCCTTTGGTGGCCGCTGGTATCCGATTGAAAATTTTTTCACACGAATTCGCGGCCTGGTCGGGGAAAATGATGTCTCCATCGGAGCTGGCTGGAACAAACCGATTACAGCAACCTGGCATTTTGAAGCAATCGGTGACTTCTATTTTAAAGGTGAGTTTGGTATTCGGATGGGCTTGATGTACATCATCCGAAGATAAAATATGATCCCATATGCGCACTTCATCATAAGCACATGTACACTAACAATGCTTATTACACATAAAAAGAAGGCCTCCTGTGAAGGCCTTCTTTTTTGAAAACATAAACCGGAAAGGCATATGCCTGAGAAAAGTATATTCTATTTTGAAGCCGCGAACCGCTTCGCCACTTCATTCCAGTTCACAACATTCCAGAACGCTGCGATATAGTCCGGCCTGCGGTTTTGGTAGTTAAGGTAGTAGGCGTGTTCCCACACATCAAGTCCTAAAATAGGGGTGCCTTTGACTTCAGCAATATCCATGAGCGGGTTATCCTGATTTGGTGTTGATGAGATCTCAAGTTTCCCGCTTCCATCTACAGTTAGCCAGGCCCAACCAGAACCAAAGCGGGTTGCACCGGCGGTAGAAAACCTGGTCTTGAATTCATCAAAACTTCCAAAGGCAGCGTTTATCGCATCCGCCACAGCACCAGTAGGCTTACCACCTGCATTCGGGCCCAGGATTGTCCAGAATAAGCTGTGGTTGTAATGGCCTCCACCGTTGTTACGCACTGCGACAGGGTACTTTGAGATATGTTTGCATATTTCTTCAATGCTCATGCTTTCTTCTGGTTTTCCTGCAACTGCATTGTTAAGGTTAGTTACATAGGCGTTATGATGTTTGCCATGGTGAATTTCCATGGTACGTCCATCAATATGCGGTTCCAGCGCGTTGAATGCATAGGGAAGTTCGGGGAGTGTAAATGCCATAATGATTATTATTTTTTAAGGTTAGAACTTTATTTTAAGCGATATCAAATATACAACCATAACTACTGCGAGAAAATTTCATTCGCGTTATGATTAGGCAGTTTTCGCAACATCATTCTCAAAGCATAACCTTGCCACGCAGCGCTTACATGGGAATGTTTGCGTATGGAATTTCACCGGTAAAGTGATGCTGGCCGCCCAATTAATCATTTCAGAACGGCAAATCGTCTGCCGAATCACCCTCATTGGAAAATGGCTCCTGATCTGACGGGGGAGCCGTATCAGCGGTGCTTTCCCTGTCAACCTTCCAGGCGCGCGCTTCCGTATACCATCTGCCATTGTATTCCCGGCTCTCCAAATCGACCGAAACATTTACCATATCGCCTTCAGCGAGATTGAATTGATCAACCTTATCACCCCAAATGGATAAGCAAATCTTTTTTGGATACTGGCTTTGTGTCTCCAGTATGAATTCCTGCTTTTTCCAGGGTCCTTTTTTCCCCATCCCCGTTTGTAGCGGCAGCAGTTGTAACACTTTTCCCTTAACTTCCATTTCGATTATCGTTTTGCTGGTCTGTATACACTTTTTGTCCCTTATAGTAGAATTCCTATTCTCTGATGCCCCTAAAAAAAGCATCGATCAGTTGTTTACATTCGTTCGCCTTAATGCCTTGTACAACTTCCGTTTTGGGGTGAAGCAGAGGGCTACTCACCAAACTGAAACCCCGTTGCAAATCCGAAGCCCCGAACACTAACTTCTGCAATTGTGTCCAATGCAGTGCTCCGGCACACATTGCGCATGGCTCAAGGGTAACATACAATGCACATTCATCTAAGTATTTTGACCCCAGGTAATTTGCGGCAGCTGTGATGGTAAGCATTTCAGCATGGGCAGTTGCGTCTGTTAACTTTTCCGTTTGATTATGACCCCTGGCAATAATCCTGTTCTTGCATACCACCACCGCCCCTACGGGTACCTCACTGATCGCAAGCGCTTTGTTCGCTTCTTTCAGCGCTTCTCGCATAAAATACTCGTCTGTATAGCTTTCCATTTGGCACAAAGCTAGAAGTGCAAACTGAAAATGAAAACGCTTCAAGTTTTTACTTTTTGATTCCGCTGATCGAAATGGTGTTATCCAAATTAAATCCAAAAACGAATGAATCCAGACTGTTCGAAAATGGTATTTTAAGCCCTATTTGACTTTTATGCGTCTCATCATCTCCCTGGCCATCTCCTGATACTCCTCCTTTTGTCTTTGAGGACAACTGAATGAAAAAACCAATGCCCTCCCGGGTTCTATAAGGTATTGAATGTAGGTATATCTGAGCACAGGGTCGAGGTAGCCCTCTTTTTGCCGATTTCCGTTCACCCGAGAGTCAAACTCAAAGAATATGAACTGTTTACCACTGACCTCTTGAATGCCTTCATTGATCATCTCCACCCGATCGAATACATTCATAATTCCAGCCTTAAAAAACTTTTGTGCCAAAGCCACATCGTCGTCTGGCCACTGTGTCGCCGAGATATTAATGCTAAAATCCGCCACCCGGTCCAAATTTGTGAAAGCGGCGATCGGGGCACGTACAGAAGGATACCGCTGAACAATATCCAGTTCATCCATAGGCCGCCAATCCTTTGGCGCATAGACGGTAATTGTATCATTTACTTTGATCTTCACCAACTTGGGCCGATCGGCGGCAAAGCATACCAGGACAACCAAAAAAAAGGATTTCGGCATTGGACTATTAATTCTTAGCATATAAGGCTCAGCGATAAAGTATTCTTAAATTCGCGCCTAAATTAATTAAAACTCGGATGTTACGGACTCATACTTGCGGCGAATTGCGTTTGGCGGACGCAAACAAAAACGTCACCCTTGCCGGATGGGTGCAGCGCCTGCGCGACAAAGGTAGTGTGCTTTGGATCGATATGCGTGACCGTTACGGTATTACGCAACTTATTTTTGAAGAAGGCAAAATAGCACCAGCGCTACTAGAAGCTGCCCGAAACGTGGGCAGGGAATACGTCATACAGATCGAAGGCACAGTTGTAGAACGCTTGTCCAAGAATGATAAAATTCCTACAGGGGAGGTCGAGGTCAGGGTCATGAAACTCGAAGTCCTGAACGCATCCAAGCTTCCACCTTTCACCATTGAAGATGATACGGATGGAGGCGACGAATTGCGCATGAAGTACAGGTACCTGGATCTTCGACGAAACCCTGTACGGCAGAGCCTGCAACTACGCCATAAAATGGCACAGCAGACCAGAACTTTCCTCGACGATCAGCATTTCATCGAAGTAGAAACGCCGGTACTAATCAAATCCACACCCGAGGGTGCACGCGACTTTGTGGTGCCTTCGCGTGTGCATCACGGCGAATTCTATGCATTACCCCAATCCCCGCAAACGTTCAAGCAACTGTTGATGGTTTCCGGATTTGACCGGTACTATCAGATCGTTAAGTGCTTCCGTGATGAGGATCTCCGTGCCGACCGCCAGCCTGAGTTCACGCAAATTGACTGCGAGATGGCATTCATAACCCAGGAAGATATCCTGAATACCTTTGAAGGCTTGATCCGTCATCTCTTCAAAAATGTGAAAAGTATTGATCTCCCAACTGTACAGCGCATGAACTATGATGATGCCATGCAACAGTATGGTTCTGATAAACCCGACACGCGTTTTGATATGAAGTTTGTGGAGATTACACCACTAACAAAGGGGAAAAACTTTCCCGTATTTGAAAATGCTGAACTTGTCGTCGGCATCAATGCTATTGGATGCGCTGAATATTCCCGCAAACAAATTGATGAGCTTACAGAATTCGTCAAGCGTCCGCAAGTCGGCGCGAAGGGTCTGGTCTATATTCAATACCGCGCGGATGGATCAATAAAATCGTCCGTTGATAAATTCTATTCTGCAGATGAATTGAAAGTGTGGATAGAAAAATTCAGCGCAAATCCAGGCGATTTAATTTTTCTAATGGCCGGAGAAGCCGCTACAACGCGTAAACAGCTAAGTGAACTGCGGTTGTTTATGGGTGAAAAGCTTGGCTTTCGCGATAAACAAAAATTTGCCGCGCTTTGGGTGGTTGATTTTCCGCTGCTGGAGTGGAGCGAGGACACTAAGCGTTACCATGCCATGCATCACCCCTTTACATCCCCTAAGCCAGAAGATATAAAATTACTGGATACTGATCCCGGAAAGGTCCGTGCGAACGCGTATGACATGGTAATCAACGGAACGGAAGTCGGTGGCGGCTCTATTCGTATTCACGACAGGGCTACACAGCAAATGATGTTCAATCATTTAGGATTCACACAGGAAGAGGCAAAAAAACAATTTGGGTTTTTAATGGAGGCCTTTGAGTTTGGCGCACCACCGCATGGTGGCATTGCCTTCGGCTTTGATCGATTATGTTCGTTATTTGGTGGAGCAGAGTCTATTCGCGATTTTATTGCCTTTCCAAAAAATAATGCCGGACGCGATGTGATGATCGACACGCCATCTGCAATTTCTGATGAGCAGTTAAAGGAATTGGGATTGATCATAAAGAAATAGCGATACTGTTTATATAATTGCCTGAACTTTGTCTTCGCAGCGATGAGCAAGATACTCTACTTAGCGGCATTCTTATTTCCTGTACTAACTTTTGCACAGCAAGTGAATTTACGTGTCCCTGAATTAACCATACCGGCTACAGTGGCCGAATGGAAAGCTCAACGGAAAACAATCCGCGAAACGTTGTGGTCCGCTATGGGCGACTTACCTCCACGCCCAAAAGTACCTGCAGTACAGATCCTCTCCAGGGAAGACAAGGGTTCCTACGTACTCGAAAAATTCCAATTTGATAACGAAGCTGGCGCTGTTGTGCCCGGATATTTCCTGATTCCAAAAAATGGCAAATCGAAGCATCCTGCAATCTATTATTGTCACTGGCATGGCGGAAATTATGATCTGGGGAAAAATGAAATCTTTACCACGCACCATACGCCCCAAATCCCGGCGGAAGCACTGACACGTCTGGGCTATGCCGTAATCGCGATTGACACCTATTGCTTTGGTGAAAGAAGCGGCAAGGGTCCCGGTGGACCTGAAGAAACCGGAAGCGCAGAAGAATTAAGCACCTCAAAATATGAATTATGGTTCGGCCGATCCCTTTGGGGCATGATGGTTCGCGATGATTTGATGGCCTTGGAATATCTATTTTCGCGGCCGGAAATTGATGTTACCAACGTTGCAGCAACCGGAATTAGCATGGGCGCCACCCGTACCTGGTGGATGATGGCATTGGATGAACGCATCAAAACGGGCGTAGCCGTAGGTTGTCTTACCCGCTATCAGGACCTGATTGCGGAACAGAAACTGAAGTACCATGGCATTTATTATTTTATGCCCGGGGTATTAAAATATTTCGACTCAGAAGGGATAATCAGTCTCATCGCCCCGCGCCCTGTGCTGTTTATGACCGGTGATGAAGATCCAGGCTCACCCGTTAATGGTATTCTTAAAATTGAAGAAGTTTTGAAACGTATCTATGCCTTGCACGGAGCGGAGGCTGAATTTAAGAATATCATTTATCCGAATACTGCCCACGTATATACACCTGTGATGTGGGAAAATATGTTGCAATGGATGCAATCGCAATTGAAGTAGCGATTCCGCATATAAAAGCCCGGAACAAAAAAGGCCACACGCCTGCGCGCCTGACCTTGTTTGTAGAAAAAAGCCTCCTTTTAATAAAACGGAAACAACCGGCGCCCTCAATATTTGCATTTTTCACAAGCCCACGCAACGTAAAATGGCTAATTCTTGCAGGGCGTCAGCTATTTGACTCCAGTATTCGTAAATAAGTTGGAAAGGGAATCTGCCAAAATCACAACTCAATGAAACGACATGATCACAAGGACCTTTTTTCAGCCCAATCCGGTTTGTATGCGGCCTTTAGACCCACCTATCCCATGGATCTTTATGAATTTATATTTCAGCACCTGCACGAAAAAAAAGAAGCGTGGGATTGCGCCACCGGCAATGGTCAGGTTGCCACCAGCCTGGCCGACCACTTCGAGAAAGTTTTCGCTACCGACATCAGTCAGCAACAGCTCAAACTGGCAAAACCAAAGCACAATATATTTTATACCCTGTCCCCGGCAGAACAAACACCATTTCAGGATAATCAATTTGACCTGACCACCGTAGGACAAGCCTTGCATTGGTTCGACCGAAACCGGTTCTTTGAAGAAGTCAAGCGGGTAAGCAAACCCGATGGATTACTGGCTGTCTGGGGATATGCACTGATGCGCATTGAACCTGCAATCGACAGGATAATTACAGACTTTTACAACAATACGATTGGACCGTATTGGGATGAAGCCCGAAAGTTGGTGGAGGAAGAATACCGCACTATCGAATTTCCATTTGAGGAAATTCAATCTCCTGCCTTTGCAATACAAGTCGGGTGGACCGTTGACCAGCTTTCAGGCTACCTCTCCAGTTGGTCCGCCACACAAAAATATATAAGCACCAACGGGCTAAACCCTGTGCTTGCACTAATGGCCAACATTGGAAAGCATTGGAAAACAAAGCAACTCAAAACCATATCCTTCCCGGTTTTCCTCAGGCTATTCAGAATATGCTGATTCAAAACGTCTTGCTTTTGTTTCAGGTCCCTTGTAGTAGATGACAATTACAGCTACAAAACTTACATAGCCTTTTTTTTCTCATCAAAGCTTCCTAAACTGGTACTCATATAATCTGCCATGCGCTATTTTGTCCTGCTGAGTGTTGGCTTGAATATCATCTTTGCCTGTACACAAAAACCAAAACAGGAATTTGATGTCGTTCTTCGACGGGGAACCATCTATGATGGAACCGGCGGTTCACCATTTAAGGGTGACATCGCCATTCGTGCTGACACTATTGCAGCCATCGGTGACCTAAGTGATGCCGTTGGGAAGAAAGAAATCGATGCTTTTGATTTGGCGATTTCGCCGGGATTCATCAATATGTTAAGCTGGGCCGATCGGAGTTTAATCATGGATGGCCGATCCATGAGCGACATCAAGCAGGGCGTTACGTTGGAAGTATTTGGCGAGGGATGGAGCCCAGGGCCGGTAATCAGAAAACCTACAGCCACTCCGGTGGACAGCCTTTGGACAAGTTTGGGTGGTTATTTTGATTACCTGATGAAAAAAGGCACAAGTCCAAACGTTGCTTCCTTTGTCGGGGCCACCTCAATCCGTATTCATGAGATGGGCTACGCAAAGCGACCGCCTTCTCCCGAAGAGCTGGACCGGATGAAAGCCCTGGTGAGACAAGCGATGGAGGAGGGTGCTATGGGCCTGAGCTCCTCACTCATTTACCCCCCGGCAGATTATGCATCGACGGAGGAACTGGTTGAACTTGCAAAAGTTGCTGCCCAATATGGAGGCATCTATACCACCCACATGCGCAGCGAAGGCGATTTTATTTTAAGGGCCCTGAAAGAAACTGTTCGTATCGCGTTTGAAGCTAATATTCCGACGGAGATTTATCATCTAAAAATTAATCTTGCGCGCAACTGGGATAAAATTGATGTTGTGCTTGAAAAAATTGACAGTGCCCGTCGATCAGGTCTCCATATTACGGCCAACAACTATCCCTATGTGGCGAGCGCCACCGGGTTGACAGCACGTTTGCCAAACTGGGTACAAGAGGGGGGAGCGGTTGCGATGCGTAAGCGATTAAGCGATCCGAATATCAGAAAGAAAGTATTGCATGAAATGCGTATGGGCATACCGTATAAGAATTCCGATCCGCACGATGTCATGATTCTTGGATTTCGGCTGGATTCTCTCAATCTGCATTATCGTGGAAAGCGGTTGGATGAGGTAGCCGCCATGCGTGGCAGGGATCCCGACGAAACGGTAATCGATCTGCTATTGATTGACAAATCACCAATTGCTGCTGTGTATTATCAGCAATCCGAAAATAGCATTCGTAAGATAATCCAACAGCCCTATGTGAGTTTTGGCTCGGACGGGGCTTCCATGTCGGATGATCCGATTTTTGCGAACTGGGGCACCCATCCGCGTGCATACGGAACATTTTCCCGCGTACTGGGAAAATACGTACGCGAAGAAAAGTTATTTACGTTAGCAGAGGCAATACGGAGATTTACATATTTGCCTGCGTCAAATCTAAAGATTAAGAAACGCGGCAAAATTGCGGTTGGCTGCTATGCAGACCTTGCGATCTTCAACGCTGCTACCATTGCCGATGTGGCAACCTTTGAAGAACCCAGGCAGTACGCACGAGGGATGGTTCATGTTTTCGTGAATGGCGTTCAGGTGCTAAGCAATGGAGAGCACACAGGTTCAAAGCCTGGCCGGGTTATTCGTGGAGAAGGTTTTAAGAAGCTAATACCGTAGTTTACTTCTCCGCCCATAAATTATTATGGACATTAAACTCCAATGACTTCTCCCGCATTACATTTTTGGTATATCGTTATCCGTTTTTCAGAAATGAAGAAACCATTTCTTTTAATACATCCAACGTCACCGGTTTTTTAAAATAAGAACGTACCTCGGGAAAGGTCTCTGCCCGGCTTACATCCTTGGGGTGACTGGATGAACTGATAATATAAATTGCGGCCTTTTTGGACAATTGATCTTCAATCTTCTTCAGCTCATTCAGAAATTCCCAGCCATCTACCTCGGGCATGTATATATCAAGTAAAATAATATCCGGCAGGTGCTCCGCCGACTTGCGGTGGTGCAGCAGATAATCAATGGCACCTTGCGCCGCGTTATAGATCGTGATGATATTTGCCAATTCTCCAAGCTGTGCCAGGCGCTTGATGTAGAAAGATGACATCGGATCGTCATCTATGATCCAGAGATTGGGTATTTTCATTGACATGGTTCCTAATAATTCGTGAATGTTGAAGCGATCTTACCTTAAATACGCTAACATGATGCAGAAGTAACTTCACCACTCCTCCTACCCTTTATTTTCCACCAAACTTCGCTTCATTATTACATCATGCGGAAAGTGATTCCCCCCGCTTCGCATCAGGAATCAAAAAGATTTTCTCAGTGTCACACCATAATTCCGCGGGGCACCCAGGTGTGTGGCACCAAAATCATAGGCATATGCGATATATCTTTCATCACCCAGGTTTCTTCCCCAAAACATGACTTCAAATTTCTCAACGACCACGCCAGCACGCATGTTAATAACGCCATAGGAAGATTGTTTAATTGTATTGGCCAGATCAAAATATTGTGTTCCCAGGAGCATCCATTCGCCTCGTGCCACAAGCTTCACTTTTCCGATTCCAAGTCCGTATTGTATGGCTGTCATCGAAGTAAAGGCAGGTGTGAAAATTTGATGGGCCCCTTTCAGATCTACTTCTTCCCCATCCTGCGGCACATTTAACGTAGTGTAGGACGCATCGTTCCATCCAAGATTATATTCTATCTGCAGATCTTTGACCGGTGTTGCTGAAATGTGCAAGTCCACGCCTTTACTGGTTAAGGCCCCGGCATTTTTTGTTATGGTAATGGCATCAGGCAACACCAGGGTAGGTACCTGGGCATCACTTACATTCACATAAAACAACGACAGGTTTATCTGTAAACGGTTATCGAAGAAGACATTCTTGCTTCCAATTTCAATATTGCTGCTGTATTCTGGCTTGAATGCATACAAGGGGGGTTGCGACGGATCGGAAGATAAGGGCGTCAACCCGCCAGCCCGAAACCCACGACTATAGGAAGCATAAACCGTATTTTGTTCAGCCAGCCGATAGCCAACCGTTACTTTAGGCGAAAATGCGTTGAACGTTACTGTCGCAGAAGTATCCGGTCTGGTTTCAAAGATGGGATCAGGATCGGGATCATGCTGGTACTCACCCAGAACGCTCTGCTTCTTTTTTTCGTAATCATACCGTAAGCCTGCGGTGAGATCCAGCTTGTCAGCAACCGTGTAGGTGGCCTGACCAAAGAAAGCTATACCAGTGCTCTTGCCTTTTGTCGTATTGATTGTCGAGAAATTTTTGTCCGGAATTCCATAGAAGCCTGCATCCTCGCCAAACCGGGTAGCCTGCTTTACCGGATTATCCTGGTGAAACATATAGGTTCCTGCTGTCCACTTTAAGGGCGACAAAGAAGATGCAGGCGATGATAATTTGAACTCTTGTGTAAATACCTTTACGTTATTCCATTCCTTTCCATAGTTATTAATGATCGTCACGATGTCGTATGGTGAAAAGTCGCCGTCTATCGGATCTGTGTAGTATCTAAGATTCGATTGATACGATGTTATTGAGCTGAAATTCAGCGTACGCCCTGTATAATTTGCCACCAGGGAGCTGTTGAAGATATTATCAACCAATTTTGTAATTGCATTTTGGTTTACCGTGAAGAGACTATCAAAGGCATCTGACCGACTGGCCCTTAGCGGAAAGGCGCCGTAGTTCCGGTTTTCATTGTGCTTTACGTTGAGGGTGAGTGCCCACTTGGCACTGGCATTGTAGCGTAGATAATAATTCCCAATAATGCTATGCTTCTTGTCAAAATCCGTTTCGTTGAAGGTATTTGTGTAGAACCCGTTGGAACGATCAAATACGCCCGTAACACCAAGGAACAATTTGTTTTTCACAAGCGGTGTTCGAAAACCAACAGCATACCGCTGCTGCCCGTAGGTTCCAAAATTTAGTTCTCCAAAGCCTGTAGTGGCATTCCCAGGCTGTTTGGTGATAATATTAATTACGCCAGCCATTGCGTTTCTTCCATACAATGTTCCTTGCGGACCGCTCAATACTTCAATACGTTCCACATCGAAAAGCTGCGCAATGTAGGTGTCAAGACCAAATTGGTTTACGCCATCAATATACGTGGCAACAGCTGGATCATACGATGTCGTGGTGATTCCCCTGATGGACGTTACATTGCGATTGTCACCTGAATTTGTTGAATACAGGTTCGGAACAATCGCTGTGATATCCCTGCTATTCCATAACCTGTATTGTTCCACCTGCCGGGAGGATATAGCATTGACAGTAAAGGGTACTGTTTGAATATCTTCCTCCGACTTTTGTGCAGTGACTACCACAGCATCAAGTTGTGTTGATGATTCTTCCAATTGAACCACTAATGGCGCAGGCTCCCCGGCTTCCAAGCTTATCGTCTGCTGCAGGCTGGCATATCCAATCGCTGTGATCTGCAGGGTATACTTTCCTACGGGAATACCAGTGATTGTAAACACGCCTTCTTGATCAGTTGCTGAACCAAAATTTGTATTGAGCAAATGGACGTTAACGCCGGAAAGCGGCCTTGATTCAGGATCTGTGACCTTGCCGGTG
>Ga0224500_10000807_pt1 | contig 20111 bp, 18 predicted proteins | sample SF_Oct11_sed_USG_FD_168126 | JGI IMG/M metagenome (GOLD analysis project Ga0224500, IMG submission 168126) | Sediment microbial communities from San Francisco Bay, California, United States - SF_Oct11_sed_USGS_4_1 | ecosystem: Environmental > Aquatic > Marine > Sediment | place: USA: California... | reverse complement strand
TCGCCGGCCAGAACAGCGTATGGAAGTAGATGATGTCCTTGCCGATGAAGTGGACCTGCTCGGTGCCCGGGTCCTGCAGGAAGGCCTCGAAGTCGATTCCGGCCCTGGCGCAGTACGCCTTGAAGCTCGCGAGGTAGCCCACGGGCGCGTCCAGCCAGACGTAGAAGTACTTGCCCGGCGCATCCGGGATCGGGATGCCGAAGTAGGGCGCATCGCGCGAAATGTCCCAGTCGCCCAGCGCCTTTTCCGCATCGTCGCTGAGCCACTCGCGGGCCTTGTTGGCGACCTCCTGCTGCAGGCGCCCGTCCTGAGTCCAGTTGCGCAGGAAGTCCACGCAACGGGGATCGGACAGCCGGAAGAAATAGTGCTCCGACGTGCGCAGCTCCGGTGCGGCTCCGGACAGCGCCGAGTACGGGTTCTTCAGGTCGGTCGGCGAATACACCGAACTGCACACTTCGCAGGCGTCGCCGTACTGGTCCTTCGCCCCGCACTTCGGGCATTCGCCCTTGATGTAGCGGTCGGCCAGGAACATGCCTTTCACCGGATCGAAGAACTGCTCGATCGGCCTGGTGTAGATCAGGCCCGCCGCCTTCAGCCTGCGGTAGATGTCCTGCGACAGCTCCGTGTTCTCGGGCGATTCGGTCGAATGCCAGTGATCGAAGCGGATCAGGAACCCGTCGAGGTACGGCTGCCGACCGGCGGCGATCCCTGCCACGAATTCCTGCGGCGTCTTTCCTGCCTTCTCCGCGGCGATCATGATCGCCGCGCCGTGCGCGTCATCGGCCCCCACGAAGTGCACCTCGTGGCCGCTCATGCGCTGGTGGCGCACCCAGATGTCGGCCTGGATGTACTCCATCACATGGCCGATGTGGAAGGGGCCGTTGGCGTAGGGCAGGGCGGTGGTGACAAACAGTCGTCGTGTCATGGTCTTCGATGAAGCCGATATGCCTGAAAGGACCGCCTGCGGAGGGCGGCGTGCCGTCACTGCGACGGCGGGCACATTCGGGCGCGTGCGCGGCCACCGGCACGAATGCCGGCCCGCAGGGGAACTGGATGACGGCGCATAGGGACGGTCCCGGGAAGGGGCATTCTAGCAACGGGGGTTCCGTCCATTAGACTGGCGCGTTTCGGATCGCCCCAAACACGCAACAGGCAGCCATGACCATCACTCTCGAGCAAGCGAACGACGCCCTGAAGCGCGTCATCGACCCCAACACCGGCAAGGACCTCGTCAGCAGCCGTTCCGCGCGCAACGTCCGCGTCGAAGGCGGCGACGTCAGCGTCGACGTCGTGCTCGGTTATCCGGCAGCGAGCCAGATCGAAGGCATCCGGCGCGCCGTGATCGACGCGCTGCGCGGAGCCGGGGCCGGCAACGTCAGCGCCAACGTCACGATGAAGATCGTCGCCCATGCGGTGCAGCGCGGCCTGAAGGTGATGCCGAACGTCAAGAACATCATCGCGGTCGCGTCCGGCAAGGGCGGCGTGGGCAAGAGCACGGTGGCCGCCAATCTCGCGCTGGCGCTCGCCGCCGAGGGCGCGCGGGTCGGCGTTCTGGACGCCGACATCTACGGCCCGAGCCAGCCGATGATGCTGGGCATTTCCGGCAAGCCCGAGTCGATCGACGGCCAGACGCTGGAGCCGATGGAGAACTACGGACTGCAGGTGAGCTCGATCGGCCTGCTGATCGACGCCGACCAGCCGATGGTGTGGCGCGGACCGATGGTCACCCAGGCGCTGCAGCAGTTGCTGGGGCAGACCAACTGGAAGGACGTCGACTACCTGGTCGTCGACATGCCGCCGGGCACCGGCGACATCCAGCTCACGCTGGCGCAGCAGGTGCCCGTGACCGGCGCCGTGATCGTGACCACGCCGCAGGACATCGCGCTGATCGACGCGCGCAAGGGCCTGAAGATGTTCGAGAAGGTCAGCATCCCGATCCTCGGCATCGTCGAGAACATGGCGGTCCACGTGTGCTCGAAGTGCGGGCATACCGAGCACATCTTCGGCGCCGAGGGCGGCAAGAAGATGGCCGAGCAGTACGGGGTCGATTACCTCGGCAGCCTGCCGCTCGACATTCGGATCCGCGAGCAGGCCGACGCCGGCCGCCCGACGGTGGTGGCGGATCCCGACAGCCCCATCACGGCGGCCTACAAGGCGATTGCCCGCAAGGTGGCCATCCGCATCGCCGAAAAGGCAAAGGACATGTCGCTGAAGATGCCGACGATCAAGGTATCGAACACCTGAGACGGATCGGGGGCGTCCGTCAGGACGCCGGGCCGAAGACGCACCGAACCCGCAAGGACGCCCCGCACCATGCGCATAGACCCGTGGACCCCGGAAGCCGCCCCGCGCAGCGAGGAACTCGTGAAGTCCATCGAGGCCCGCCGCGGCGGCACGCTGATCAACCTGGACCGCATGCTGCTGTGGAGCGAGCCCCTCGCGCGCGGCTGGAACGGCTACCTGCGGGCGCTGCGGCAGGAGATCTCGCTGTCGCCCTTCCTGCGCGAGCTGGCCATCTGCATCGTCGCCCGGTTGACCGGAGCGCAGTACGAATATCACCACCATGCGCCCGAACTGAAGAAGGCCGGAGCCACCGATGCGCAGCTCGCGGTGCTCGATGACCCGGACCGCGCGGCCCTGAGTCCGCTGTATGACGACCTGCAGCGCGCCGTCATCCGCTTCGCGATCGCCAGCACGCGCCACGTGCAGATTCCCGACGCGCTGTTCGACGAGCTGAAGGGGCGGCTGTCGCCCACCGAACTGGTCGAGCTCGTCGCGTCCACCGCCGCCTACAACATGGTCGCGCGCTTCCTGGTGGCGCTCGACGTGACGCCGGAGGCCTAGCCAGCCGGGCCGTCCGGAGTCGACGGCCGCGGGGGGGCAGCGGCGGTCGCCCGGCCGTCGGGCCGACCGCCGCCATGGTCCAGGCTACTTGAGCGCCTGCAGCTTGTCGTAGGTGGCCTTGTCCCAGGTCGCGTCCGGTCCGTTGTGCAGCTTGACCGTCGCGTCGCGGAACGGCTTGCGGTCGACCTTGACGACTTCCTTGCCGCGCTTCGTGAACTCCGCCCCGAGCCTCTGCTCGTTCTCGATGATCTGGGCGGTGGCCCGTGCGGCCGCTTCCTTCAGGACTTCCTGGAAGACCTTCTTGTCCGCGTCCGACAGCTTGGTCCACGTGGGCCCGCCGACGATGGTCAGCAGGGCGTCCGTGATGTGGCCGGTGAGCACGATGTACTTCTGCACCTCGTAGAACTTCTTCGCCTCGATGGTCGGCAGCGGGTTCTCCTGGGCGTCCACGGTGCCGTTCTGCAGCGCGAGATAGACCTCGGCGAACGCGATCGGCGTCGGATTGGCTCCCACTGCGCGCGGGAACATCGTGTACAGCGGGGCGTCCGGGACGCGGATCTTCAGGCCCTTCATGTCCTCTGGCTTGTTGATCGCCTTGTTCGACGTGACATGGCGCTCGCCGTAGTACGTGATGGCGACCACCTTGTTGCCCCCGCTCTTCGCGCCGTAGCCGTCGGACAGTTCGTTGAACAGCGCGCTGTTCGCGAAGGCCTTCCAGTGGTCGTAGTCGCGGAACATGTACGGCGCGCCGCCGATCGCCAGCGGGCCGTAGGTGCGGCCGGCGAACAGCTGGCCCGTGTAGATGATGTCGACGGTCCCCAGCGTGAGGCCCTGGTTGATGTCGGTCTCCTTGCCGAGCGTCGAGGCCGGGAACACCTCGACGGCGTAGCGATTGTTCGTGCGCTTGGCGATTTCGCCCGCGGCCCACAGCGCCTGCGTGTGATAGGGCTCGCTGGTTTCGTACACGTGCGCGAACTTCAGCTTGGTCTGCGCCTGCGCAAGGCCGGCGGCCAGCGCAAGCGCCGCGAAGGCGCTGATCAGCTTGAATCTCATCGTTGTCTCCTCTTGGACGGACTTGTTGTCAGTGAATCCCGCCGCGGCGGCTGCCCGCGGCGACGTAACGCCTACATCACCGCCCCCAGCTGCCAGGGGACGAATTCGCTCTGGCCGTAGCCGAAGCGTTCACTCTTGGTCTTGGCCCCCGATGCGGTCTGCAGGATCAGGTCGAACAGCCGCGCACCGACCTCCTCGATCGTCGCCGCGCCGTCGGCGATCTCGCCGCAGTTCAGGTCGATGTCCTCTTCCTGGCGTTGCCACAACTCGCTGTTCGTCGACAGCTTCAGCGACGGGGACGGTGCGCAGCCGTAGGCCGAGCCGCGCCCGGTCGTGAACACGATCATGTTCGCGCCGCCCGCGACCTGTCCGGTGGCGGACACGGGGTCGTAGCCCGGCGTGTCCATGTAGAGGAAGCCGTGCTTGTCGACGGGCTGGGCATACTCGTAGACGTCGACCAGGTTGGTGGTGCCGCCCTTGGCGACGGCCCCCAGCGACTTCTCGAGGATGGTCGTCAGGCCGCCCGCCTTGTTGCCCGGGGAGGGGTTGTTGTTCATCTCGCCGTGGTTGCGGGCTGTGTAATCCTCCCACCAGCGGATCCGCGCGATCAGCTTCTCGCCCACCTCGCGCGACACCGCGCGGCGGGTGAGCAGGTGTTCGGCTCCATAGATTTCCGGCGTCTCCGACAGGATCGCGGTGCCGCCGTGCGCAACCAGGCGGTCGACCGCGTTGCCGAGGGCAGGGTTGGCGGTGATGCCCGAGTAGCCGTCGGACCCGCCGCACTGCAGGCCCAGCAGCAGGTGGCTTGCGGGCACGTCGCGGCGCTCGACGCGGTCGGCCGCCGGCAGCATGCCGCGCACGATGGCGACCCCGCGCTCGATCGCCTTTGCGGTGCCGCCGACGTCCTGCATGTTGTAGCTCGCCACGCGCTCGCCGTCGCGCAGGCCTTCGGCGCCGAACAGCGATGCGATCTGGTTGGCCTCGCACCCCAGTCCGACGAAGAGCGCGGCCGCAACGTTCGGGTGGCGCGCGTATCCGGCCATCGTGCGCCTCAGGACCTGCATGCTTTCGCCCATGTCCATGCCGCAGCCGGTGCCGTGCGTGAGCGCGATCACGCCGTCCACGTTTGGGTAAGGCGCGAGCGCGTCGGGGAACAGGTCGCGCCGGAAGCGGTCGGCGATCGCGCGTGCGACCGTCGCGGAGCAGTTGACGCTCGAGAGGATCGCCACGTAGTTGCGCGTGGCGATCCGGCCGTCCTCGCGCACGATCCCCCTGAACGTGGCGGGCGACGCGACCGCCGGCGTGGGGCGCACGTCCGCGCAGAAGGCGTAGTCGCGGGCGAAGGCGCCGTGCTCGGCGCCGATGCCGAGGTTGTGCAGGTGGACGTGCTCGCCCGGACGGATGTCACGGGTGGCGAAGCCGATGATCTGGTTGTAGCGCCGCACCGGCTGGCCCGCCGCGATCGCGCGCGTGGCCACCTTGTGGCCCGGCGGGACCAGCCCGATCACGGTGATTCCCTCGCCATCGATCGCCGTGCCGGAGACGAGCTGGCGGCGCGCGATCACGACATCGTCGGCGGGGTTGAGTCGAAGCACGGGCGGGACGTCCTGCAGCATTCGCTTCTCCGGCTACTGGAACTGCCGCGGCAGCCACAGGCTGATCGACGGCAGGTAAGTGACCAGTCCGAGGCTGACCAGCAGCGGAAGCAGCCACGGCAGGATGGCCATGGTGGTGCGCTCGATCGACAGCCTGGCGACGCGCGCCAGCACGAACAGCACCAGCCCCATCGGAGGGTGGAGCAGGCCGATCATCAGGTTCAGCACCATGATCAGCCCGAAATGGACCGGGTCGATGCCGAGCTGCTTCACGATGGGCAGCAGGATGGGCACCAGGATCGTGATCGCCGCGGTCGGCTCGAGGAAGCAGCCGACGAACAGCATCAGCAGGTTGGCCAGCAGCAGGAACATCCACGGGTCGGTCGTGAACGACAGCACCCAAGCCCCGATCATCTCGGTCGTGCGGGACACGGTCAGCATCCAGCCGAAGATGGATGCGGCCGCGACGATCAGCAGCACGACGGAGGTCGTCTCGATCGTGTCCATCGACACCTTGACGAGCATCTTCCAGTTGAGAGTACGGAACCAGAAGATGCCGAGGAACAGCGCCCACACGCAGGCGGCGATTGCCCCCTCGGTGGCGGTGAACACGCCCGCCGTCATGCCGCCGATCAGCAGGACAGGCGTCATGATCGGCAGCACCGCGCTGAACCGGAAGATCCGGTCGGCGCCGAGGAGCACGGCGAGCGCCACAGCGACCGTGGGAACGTCCGGCAGGCCGCCCTGGTGCGTCAGCGTCCAGACCACTACCGGGAACAGGGCCACGACCAGCAGTTCGGCGAGCGCCTTCAGCACCCGCTTGCGCTCGAAGCGGGTGTCGCCGCCCCACTTGTTCTTGTGGGCGAAGTACGCCACCGTCCCCATCATCAGCAGCGCCATCACGACGCCCGGGATGATCCCGGCGAGGAACAGCGCACCCACGGATACGTTGGCGAACATCGCATAGATCACGAACGGCAGCGAGGGCGGGATGATCGGCCCGAGCGTGGCCGACGCGGCGGTGACGCCGACCGAGAATTCCGGGCTGTAGCCATGGTCCCGCATCGCCTTGATCTCGATCGTCCCGAGCCCGGCGGCGTCGGCGATGGCCGTGCCCGACATGCCCGCGAAGATGACGGAACCCACGATGTTGACGTGGCCCAGTCCTCCGCGCAGCCAGCCGACCAGCGCCAGCGCGAAGTTGTAGATCCGGTTCGTGATGCCGGCCGAGTTCATCAGGTTGCCGGCGAGGATGAAGAACGGCACGGCGAGCAGCGGAAACGAGTCGATGCCGTTCACCATGCGGTGGATCACCACGAAGTCCGGGACGGTGCCGGTCACCATCACGAAGATCAGCGACGAGCCCGCCATCGCGATCGCGACAGGCACCCCGGAGCCCATCAGCCCGAGGAACAGCAGCTTGAAGGCGCCCGGGCTCACTTCGTGGCCTCGCGGCTACCGTCCGGCTGCGCACCGAAGGCCAGTTCGGGCTGTTCCAGCACGGACGCGCCCCGCCTCCAGTTGGCGCGCGCGACGCCGAGCGCGCGCCATGTCATCAGCACGAATCCGGCAAGGACCACCCCGTACATCAGGCCGATCGGAAGGTCGACGACAGCCATGCGCTGCGCCCCGATGCGCTGCATCAGCGCGAAAGTGAGCCAGGCCGCGTAGCTGAAGAATGCGATGCGGAACGCGTCCACGAAGGTCGACAGCACGCGCGTCACCGGCCTGGGCAGATAGCGGTAGAAGAAATCCACGTGGATGTGGTTGTTCCGGCGCACGCTGATCGTGGCGCCGATGAACACCGTGCAGATCAGCAGGTAGCGGGCGATCTCCTCGGTCCACCCGGCCGAATCGTTGAGCGCATACCGCGTGAAGAATTGCAGGAAGACGGTGCCCGCCAGTACCCAGAAGAACGCGAAGGCGATCCAGTCCTCGACGCGATAGACGCCCAGGTCGATCGGCGCGTCGTGCACGTCGAACTCGCCCGACGCGGTGAGCACGTGCTCGTCGTTCGGGTCGCTCGCAGGCGGCTCAGGCTGCATCGGCGTCGGTCCGGGCTGGTCAGTGCGGTCCGCCGGTCCAGCTGCGCTGGAAGCGCTTCGCGGCGCGGTCCATGTGCCGCCGCATCGCGGCGCGGGCTGCCGTGGGGTCATGGCCCTCGATGGCTGCCAGCACGGCGTTGTGTTCGGCGATCGCGGCCTTCCAGAGGTCCGGCGTGTCGAAATGGTGCTCGAGCGTCACGAACAGCGGCCCGGCGCGCTGGTCCCACAAGGTGCGCACCGCCAGCGCCAGCGCGCTGTTGCCGCTCGCGTCGGCCACCTCGAGGTGGAAGCGGCGGTCGTTTTCCAGCGGCATCACCGACTTGCGACGGTCGCGGTCCATCGCGCTGAGCGCCGCCTTCATGCGCCGGACCTGGGCCGGGCTCGCGAGCCGTGCGGCGAGTGCCGCGCATTCGGATTCGAGCAGGCGCCGGGCGGCGATCAGTTCGAACGGCCCGGAGTCGCCGGAAACCGGGTCGACGCGGCGGTTGCCGGGCCGGCGCTGGGTGACGTACACCCCGGACCCGACGCGCACTTCAACATAACCCTCCACCTCGAGCGCGATCAGCGCTTCGCGCACCGAAGGGCGGCTCACCTCGAGCTGGCGCGCGAGATCGCGCTCCGGCGGCAGGCGCTCGCCGGGCCGGTATTCGCCGCGCCTGATCAGCTGCACGATCTGTTCGGCGATGCGGCGGTACAGCCTCTGCGGTTCGACCGCCTTGATGGGCATGAATGGAATTTCGCTCCTTGGCTGGGGCGGTGGCCGGCTGGACAGCGCGCCGACCCGCCGCTTACACTGCCCGACTCTGGTCAAGTGGTCTGACCAATTGCGCGGGCTAGCTTCACATGCACACCCCTGGGTGTCAAGCCGCCACAGCCGACTTCGGAGGGTCCTCGATGGCCGGGCGTTTGCAGGGCAAGACGGCGCTGGTGACGGCGGCCGGGCAGGGAATGGGCCGCGCGGCGGTCCTGGCTTTTGCGCGCGAAGGCGCGCGCGTCATGGCCACCGACCTGAAGGAGGAACTGCTGGCGGGCCTGCCGCGCGAAGTCGCGACCAGCCCGCTGGACGTGCTGGACGACGCGGCGGTGCAGGCATTCGTCGAGCGGACCGGGGCGGTCGACATACTTTTCAATTGCGCCGGCTATGTCCACCAGGGTTCGATCCTCGACTGCGGGATCGACGACTGGGACTTCAGCTTCGACCTGAACGTGCGCAGCATGTTCGTGACGACGAAGGCGATGCTGCCGAAGATGATCGCCGCCGGCGGGGGTGTCATCCTGAACATGGCGTCGGTGCTCGGCTCGCACAAGGCGGCGCCCAACCGGCTGGCGTACGCGGCCAGCAAGGCGGCCGTGGCCGGGTTCACGCGCGCGCTGGCGATCGATCACGTGAAGCAGAACATCCGCGTCAACTGCGTGTGCCCCGGCACGGTCGACACGCCGTCCCTGGCCGACCGCATCAAGGCGTTCGCCGACCCGGTGCAGGCGCGCAAGGACTTCATCGCGCGCCAGCCGATGGGCCGGCTGGCCACGGCCGAGGAAATCGCCGAGACCTTCGTCTATCTCGTGTCGGACGAGTCGTCGTTCATGACCGGGCAGGCGATCTTTGTCGACGGGGGGATGAGCCTCTAAACGGGCAGGCAAGCGGGCAAGAGCGAACCCCGTCCTTGCCCGACGTGATCAGAAGAAGGCCGCTGGCGAAGCCAGTCGATCTTCTCGAGGGCAACAGCAACCAAAGGGCACCTTATGAAACTTCTGCGCTACGGGCCGGCGGGGTACGAGAAGCCGGGAATGCTGGATTCGAGCGGGGCCATCCGCGACCTGTCGGGCGTGATCGACCACGTGACCAGCGAGCACCTGTCGGACAGGGGGCTGGCGAAGCTGGCGAAGATCAGGCCCGAGTCGCTGCCGCTCGTCAGCGGCAAGCCGCGCCTGGGCGTGCCCTACCTCGGCATCAGCAAGTTCATCGCGATCGGCCTGAACTACGCGGACCACGCGGCCGAATCGAACGCGCCGATTCCCGCCGAGCCGATCGTCTTCAGCAAGGCAACCACCTGCATCAGCGGTCCGAACGACGACATCATGCTGCCGCGCGACTCGACCAAGACGGACTGGGAAGTCGAGCTCGGCGTCGTGATCGGGACCACCGCGCGCTACGTCGAGAAGGACAAGGCGCTCGCGCACGTCGCCGGCTATTGCGTGATCAACGACATTTCGGAGCGCAACTTCCAGCTCGAGCGCGGCAGCCAGTGGGACAAGGGCAAGGGCTGCGACACGTTCGGTCCGATCGGCCCGTGGCTGGTCACGCGCGACGAAGTGCCTGATCCGCAGGGCCTCGACATGTGGCTCGACGTCAACGGCGAGCCGATGCAGCGCGGCAACACGCGGACGATGATCTTCGACGTCGCCCACCTTGTGAGCTACGTCAGCCGCTTCATGACCCTGCTGCCCGGCGACATCATCACCACCGGGACGCCTCCGGGCGTCGGGATGGGCAGGAAGCCGCCGCGCTACCTGAAGGCGGGTGACTCGATCGCGCTGGGCATCGCCGGCCTTGGCGAGCAGAGGCAGCGCGTGGTGGCGTGGTCGGCGCGCTGACGGGCGCGCTGCATCCGGCATGACGCGGATGCCCCACGCGCAGGTGGCGGCATGGGCCGCCGCCTGCCTGCGCGCCACGGGCGTGCCGTCCGGCGATGCGCAGGTCGTGGCGGATGCGCTGGTGCTGACGAGCCTGTGGGGCATCGACTCGCACGGCGTGCTGCGCCTGACGCACTACCTCGACAGGCTGCGGCGCGGCTCGATCCGTGCCGGCGCGCCGGGCCGCTTCGAGGCGAGCGGACCCTGCAGCGCGAACATGGACGGCGAGCATGGGCTCGGCATCCTGCACTGCCGCCGCGCCATGGACCACGCGATCGGGCTGGCGCGCGCGAACGGGATCGGTGTCGTCGGCGTGCGCCACTCCAGCCACTCCGGCGCGGTGGGCCTGTATGCGCGGCAGGCGGCGGCCGCCGGGCTGGTGGGCATCGCGTTCACCCACGCCAGTTCGATCGTCGTTCCGCACGGCGGTCAGCATCCCTATTTCGGCACCAATCCGATCGCGATCGCGTTTCCGCGCGCAGGCGATGTTCCGCTGTGCCTCGACATGGCGACCAGCCAGATCGCATGGAACAAGGTGATGAACGCGCGCGTCGAGGGCAGGCCGCTGGCCGCCGGGCTGACGGTCGACGGCGATGGACGACCGACGACGGACGCCCGGCTCGCGCGGGCGCTGGTTCCGCTCGGCGGCTCCGAGTACGGCTACAAGGGCTACGGGCTGGCGATGATGATCGACCTGCTGTGCGGCGCGCTGAACGGCATGACCTTCGGACCGCGCCTGACGCGGATGTACGAGGACCTCGACCTGCCACAGGACCTCGGCCACTTCGTGCTGGCGCTCGACCCGCAGCGCTTCGCCGGCGGTCCGACGCTCGAGGCAACGGTGCGCGCGCTGGCGCAGGACGTGGCCGGGACGGCGGACTCGGTCAGGCTGCCGGGCGATCCGGAACTGCAGGCCGAACGCGAACGCCGCGGCTCCGGGATTCCCGTCGAGCCGCAGGCGCTGGAGGACATGCGCGAGTGGTCGGCGCGCCTCGGTGTCGCCTTCCCGGAGCCGGCGTGAAGCGCGCACCTGGCGCCGGCTCCATGACTACTCTCGAGTGAGGATCCAATGATCTCCGACCTGCAGGGAAAGGTGGTCCTGATCACCGGTGCGAGCACCGGCATCGGGGCGGCGGCAGCGCGCGCATTCGGGCAGCACGGGGCCCGTGTCGCCGTGCACTACCACGCGAGCGAGGCGGCGGCGCGCGAGGTCGCGTCCGGCATCCAGGCGGCTGGCGGCGGCGCCGATCTGTTCCGCGCCGACATGATGAAGCCGGGCGAGGCGCGGCGCCTGGTCGAAGCCGTGCGCAGGCAGTGCGGACGGATCGACGTGCTGGTCAACAACGCCGGGAGCGTCTTCGGTCGCAAGCCGATCGACGAGTGGCCGCCTGAGGAGCTCGATGCGCTGCTGCAGCTCAACGTACGGTCGGTGGTCGAGGCCTGCCAGGCGGCGGTACCAGGTTTCCGCGCGCAGGGTGGAGGCAACATCATCAACGTGACGTCGATCGCCGCGCGCAATGGCGGCGGACCCGGCGTCGTGCTCTACGCGGCGACGAAGGGATTCGTCAGCACGCTGACGCGCGGCCTGGCGAAGGAGCTCGTGCGCGACAGGGTGCGCGTGAACGCTGTGGCTCCCGGGGTGATCCTGACCCCGCTGCACGACAAGCACACGCCGCAGGCAACTCTCGACGCGCTGAAGGCGACCATCCCGATGGGCCGGCTGGGGACCGCGGACGAATGCACCGGAGCCTTCCTGTACCTCGCGTCGGACGAGGCGAGCGGCTACGTGACGGGTCAGGTGCTCGAGGTGAACGGCGGGCAGCTGATGCCCTGAAGCGGGGCGCTCGCCGGGCTCAGCCGCGGCCCACGAACGGCATCTTGGTCGCCATCACCGTCATCGTCAGGATATTGGCGTCGAGCGGCAGGCTCGCCATGTGCAGCACGGCGTCGGCCACCACCTGAACGTCGATCACCGGCTCGGGCGCCATGCGGCCGTCGGCCTGCGGCACGCCCTGCGGCATGCGCGCGGCCATCGACGTCAGTGCATTGCCGATGTCGATCTGGCCCACGGCGATGTCGTACTTGCGGCCGTCGAGCGCCGCCGCCTTCGTCAGGCCGCTGACCGCGTGCTTGCTCGCCGTGTAGGGAGCCGAGTTCGGGCGCGGCGCGTGCGCCGAGATCGAGCCATTGTTGATGATGCGGCCGCCGCGCGGCGACTGGGCCTTCATCACCCGGAACGCGTTCTGCAGGCAGAGGAACGCGCCGGTCAGGTTGACGTCGATGACCTGCTGCCACTGCTCGAACGGCAGGTCCTCGAGCAGCGTGCCTGGAGCGTTCGCGCCCGCATTGTTGAACAGCAGGTCGAGCCTGCCGCAGCGCTCGACTGCAGCGTCGAACAGCGCCCGCACCGCGTCGGGCCGCGTGACGTCCGACGGCAGCACGAGCGCGCGCCCGGCGTGTTCCCCGGCCGACTGCGCGGTCTCCTCGAGCGCGTCGCGCCGCCGTCCGGTCAGCGCCACGCGCCATCCGGCACGCAGGAACGCGAGCGCCACGGCGCGGCCGATCCCGCTCCCGGCGCCCGTGACGATCGCCACGCGGTCTGCCACGGCGCTATTCCTTGACCGCGCCCGTCATGCCGGCCACGTAGTACTCGACGAAGAACGAGTACAGGATGGCCACGGGCAGCGAGCCGAGCAGCGCGCCGGCCATCAGCGCACCCCAGTGGTAGACGTCGCCTTCCACGAGCTCGGTGATCACGCCGACCGGGACCGTCTTGACCTCGCTCGAGGAGATGAAGGTGAGGGCGTAGATGAACTCGTTCCACGACAGCGTGAAGGCGAAGATCCCCGCCGAGATCAGGCCCGGCACGGCGAGCGGCAGGACGATGCGCGTCAGGATCTGCCAGCGCGACGCTCCATCGATCAGCGCGCACTCCTCGAGCTCGAACGGGATCGAGCGGAAGTAGCCCATCAGCAGCCAGGTGCAGAAGGGAATCAGGAAGGTGGGGTAGGTCAGGATCAGGGCGAGCCGGGTGTCGAAGATGCCCAGCTCGAACACGACCTTCGCGAGGGGGATGAACAGGATCGACGGCGGCACCAGGTACGCGAGGAACACGCTCATCCCGACGTAGCGCGAACCGCGAAACCGCAGCCGCTCGATCGCGTAGGCGGCCAGCACGCTGCACACCAGCGACAGGAAGGTCGACACCACGGCGACCAGCATGGTGTTCCACAGCCAGTCCGGGTAGCTCGTGTCGAACAGGAGCTTCTTGATGTGCGCGAGCGTCGGGTTGACGACCCAGAAGGGATTGCCCTCGCGCGACAGCAGCTCCTCGTTCGGCTTGAACGTGGTGATGCCCATCCAGTAGAAGGGGAACAGCAGGACGAACAGGAACGCCGCGAGCGGCACGTACACCGTGACGACGCGCCGGGGCAGCGACACCAGGTAGTTCATCCCCTGGGTGTCCACGACCTGGTCGTCGGTCTGCTTGGCCATTGTTTGCTCAGTCCGCTCCGCCCTGCTGCCAGGCGCGCCTCTGCAGGCCGAAGTACGAGAACAGGATGGCCGCGAGCAGGAAGGGAACCATCGAGACCGCCAGCGCCGCGCCTTCGCCGAGGGCTCCTCCCGGGATCGCCCGCTGGAAGCTCAGCGTGGCCATCAGGTGGGTCGCGTTCAGCGGCCCGCCGCGCGTCAGCACGTAGATCAGCTGGAAGTCGGTGAACGTGAACAGCACGGAGAACGTCATCACCACGGCGATGATGGGCGTGAGCAGCGGCAGCGTGACGTAGCGGAACTGCTGCCACGGCGTCGCGCCGTCGAGGCTGGCCGCCTCGTAGTACGACGGCGAGATGGTCTGCAGGCCCGCCAGCAGGCAGATGGCGACGAACGGCACGCCGCGCCAGATGTTGGCCGCGATGGTCGACAGGCGGGCGTTCCACGGGTCACCCAGGAAGTCGATGTAGCGATCGATCAGCCCCAGCTCGGTGAGCGCCCAGCTGATCACGGAAAACTGCGCGTCGTAGATCCACCAGAAGGCGATCGCGCTGAGCGCCGTCGGCACGATGAAGGGCAGCAGCACGACCGCGCGCACGACGGTCTTGAACGGTACATGCTTGTTCAGCAGCAGCGCCAGCCACAGGCCCAGCGCGAACTTGATGACGCTCGCGACGACGGTATAGAAGAGCGTGTTGAACAGCGACAGACGGGCCACCGCGTCGCCGAACAGGAATTCGTAGTTCTCGAGGCCGACCCAGGCGCCGCCGCGCCCGATCTTGGTGTCGGTGAATCCCAGCCAGACGCCGAGGCCCAGCGGGTACGTCAGGAACAGCAGCAGCAACGCACCGGCCGGCAGCAGGAACAGCAGGCCGAGTGCGTTGCGGTTGTCCAGCAGGCGCGAAACGTACGCTCTCACTTCACCTTCCGTGGCGGTAGCGCCCGTGCGCCGGCACGGCATCGTGCGCGGGCGCCGCGGCGACGCAGCGCCGCGGCGACCCGCATCGTGCCGATGGCACGAACTTCGGTGTCATACCTTGTAGTACCGCTCGGCGCGCTTCTGCGCGCGTTCCGCCGCCTCGGCCGGTGTCTTGGAACCGGACGCGGCCTCGGCGACCATGTTGACGACGATGAAATCGGCGGCGGCGCCGGCCGATGCGTAGCCCAGGCGGCCCGCGTAGCCGATCGGACGCATGATCTTCATCGCGTCGCGGTACGGAGTGTGCTTGGGATCGACGGTCCAGATCGGATTCTTCTCGTAGGCCACCAGCGGCTGCGTCACGTAGCCGATCGATGCCTGCATCCACGGGCCGAACTGCTCCTCTTCCATCATGAAGCGGATGAACTCCTTCGCAGCCTTCGGGTACTTGCTGTGCTTGAAGATCATCTGGTTGAAGAACAGGTTCAGTTCGGTCGGCACGCCGGCCGGCCCGATCGGCATGTTGGCGTGCTGGATGTCGGCTGCCATCTCGACCAGCTTCGGATCCTTCGATGTCTTCGCCGCGTAGTACACGGAGATGCCGTTCGCGGTGACGCTGCACTGGCCGTCGAGGAAGGCCTTGTTGTTGTTCGGGTCGAGCCACGACAGGGTGCCCGGGACGAACGTCTGGTACAGCTCCTTCGCGTACTCGAGCGCCTTGATGGTCTGCGGGCTGTTGATGATGACCTTGTTGTCCTTGTCGACCAGCTGTCCGCCGTGCGACCACAGCAGCCAGTGCGTCCACACGTTGCCGTCGCCGGTCGCGTTGCCCAGGGCAAAGCCGCCGGGGGTGCCCTTTTCCTTCAGCGCGCGCATCAGCTTGAGGAACCCGTCCGTGTCGCGCGGGAAGGCGTTGAAGCCGGCCGCCTTCATCTGGCTTTCGCGGTACACGACGCAGTTGCCGGCGCATCCCAGCGGGATGCCGATCCAGTTCTTGCCGTTCGGACGCAGGTAGGCCTCGCCCACCGGGTACCAGCCGCCGTACTTCTTGCCGAGGTAGTTCGCCAGGTCGGTGACGTCGACCAGCTTTTCCGGGTACAGGTTGGCATCGTCATGCGTCGACAGGATGATGTCCGGGCCCGCGCCGGTGTTGGCCGCGACGGCCGCCTTGGGACGCACGTCCTCCCAGCCCTCGCTATCGACCCGCACCTCGATGCCGGTCTTCTCGGTGAACTTCTTGACGTTGGCCAGGTACTGGTCCTCGTCGCCCGCCACGAAGCGCTTCCAGCGCAGCACCCGCAGCTTGGCGCCCTTTTCGGGCGTGTTGCTCCACTGCGCGCTGGCGTCCTTGACCCAGATGAAGGGGCCAGCGGCGACCGCTGCCACGCCCGCCGAGGTCTTGAGAAAGTCGCGTCGCTTCATGTTCTTCATGCCGTCTCCTTCGGTGGTCAGCTCGATGCGTCGAGCCGGGTGGTTTACGCCGCCGCGCGTTTTCCGTTCTCGGCGTCGAATAGGTGTATGCGTGCCGGATCGGGCACCAGGGTGATGCGGTCCCCGGGACGCACGTTGGTGCGGTCCCGGATGGTTGCGGTCACTTCCTGCTCCATGAAGCGGCAGTAGAGCTGCGTATCGGCCCCGGTGGGTTCGACCACGATCACTTCCACGGGGAGTCCGCCGGTGCCGACCGCGAAGTGCTCGGGGCGGATGCCGTACAGCACGGCGCGTCCCTCCGGCAGTACGGTGCCGGCGCGGGCCGGCAGGCGGTCGCCGTTGGCGAACACGACATGCATCTCGTCGCCACTGCGCTGCATCCGGCCCGGCAGCAGGTTCATCGCGGGCGAGCCGATGAAGCCTGCGACGAACGTATTGGCGGGGTTGTCGTACAGATCGAGCGGTCCGCCGGTCTGCTCGACGACGCCGTCCTTCATCACCACGATCTTGTCGGCCATCGTCATCGCCTCGATCTGGTCGTGCGTGACGTACACCGAGGTCGTCTTCAGCCGCTGGTGCAGCTCCCGGATCTCGGTGCGCATCTGCACCCGCAGCTTGGCGTCGAGGTTGGACAGCGGCTCGTCGAACAGGAACACCTGCGGATTGCGCACGATCGCGCGGCCCATCGCGACGCGCTGGCGCTGGCCGCCCGAGAGCTGGCGCGGATACCGGTCGAGCAGCTTGCCCAGCCCGAGGATGTCCGCCGCGCGCGCGACCTGCGTGTCGATCGCCGCCTTGCCCGCATTCGCGAGCCGCAGGCTGAACGACATGTTGTCGCGCACCGTCATGTGCGGGTACAGGGCGTAGTTCTGGAACACCATCGCGATGTCCCGCTCCTTCGGAGGCATCCGATTGACGACCTTGTCGCCGATCAGGATCTCGCCTTCGGTGATTTCCTCGAGTCCGGCGATCATCCGCAGCAGCGTGGTCTTGCCGCAGCCCGAGGGACCGACCAGGACCGCGAACTCGCCGTCGGCGATGTCGATGTCGACGCCGTGGATCACGGTCGTCGCGCCGAAGCGCTTCGCAACGCCGCGTATTGCGACCTGCGCCATGAGGCATTGTCTCCTACGCGCGCGGCTGTGTCCGCCGCTGCGCTCTTGACCTACCGGGCCGTCGGGAACTTCGTTCCCTGAATCACAGGATACATGGGGCGTCCCGTCTTCGCCCACTGCACGATGTTCATTGCCGCCTTGCGCCGCAGCTCGACTTCCGCGGCGGTGGAATAGAAGGCCGAGTGTGGCGTCAGCAGTGCCCGCGGATGATGCGCCAGCGGGTGGCTCGTCGCGAGGGGCTCGACCGGCAGCACGTCGAGCGCCGCGCCGTCGAGCGTCCCGTCGTTGAGCCGCGCCAGCACCGCGTCGACGTCCACGACCGCGCCACGGGCGGTATTGACCAGCATGCTGCCGCGGCGCATCCGGGCCAGCAGGGGCGCTCCGACCATGCCGCGCGTCTCGTCATTCAGCGGAACGTGCAGCGACACGATGTCGGCCTGCCCGAACAGCTCATCGAGCGTGACGCGCCCGACATAGGCCGGAAAGTCGCCGTCGATGATGTACGGATCGCAGGCGATCACGCGCGCGAAGCAGTTGCGGGCGAGGTGGGCAAAGCGCTTGCCGATGCGGCCGAGCCCGAGGATCCCGACCGTCATGTCGCTGGCGCGCCGGATCGTGCCCGGCGACAGGTAGTTCCAGCGGCCGGCCCTGACGTCGCGATCGTAGATGGCGAGGTGGCGCAGCAGCGCGAGCGCCATTCCGAGCGCGTGCGTCGCGACCTCGCCGACGCCGTAGTCGGGCGAGTTGGCGACCCACACGCCGTGCCGGGCGCAGGCTGCCGTATCGACCGTGTCGAATCCCGCGCCATAGCGGCTGACGATGCCGATCCCGGGCAGCGCGGCGAGCACGCGCTCGGTCACCGGCGCGTACTGGATCAGCAGCGCGTCGCTGCCCCGCGCCGCTTCGATCAGCTGGTCCTCGGTGCGGCACTGGGCGTGGACGAGTTCGATGCCCGCTTCGGCAAAGAGCTGCTGCTCCAGCGCGATGTCTGGAAAGTCGAAGTCGGTGATCAGCGCGCGCATCGTCCCGGCGCCATCAGTGGTTGTCCTTGGGCACCGCCGATCCGCTGCCGCCCACGAGGAAATCGAGGTCGGCGCCCCGGTCGGCCTGCTGCACGTGGTCGAAGTAGAGCTTCACGTAGCCGCGCGGCATCGGCGCGGCGGGCGGCACCCACTGTGCGCGGCGGCGCGCGAGTTCGGCGTCGTCGACTTCGAGATGCAGGGTGCGCCGCTCGACGTCGAGCTGGATCATGTCGCCGTTCCTGACGAGGGCCAGGGTGCCGCCGGCGGCCGCCTCGGGGGCGGCGTGCAGCACGACCGTGCCGTAGGCGGTGCCGCTCATGCGCGCGTCGGAGATCCTGACCATGTCGGTCACGCCCTGCTTCACCAGCTTGGCCGGGATCGGCATGTTCCCGACCTCGGCCATGCCCGGATAGCCCTTCGGTCCGCAGTTCTTCAGCACCAGGATGTCCTCCGGCCTGACGTCGAGCGATTCGTCCTCGACCTTGGCGTGCATGTCTTCGCTGTCCTCGAACACGACCGCGCGGCCGCGATGCTTCATCAGCGCCGGCGTGGCGGCGGACGGCTTGATGACCGCGCCGTCGGGCGCCAGGTTGCCGCGCAGCACCGCGATCCCCGCCTTCGCCTTGAACGGGTCGGCGAGCGGCCGGATCACGCGCCGGGTGCCGTCGAGGTCGTAACGCGGCGCGTCCCTGACGTTGTCCCACATCGACTGTCCGTTGACGGTGAGCGCGTCGCGGTTCAGCACCGGACCGAGTTCGCGCAGCACGGCGGGCAGTCCGCCCGCGTAGTAGAAGTCCTCCATCAGGTACTGCCCGGACGGCTGCAGGTCGACGAGGCATGGCAGGTCGTGTCCCAGGCGGTCCCAGTCGTCGAGCGCCAGATCCACGCCGCAGCGCCCGGCGAGCGCGAGCAGGTGGATGACCGCGTTCGTCGATCCGCCGATGGCGGCGTTGGCGCGGATCGCGTTCTCGAACGCCGCGCGCGTCAGGATCTTCGACATCGACAGGTCTTCCTCGACCATCTGCACGATGCGCCGCCCGGCCATGCGCGCAATGACGTTGCGGCGGGCGTCGACCGCGGGAATCGCGGCATTGCCGGGCAGGCCCATGCCCAGCGCCTCGACCATCGAGGCCATCGTCGACGCGGTGCCCATCGTCATGCAGTGCCCGTGCGAGCGGTGCATGCAGCTCTCCGCCTCGAAGAAGTCGGCCTGGCTCATCGTGCCGGCGCGCACCGCCTCGCTCATCTGCCAGACGCCCGTGCCCGAGCCCAGCTCGCCGCCGCGGAACTTGCCCGACAGCATCGGCCCGCCCGAGACCCCGATGGTCGGCAGGTCGACGCTTGCCGCGCCCATCAGCAGCGCCGGGGTCGTCTTGTCGCAGCCCATCAGCAGCACCACGCCGTCGAGCGGGTTGGCGCGGATCGACTCCTCGACGTCCATGCTGACGAGATTGCGGAACAGCATCGTCGTCGGCCGCATCAGCGTCTCGCCGAGCGACATCACCGGAAACTCGAGCGGAAAGCCGCCCGCTTCGAGCACGCCCTGGCGCACCTGGTCCGCCAGCACGCGAAAATGCGAATTGCAGGGCGTGAGTTCGGACCACGTATTGCAGATGCCGATGACCGGCCGCCCGTCGAACTGGTCATGCGGAATGCCGCGGTTCTTGGTCCACGAGCGGTAGATGAAGCCGTCGCGATCGAGGCGGCCGAACCAGCTCTGGCTGCGGCGGGGTTTGCGGGACATGGCGGCGGGAGGACGGCTGAGGGGTGGCGGCGAGTGTATCGGGGGCCAATTGGCGGGTCAACGCGGGCTGGTCAGGTGGTCAGACCAATTTTTGCGCCGGGAGGGATATAGTCCTGCGGCGGCGCACCAGCCGCAGCACTGGAGGTCGAACCCATGAATCAACTCGACATGAAGGACCGCAACGCCATTGTCACCGGTGGCGCGGCGGGCATCGGGC
>Ga0224500_10000802_pt1 | contig 20174 bp, 14 predicted proteins | sample SF_Oct11_sed_USG_FD_168126 | JGI IMG/M metagenome (GOLD analysis project Ga0224500, IMG submission 168126) | Sediment microbial communities from San Francisco Bay, California, United States - SF_Oct11_sed_USGS_4_1 | ecosystem: Environmental > Aquatic > Marine > Sediment | place: USA: California... | reverse complement strand
AGTCACACCGCATGGGCACTGGAGTTGTCACAGGACTACGACGGACGCACTCGCATTACCGGGTGGCTGCAGATCTCGGTGATGATCGGCATGATGTTGGTAGCGCTCACGCCTGCCGTACTTGAGCAATTCGGATCACCCACACACGCGGAGAAGACGCGCGCCGTCGCATGGATGCTCCTCATATTGTTGCCGTTGTCGGTCTTCGTCTGCCTCCGAAGCCTGGACGAGCCGAAAGCCCCTGCACAAAAGCGCATTGGATTTCGTCGGGCCCTTGCCATCGTTGCAGGAAACTGGGCACTGTTGCGCTTGCTCGCAGCGAATGCAGCGATTACGGCAGCCTTCGCTGTCGTGCAGTCACTGTTTGTTTTCTACGTTACGTATACGCTCCTGCTCGGGGATCGCACCGGGTTTATCCTGTTCTTCCTGATGGTCGGCGGTACCGCATTCATCCCCGCCTGGATAAAGCTTTCCGAGCGCTACAGCAAGCACGCAACCATGCAGCTGGCCGTATTGTATGGAATGCTCGCACCTGCGCTGCTGTTGTTTCTCCCGGCCGGGAAGCTCTGGCTGGCGGTCCCGGCCTTCCTCCTCGTCGGCGCAATAACGTCCGCACACGAATTGCTCCCGCGTACAATGATGGCGGACATCTGCGATTACGACCAGGTCGAAAGCGGCTCTGAACGAATGGGGCTTTATTACTCGTTGCTGCAGCTCAGTTCAAAGCTTGCCGGCGGGCTGATGCTGGGGTCGAGCTACACGGTGCTGGCCTGGATCGGCTTCGTCCCGGGCGGCGAGAATACGCAGGCAGCGATCGAGGGCGTACGCTACCTCATCGTGTTCCTCCCGGTCGCGGCTTACCTGCTCGTCTTGTTGCTCATGTGGCGCTACCCGATTGATCGCACTCGCCAGAAAGAGCTTCGGCAGATCATCGCCAGCCGGATCAGCTGATCGAAACGGGCTCTCCGGATAAACCGGACTATGTGCGGCTATGCTCCGCGGCCCTGTTTTGGCGCATCTTGGAGCAGCCGGAAGAGCGCTCCGGCTCACAGCTGACGCAGGCATCCGGGCAGTACCTGGAGGGTAACCGCATGATCTCGAGGCGTGCGGAATCCAGCAGCGGTACCCGCCGGTCCCGCTGTAGCAGGCGCGGGTATGCTGGCAAGAACGATTCGCAGGCTTAGCGCCGACGAACCGCTAATGTTTCATGTACTTGTCGAAAAACGCGATACTGTCCGCAACCGCCTCGACCTGTACCTCATCCGGATCGTAGATACCCGCTGCATTGCGTTTTACGTAGACGAATCCGTGCACGTCGTGCTCATACGTTTTCCACTCGGATTCCTTGCCTGCTTCCTGTAACAAGTCGTATCCGACCCGGAAGATTCCCTGGAGTTCGTCGGTGTTCCTGCCTTGCACGAAAATCGGCGTGGAGATTGTCGCAATTCGGGCATTTGCAACGTCCAGCCTGATCCGCCCGCGCACTTTTTCCGTTTCCCTCATAAGCATGCTCTCGATATCCCGCAGGCCCGTGTCCGGGTTTACGTGAGCGGTGTCGTCCGGCGTGAGCGACAGAAACTCGTGGTTGGCGGGTTCGCTGGCGATTGCGGCCCTGAGGCCGTGGTACTCCGACGTGATCTTGAACGCCATTTCACCGCCATGACTCATTCCCATGTAGCCAACCCGCTCAGGATCGACGTATGGCAACTCCTTGACGTACTCGATGATCGATATCACGTCCTCGTATTCGAGTGGGCCGCGATTCAGCAACTGCCGCCCCTGGCGGATGTCTTCGACCAGCTTTCCGTACTTGTCGTAGGCGAGTTCTACCTCGGCCCTGTAGCGCATCCAGGCAACCGCGTAGCCGGCCGCGACGAACTGCTCCTGGGTCCAACTCGTGTTGTTGGTGGCATCCATGACCCAGGGCATGCCGCCACCGCCGTTGCCGGACGCGAAAAGTACCATCGGAAACGGACCGTTCCCTTGCGGTTTGCGAATGCCTATCGGGGTGTAGAGACCGTCTACGGTCTCTATGTAAACGAGGTGCACCGGTATGTCAGATCCTGCGACCGGTCGCGTGATGCTGACGTCGGCCGGGTCGACATCGCTGACCGCCATTGCTGCCGGCGCCTCCGCGGCAGGCGGCGCGGACTCAACCAGCCGGCTCGGCTCCTGGCAGGCTGTGCAGACAGCGGCGGTGGCGATAACCACCGGAATTGACAAGGAAAATGTATAAGTTCTGGGCATGGCCTTCACTCCTCGCGCAGCAGCATTCGGCAACGTGTCCGGTGCGCTCGCCAATGGTACCCGCGAAAGCTCCCCGGCTGCAATCGTTTGCATGAATGCTCGCGGCGGCGCCTGCCGGGGCGGGTATTGGGGCAGGCTTCGGGCTCGGTCCGCCGGTCAGTCGAACAGCAATCCGTGGTGCAACGGCAGATTCATCAACCGCGAGTAGAGCGCCCAGACGAAAGCGAGCATACCGGCTGCATATGCAAGGCTCCACCGCCACCGGACGCCGCCCCAGCGGCGGAGGTAAAGAGCGACAAACACAGGCAATGCGACCAATTGGCCGACCACGTAGCTGGCTGGCACTATTGCCCCGACGTAGCAGAAGAATCTCAGTGCATCGCCGAGGTTCCACTTTTCGGCGGCTGTCCGGAACGCCGCAGCAACCCCCCCGTCCGCCCGCACCGTACGTGCGCAAATCCGGCTGTCCCTGACAAAGACGAACAGAGCGAGCGGCAGCGCGAGCGTGCTGACGGCCAGGGGAAAAAGCCCGGTTGCGGCGTCCTCGAAAGCTTGCGCCCCGAGATTTGCGGCGGCGAACAGGCCCAGAAACAGCGCCGACAGGCCCAGCGATACGATTTGTTCGGCCGGAACCGTAACGGCTGCCGCAGCAGACACAGTCGCGGCCGGCTTGGCGATTCCCCGTACGCCGAAAAAGACTGCGATGACGATCAGAACTTCAATTACAACGACGATCGGCTGCGAGTACATCCAGCTGTAGCCGTCATAGACCTGCATGGTCAGACGATAATTGTTTTCAATCATCGTGCCGAGAACGAGGGCCAGGATTAGCGGCGGTCGTGGCCAGTTGCCCTGCTTCATGACGTAGCCGAGTACGCCCATGCCGAGGCAAACCCACCAGTCGCCCATTGAGCTTGTCGCAGCCCAGGCGCCCATGAGCAGAACGACAAGCACGCCGGGAACGACGGAATGCGCCGGCAAAAAGGCGACCTTGCCGATCTGGCGCGTAATCAGCATCAGGGCGCCCGCGGCGATTACGTTGGCGAAGGCGATGTTCCAGATCATGCTGAAAGTCAGATCGAGATTCGTGGTCAGCATGTCCGGCCCGGGCTGCAGGCCCTTGATTACCAGTGCGCCGAGCAGGATCGCGGCGCCGAGGCTGCCGGGAATCCCGAATGCCACGGCCGGAATCAGCGCGCCGGCGCGGGAGGCGTTGTTCGCTGTCTCCGGTGCAATGACGCCGCGGATGTCGCCGTTGCCGAATTGCGATTTGTCCTTGGCGCTCTGGATCGCATGACCGTAGGCAATCCAGTCCACGATCGCACCGCCCAGTCCGGGCAGGATGCCGACATAGACGCCGATGAGGGCCGACCGAAGCGTGAGCCAGCGATGACGCAGAACGTCCCGGATACCGCGCAGCATTCCCCCGTCTTTCGCATCGTCGAGTTCGATTCGTGAGATAGGCGTGTTCCGGGTTGCCATTTCGAGGAGCTCTGGTATGCCGAAGAGTCCGAGCGCTATCGGCACGATCGGAAGTCCATCAAGCAAGTAGTCGATACCGAGGTAGTATCGCGGCACGCCAGTTGCCTCGGCATAGCCGACCGTCGTAAGCAACAAGCCGAGCGCCGCAACCATGAGCCCCTTTCCGACAGCTTCCCCGGACAACACGCCGACCATTGTCAGGCCCAGAACGGCAAGCATTAGAAACTCTGGCAGCCCGAAAGCGAAAATGACGGGCAGGATGAACGGCAGCGATGCAGCCATGCAAATCGCGCCAAGGACACCACCGAGCGCCGAGACCGTGTATGCGGCACCGAAAGCCCGGGATGCCTGACCCTGTTTTGCCAGCGGATATCCGTCGAGAATGGTCGCCTGGGACGCGACACTGCCTGGGATGCCGAGCAGTATTGCTGATATGGTGTCGCTGGTGGATGTGACCGCGTACAGACCCATCAGCAGTGCGAACGCGGGTGCGGGGTCCAGCGAGAACGTGAAGGGCAATAGCAGGATCAGTCCGACCACGCCGCCGAGCCCGGGCACCGCGCCTACCCACATGCCGACAAGCACACCGACCAGCAGGTATCCAACGGACGGCCAGCTGAGTGCCAGCGACAGCCCCGCAAACATGCCCTCTAGCATAGTCTGTCTACCAACGAGGTCCCATGCCGGAGCAGGCGGCGGAATTCACAAAGTACAGCGCAGGTTTGTTCCACGGAAAGGTGGCTACTTGCCCTGCGCAATATACGAATCGAGCAGATCCCGCATCTGGTCCGGGACATTCTCCATGTCGGTAAGGAGTCGCTGGCCCTGCTCCGGGCTGACCACGGGAAGATTGAAACCAAACATCCTCTTTTCCTCGGCTCTATACGCCTCATCCAGGGTGACGGCAGCGAAAGACTCGCGAAGAATACTCAGCGCAGGTTCCTCTGTGCCTGGTGGCATGAAGGCTGCGTAGACTATTCCGTTCACGTAAGGCAGCAGCCACTTGTAGAGGTCGAAAAGCTCGCCGGACGGCTCTTGCCCGCGGACCTTGCGGTAGTAATCGTCAAAGCTTGGAATGTCACCGGCTTCGGGAATGGGGATGATGTTGCCGGCATCGTCCACCAAGGGGTTGTACCAAAGCGGAATAACCTCGCCACCGGCCACCATATTGGGCTCGACCGTAAAACGGTAGAAATTTAGAGGCGCTGTTTGAATATCAACCTCGCCGCGACGCAAGGCGTTGAACACGTCGCTGGCCCCGGAGAATCCTGAGACATTCCGGTAGTCGACACCGACGATGTCGAGCGTCAGCCTGCCCAGCAGGCTGAATCGGTGCGCAGGAGCCTGGCCGCCAAATTTCAGACCGGCGACTTTTGGCAGGTCCGCCGCTTGCTTCAGCTTGTCCGTCCGCGCGAAGGTCATGTTCGGACTCATCATCGCGCCGAGCAGCGGCATCTTTGAAAGCTCCGCCCGCAGCCCGGGTTCTTCGATAATTGCCGCGGTGCCGGAAACCGGTGAAAAGAAGATTTCGAGGTCGTTCACCTTCTTCTTGTCCCAGGCCAGGTTCCAGACCCGGGAGCCACCGCCTCCCGGCACGTTCTTGACCACCATGATCGGTTGTCCCGGGATCTGCTCCTGCCAGAACCTGACGAAAGACCGGACTGCCAGATCGGCCCCACTGCCCGGCGGTCGGCCAACATAGACGGTGACCGTCTTTCCGGCATAAAAATCTTCCTGCGCCGATACTTCACCGGAAACCAGGCAAGCTGCGGTGATCAGTAATCCGAGGATCTGGCTGGATTTCATCAAAGTCGTTTCCCCTGCTCTATCCGTACCTGGATCACGTATGCCATCGTCCGAGCCTGCCGGAGCTGCCGCTGCATTCGCAGCCGAAGCCGGTTCGATGGAAGGCGCGATGACTACCCGGTCCGCATCTAGACAACCCGGTTCATGGGCGGTTCACCGTCCTGCAATACACGTTGCACGTTCAACCAGGCCGTGCGGAATAGCTGCGCCCATGACTGGCGTGTGATACCAGCTATATGCGGCGTGAGCAGCATCTTACGGCCTATTTTCTCACTATTGAGAATCAACGGGTTATCGTCACCAATGGGTTCACTGGAAAAAACGTCGACAGCCGCCCCGCCGAGATGTCCGTTCGCAAGTTGCTCAGCCAGGGCGGACTCGTCGACGATTCCGCCTCGAGCGGCATTGATCAGCACGGCACCCTGTTTCATGAGTCCTAATTGTGCTGCTCCGAGCAACATCCTGGTTGATGGTAACAGCGGAACATGCAATGTAACGATGTCTGACACGGTCAGCAATTCGTCCAGGGACATGGACTTCGCATCGAGTCTGTCCAGCAGATCCGGATCCCGTGGCGCAGGATCGTGGTAAACGATGCGGCACCCCATCGTGTGAAAGGATCGCGCCACTGCCATCCCGATGATGCCCAATCCCACAACCCCTACAGTCATCCCATCGAAGCCATGCGGTGTGTTGCTGACCAGTTCGGCTCGTGCGCCGGCGTAATTACCTTTACGCAACTCTCCGTCCGCCCAATGAAGGCGGCGAAGGAGCAACGACGCGCTCGCCACTGCGTACTCGGCAATCGCTGCACTGGAACCGCCGGGCACGTTTGACACCGGGATTCTCAGCGCCTTCATCGCATCGGCATCGAGACGGTCGATCCCGGCTCCGGTGACCTGTACAAGTTCTACCCGGCTGTCGGCGAACAGCGAGCCCGGCAATTTCGGGCCGACAGCGGGAATGACGACGGCTCGGGCCAGCGCTATCTTTTCGCCCAAACGGGGTTCCGTCGGAGACAGGTAGGCTATCGAGAATTCCTGCGGCGGCACGACGCCGACCTTGAGGAAGTCATCCTTCGGGCGCAGGCAAACAACGTCAAAGTGGCTCATGATGTTTGCGCAGGCAGGCGGGTAGCCTGACAATCTTCCCACTGACAGGAGCGAGGGCGTGCAGCAGCAGGACTGATCGGATGCGGGCGGTCATTTCTGCTCACTGCAGTCGGCGGTCGGGAAGAAGCAAAGCAGCCAGAGAGGCTCAGTTCCGGTGTTCCGGGTGACATGGTATTCGCCGGCCGGAACGAGTATCGCATCGCCTTTGCTTACGGCTACGTCTCCGCCAGGCGTTTGCGTGATGCCCTGCCCGGAGAGGACGTACATGCACTCCTCGAAGGCAAGATGACGGTGCGGATCCCGTGGCCGGTCACCCGTGCCAGCCACAGGGATTTCAACGAGTCTCAATGTCACCGATTTCGAACCCAGGACACCGGATACGAGTTCCAGTGATCGCCGGCCTGGCAGGTTCAGGTCCCGGGCTTCGTCGGATCGAACTATCTTCACCATAGGGAAACGACCCTCACCGTGGTTCGTGCGCGTTGCAACGTCTGTCGGCGCCAGGGTCTCAACCGACACCGCGCAGGTGTTGAACCACGGCCACTCCTTGCTGCGCCTCATCGAGATACTCGAATGTCCGGGTTGCTTCGGCGGCGATCGCATCTGCTATGTCGTTCAGCATGCGCAAGCCCTTTTCCACTGTCGCATGCTCGGGACTGCCATACCATCCGCTCGGGGCAATAGTGCGGATGTCGGTCAGCACGGGTTGATATGTTCTCGTGCGACGCAGTTTGTCCATCTTGCGACCTCTCTCCCGGTCGGACGAATATTCGACCCTGTCGAGATGGACCAGGTCCGGCCTGTATGCCATTACGGCGAGGGTCTCAATTTCACCGCCATGCGTCAGACCGCCGCAGTCATGGCCGTAAAGCTCGGCCGCTACGTAACATGCCTGCACGGTCAGTACGGTCATTCCATGCTCGCGATGCAGGGCTTCGGCCGCAATGGACAGGGACGCGCTGTTTCCCTCGTGCCAGTTCAGGAGCAAGACGTACTTTGCACCGTGGCGGGCAGTCGACACGCAGGTTTCGATAACCATCCGCATGTAGGTATCCGGGGTCAGCGTGATGGTCCCCTCGAAAGGCATATGCATCGGCGTAACGCCCAGGGGGCCGCCCGGCAGAACCAGGCCGTCCATCCGCTCCGCCACCGCGTGGCTGATGACGTTGGCGGCATAGATATCCGTGCCGACAGGGAGATGCGGTCCGTGCTGCTCGACACTGCCCGCCGGCAGTATGACCAGCGGGTTTCGGCTCAGCTGGGCCGCGATCTCCGGCTGCGTCAGATCTATAAAGTACCGTGTCGGAAGATTGGGCATACCTGTGCTCCTTGGATTCGGGCGTTACCGCGGCGTTCCGGCATGCCCGGATACCGGGCTCTGCCGCAAGCCGCCGTCCCTGTCACCCTGCCGAGGCTTGCTCGACCTGGGCCCGGGCCTCGTCAAAGATGTCGTCCAGTTTCACCTGGGCCCCATTGTTCGCGACGGAGCGAAGCGCCGCATACACCACGGCGAGGGCCACATTGCCGCTGCGAGCGCCGAGTTCACAGGGCTGGCCAGTGGCGCAGACCTCGGCAAACATTTCGAGCTCGTCCTGGAACATGTTGCCGGCCGGGATCTGCAGCAGCTCTCGTTTACCGAACCCGTCCTTACCACGCTGAATATACAGCAGGGATGATTCGTGCAATTTGTCCGGATTATCCCATGTGCTGAAGTCCAGTTCGTAATGCATCAGGCCCTTCTGCCCGAATACGCGAATGGAATAGATGCCCGGGGACGTCCAGCAAGAACCCACGTAGGCAACCGCGCCGGAACGGAATCGCATCAGCGTCAGCGATTGATCGTCAACTTCCGCCCCGACCGGCGACAGCTTGGCCGCCATCGAGGAAACCTCCTCGATCTCGCCGCCGAGATAGTGCAAGGCGTCGAATTGATGGGTGGCCAGCTGAGACAGTGGCCCGCCGGGTGCCTTGTCCCGGTACCAGCGCCAGGTGTCGGGGGTCAATTCGAGCGCGCGCTCATTCGAAAAATTAGCTTCGATGAGCGAGAGCCGTCCGAGTTCGCCGCTCTCGAGTGCCGCCTTGATCAGGCGCGTACCCTTGAGCAGGCGAGCGCTGTGACCGACCACGACATGAATGCCATAACGATCCTGGAGAGCCTCGATTCGCAGCCCGTTTTCGAGCGTATTTGCGATGGGCTTCTCCGTGTATACATGCTTGCCTGCGCGAGCCACGGCCTCGGCCACCGGCAGGTGCTGCTCGTTGGGCACTGTCAGAATGACGCCCTTGATCCCCGGGTTAGCCAGCAGTTCGTCCAGGGAACCTACCGTATCTATCCCGAACTCGCTGGCATACGCCTGGCGTTTTTCCTCGGAACGGCTGTGCCCGGCGACAATCCGGAGCTTGCCCGAGGCGGCTGCGGCCCGGGTCAGTACCTTTGCCCATCGTCCCAATCCGACAATACCGATCTTTACCTCGCCAACGCTCATCGAGTGGCCTCCTCGCTGCAGGCATTTTCCACACTTATTTCAGGCGCTTGAGTATATTGTATTACGGTAATACAATCCACTCCGTGAGCACACGGGCCTTTTTGCCGGCTGCGCCCGTCAGAAGGCAGGCAGCCCCGATTCGCCAACAGGTCCTGGACGGCCTGCGCGAAGCGATCGTGTCCGGCGGACTCCCCGCAGGACGCCGAATTACCGAGAAAGAATTGACTGCCATGTTCGGCGTTTCGCGAACCGTGGTTCGCGAAGCTCTGCGGCAGATCGAGGCCGAGGGACTGGTCGAGATCGTTCCGAATCGGGGCCCGGTGGTACGTATGCTTAAACATGAAGAAGCCGAGGACCTGTACCGCATCCGCGAAGTCCTCGAAGGCCTGGCGGCGCGTCTTTGCGCAGAGAAGGCGTCGCCGGACTCGGTGGCCGCTCTGGAGGCCGCCCTCGCCGACCTCGTACGGGCAAGCAAGGACGGCAACGGCCCGTCTGCCATGGACGCAAAGAACCGGTTCTACGACTGCCTCTACTCAGGCGCCTCCAGCGAAGCGCTCGGCACCATGTTGTCCGTGGTGCGCGCTCGTATCCTGCAATGGCGAGCGGTCGGCATGACGCATCCCCGTCGAACGCGGGAACGCCTGGCCGAGAGCCTGGCAAATCTTCGGCTGCTGGTCGCTGCAATCCGGCACGGGGATGGCAATGGGGCCGAAACGGTTGCTCGCGCGGAGGTCTGTTCGGCGGCCGAGGAATTGAGGAGGCTGATTGTCGACCGCTCGCCCTCACGAGACCGCAATGCCGCGGACTAGGACTCAAGGGTACTCCGGCCACACCGCTGCCTGACCTCTCTCGACCAAAAAAAAACAGGGCACCTCGCACGAGGTGCCCTGCCTGCTGTCGTGATGCCGACGCGTGGTACTTAATTGCGGCCGAAATGCCCGGTGAATTCGACGCCGAACCACCGCGGGCGCTCGAGACGCCAGTTCCAGACACTGCGGGTGCTGTAGCAGTAATCGATAATGCGCTCATCGGTCAGGTTGCCACCGATGGCGGAAATCGACCAGTCGCCTCGCGAAGGCGCGTAGGTGACGCGGCCATCGAACCGGGCAAACGAGTCCTGGTAACAGCTCGATTTCGGATCGCTCCTACGCCATCCTTCGCCGGCATTGACGCCCCACTCGAAGCCTGACTCATAGTGCATGTTGAGCCGTGGCGTGACCGTCGAGCCCCCGCCGAGTTCGAATACATGTTCGACAGCGAGATTGAGCGTCCATTCCGGCGTGTAGTCCGTCGGCAGCAAGTCCGAGTTATCGATCGTGCCGCCGGGCGTCTCCGGATCGGCGAATATGTACGAATCGTATTCGTTCTGCAGGTATCCAAGGTCAGCGGATACGAAGCCACCTTCCCACAGGCTCGCGCGGAATTCTGCCTCGATACCCCAGATCACCGACGACGCGATGTTCTGCACGACTTCCACCGGGTCCTCGGAGCCGAACGCGCCATCCGGATTTGCCAGTGCCAGGGACTTCTGCTGGTCCTGGTAATCCATGTAGAAGACGTCAGCCATCAGCTGCATCTTGCCGTCCATGAACCTGCCTTTGAAGCCGACTTCGTAGTTCCACACGATTTCGGGATCATAGGTCAGCAATGGCACGGTCCCGGGCAGGTTCGAATTCAGCTCCGTGTTGAAACCGCCGGTCAGGAATCCCTCGGAAACCAGGAAATAGATCATTCCCTGGCTCATCGAGGCGCCAGGCGCGAGATTCCGCGTCAGGCTGACCGAGGGGGTGAACTGGGAGAACGTTTCCGCGGCGGTGTTCGAGAATCCGGTATCGGCCAGGATTGCCTGGTTGACTTCCGCTGTCCAGGTACACAGTCGTGTCGGGTCGGTGCCTACCTCGCAGCCGGTCGTGGCGAACTCGATGTTGTGGAATTCCCGGTCATCCGAGGTCCAGCGCCCGCCGAGGTCCAGTGTCCATGAGTCGTTTATGTCGTAGGAAACGTGTCCGAAAATGCCGGTGGACTTGTTCCAGACACTGACTTCGCTGAGGAACGGTCCCGGGCCGCCGTTATTCAGCTTGGGCCCGAATGGCCACAGCGCATTCGGATCACCAACGCCATCGGGCGGAGCAGGGTTATCCGGCACGAGGTCGAAGTGCAGGCCGACCGGAGGGCAAGTAACAGTAATGTTGGGATCGGTTGCGGCACCGCTGCTGTGATACAGCGGGTAGCACTTGTCGTCGCCGTTCAGCGCCGTTTCATCGAAGTAGTTCGCTCCGAATGTCCAGTGCACCCTGTCACTGGTTTCCAGGTTGAACAATACTTCAAAGCCATAGGTCTCGTTATGCTGGCCCTTCGAGCCCCAGGTGCCGATATCGTCGACCGGCCACCAGGTGTAGTCCCTGTCGCCGACGTACCGATACTCCATGTTTCGGTAAGAGCCTCGGGCTTCCATCGACAGGGTTTCGCTTATTTCCCACTGGGCTGCTACCTGGAAAAGCTCCTCATCGACGTGCGAGAACGTGTATTTCCCTGAGGAATTGACGAAATCACCGGCAGCGACGTCGCCGGCGCATATCGCCTTGTAGTCTGCTTCCGCCCCGGTGTACAGGCGCCGCTCGAGGTTTCCAGTGCCGCCACCCCACAGCGGCGCATCATCGTTCGGGTCACCCAGGCACTGGCCGCCCGTGTTGTCGTCGCGTTTGCGCGTGACGGCCAGCGACGCGTCAATGGTCCAGTCTGCTGTGGGTTCGTAACGAAACGCTGCGCGAACCGACTTGTTTTCGGTGCCGCCAGAATCGATATTCAGAAATTGATTGTCGTAATAACCGTCAAACGTCTCGTAGGCCGCGCTGAACCGGCCATAAAGTTTGTCGGTGAGCGGCACGTTGACCATGCCGCGGACGCCCAGCTCGCCGTCCTCTGCCGCCCGCACGGTAACGCTGGAGTCGAATTCCGGTTTGGGCTTGGTCGAAACTATGTTGACCAGGCCGCCGATTACGTTCTTGCCGAACAGCGTACCCTGGGGTCCACGCAGCAATTCCACACGTTCAATATCCACGGTGCTCATGTAACCGCCGAGTGAACTCGGGATGTAATGACCGTCGATGTACATGCCCGATCCGAACACGAAGACCGGATCCGGGAAACCACCACCGATGCCGCGGATGATGACCCGGGTATTGTTTGCGCGCTCGGCCGTGGCCAGGGTGACATTGGGTACGAAGTCAGCGACCTGGTCGAGCGTGTAGATGCCCTGCGCCTGCATCTGGTCTGCCGTCAGAGCGGCGATGGACAGCGGCTGCTCGAGCAAGCGCTCTTCGCGCCGGCGTGCCGTAACGGTGATTTCTTCGAGCATCGCTTCTGCGGAGCTCTGTCGTCGCGCGGAGGTTTCCTGCGCGAACAGCTGGCCGGCGCCCAGCATTGCCAAGATTGCCAAGCCCATGCAGGTACACTGCCTGAGCTTCCCCGTTTGTGACGTATTAGTTTTCATCGAAGTTCCGCCCCATGTTTTTCGATCACTGTTTCCGGGGTCACACGCCCGTCGAATCTCATCCCCCCCGAGACTCGACCGGCTCGACGGCTGTCAGCCTGTATTTGTCGTACCAGTCACTGTGCCCCCCGTTCCAACCTATGCAAACGTTTGCATGTTGCGTCGAAAATAACATACGCTAAACGCGCGGCGCAAGTCGCTCGGGCAGTCCTGGATCTGTTGGCAAAACGCTGGGGTGCTTATGTGGTTGGAATGCAACACATGCTGACAGGACCCCCTGGCGATGCCGGATGAATCGTTCGGCCGGAGGCGCCAGCGGCCCGCCCCGGTGCCCGCGGAGAATCGCTGCGGGTGAAGACGCCGCGGAGGCGCGCCGCCTGAATTCTGCGGCAGATCCGGGCCGTCAGCCCGCCAGCAGGCGCGACCGGGTCAGGGGAAGGTCCCGGATCCTCTTGCCAGTTGCGCGTGCAACGGCATTGGCAATGGCGGCTGCCGTAGGTCCCTGCGCGGCCTCTCCTACCCCGGCAGCCGGAGCGCCGGGCGGCTGCAGCAGAACGACGTCGATATCGGGTACTTCGGAGAACCCGAGAATCGGGTAGCTGGCCCAGTCCCTGGATTCCACGCCGCGCTCGCCGAACAGGACCTGCTCTTTCAGGGTCCAGCTGGCCGACTGGATGATGCCGCCTTCGATCTGGTTGGCTATCCCGTTCGGGTTGACGATCATCCCCGCGTCTACGACGGCGATGGCGCGATCCAATCGAATCTCGGAACTTTCCGGGTCGACCGTCAATCGCATTGCGACCGCGCAATAGGCGCCAAGATTCTTGTATTTCGCGAAACCGATGCCGACCCCTGCAGTCGGCTGGTTCTGGATCAGAGCCGCGGTCGCCATTTGCGAGTGCAATTTCTCCAGTACAGCGATTGCGCGCGCATCCGACAAATGCCGGATTCGGAACTCGATGGGGTCTGCATGAAGGTCCTGCGCAATCTCGTCCATAAAGGATTCGATTGAGAATACATTTGCATACGCACCCAGCGCGCGGAGAGACGACACGCGCAGGGGCATGTTCTTCACCAGGTGCTTGGTGATCGTCTGGTTCGGAAAACTGTACAGGGGAACGGCGTTGCGGTCGCTACCTCCGCTCGGTTGCGGAATATTCGATACCGGCGGCACCGGCAGCGGCTTTGCGATCTGCCGGGCGGCCAGGAGGTTGCCGGCGGCGCCGGACCCGCGAGGCCTGGAGGAATGTGTGCCACTCCAGACGTCGTAACGCCAGTGGACTATCCGACCATTGCGGTCCAGGCCGGCCTGGATCTCGGTCGTCATCGCCGATCCGAACGGCTCCCCGAGGAACTCGTCGGCACGCGACCATTGCAATCGTACCGGCACGCCCTCGATGTGCATGGCAATGAGTGCCGCGTCCGCAGCAGCGTCATCCGCTCCGTTGTGGCCGTAGCAGCCCGCGCCTTGTGCGTGAATGCAACGTATGTCGTTTTCGTCAAGTCCTACCAGGGCTGCGATGGCCCCTCGTAACGGAAACATGCCCTGCGCGTGGCTCCACACGGTCAGTGAATCACCGCGTCGCCACGCGATCGCCAGTGACGGAGAAATCGATGCGTGGGCCTGGAACGGCCTGTTGTAATGGCTCTGGTAGTTTCGCGTTGCCGTTCCGGCGTCGGGATCGCTGCGCTCTGCGACCACTTTGACATCAGCCTCCGCTTTCCTTAACCAGTCGCCTATGCTCGCACGGTCCGGCAAGAGCCCTGGGTCGCTCCAGGTGCAAAGCGCCGCGAGCGCCTGCGCCGCCCGTACCGCCTGATCCTCGCGTCGCGCGACGACGGCAAGGAACGAGCCATCCCTGACGATCTTCACGATGCCGGGCATGGCCGCAATATCGTCGAGGCGTTCGGGAAGGTTCAGCTTCGACTCCCGATCCGCCGGTCGTACGACCCTGGCGTGCAGCATTCCATCCAGTCGCATGTCGTGGATGTAAGCAGTATCACCGAAGATCTTGGGCGGAATATCCAGTCGCTGCGCCGGTTGGCCGACGAGGTCATAACGTGCGGGATCCTTGGTCGGAAATCGGCCCGATACTTCGCCTGTAAGGGATATGTCTTCGACAAGGGACCAGTAGTCAAGCCGTGTCGCAACGCCATTACTGAGAAATGCACCGTCCTGCACGCTGAGCAAGCCGGCATCCACGCCAAGCCGGCCCGCAGCGAGCTCAGTCAGGATACCCCGGGCTTCCGCCGTCACGGTTCGGACAGCGGCCCCGCTCATCTCGACGGACAGGCTGCCAGAGGTAAAGGACTCATTCGGCGAATGAGCTGTATCGACGGTCAATATCCGGATTCGCTCGAACCCGACATCGAGTTCTTCGGCCGCAATCTGGGCCAGTGCTGTCTGGATTCCCTGGCCGAGTTCGCACTTGCCTGTTGCAATTTCGACGATGCCGTCGGGACGGATCTTGAGCCAGGATTCGAGTGCCGGGTTGGCGGCAAGAGCCGCCGGCCTGGTGAAAGCGTCCTGCGCGTCAGCATGGCGAACCGGCAAATGGAAATACAGCAACAAGCCGCCAGAAACGCCCTTGATGAAATCTCGTCGCGTCGTCATTTGGGATCACCGGATGTTGCCTGGGCGGCAGCTTCCCGAACTGCGCGGAGAATGCGCACATGTGAGCCGCAACGGCAGAGGTTCCGGTCCAGCGCGTCTCGTATCTCCTTGTCGCTCGGCCGCGGATTGTCCGCAAGCAGCGCAGCCGCCGACATGACGATTCCGCTGACACAGTATCCACATTGCATCGCCTGTAATTCAATGACGGCGCGCTGCAGCGGGTGCGGCTTGTCGGCTGTGCCGAGACCTTCGAGCGTCGTGACCCTCCGGCCATCCACCCCGGACAGTGGGAGCACACAGGACTGCACCGCCTTCCCGTCGACCAGGATGGTGCACGCTCCGCATTGCGCCAGCCCGCAACCGAATTTCGGTCCATTGAGGCCAAGGTCGTTGCGCAACGCATACAGCAGCGGGGTATCGCCGGGTACGTCGAGCTGTACATCGGCGTTATTCAGCGTAAATCTGACCGTCATCTCGCAGCCCTCGCATGCAGCCTGTCAACGGCGTGCGTCAGCGTATTCATTTGCCGTTCCTTCGGTGCGCGCGGCGCAGCGTGTCAATAAGCTCGCTGTCGTTGTGATCCCCCATGTCGTGTTCGACCATTTGGGCGAATACGCTGCGGGCGGCGTGCCCTATTACAGACTGCGCACCGACGCTCTCAATCAGCTGAATTCCGTAGTCGAAGTCCTTTATGCGCATGCGCCCGGAAAATTGCACGGGGTCCTCGTGCACACCCTCGGCCATGTATCGCGCGTGCCGCACGACATGCGGGCTTCCAGTGGCCCCGGCCGAGAACCCTTCCGCCGCGACCGAAATATCGATACCGGCTGCCTCGCAGGCAAACATTCCTTCGGCACATGCGGCCACCTGGATGGCGCCCATGACGTTGTAAATCAACTTGAAGGTGATACCGGAACCTACGACGCCCAGGTGCATTACGCCCTTGCTGACTCCTGCAAGGATCGGCCGGATCGCGTCGACGTCCACGGCAGAGCCGCCGGCGAAAACCTTCAGTTGTCCGGCTTCCGCAACGTCAGGCCGGCCGGCGACCGGGCAGTCCAGAAATCTCAGCCCCCTCGCGACGGCCAGGTCACGCAGGTGCAACACCCAGTCAGGCGACACGGTGGACGATTCGATCGCGAAAGCACCGGGCGCCAGATCGGCCTCGAGGGCCCCGTCGTCGCCCGCCCAGACCGCTGCCGAGGCCGCGTCGTTGGTGACGCTGGACCAGATGACCGTTGCACCGGTTGCAGCCAGCTTCGGTGTCGCCGCAACGCGCGCTCCGAACTTTTCCAGTTCCCGCGCCTTATCGACGGTCCGGTTGTAAACCACGACGGTATGCCCGGCCCGAAGAAGGTTCCGGATCATGGGCTGACCCATCATGCCGGCCCCGAGGAATGCAATTTTCGCCATTTGCAGTGGTTATCCGTTCGCTTCAGTTGTGCCCTTGTTCGGTTTTCCCATTCCTAGCGTGTTATTGCCAGACCCTCAAGCGCCAGGCCATAGGGAAGAAGCTCGTTTATGCGGCGCCGCAGCTGTTCGGTCAGCAGGATACGCGCATAGCGACGATTCATTTCCGGTTGCTGCATTATCTGTTTCGCAAGCTCCCAGGCGCGCAACATCAGCCGGTCTCTCGGAAGAACCTCGTTTACCAGTCCTGCGTCGAGTGCCTGACGCGCATTCAGGACCTGTCCCGTAAGGAGAAAATAGCGTCCGCGATTCAGGCCCATTGCCATCGGGAATACCACGTGGACGCCGTCGCCCGGCACGAGACCCCCGACATAGTGCGCAGAGTCCTGAAAGCTTGCCTCCTCTGCGGCGAGGACGATATCGCACATGACCGGCAGTTCGGCATGCCTCGATGCAGGACCGTTGACCGCGCTGATCATCGGAACATCGATAGCCAGCAGATTACTCAGCAGGCGGAAGGACTCCCAGCCGAGTTCGGCCCATTCGTCGGGCGTCTGGCGATGCGCTGCCCGATTGGACTCCGGTTCCGCGACGGGGCCTGAGAATCGGTCGCCGGTACCCGTCAGTATCACGACCTGGTTCTGCCGGTCGCGGCCGATGTTGAGGAATGCTTCTTCCAGTTCGGCGTGAGGAAGCCTCCCCCACTCCAGGGGGCCACCTTTCGTGCCAAGGGTTATCTCCAGGATGCCGTCCTCCCGGCGCATCCGAATCGACTCGTACCGGTCGCGGTAGTCCTCGAACCGGGGCCTGAATTTGTCCACATTCATGTCCTGGACCTGTTCGAGCTGCGCGTACTTCCGGTACTTTCCCTTGCGGCACGGACGCTGTCCAGCTTTTGGAAAAACGTAATCGGCGGGTAGGCAGCGGGGTCAATCATGATATCCAGCACGGTCGTGTCCGCTCGGGACATGGCCTCACGCAAAGCCGGCAGGTAATCGTCCGGCCGATCGATGCGAACGCCCCTGCAGCCGCTGGCACGTGCAATAGCTGCATGGTCGACGGGAGAGAAATAGCAGCCCGTGCTGTGCCGCCCGAATTTCACGTCTTCGGCATCCTTCTGATACGCGAGACAGCCATTGTTCAGAACCGAAATCACGACAGGTGTTCTGGTCCGGGCAGCCGTCTCGAGTTCGGACCAGACGTGAGCAAAGCCCCCGTCGCCCACCATGCAAAGCACAGGGCTGTCCGGGTTGGCGACCTTCGCGCCGATCGCGAGCGGCAGGCCCCAGCCCAGCCCTGCCAGTCCGCGTGGGGTCAGGAACCGCATCCCCGAGCGTAGCGAGGGGAGATAGCAGGTGGTCCACAGCGTTGCATAGCTGGCATCGGCGACGACAATCGTGTCGGGCGTCAGGACCTCCCGCATGTCATTGACGATGCGCTCTGGCCTGATCGGCACCGCATTCGAGTGCAGAAGTTCGGAAATCTCGAGCCTATGCATGGCCCTGGCCTCCGAGATCTTCCTTACGATCTCCGGATCGGCGTCCCTGGCCCCCGCCAGCCGGTCGCACAACGCAGCCAGCGTCAGTTTTGCGTCACCGACGAGGCGGACCGCCTCGTAATTCCGACCGACTTCGCCCCCGTCGATGTCGATGTGTATGTATCGAGAGCCTTGCGGATAGAGTGTCCAGGAATCGGTGCCGTTCTGGTTCGTCCGGGTTCCCACCAGCAGGATGACGTCAGCGCCATCGATGATGCTGCGCATGTAATGCGTCGGCGACAGCTCGGCCATCGCATACCCCGTCATGCCGATAGACAGGGGATGGGTTTCGTCGATGGCGCCTTTGCCCATGACCGTCGTCATCACCGGGATATGGGCAATTTGCTGCAGCCTTGACAGTTCGTCGCAGGCCCCGGACAGATGGACGCCGCCGCCGGCGACAATGAGCGGATTGCTTGCCTCCGCGAGCATCTTCGCTGCCTCGTCCAGTCGATCGGGATCCGCAGAGCACCGGTCCAGCGGGTAATGCCCCAGGCTGACGTTGCGGTGCGTGGGTGCCGGGATCTTTTCGAGCAGGAGATCCGCAGGCAGAATCAGGGCGACAGGACCAGGCCGTCCGGATGCCGCGTTGGTGAACGCCATGTCCACATAGTCTGCCACTCGTGAAGGCTCGGTGACCCGGCGCACCCATTTGGTACAGGACTGAAACAGCGCCAGGTGGTCCAGTTCCTGAAAGGCGTTACGGTCCGTTTGAGTTCGTACTACATCCTGTACCAGCGCAAGCACTGGCACAGAGGCCTTGAGTGCCTCGGCAAGGCCCGGGACCAGCAAGGTAGCTGCGGGGCCATTTTGCGCCGAAACAACGCCGACCTTGCCCGACGTGCGGGCATAGCCGTCGGCCATGGCGGTGCCCGCGTTTTCGGTTCTGTACATGAACTGACGGATTTGCCTCTCCTCGGCCGCGAGAACCACTGCCGATGGCAGCGATTGAGCGAATACGGTCGTCACACCGTGCCTGACCAGTGAGTCGACGATGATCTCTGCTACTGACGGATGTTCAAGATTCGATGTCATTCACTGCTTCCTCGCAGAGTTCCAGCGGGCGGAAGTGCCGGGCAGCGTGCGCTGCCTATTATATGTGTGTCGATTAGCGCCGCGTCGTCATCCGCTCCCGCTGCGACTCCGTCCCGGGCAAGCAGCTGAGGATCCACATCGCAAGCGGCCGGTTTCCCGGCGCAATTGGCTGTGCGCCTAGTTACCTGCGGCTTTTTCACTGCGCCAGAATCGCGCGAACTGGGCGAGGTCGTGATTGAACTGATCCGCCTGCTCCCGATATGGGAAGTGTCCGGCCTGGTTATAGCCGATGAATTTCACTTTCTCGTTCCGATTGCCGAGCGTGCCGAACAGGTTCATGCATCCCTGCATCACCGGTTCCTCGGCGCCGGCCGGCCAGTCGAGATTGTCGTGCAAGCCGCATACCAGCAGTATCGGCAGATCCGGAGCCCCTTCGTTCCGAACACGCTCGAGGTAGGGACCCCAATACTCGTTGTCGGATTGCGGCTTACCCTTGATCTTTCGAGCCTCGATCTCCTGCCATTCCGGCTGGCTCTTCATGTACTCCGACGCCGCGAAGAAGTCCGGACCAAAGGCAGTTTCGCTGCGAAATGTCATGGCCCGCATCCAGCAGGACCAGGACAATTGCGGATCCGCAATGTTGTCACAGGCCTCCCGCATGATGTCGCCTTTCGATCGCAGCGAGGGCGTATGTGGTCCCACCGCCACCAGTGTCAGCGTTGACACACGGTGCGGATGAGCCAGCGCAAACAGCAGCGCGACGGCCGCTCCGGAGGAGTTACCCGCGATGTGGACCTTGGGGAGGTTGATCGAGTCGATAAAGGCAAGCAGGAACTCGACTTCGCGCTCGTAGGTAAAGTCATCGTCCGGATATGCGCCGGTCATCCCGTACCCGTATCTGTCCAGCGCAAAAACATGAAAATCCCTGGCAAGGCCGTCGACATTTCTGGCG
>Ga0224500_10000801_pt1 | contig 20174 bp, 25 predicted proteins | sample SF_Oct11_sed_USG_FD_168126 | JGI IMG/M metagenome (GOLD analysis project Ga0224500, IMG submission 168126) | Sediment microbial communities from San Francisco Bay, California, United States - SF_Oct11_sed_USGS_4_1 | ecosystem: Environmental > Aquatic > Marine > Sediment | place: USA: California... | reverse complement strand
GCCAAAGTGCGCGTGCCGGTCGTGGTGCTGTTCGCCAGAGTCAGCGTGTCGGTCGTAATCGAAATGGACAGCGCCGACGAATTGAGGTTGACGATTATAACAACTGTACCTACGGGGAACGCGACAGCGGCGTTAGCCGGAATAGTCAGCGTCAGGCTGGTGCCGTTCATCAGAATCGACTTACCGCGATCCGCCAGCACCAACTGATAATTAGCGGCCTTAGAAACTGGCGGGGCTTCTCGATAGCCCACAGCGTAGTTTGTGCTAACCGAGTCGTTGTCGGGAATTAGCGGCGTGCCGGTGAACGTGGGCGAGGCAATCGGCGCATAGGTCGTTGCCGCAGCCGTCGTCGTCAGGGCGTTGGTAATGCCATACCCGGCTACCGTCGTCGGCGTGCCGGTAATCGTGGACCACGCAACGCTCTCCGTGGAGATGTCGTTGATGCCCGCGATGTCGTCGTACTCGCCGATTTGAATGTCGCACGAGTCGGTTAGCACAAAGCGATAGATCACGCCTTCTGACAGCCACATGTCCTCGGGCAGTCGTCCGCCAGAGTCAAGGATGATGGGGTTGGAGTTAGCCGTTGTGCCGCTAACAGACGTATAGGTTGTGAGTGGGGTCGTGGTGCCAGCGGCGTAGGTATAGATCTTTCCGCCCGACAGCACAGAGCCGTCATCGGTAAAGAACTGCGCCCCGGCTCCCGCGAAGGGTGAAAGATAAACGGTCATATAAATACCTGCGTCATAGTAAGGATGACTGACGGAATACCGGGATGAACTGCGGTAGCGGCTTCCGCCAAAATTTGAACAGATGTGGTGTCGGCTGCCCACATCAACTGGAGATAGTCTCCGTTTGACATAGGCACAAATATGTTCGCTGCCACAAAAACTTCAGCGTTATTGCCTTGGATACGAACTTGCGATCCAGTGTAGGGCACATCAACGCCGTTAATTCTGATCCATACCCAAAACAACCCTACGCCGCCAGAGGTTTTGTCCAACTGCAATGAAAACTGCATGTTGTAGACAGTGGGCCGAGTGACTTTGATATGCGAAGACGCGGCCGGGTCTATGTACACGCCGTAGTTGTTTGACGTGTTGTTAAATGTAATTGGATACGGTGTGTTAGCCGCCGCCGCTGTTTGTATGGACGTTGAAAAAAACGCTCCGTAATTAACAGGATTTGGCTCAAACCGAGGCGGTCCTTTTTGCAAATCGTCCAGTTGCCCCTTGACCACCGCCAACTCGTCTTCGGTGTTAGACGACAAGGAAGGCGTCAATTCAAGGTCAGCAATAGTGGTCTGCGTAGTGCCGCCACCCGTCAACTGGTACTGGTTGTTGAGAAACCGGAACCACTCACGCGAAATCAGCCCGGTGCGCTCGTCAATAAACGGCACACGCGGGGCAGGGATTTGCGTGATATTTACGGTCACGACGCAGTACCGCTCAGTTGCAGTTCGGCGCCCATGATGGCGACCTTAACCGGATCGGTGCCGCTAATCTCGTACACGCGGTCACGCAACTTCAAGGTCATGCCAAGGCGACGGAAGATGGCGCGAGTGCCGTACTGGCCTGTGCGGCCCATAGACACCGTACGCTCGCCGTTCCAAGTGTGGCCGCCGTCATCTGACCAGCGCAGCATTAACTGCGGATTCGCGCCTGTAACAATAATATTGTCAACTGCTAGACTTACGCCGTCATCTTGAACTACGCCCAAGATATTGTTGCAAGTTTCCGTTTCAACATCTTCGGGAACTTGAGTTCCAAGATTTGCAACCAACTGAGGATTGCCGGTCTCAGTGTTAATGATGACTTGCGTTTCAGTCGTAATCTCTGTAGCCGGGTCAAACGCGTCTACACCCGGCAAGCCAACGCCCGTCTCGCAGTCAATCTGGAGCGAGTGGTGAGCGGTGCGCTTTAAGTCATTGCCGCCGGTTGGCAACGCACGCCAAGACCGTAGCCACTTCTGCGTAACGCCAGCGTCGGAGTACGTGTCCAAATCAAACGCATATAAACGACCGTTTTGGTAATCACCAATAATCGGCTTTCCGTTGAACCGCGCATGGCAGTTGCCACGGTGACGCTTGAAATCGCCGTTGCGGAACCCGGCACGTTCGTGCCATGAGCCTGTCGCAGCGTCAAACACCCACGTTGTATCAGCGTTCGTAAAGTTCAGCACGTAGAACGTGTGACCGTCCTGCTGATACGTGTAGCCCACTGCGTCGGCAAGGTGGTTGTAACTCTGAATGGCAAACTCAACGGCGTGCGTTGAGATACGAGAGCCTGTGTAGCCTTCTGCTCGATACACGATGCCCTGACCCCGAGCGTCTGCGCCGAGCCAAAAGACGGAGTTGTCCATCTTGGCGACCGAGTACGGCGCAATACAGCCGATCTCGTTATAAGCGCCTTGGATGCGGGTGAGCGGAAAGTCGGCGTCGCCGGAGTTGTACCAGACCTCCACGGAGTTCGTGCCAAACAGCCACGCCTCTCGATGGTCAATGATCAGGGATACTAGCCCGTCTGGTGAACCCTCAGCGCTTGCAAAATCCAAGGGGTCTACTGACAAGCCATCCAATAGGCTTGTGACCCAGACGCGTTGCGAGTTCGGCTCGTTAAATACAAAGTAACCGTCAAGGTAGCCAACCGTTACCGCACCCGGAAAGTCGGGGTCAGTGATTTGCTGGAAAGCATCCGTAGCAGTGTTGTAAATATATCCATCTGGATTAGCAGCAATAAAAATTTGCGTGCCGTTATCAGCCATAGACACCGGGCCAGTTCCAGATACAACCCCTAATGCGTTAGAAACGGAAACTTCTAGCAGGATGCTGCTGTTATCCTCTAGCAGCACCAATGAATCGTCTTCTAGCAATAACTGACTTAATTGATCGGGCGCATAGTTGGAGCCTAACTTGTAGAACTCGTTGCCCGAAACGACGTACAGAAAATTACCCAGCGACCACAAGCCACGGATAGGGCCAGTGCCAATCGTGGTCTTTAGCGCCAAGCCGGGGCAGCGTTGCAAGTAAGCAGGTTCTTTGCCGCCCTCGGCAATGATTTCTGGATAAAGATTGACCATCCGGTTGTCGGCTGCGTTGACCGACCGGATTACATACGACGACCCGAGGATCGGCGTCTTCATTAGAAGTTGCCCGTAAAGATGTTAAAGCGCGGTCGGTTGACGAGCAGCGCCGCAGGCATTGCCATCACGTCATCCGGGTTGTTGATGCGCTTCAGGTCGCGCTTGCTAGTCATAGCAATACGCTGCACCTGCGGAGAGGGTTCGACACCAAACTCCGCTGCAAGTTCACAGGCCAAGTTAAATCGGAAAGCCCGCAGGTATCCCGGCGGGAACGCCAAGTCGGTATCCAGCGCGGCAGGCTGCGTCAGCGGCCTTACGGACACAAAATGGAACTCCAGCACTTTGGTCGGCACTGGGTAGATGTAAATCTCCACGTCCGGGTAGGTCATGTTGACCCACATAAACTGCGGATACGTGGACGTTACGGTCTTAACGGCAATATTGTTGTACTGCTCGTTGTTAATCAGTTTGATGCCATACGACACATTGGTCGAGGCGTCACGGAAATAGGTAGCGTCGTCCATCAGGATAGGACGCTCGGCTACAAACGTGCCGGTCGGTCCCATCGTAATGGTGCGGACGTTAGGCAGCCAGTTATAGATTTGGTCTTGGGTCGAATAAACCGCCAAACGCTCGGTACTCCACGAGTCGAGCATCTGGTTTAAAGCGGTGAGGGCATCCTGCGACGTGGCTGCGGAAGGGACTTCGCCCTCGGCCAACTGCCCGATCAGCCGCAACGCGCCGTTGATTTGATCGGCAGCAGTTGTAGCCATGATTTACTCCTTACGGCGGCGACGCGTTCTCAGCGCATTATGCTGGGAATTCCCCAACGTCGCCATATCTGACGACGCCGGGGACTCCAACTCATCAGGATCAGAGGGGTCAAACTCCTCCCATCCTTGTTCCATATCTTCCCTCGCTTCCAGCCAAGAGATAGCAATTTTTTCCCCATGTCTGGGGTGGCGAAGGTAGATATTGGACATATTACGAAGCCAGCAACGGCAGGCTGTACCACTGGGTAGCGCTGTACGCGACCAACATCGTCGCGGTGTTTGCCGCGATGTTGTAAGAAGCGTTAGCGGACAATGCGTTGACGACGCCGCCCAAAGCCGGGTAAATCTTCAGAATGGAACCAGCGCCATTCTTGACGATAATTACCTGACCGGGTTCAGCCACCGGCAAGATCACACCCTTCGTACCGTCAGCACCCGTGACCAGCGTGAACGCCGATCCAAGCGCCGCAGCGTCGGTCTGGGCAGAGCCAGTCGCCGCAACGGTCGAAACACCCAAGAAAAGACTGCTCAACTGCGGGTCAGCGTAGGCAACACCAACTGCCTGTGTATTAGGCATATCAATACCCCTTTAGGTTATGCCCCCGGCGGGCTTCCCCGCCGAGGGCGTTGCCATTACGAAATGCGGTAGACAGTCCAAGTGCCCGAGCCGGTCTTGCGGCAACGGAAGTGGCCTGCCGTACCGGCAGAAACCGCGCCCGCACCCACCAGCGTCCAGCCCGTGCCAACGGCAACCGTAATTGCGTCCGCGCCACCGTCAATGTTGGTGACGAAGAAGTCAAACGCCGAGTCGTTCTTCTCGCCGATTGACTGGAAGGCAGCCTCAAGGAGAGCCACCGTCGGCAGCGTCAAGTTGCCCGCCGTACCGTCAAACGTGAAAAGACCATTGACCAACTGGGCAGCGGTCGCCGTAGCGGCAGCCGTCAGCGCAGTCGGAGCGCCTTGCGTGAAAAACAGCGGCTCACCAAGATTGCCATCGCCAACCTGATAACCGCCAGATCCATTAGGAAATGCCATATTTAGTTACTCCAAGAATATAGGTTAATCATTAGCCCCAGAGGCGAACAGCCATCTGCGGACGGATCACCGAGTAGCCATACAGCACGTCGATACGGCACGGCATACGGTCGTTGTTGATGTCGTACTGACGAACAACGCGCATGGAGACACCGTTGTGGACCTGACGCGAAGCCATGTCAACGCCCTGCGGGAGCAGGAGGTCAGCCGTGGCAAACGCAATCGCGTCGCGGTGGTACACGAGGTTCTGCGGGTACTGGCTCGAAGCGCCACCCAAGAACGTCACAGCCGCGCTGGCCTGCGGGAACGAGTCCACCGTGGCAAGAGCATTGCCAGAGGTGTAGATCGCCGGGCTGATCGCCACAGATGCGTAGGCGCCAGCGGCAGCCGTCACGTCCGCCGTCACCACAAACTGCTGGAGCGAGCCAGTCGATTCGCGGGTCTGCGGGTTAACAGCAAACACGTTTGCAATCGTGAACACGTCGCCCTTCTTCAAGGTCTGCGTGCCAGTGCCGGTGATGGCAATGGTCGAAGTTCCCTGAGCCGAAACGGTCGTGGTCACGGTGTGAGCGCCCGAGCGGGTGCCAGTCGTGAACTGCTTGATTGACTGCGACATGGCAAGTTCGTCGTAACCGAGGATGCCTTCGCCCATCAAGCCGCTCTTGAACTGCTTGCTGATCGTGGACACCGGGTTAAACAAGCCCTTCATGCCTTCCACGAGCGCGGCGTTAGCAGCCGGGTTCACGGTGGCGTAGCGGGGCGACATGCCAGCAGCGGCTTCGTTCAACTTCTGCTGCGCCTGCAACAGAACGAGCGAGGTGCCCGGAGTCGTGCCCGGAGTACCAACCGACTGGTAAATGTTGTTGAACGAGTTAGCAACGTCAGCGTCGATGCTGGCAGCCAACTGGCTGATACGCGGCTTCAGCACGCGCTCGGCAAAGTCGTCCAACTGCATCGTCATTTCGGCGGTCGTGAAGTTGACGCCGATGTGCTTCTGCGAGGCAACCGTCAAAGTCGTGAACTGCTCGTTGTCGTCCTGAACTTGCAGGGCGGCACCGTCAGTCACAAGAGCGCGGTCCGGCAGACGGATACGCAGCGTGGTGCCGATCTTGGCGCCTTCGACAGCGTATGAGTCGTCGTACTGGCGGTTAACGTTACGGGTGATCACAAGGTTGTTCTCGAGGATTTCGAGAGCCTTTCTCGTGATCATATCAATAGTAAGAAGTGTATTAGCCACGAAAGTGTCTCCAAAAAGATGTTAGCGGTTACGCGCTTCCCACTGCTTAATCTGTCGCTGACGCTCGCGCTCGATCCACTCTGACGCACTCATGGCCGAAATTGACCGTGGGTCCGTCGTATCGTAGACCGGAGCGCCAGTGCCTTTTGCCGTGACAGGCTTAATAGGCGGGGGCGCACTGGTAGTCTTCTTAACCGGGGCGGGACTGTCGGCCATTTTGGCCTCAATCTTCCCGATTTCCTTAGCCTGAAGGAACTGCGGTAAGCGGGAAATGCGTTCGGCTTCCTTCGGATTAGACCCCAGAAAGTAGGCTATATCTGGCCCCAATTCTGACGCCTGAATCGTCTGTGCCATCACAGTCGTGATCGGCAGCGAGTTGTTGTACGCGACTTGCTCGAAGTCGTCGTACTTGTCACGCGCTGCTTCTTCACGCTCGTGATACGCCTCTAAGAGAGCCATCTGCTCCCGCTCTGCTTCGCGTCGGGCGAGGAGTTCCGTTGCTTTGCGTTCGGCCAGAGCCTCGGCATAAGCCTCGGGGTCTTCGTCTCTGCTAGGCAGTGCGGCTGGCTCAACCGGGGTCGATTGCGCCTTTAGCACCTGCTCTCTTTCCCAACTCTTACGCGCTTTCCTTAGTCTTTTATCAATGACTTTATCCAAATCATCTTGTGTAAAGAGTTTTGGTTCAGTCTTCTCCGGCTCCGCTACCTCGGGGGTAGCATCTACGGTTTCCGGGGCTGCCGTAGCCTCGGGTTCCGACACGGCCTCTGCCGCTACAACTTCAGGGACTTGATTTTCGTCCGACATAAACTTCCTTACGGAAACCTGATGAAACGCATCAGTACGGTAAAACTTTAACTTACTAGTTGCGCTGATGCAACAAGTTAGGTAACTCGAACCTTGACAACAGAGCCGGTGCGGTACAGGAATCCAACCGGAATGCCAGCAGCCGCAGCAGCAGTGTCATCGGCATAATCCTGAAGCGCCGGAATTGAAATTCTGCGATCGTTTCTAAAGGCGATGATTTCGTTGCCGTTGCTGTCGAAATAGGCGCCAGCATAGTTAGACGCCGTTTGATCAGCCCCAGCAACAGTTAAGCGTATATTCGGCTGAATTGTATATCCAATTCCAAAACGATTGCTTGTGTCTTTAGCAATTCCGTTGGTGGTATCAGACCACAAAGTAGTGGTGGCGCTACCAGTGCGATAAACCCGATTGGTTACTTGAACATTTGCTCCATCAGAAATGCCGCCGGGAGCATAGTCCATGATGGAAACAAGATTTACGCATTGAGCCACATTTTGATGAAACACGCTTGGGAACACGCTATTTCCTGAAGAAATAACTCGTTCCGTTGGCCCGTAATACATGGTGGCGCCATTCGGGTTATAAATAAAGTTACCCGTAATAGAAATGCTTTTGTTGGAAATACCGCCCGCAAAAAAATTAAACTCTGGCGAGAAGTTAGATTCCAGATGACAGTTGGTTAAGGCAAATCCAGTAGCACCCGTGATGTCGCAAATGCTGCCTTGGATGCCCTCGATGACACAACTGGTAAAACTTAAACCGTTAGTGCCGCGTGCAGGGTCAATACAACGAACAATGTTGAAGCCGTTTTCAATAATGCACTGCACAAACTTAACGTCATACAAACCTGTGACGTTAATAAAGTTGGCAGGGTTGTTTCGGATATTGCAGTTAGTAAAATAAAGCGTTTGCGTGTAGATCGGCGAAATAACGCAACGAATCAAGAAGAACACGCAGTCAAGGAATTTAATACGCAAGAAGTTAGGCGACAGCACATAACTTGCGTTGAAAAAACTGGACGATTCAAACCGAATGTTTTGGAACGTCACAAACTCTGACTGAGGAGCCGTGCTGTACGCCAAAGACGAATCGAAGATAACCACGTTGCCAGCGGTAAAGAACCCGGCGTCCGGCCCGTCACCCACAATAAAAAACTCGTCGCTGTTTTGGTCAACCAAACGATTAATGATAAGTGACGACGTAATTTTGCACTTGCCCGTAATAAGCAGCGGCGGCCAGTTGTTCGCGGCGCAATAGTTAATTGCAGCCTGAACTGCCGTTGTGTCGTCCGCGATGCCATCGCAAACAGCGCCAAACGATTTTACGTTTACTCCAACGGTAAACGACGACACCGGCGCTTTTTTCGTGACGTTTCCCTGAACAATAGGCACCACTTCGCTTCCCGACAAAGGACCAGAAGCAGCAGGAAGTTGCGAAATCTTAATGGTAGACATGGTTTACTCCAATTAGCGCTTCGGAACCGGCAAGGGCCATTCCGGACTCCACGGCGGCGCAATTACAGCGGCATCCGAAGTCATTTCAATTTGCTTGGCAACGGCTCGCTCATACGACTGATAGTCTTCCAGCGCGGCCTTTACCCAACCTACAGCCACTTCTTGCGAAATACTGCTATATGCCAAAAAGTTGGCAGGGTTAGGCTCGCCTAACAATACTTCATGGGATACAAACCCATGCTTGCCATCTTTGACATCCGACACCTCAAACTGCGCCTTAACGCAGACTTTTTCTAAACCGCTTTGATTTTTAACTTCAAAGCCGGTGACTTTCCAGTTAGCCATTAGACTGGTGCTCCTTCAACTTCCGTCCACGCCTGCGCGGCTTCGTCCCACGAGTACATCTTGCCGTCAGTTGGCATCGGCACCGGAGCCTGCCATTGGGCGTTCTCGTCAAGCGTCCATGACGGATACGGCTGCGGCGCTACGAAAGCGTCAATGTCAGCGCGGTAAGTGTAGCCGATACCAGCGTAGTTCTTGCGGATATTGCCGTTGTAACTGGTTTGTTTCCAGTTACCGCCGAGCAACTTCTGGCAGAACGCCACGCCGATGCTTTCCGACTCGTTGCCGTTAGCGTCAGAGGTGTCGGAGTTGGCTACGACGATGACCCGCAGCACAACATTGTTTGAATCAAGTTCACAAAAATGAGCCATTGTCTTACTCCTTCAAATGCAATGCGGTCAGGCTGCTTTCGTCACCAACATAGCCAGCCGGAAAAGTATTAAACGCCAAAGATACTCGATCATCACCCTGCACGGTTTCAACCATGTGCGTGAGATGTGACGGAAACAGCATCAAATCACCAGCGCCAATCTCAAACCACCACGAATCGCTGTTGTAGAGATTGTAGTTGTCAGTCGGCAGTTTGATCTGCTGATAGCCGTCTTTGTAAAAGTAAATCTTGTCCCGCTCACGGGCAGCCTTGAGGTACAGCACCCCAGACACGAACGAGTTGGGATGCGCGTGTTTGTGATGGTACTGACCGGCCTTGGTGTAGTTCAGCCACGATTGCGTCAGACGCAACGTAACGTCGTGTTTCGGCGCGTAGATGGAACGCAGATACTCGTTGACGCTGGCCTCTGCAAACGCCTTGAGGCTTGCCATCGTGTCGTGACGCAGCACATAGCGGTCATCGCTCGTCGTGTTGCCCATGTTGCTATGCGTCGGCTGCTCGTCCACAAACGCCAATTCCTCGGCGGTGTAGTCCCGCCCAAGTTCAAACTTGGCGACAGCCGTAGGAAAAAGGTTGTATGTAATCACGCAACCGCCTTTTCAATCTGGGCAACGTAGTCGTCAAACGCAGCCTGCTGTTCGGGCAACAAAATCGTCGGCACCGCGTCCTCAAGTTCCTTGATCTTTTCAATCGTGAACATGATTTCGTCCCACGATGGCTTGGGGCGCGGGTCTTCCCAGCGGGTGATCTCGCGGTTGCTGATCTCCCACTTTGCGCCGGGGCGAAGCAAGTGCATCGCCGTATCAATGCCCATAAGTTGATAGGTTTTCATGTGAAGTTGACCTTGAGGATGACAATACCGGAACCGCCAGCACCGCCTGCGGCTCGTTGTGCGGCAGGCCCAAATCCGCCGCCACCACCACCGCCGCCTGTGTTTGTGGTTCCAGCCGTTGCTGTTGCAGTTGTAGAGCCAGCCCCGCCGCCACCTGATCCGCCTGTGCCAGCGGGGCCGGATGCTTCTACGCCACCACCGCCGCCACCTGCATAAGTTACAGAAGAACCAGAAATACTAGACGCGGTTCCTGCGCCGCCATTTCCTGCGGCAGACCCGCTACCGTTTGCGCCTACTGCTGACGCACCGCCGCCACCACCGGCACCGTAATAAGGAGCAGCACCAGACCCAGAACCTCCATTGCTGCCCTGTGACGGGCTTGTGCTTGGGGTGTTACCAGAACCTCCAGCACCTCCAATAGAACCACCGCCACCAGAACCGCCATTACCACCCGCAGTAGCAGGGCCAGCCGACGCGCCATAGCCGCCACCGGCTGAAGTAATAGTGCTAAATACGGAATTAGAGCCGGTTGTGCCATTGTTAATTCCTCCGGCTGCGCCGCCCGTACCGCCACCGCCAACGGTAATCGTGTAATCGGTTCCAGCAGTAATGCTTAATGCTGTGCCAGCACGGAATCCTCCAGCGCCACCACCGGCACCAGAACCGCTACCACCTCCACCACCCCCCGCAACAACGAGGTAGTCAACGCTTACCGCACCCGCTGGTGCAGTCCACTTCTGCGATGACTTGAAGGTGAAGATTGTGGCAGAGCCGATGTCGTACTTGAGGATGACGATGCCAGAGCCGCCAGCAGAACCAGTAACGTGAGCAGATGAGAAATAATTGCCGCCTGCTCCACCGCCGGTATTAGCCGTGCCTGCGGTTCCAGCGTTATTTCCACCGCTCGCGCCTCCAGCGCCACCACCGCCTGCGCCTCCACTTCCGGGCGTTCCTCCAACCGTCCCACCGCCGCCACCGCCAGCATAGGTAACGCTACCACCGGAAATAGACGATGCCGTTCCTGCACCGCCGTTACCGCCAGTAGTTGATGTTCCGCCAGCACCAACAGCCGATGCACCACCGCCACCGCCGCCACCATAATTTGGCGCTGAAAATGCTGCTGCGCCACCATTTGATCCTTGTGAGGGGCTAGTAGAGGGTGTGTTTCCGGCACCACCTGTGCCGCCCGCCGCGTCTCCACCGCCGCCACCGCCCGAACCGCCACTTAACCCGGCAACACCTGGGCTTCTACCGCCGCCAGCGCCGCCGCCGGCGCTAGTAATAGTGCTAAAAACAGAGTTATTGCCGCTTCCACCTTGATTTCCAGATGCGCCTGCTGTGCCACCAGCGCCAACAGTAATTGTGTAATCCGTGCCTGCGGTTACACTAAAGCCCGTGCCGGTACGGAAGCCGCCTGCACCAGCGCCGCCGTTATATCCCGCACCACCACCACCCGCGACGACAAGGTACTCCACCGCGCTAACACCGCTCGGGCAAGTCCATGTGCCGGTAGAAGTGAACGTGGCTACGACAGATTGAACTGGGACAGAGTATTTGAGGATGACGATGCCAGAGCCGCCCGTGCCGCCGGGATTTGTTTCTCCGCCTGCGCCGCCGCCGCCGTTTCCGGTATTGGCTGCTCCGGTTGTGCCGGTTGTTGCGGCAGGGTATGAACCACCACCGCCGCCAGCACCATAAGTTACTGATGCACCGGAAATGGATGAGGCGGTGCCTGCGCCGCCAGAACCGGGTGATGCAGAGGGAACGCTTCCTGCTCCGCCAACAGCGCCAGCGCCGCCACCACCGCCACCATATGCTCCGGCTCCACCATCAAATGCACCATCGCCACCGTTATTGCCTTGTGATGGGCTTACAGAAGGCGTATTTCCTGTGCCGCCTAGTCTTGGCGTTCCAAAACCACCACCGCCACCAGAACCACCGTTATTGCCAGAGGAGTTTGTGGACCCACCGCCTCCTCCGCCAGCGGATGTAATTGTGCTAAATACGGAATTATTACCGTCCGATCCCTTTTGACCAGAGCCAGCATTTCCACCGCCATTTCCGCCAGCGCCAACAGTAATGGTGTAATTAGTTCCGGCGGTTACAGAAAGTCCTGTGCCCGTACGAAATCCGCCTGCGCCGCCGCCGCCTCCCGCTCTTGACCCGCCACCCGCACCACCCGCAACGACAAGGTATTCAACCTCGGTCACGCCGGTCGGGGCAGTCCAGTTACCCGATGCGGTAAAAATCTTGTATTCGGTAAACGCTCCGCCGCCCGCAACTTTGGCAGCGAGCAGCAAACTCATAATGCCGCTCATGGCTTAACTCACGTTGCCGTTAATAACGCAAACCGTACCTGATAAGAACAGTATTGTCGCCACGCCTCTTGTAGCCAATGACACCGTAGCCTTGTCCGCATCCGTACCCGCGATATACGCCGTCGTAATCGTGCAAGTAATCGTGATAGCGCCCGAGGTGTTGTTGAACACCGACACAACATCACCTAACGCAAACGTGGCGTCAGGAATGGTCACCGAACCGCCGGTTCCAACCTCAATGAACTCGCCAATGTCGCCTGTGGCAAGCGTGTACGAGGTGGTCTTGGCTGATCCCGAACGCGGGATGTTTCGATATCCAACCGCGTTAGTGCCGTCAGCCGTACAGTTAGACAGGTTGCCCGAGGTCGGCGTACCTAATACCGGGGTCACCAAGGTTGGCGTATTGGCAAACACCAGAGCGCCCGAACCCGTCTCGTCCGTCACCGCAGACGCAAGGTTTGCGCTCGACGGTGTACCGAGCCACGTTGCCACGCCCGTGCCAAATGAGGTAATGCCGGTACCGCCATTAGCGACAGGCAGCGTACCAGTAACATCCGATGCCAGATTGACAGACAGCGTGCCGCCGAGCGTCAAACTGCCAGAACTCGTCACCGTGCCGGTGAGCGTTAAACCGTTGACCGTACCCGTACCGCTAACAGATGTAACTGTTCCCGTGCCGCCGGTTGCCGCAATCGTAATAGCGCCGGAACCGTTAGTAATACTGATGCCACTACCAGCAGTCAGCGTTGCCTTCGAGAGCGTGTTGCCGGTGGAGTTACCAATCAACAACTGGCCGTCTGTGTAAGACGTTTGACCCGTACCGCCACTAACAACCGGCAAAGTGCCGCTAACTTGCGTCGTTAAACTAACGCCTGAAAGCGTACCGCCTAGCGTCAGGCTGCCGGAAGTTGTAACTGTTCCCGTAAGCGTAATGCCGTTAACGGTTCCTGTACCGCCAACTGACGTTACTGTTCCACTGCCGCCACCTGTTGCGGCGATGGTAATGCTGCCGCTGCCGTTTGTAATAGAAATACCACTGCCAGCAGTTAGCGTGGCTTTTGACAAGGTGTTGCCGGTGGAGTTACCAATTAGCAACTGACCATCGGTATACGAGGATTGCCCGGTACCGCCATTAGCAACAGTAATCGGCGAGCCGAGATAACCGGCGATATTGGCTACCGTCAGTTTGTAGTTAGACCCAGCCCGAGCAATGACCGTCTCGTCGGTTGCTAATGCCGGTGCGCCTGAAGGCAGTGCGCTGATTTTAGTGTCGGCCATGTCTTACTCCACTACCGGAATTTTTAAAAAGTAATTGAACCGGAGCCAGTCCAAACATACGTTCTATACCCACCAGAAACAGTAATTGTTGGAGAACCCGTGGTTCCTTTTGCTGCGGCAAAAGAGTCAGGATATCGGATAACGACTATTCCAGAGCCGCCCGCGCCGCCATTGTGATTCCAATAACCACTGCCGTTGTAAACATAAATTCCGCCACCACCGCCACCGCCTGTGTTTGTGGTTCCAGCGTCAGCGCCAGTGGTTTGATAGGCGCCAGCACCGCCTCCGCCAACACCGCCAGATATTCTTGAGCCAGTGTTTGTGTTTGCACCGCCACCACCGCCGCCAGCGTAAGTAACGGAAGTTCCAGTAATTGAAGATGCTGTTCCGGCGCCGCCAAATCCAAATCCTGCTGATTGGGCGCTACCGCCACCACCACTAGCGCCGCCACCGCCACCGCCCGTGCCAGTATATGACCCTAAAAAACCCGGATAAGACGCAGACCCGCCGCCATTACCTTGTGATGGGCTGACTGATGGTGTGTTGCCACTACCGCCTCCCGAAAAATCATCTCCAGTAGCGTCACTAGCAGCGCCGCCGCCACCGGAACCTCCCGACCCGCCGGGTCCAAACGCCCATCGACTAGAGCCGTTGCCGCCACCAGCAGAAGTGATAGTTGAAAAAACGGAACTGGAACCGGGCGATGCCGTTGAACCGCCTCCGCCAACTGTAACGGTATAAGTTGATCCGCCAATAACGGCTAATCCTGTGGCGGTTCTAAAACCGCCAGCGCCTCCACCGCCTTTGACGCCTGCTAATGCACCGCTGCCAGCGCCACCGCCACCACCACCAGCAACAACAAGATATTCAACGGTGGCTGGGCCTAAATACGGCAATGTGCCCGCTCCGCGTATCGCAATAGACGAGCCTAGCCCAATAGGCAGGCCATTTCGCAACGGAACGCCAAAGTAACGGGCCATCGGCTTAGTTCTGGTTAATCGGCTTTGCGTAGACCGTGCCGCTGGCAGACACCTGAATGGCGCTTACACGCCACGGAGCGCCCGTACCAGCGGGAACCAAGAACGGAATCGGGGTGTTAGCCGGAACCGGCGTGCTGCTGGTCGTAGCGGTAACGCCAACGCCAACTGCCACGTACGCATCCGACGTACACCACACTACAACACCCTGCGGACCCGGGTCCCAAGTAGCGGTTGAACCAGCAGTGCCCGTGTAGGCCGCAGTTCTGGCTGGGAACAGACTGTCAGCAAGGGGGTTAAGAAGTTCCATGTCGTTACCTCAAGCCAAGAAGCGGAGTTTGTACAAAGTGGACAGGTACAGCGAGACGATCTCGTCAATAATGTTCTGAATCGCCGTCTCTTCCTTGTCGCAGAACTTGTAACGGTTAGCCTCAATCTCGGCCAACTGGTCCTGCAAGAACTCAACGACGTTGCTCGTCTTTTTAGCCGACTGAAGCGAGATAGGGCCAATCAGGCCGTGACGACCTTGATAAGCCTCCGCAAAGTCGTCTGCCAGCCCCACAACGCTCTCATAGAACTTACCGAGCGCCTTGTGCTTAGCATACGAGCGGGTGTTCAGATGCACGGAATGGGTCACATCCCGCGCTAGGAACAACAAACCTACGAAGTCAGCCGGTTTCATGCCATACCCTCGCCCATCATCGGCGGTTCACGCGGAACCTCCGGGGGCATTAAATCACCTGTTGACATCATACCCGAAATTGTGCCCATCACGATGTCTTGGATTTGCTCTTCCGACATACCCGCCTGAACCGCGCTGATACGCTTGGTTTCAGCGTCATACGCCTTAATCTGCGCTTCCTGTTCCTTAATCCGCAGTTCCGTGGCTTCCATGGACTGCGAGACGTTCTGGAGCATCTGGAACATCTGATCCATCTCAGCGCCCATAGCCTCAATCTGCTGGTTAGCAGCCTGCAACGCTGGGTCTTCGTCAGGATCGGAGAGCAACTTCGGATCAATCGTCTTAGCCAGACGCTTGGCGATTTCCTGCGCTCCCGGCCAATCCATGTTCTTGACGAACAGGTCGCCTGCCACGCCCCACAGGTTCGGGTTGGCTTGCAGGATTTGCGACATCGCGTCCATCGCCTCTTGGCGCTTGGTCATGTAGGACGGGCCAGTCGTGACGGCTACGTCGTACTTACCAACGGACGGGTTGTAGATTTTTTCGATGACCACGCCAGCCTGATCCACCAACTTGCGGACAGGCTCTTGCTGCATCGGGTCAATACGCACCGTCGAGGTTTCCCCGTCGATGCCGATGATGCGAGCGATACGCTGGGTATCGTAAATCTTCGGAATCAAGTCAACGAGTTGACGCGTAACGTAGCGGATAGCGCGGGCAAGGTTATCGACGTAATGATATGACCCCGTATCGCCCTGACGTTCACGCGCCAATATGGCCCGACCCGAGCGCTCGTTCGACGTGGCGCCAAGGCTAGAGTCATAGTAGCCCGTCGTAGACTTAATGTCGTCCGACGCGCCCATCTTAGCCTGAATAAGCCCCGTTTGTGCAAGGGGTGGGGCGGCACGCTGGGGCAGCGGCAGCATGTTGCCAGCGCCGTCCGTAACGTCAGGATTGACCTCCAAATACGGCCAGTTCTGGGTATTGGCCGTCTTCCACTGATGCTCGTATCCCTCGAACTGCCCACCGTAGCCGATAAACGGCGCTTTGGGGGCCAAGGCGAGCATTTCCGCCTCTTGGGATACCCAGTAGTTGTACATGCGCTGCGCGTCTTTAGCGTTACGCACGAGGCCGCTAATGTAGATGCGACCTTCCACTTCGTATTCGTTGCCGACCACGCGGACAACCGGGATCGACTTGCCCGGCCACTCCTGCTCTTCTAGCACCTCGTAGCCGTTCGTCTTCATCCACTTAATCTTGCGGATGTCTACGTCACGGGTGCGAACAGGGGCAAGGCCCATAGCCTCCATCTGCGCGGCTTCTGGCGAGTCAGCGTAGGCGGTCATGCCGCCCGGATACAGGTTTAACTTCGCTTTTTCATAGTAAGCGTAGAAGTATTCCGCAATCCGTACTGAATCGTCGGTAATCCACTGCGCCAGATTCTCGTCACCAATACCACGGCTCTGGATCGACGAGATGGGTTCGGCGTCAGGAAAATGACGCTCAAACTCCTCACGGGGCATGTCCTCGGTTATGAAACACCATTCTGCATCGGCTCCGCACGGGTCTTGGATGTGCGGGTCCATATATACCGAGAACGAGTTACGAACGCGAGCGATTCGGATGTCTTGGTCAAACGAATCCGGGTCGCAATACTCGGTCAGGATGCGGATATAGCCTTCGCCATACGTGACCTGATTCTCACAAGCCGTGTCGTAGGCAACGTCAGCATCCGAGATGTACTCGATATGCCGGACGATACCGTCAAACACCTCGGCGACTTCGATATCCGCCTTGTCATCGACCGGGATGACCTTGCCCGCAGGACGGTTCTGGCGCTGGTCGTTAGTAACCTGCCGGACGTGCTGGGGCAGTTTGTTAATGGTAAGGCAGGGACGAGCGTTAATCGTCTGACCCTGCACTGCGCCACGGGTGGCTAGGACTTCCTGCGGCCACTGCCAGCGGTTGTCCGGGCTACCCGCCATAAAGCGCAGGTCATCAAGTTCGCTGTCACGCGACTCGCTGTACGCCGTCAGGGACACCTGCATCCGGTGACGCGCTTGGGCGAGAATATCCGCCGTATTGCGCCCACGGCGACTCTGGGGCGTATTAGCCACCTGAGCCGCGCCCTTTATCCCTGTCGGGTCTTTAGCCATTACTTGCCCTTCTTACCGGCTTTACGCTTAACCGAATACGCGATGGCAACGGCTTGCTTCACCGGCTTGCCAGCCTTTACTTCGGCGCGGATGTTCTTACGAAAAGCCCCCTTAGAGGCGGACTTTACGAGAGGCATTAACGCATACCCCGTTTCATCGGGGACGGTCGGAAATCAACCGCAGTGCGGATCATGTCCTCGTTAACGCGCTTAGGCATACGCGGAGCAGGCATACGGGGCTTCTGCATCCGGCTGTTTTGGATCATGTCACCGACTGTTGCGCCGGGGGACACGCCGATTGGACCGGGGTTTTTCTTTCCGTACATGTTTCTTAACCTTTTTTGGAGGATTTGGCGGGTTTTCGGGCGGTAAGGGCGGATTTTCTGAAAGAGGCAGCCGTTGGAGCGCCTTTAGAACCCGGTTTACGCATCTTTTCGCCCGATCCCGCAGCGATTCGAGCGCGTTTAGCATGAATGTTCGCATATAGTCCCTTTTTTGCAGCCATTTCAGCATTTCCATCGTTTTAAGGATGCTTTAGCGCGTTCGGCTGGCCCCTTGGCGTTGCGAACGACCCCTTTCATGCGAGCGCAAAACGACTTTTTACGTCCTGCGTCCGCTTTTGTCTTCGGACTGGGCGCCGGAGCCTTCAAGTTAGACCCTGTTGCACGATTATATTTTGCACGGCCTTTCGCGGTCAATCCAGCCCCTCTTGACACGGACTGCTTTTCTCCTCTACCAACTGAGAGGCTGACGGACTTCTTAGCCATTAGGCACCCATCCTTCGTATCAAACGCTTACGCGCCCATCCAAGTGTTGATCATGCCGCTCTCGCGGCTCGTGGTAATCGTGCGGGGTCGCTCGCGGTATTCGCGGTGCGCGACCGGGTATGCGAACGTGACGGCGATGGCGTCAGCAGCGTCAGGCGAGGCAAGGCCACGCGCTTTCATGTCTTTCTTCGACTCCAGCAAGATAGCGCCAGAGGAATTAATTTTCTGTTTTGGCCCTGTCAGGTCAGCCTTTAACTGCCTATCATTGGGCAGCGCAGCGTCTTTCAACCACGCTTTCATTTCGCCCCACAACTCTGCACGCTTGTTCTGCCACATAGCCGGGGTCTTGGACTTCCATCCGAAGTTAACGCCACGTACTACCTTATAACGCTGCTCTTTCAAACGATCAAGGATGCCGTAGCCCAAGCCACCTTCGTCGAGGACGACAAGCGCAGGCTGGTACTCGTCAATCGCATCAATGACGCGACCCACTACTTCCATCGTGTCTTCGCCTTTGAAGCGCTTGATGGCAACGATGTCGCGCCCCTTACGCACGGCAATGACCGTGGAGTCAGCGCCAGATCGGGCGGGGTCAACGCCAATGACTATCGGTGCGGTTTCGTCTTTATAAACAGAGCGACCAATAGCCTGATCCACCAGACTAGGAGGAATAAACTGATCATCACCCTCAGAAGGAAACTCGCCATAGACTTCCACCTTCGCTTGCGGTGAGTCGATGCCGTATTCGTCGATGATCTGCTGATACACCGACTTATCGGTTTCTTCAACGGTGCGAGCGTCAATGTTGCGGGTGTTCCAGAACGCACGCTTAGAGTGGAACGCCTCGAAGAAGTAGCCCTCGTTACGACGGGGGTTACTAAACGACATCCAGAAACGGTGCGGGGTGTTCTCTGTAAAGAAGCCTGCCGTCACCGACCAGATAGGGTCAGGGATACCGGACGCTTCGTCAAAGATGACCATAACGCCGTCAAAGTTGTGCACGCCCGCATACGAGTCGGGGTTCTCTTCAGACCACAGGCGACCTTCAACGGACCAGTAGCGGGTACCTTTCTTGAGGTCGCGTTCTACCAACTCCGCAATCCATTTAGCGGGCATCACGCGGGTGGCGCTAATCTCAAACCAATGCGAATTGATCAGGAGCGCTGCCCACTTAGTAATTTCTGCCCATGTGATCGAGCGTAACTGGGCTTCCGAGTTAGCCGACACAATGGTCGTCGAACCAATCCGGGTACTTAACATCCACAAAATCAACCACGACACGAGTGCCGACTTACCGATACCGCGACCCGAAGCCGTTGCCATACGCAGGACTTCGTAGGAGGTTGCAGTCTTATTCTTCGCAACATGTCCGGCGATGTCGCGCAGGATTTCCCGCTGCCACTTACGCGGACCCTTGAAATGTTCGAGCGGCGTACCTTTCTGGCCCCAAGGGAAAGCGAGTAGCACGAAAGCCTCTGGGTCGTCCCTAATTACGGGCGACCAGAGTTTGCTCATCAGCAACTCTTCTTCTTCGGGACTATAGATCGGCTGTTGCACGTTCGTCCTTCAGGATTAGCGGCTCAGCAGCCTCATGCGCTAATTGATCCGGTGTAGCGTCAAATACGCGGCCCGCCAAGACGCGAGATTCTGCCTCTTGCAGCGCGGCGACAATACTAATCTGGGATTTAATGTCCACTTGGACTTGCTGCTTTGCGACCCATCCGTGAAGGTGGGTAAGCAGGGCGAGGGCTGCCTTGCTATCTCCCTCAAGCGCGGCAGAGCGCAATTGAGCCGCCGCCTCAACTTCAGAGTCCGCACGACCTTTCCCCTCGGCTATCGCAGCCGCGTTATCTAACTGGCAAAGCCTACGGTACTCAACGGGCAGCAAACCAGCCGCAAAGGCTAAGGCGTCACCCTTTAACCCAAGTTTGGCAGCCTCGTAAATCTTATCCAGAACCTCAGGCGATGCCTTTAGTTCACGAGGCGCAAAAGGGATGGACTTAAAGGATTCTGTTACGAGGTTCATACCGGAACTCTTTGCCAGAACAAGC
>Ga0224500_10000800_pt1 | contig 20294 bp, 18 predicted proteins | sample SF_Oct11_sed_USG_FD_168126 | JGI IMG/M metagenome (GOLD analysis project Ga0224500, IMG submission 168126) | Sediment microbial communities from San Francisco Bay, California, United States - SF_Oct11_sed_USGS_4_1 | ecosystem: Environmental > Aquatic > Marine > Sediment | place: USA: California... | reverse complement strand
GGCGACCTTGCGAATCAGCTGGGGTGCTGAGCGGGGACCGCCGCGCGCGGTTCCGCGCGCGACCTTCGCTCCTCAGGCGGCGGCGCGCGACACGGCCGGCGCGAGCTTGTGTCCCCGCCTGCGCGTTCGCCTTCCCGGACCGGTTCGCAGTTCGCTGACGAAGGCATCGAGCTTCGCGCGCGCGCCGGCGTCGATCTCGTCATCTGTCAGCGCCAGCGTGGCCACCGGCTTGCCGCCGGCCAGTTGCTTCATCATGGTGAACGCGCGCGCTGCCCCGGAGCCGCCCATCGTGCAGAAGAACGCGAAGCGCCGGCCCTTCAGCGGGTGCCGCTCGAGCCAGCTCCGCATCGGGCTGGAAAGGCTCCAGAACCATACCGGCGTGCCGACGAGGACCAGATCGTAGTCGGCCGGATCCCTTGCCGTGGACCGTAGCGCGGGCGCCAGGCCGGCGATCGCCTCGATGGCGCACATCGCGTAGCCGAGCGGGCCGTCGAGGGGCTGCACGATCTGGATCTCCTCGACGTCCGCCGCCAGCCGAACCGCCAGGGTCCTGGCAACGCGCCGCGTATGGCCGGAACGCGAGTGATACACGATGAGGGTCCTGCCCATGCCGTCCTCCATTGCAGACGAACTTCAACGCTCGATTCAGCCTAGTGTTCGCGCCTGCGCGGGGACTTGCGTGTGGTCAAGGGTGCCGGGTCCGTCCTGTCGCCGAGCGCGGAGCCCGGCGGGACGGCGGTCGACTCCGGGCGCCGCTCAGGCCGTCTCGATCACGCCGTCGGCGACGAAGCGGTCGATGTCCGCGTCGCCGTACCCGTAGTCGCGCAGCAGCTCGCGCGTGTGCTCGCCGAGCAACGGCGCGGGCCGCGTGACGGCCGCCTGCGTTTCGGAGAAGTGGATGGGACAGCCGAGGGCCTTGGTGGGTCCGGCCTGTGGATGCTCGAGGTCGACCACCATGCCGCGCGCCAGCGTCTGGGGGTGGTTCAGTGCCTCGCCGATCGAGTGGACCGGACCGACCGGCACGCCGGCCGCGTCGAATGCCTCCATCCACTCGGCGCGCGTGCGCGTGCCGAGAACCTCGTTCATCAGCCGCGCCAGTTCGGGCAGATGGGTCATGCGGTCGGAGTTGGTGCGGAAGCGCGGGTCATCGCGCCATTCGGGATGACCCAGCACCGTCGCGATGCGCTCCCAGTTGGCCTGGTTGGCCCCGCCGATGTTGAGCCAGCCGTCCCGCGCGTGGAACGCCTGGTAGGGTGCGCTGAGCACGTGTGCCGAGCCGGTCGCGCCAGGCGACGTTGCGGTCGCGAGATAGATCGCCGCGTGCCAGTACGTCTGCTGCACGGCGGCTTCCATCAGGGATGTGTCGACGACCTGGCCGCGGCCAGTCTTCAGCTTGTGCACGTAGGCGGCGAGGATGCCGACGACGGCGAGGTTGCCAGCGCTGATGTCGGAGACGGGATTGCCGGTCTTCGCCGGCGCCCCGCCGGGCTCGCCGGTGATGGACATCAGCCCCGCGAACCCCTGTGCGATAAGGTCGAAGCCGCCTTTGTCGGCCCACGGCCCGTCGCGGCCGAAGCCCGTGATCGCGCAGTAGATCAGGCCGGGGTTGACGCCCGAGAGCACGTCGTAGCCGAGCCCCAGCTTTTCCAGCGTGCCCGTGCGGTAGTTCTCCGTGAGCACGTCCGCGTCGCGCACCATGCGCAGCAGGATTTCCCTGCCCTGCGGGTGCTTCAGGTTCAGCGCGATGCCGCGCTTGTTGCGGTTCATCATCAGGAAGGGCGCCGACACGCCGTTGATGCGAGGCTCGCGGTAGCCGCGCGAGTCGTCGCCGCCCGGCAGCTTCTCGACCTTGATGACGTCGGCGCCCAGGTCGGCCAGCACCAGTCCGGTGGTCGGGCCGGCCATGATCTGCGCGAGTTCGAGCACGCGCATCCCGGCGAGCGGGCCGGGATGTGGAGGGCGCTTCGGCGCCGCGTGCTGTCCGGCCATCGCCTCAGCGTCCGACGAACTCGGGCTTCTTCTTCGCGAGGAAGGCCGAGTAGCCGATGCGGAAGTCCTCGGTGTCGAAGCAGTCGAAGCACTCGTCGCTCTCGGCCGCGGTCAGCGGGCCGCCTTCCGCCAGGCGCTTCGCGAACTTCTTGTGCCAGCGCGCCACCAGCGGTGCGCCTTCGGCGATGCGTTCCGCGCTCGCCCGCGCTTCGGCCGCGACCTGGTCGTCGGGCACGATGCGCGTCACCAGGCCCTTGTCCTTCGCCTCGGCCGCATCGAACACGCGGCCCTCCAGCAGGATCTCGAGGGCGACGCTGCGGCCGACGAGGCGCACCAGCGGACCCATCTCGGCATAGGCCATCACCAGGCCGAGGTTCTTGATCGGCGCCCCGAAGCGGCTCGACGTCCCGCAGATCCGGATGTCGGCCAGCGACGCGAGTTCGAGGCCGCCGCCGACGCAGATGCCGTGGATCTGCGCGACGATGGGCGTCGGGCAGTTGCCAAGTTTCTCGGCGGTCGCGTGCATCACCTTGCCGTATTCGATCGCCTGCGCCTTGCTGGAGCGCTGGGTCTCGAACTCGCTGATGTCGTTGCCCGGCGAGAAGGCTCTTTCGCCGGCGCCGCGCAGGATGATGCAGCGGACCCCCGCATCCTGTGACAGGGCCCACACGGTGTCGCCCAGTTCGCCCCACATCGAGCGGGTCAGGGCGTTGAGTTTCTGGGGCCGGTTCAGAACGACGGTGGCGATCGCGCCGTCTCGCTCGACGAGGATCAGTTCGGACATGCTCAGCGGTAGAAGAGGTTGACGAGGCCCAGCCCCGTGACCGGGACGTACGTGACCAGCAGCAGGACGGCGACCAGCACGCCGATGAAGTAGACGTTGGTCCGCGTCACCGCCCACACGGATTCCTTGGCGATCGAACTCGCGACCATCAGCACGCTCGCCACCGGCGGCGTCTGCTGGCCGATGCCGAGGTTGATCGTGACGATCAACCCGAAGTGCACCGGGTCGATGCCCACGGCCTTCACGAGCGGCATCACCACGGGCACCACCAGGATGATCGCGGCGGCCGAATGGAGGAACATCCCGAGGAAAAGGAACAGGACGTTCAGCAGGAGCAGCACCGCAACGGGATCCTTGGTGAAATCGGAGACGGCGCGCGCCAGTTCCTGGGGCGCCTGCACCTCGGTGAGGTAGGTGCCGAGCAGCGAACTGGTGGCGACCAGCAGCATCACCACGGCCGTCTGCACGCCGCCTTCGAGGATCGCCTTGCGCAGTTCGCGCAAATTCAGCTCGCGATAGATCACGAGGCCCACGAACAGCGCCGCCAGGACGGCGAGGGCTGCGCCCTCGGTGGCCGTCACCACGCCGCCGAAGATGCCGCCGAGGATGATGATCGGCAGCAGGAAGGCCCACAGCGCCTCACGCCCGGTCTTCGCCACGCGCGCCCACGAGAAGCGCTCTTCGCGCGGCAGGTTGTAGCGCCGCGCGAAGTAGTACGCCATGCCCATCAGGCCGAAACCGCCGATGAGGCCGGGCACGATTCCGGCGACGAAGAGCTGGACGACCGAGGTCTCCGCCATCACGGCGTAGAGGATCATAGGGATCGACGGCGGGATGATGACCGCAAGCGTCGCCGCCGAGGACATCACCGACGCGGCGAGAGGTGCCGGATACCCCTTCGCCTTCATGCCGGGAATCATGATCGAGCCGAGGGCGGCGACGTCCGCCACGGCGGAGCCGGAGATCTCGGCGAAGAACAGCGACGCGCCGATCGACACGTGGGCGAGGCCGCCGCGAATCCAGCCGAACAGCGACGAAGCGAACGCGATCAGGCGTCGCGAGATCCCCGACGAATTCATGATGGCGCCCGCCAGGATGAACAGCGGGATCGCCAGCAGCGGGAAGTTGGTCGCGCCGTTGTAGACGACCAGCGGCAGGTTAGGCAGGGAACTCAGCCCGTGGCTGGCGACCATCGCGATGAGCGCGACGATGCCGAGCGACACCGCGATCGGCACGTTGATCAGCACGAGTGCCAGCACGGAAGCGAACAGCAGGAGCATGGTGTTCATGTCGGCTCCGGTTCAGTGCAGGCCATCGGCGAGGGCAGGCCCGGCCGGAGCCGGTCTCGGCGGCTCCCGGTCGATGAACAGGTCGATCAGATGAGTGGTCTCGGCAACCACGATCATGGCCGAGCTGATCGGAATCACCGACTGCACTACGCTCATCGGCACCCAGTCGAGGCTCACGAGAGACTCCCCGTGCAGGACCGGCAGGATCTCGGCGCCGACGTAGCCGAGGAGAGCGAAGAAGGCGATGACGAGAAGTTGCGTGACGATGCCGAGAACGCGGCGCGCGTTCCACGGCATCTGCTCGACGACCTCGGGGCAGCCGATGTGCGAGCGCTTCACGGACGCGAGGGCCGAGCCGTAGAAGGTGAGCCACGCGAGCAGCACCGACGCCAGCTCGTCGTACCACGAGAGCGACCTGCCGATGGTGCGGAACACGACGCCGATAGTCACCTCGGCGGCGAGGATCACCATGAGCGCGCCGACGAGCACCTCGAGCAGCAGCCCGTAGCGGGCGCGGAAACGGCGCAGGGAAGCCGCGAGCGGCGCCTGCGCGGCGCCGCCTGTCTTCTCGTCGTGGCTCACGTCTTACTTGCCCAGCGCAACTGCCTTGTCGATGGCTTCCTTGGCGCCCTGGACTTCCTTGCCGAACTCCTCGTAGATCGAGCCGCTCGCCTTGATGAAGGCGTCCTTGTCGACCTCGTTGACCTGCATGCCGGCGGCCTTCAGCTTGGCGAGCAGTTCCTCCTCGTCCTTCGCCGCCGTCTCGTAGACGAACGCCTGCGTCTCCTTGGCCGTGTCCTCGAGGATCTTGCGGACGTCAGCCGGCAGGTTGCCCCAGGTGCGGCCGGTGATGACGTAGGCCGGGGTGTATACGTGACCCGACAGCGACAGGAACTTCTGGACTTCCTGCAGCTTCGCGGAATAGATCTGCGTGAACGGGTTCTCCTGGCCATCCATCACGCCGGTCTGCAGCGCGGTGAAGAGCTCGGAGAATTTCATCGGGCTCGGGTTGGCGCCGTAGGCCTGGAACATCTTGACGCGCCACTTGCCTTCCGGCACTCGCAGCTTGATGCCCTGCAGGTCGGCGGGAACCTTGATCGGGCGCTTGCTGTTGGTGATGTGGCGCGTGCCGTTCTCCCACACGGCGATGACCTTCAGGCCCTTCTTCTCGGCGGCGGGCGCGAGCATCGGCCAGAAGACGTCCTTCTCGATCTTCGCCATGTGCTTGCGGTCCTTGACGATGTAGGGCATCTCGAAGATGCCGAACAGGTCCACCTCCGAGCTCATCACGGTGGAGGGCACCGCCATGTCGAGCGTGCCCAGCTTGACCTTCTGGATCATCTCCTTGTCGCCGCCGAGCTGGCTCGACCCGTAGGCGACGACCTTGGCCTTGCCGCCCAGCTTCGCGTTGGCGCGCCGCGCGAACTCGTCGGCGCTCTTCTGGAAGATCGAGCCGGGCTCGCCGACGTGGCCGATCTTGATCTCCTGCTGCGCGCCGGCGGGTGTGACGCCGAACAGGCCGGCCGACACGGCGACCGCCAGTGCGGTCCGAAGCAGGGCGCGGCGCGGCGCCGTCGCGGTCTTGGTGAATGTCATCGCTGTCTCCTTGGCAAGTCTCTGGTCTGTCCGTGTTGTTCAGCCCTCGACGGCGCGCTCGGACTCACGCGCCGCCTTGTTTCTGCAACCGTGTGTGCAGTCCCGTCAGGCGGCATGCGCCATGGCCGCGTCCGGCGTTTCCGCCAGGTAGGCCATCGCCGCATCGACGCCGCCCTTGCGATGCGGCACGCCCGCAAGCGCGAGTCCCATTTCAACGCCGGCAAGGGTTCCGCACAGCATCAGGTCGTTGAAATAGCCGAGATGGCCGATGCGGAAGATCTTGCCCGATACCTTGCCGAGGCCCTGGCCGAGCGACATGTTGAAGCGCTCCAGCACGATCTTGCGGAAGGCGTCGGCATTCTGTCCCTCCGGCATCAGGACGGCCGTCAGGGCCGAGCTGTATTCGGCGGGGTTGACGCACAGGATCTCGAGGCCCCAGCCGCGCACCGCGCGGCGCGTCGCTTCGGCGAACCGGTCATGCCGCGCGAACACCTGCTGCAGCCCTTCGGCGAACAGCATGTCGAGCGCTTCGTGCAGTCCATAGAGCAGGTTGGTCGCCGGCGTGTACGGGAAGTAGCCGTTGACGTTGGCCGCCAGCATCTCCTTCCAGTCCCAGTAGGAACGCGGCAGCCTGGCGTCGGCCGACGCTTCCAGCGCCTTGCGGCTGATCGCGTTGAACGACAGGCCGGGCGGGAGCATCAGTCCCTTCTGCGAGCCGCCGACCGTGATGTCGACGCCCCACTCGTCGTGGCGGTAGTCGATCGAGCCAAGCGACGAAATGGTGTCGACCAGCAGCAGGGCCGGGTGGCCCGCGCGGTCGATGGCGGCACGGATCGGGGCGATCGGCGTCGTGACGCCAGTCGACGTCTCGTTGTGGACCACGCACACGGCCTTGATCGCGTGCGCGCCGTCGGCACGCAACCGTTTCTCGATTTCGGCGGGATTGGCGCCCTGGCGCCAGTCGCCGGGCATGAAGTCGACGACCAGCGACAAGCGCTCGGCGAGTTTCTTCCACAGGGTCGCGAACTGGCCGGTCTCGGCCATCAGCACGCGGTCGCCGGGCGACAGCGTGTTGACCAGCGCGGCCTCCCACGCGCCGGTGCCGCTCGCGGGATAGATGATCACGTCCTGTTCCGTCTTGAACACGCGCTTCATCCCGGCCAGCACCTTCTTGCCGAGCCGGCCGAACTCGGGCCCGCGGTGATCGATCGTCGGGTGATCGATGGCCCGCAACACGCGGTCGGGCACGTTGGTCGGACCGGGGATCTGGAGGAAGTGACGACCGGAGTGATGGCTGTCGAGCTCGAGCATGGTGGGTGGCCGCGCGGTCAGATTTGGTATACAAAGCGCATCCTAACCAATTCCGGCGAAGGGCTGCAAGCCGCCTCATCGGGTAGTACGGGCAGGGACTATGCTCTGGTCCAGAGGGTGGCGCATGGATCGGTGCGCGGAAGCCCGCTTGCGGTCGCCGGTGTCGGCAATGCTCATGTAAGCAGTATTCGGTATACCAAAATGAATGCTCCGGACGACTTCTCTCCGGCGGCCGCGCCTTCCGCGGTCAACGGTGGCGCCTCGACGCTGGCGGAAGCGCTGGCGGATCGCCTGCGGGAAATGATCATCGAGGGGGACTTGCAGCCCGGCACGCGCCTGAACGAGCGTGCGCTGTGCGACCGGCTCGGCGCCTCCCGCACGCCGTTGCGCGAGGCGTTCCGCCTGCTTGCAGCCGAGCACCTGGTCGAACTGCAACCCAACCGCGGCGCCCAGGTCGTCTCGCTGTCGGATGACGACATCCGCGAGAGTTTCGAGGTTCTCGGCGCGCTCGAAGCCCTCGCCGGTGAATTGGCGTGCCGGCACATTTCGGTCGATGACGTGGCCGAGGTGAAGGCGCTGACCTTCGAGATGCTCGCGTGCCACGCGCGGCGCGACCTGCCGGCCTACTACCGCATCAACCGGCTGATCCACCAGCGCATCACGCGCGCGGCCGGCAACGCGTTGCTGACGCAGGTGTACTCGAACCTGAACCAGCGCATCGAGAACCTGCGCTTCCGCTCGAACTTCGACCAGCAGAAATGGGACAAGGCCGCGCGCGAGCACGCCGACATGGTCGATGCGCTCGAGACGCGGGACGGTGCGCGGCTGGGCGCGATCCTGCGCCATCACCTGCACGAGAAGTGCCAGGCCGTGCTCGAAGGGCGGCGCGCGGAGCGGGAAGGCCTCGCATGAACGCCCCTGCGCCAAGCCCGCTGGTCTTCCATGCGCCCGGCGACAACGACTTGGCGCGGCGGCTGCGCGGTGCCGTGCAGGGCGAGGTCCGCTTCGACCGCGCTTCCCGCGGCCGCTATTCGACCGACGCGTCGATCTACCAGATCGAGCCGATCGGCGTGCTGATCCCGCGGTCGCACGACGACGTGCGCGCCGCCTTCGACATCTGCCGCGAACTCGGCGTGCCGATGCTCGCGCGTGGCGGCGCCAGTTCGCAGTGCGGCCAGACCGTTGGCGCGGCGCTCGTGATCGACCACAGCCGGCACCTGCACGGCGTGCTCGCGTTCGATCGCGAGGCGATGACGGTCACTGTGGAGCCGGGCATCGTGCTCGACGCGCTCAACGCGTGGCTCCGGCCCCACGGCGTGTGGTTCCCGGTCGACGTCAGCACGTCGGCGCAGGCGACGCTGGGCGGGATGGCCGGCAACAACTCCTGTGGCTCGCGTTCGATCGCGTACGGCAACATGGTGCACAACGTGGTCGCGGCCGATGTTCTGCTGGCCGACGGCACCGAAGCCTGGCTGGGACCGGAAGCGCGGATGGCGGCTCCGTCGGCGCGCCTGCGCGAGCTGATGAGCGGGCTGCGCGCGATCGCCGACCGCGAGCGCGACGAGATCGAACGCCAGGTGCCGAAGGTGATGCGACGCGTCGGCGGCTACAACATCGACGTGTTCCATCCGCAGAGCGAGCGACCGTACACCGCGGACGGCAGCGTGAACTACGCGCACCTGCTGGTGGGCAGCGAAGGCACGCTGGCGTGGATGCGCACGCTGACTCTGAAACTCGCGCCGCTGCCGCGGCACCGCACGCTCGGGGTGGTCAGCTTCCCGACGCTGTACCGCGCGATGGAGCTGACCAGGCACATCGTCACGCTGGCGCCGTCGGCGGTCGAACTGGTCGACCGGACCATGATCGAGCTGGCGCGCGGCAACCCTGCGTTCAGGCCCGTGATCGAAGGCGCGCTGGTCGGTGAGCCCGACGCGATCCTGCTGGTCGAATTCATCGGCGAGGACGCGCAAACGCCGCGGCGCAAGGTCGACGATCTGGTGACGCTGATGGCCGACCTCGGCCTGCCCGGGCAGGTCGTGCGCATGGTGGACGCCAGCCAGCAGAAGGCGCTGTGGGACGTGCGCAAGGCCGGGCTGAACATCATGATGAGCATGAAGGGCGATGGGAAGCCGGTGTCCTTCATCGAGGACTGCGCGGTGCCGCTCGAGCATCTCGCCGACTACGTCGCGCGCCTGACCGACGTGTTCGCGCGCCACGGCACACGCGGGACCTGGTACGCGCACGCCTCGGTCGGCACGCTCCACGTGCGGCCGATCCTCGACATGCGGCAAGGCGGTCCCACGGGCGGCGCCGCGAAGATGCGCGCGATCGCGCAGGAAGCTGCCGCGATGGTGCGCCAGTACAAGGGGGCGTACTCGGGCGAGCACGGCGACGGCCTGGTCCGCACCGAGTGGGTGGCGTGGCAGTTCGGGCCACGCCTGACGCGCGCGTTCGAGGACGTCAAGGCCCTGTTCGATCCTGGCGGGCTGATGAACCCGGGCAAGATCGTGCGCGGCACGAAGATGGACGACGCCAGCCTCTTCCGCTACGCGCCCGGCTATGCGCCGCTGAAGCTCGACACGGCGCTCGACTGGTCGGTGTGGGACGTGCGGGCGAATCCGGTGACGGAACACGTGACCGCGCCGGGTACCGGCGGCGACCCGGCGAAGGGCTTCGCCAAGGCCGTCGAGATGTGCAACAACAACGGCCACTGCCGCAAGTTCGATGCGGGCACGATGTGTCCGAGTTTCCGCGTCACCCGCGACGAGGAGCACTCGACGCGCGGACGCGCGAACACGCTGCGGCTGGCGGTGTCCGGCCAGCTCGGCACCGACTTCGCGAACGAAGCGGTGCGCGAGGCGCTTGCGCTTTGCGTCAGTTGCAAGGGCTGCCGGCGCGACTGCCCGACCGGGGTCGACATGGCGAAGATGAAGATCGAGTTCGCCTTCCACTGGCAGAAAAAGCACGGGCTGGCGCTGAAGGACAGGCTGGTCGCCAGCATGCCGAAGTGGGCGCCCTGGGCCGCGCGTTTCCCGTTCCTCGCCAACCTGCGCGACACGCTGCCCGGCGCGGCACGGCTGTCCGAGCGCATCGCGGGTCTTTCGGCGCAGCGCACGCTGCCGCAGTGGCGCAGCGATACCTTCCTGTCGAGCACGGCCGCGCAGGCGGCGTCCGTCGAGTCGCCCGAAGTCGTGCTGCTCGTCGACACCTTCAACAACTATCACGAGCCGGAGAACGCCCACGCCGCGCTGCGCGTGCTGCAGGCCGCGGGCTACCGTGTCGCGGTGGCGCGCGCGGGCACGAACGACGCCGAGCGTGACCGGCCGCTGTGCTGCGGCCGGACGTATCTCGGTGCCGGCCTCGTCGACGAGGCGAAGCGGGAGGCGCGGCGGATGGTGGAGGCGCTGGCGCCGCATGTCGCCGCCGGCGCGACCATCGTCGGCCTCGAGCCGTCGTGTCTGCTGTCGTTCCGCGACGAGTTCCTGGTGATGGGACTCGGGGACGCGGCGCAGCAGATGTCGACGCGCGCGCTGATGATCGAGGAGTTCCTGGCGCGCGAACACGAGGCGGGGCGCCTGAAGCTGTCGCTGGCCGCGCTGCCGCACAAGCGCGCGCTGGTGCACGGGCACTGCCACCAGAAAGCCTTCGACGTGATGAACCCGGTCGTCGCGGTGCTCAAGCTTGTCCCCGACCTGCAGGTCGCGGTCATCGAGTCGAGCTGCTGCGGCATGGCGGGCAGCTTCGGCTACGAGGCCGCGCACTACGACGTGTCGATGAAGATGGCGGAGATGTCGCTGCTGCCGGCGGTGCGGGCAGCGGGCGCCGACACGCTGATCGTCGCCGACGGCACCAGCTGTCGCCACCAGATCGCCGACGGCACGCGCGCCACCGGCCCGCGCGAAGCGCTGCATGTGGTGCGGGTGCTGGCGCAGGCGCTGGCTGCATGACCGGGGCGATCGAACAGGTCATTCCGTCGCGCCGTCGCGACCTCGGCGGCTTCGAAGTCGGCCGGCTGCTGCCGGCGGGACAGCGGCGCATGGTGGGACCGTTCATCTTCTTCGATCACATCGGCCCGGCGATGCTGACGGCGCCGCTGCCACGCGCGATGGACGTGCGTCCCCATCCGCACATCGGTCTGGCGACGGTGACGTATCTCTTCGACGGCGAGATGACCCATCGCGATTCGCTCGGCTGCGAGCAGGTCATACGCCCGGCGGAAGTGAACTGGATGACTGCGGGCCGCGGCATTTCGCACTCGGAGCGCTTCGACGGCATGCGCGCGCGGGGCGGCATGCTGCACGGCATCCAGGCGTGGGTCGCCTTGCCGCAGGGAGACGAGGAGGTCGAACCGGCCTTCGAACACCTCGACGCACAATCGCTGCCCGTCGTGCGCAACGCGTCGTGGAGTGCTCGCGTGATCGCCGGGGAGCTCTTCGGGGTCCGCAGTCCGGTTCGCACGCACTCGCGGCTCGGCTATGCGCACGTCGAGCTGCAGGCCGGGGCCAGGATCGACGTGCCGCGCTACGCGCCGGAGCGAGGCCTCTTCGTCGCGCGTGGCAGCGTGGACGTGGACGGCCGGGTATGCACGGCCGGCCAGATGCTCGTGCTGGGCGCGGCCGCCACGCCGGTCGTGAAGGCGACGGACCCGGCGACGGTGATGCTGCTCGGGGGCGATGCCGTGGGGCCGCGCTACATCTGGTGGAACTTCGTTTCGTCGCGCCGCGAGCGCATCGAGCAGGCGAAGGCGGACTGGGCGGGCGGCCGCTTCGCGCTGCCCGTCGGCGACGACCACGAGTTCATCCCCGCCCCGAACGACCCGCTGCCGGAGCCGCACCGCCGCTCGTAGATCAGGAGCGGGCGCCTTCTTCTCGCGCCACGTCTCGCGCGTGGCTAGCGGCGACCGCGCAGGCGCTCGACTTCCTCGATCAGATCGACCACCAGGGCGGCAAGTTCATCGTTGGCGTCGAAGGTGCGCTCGATGTCTGCGAGCCGGCGCGCCCGCAGCAGTTGCACGCTGGTGAACCGCATGCCGACGGATCGGTCGATCTCGAGCAGGCCGCCCTGCACGTGGCGCTCTATCCACTCACAGGTGACGGCGCAGGCGCTCGCCAACTCTTCGATGCTCAGCCCGCCTTCGTCGACGAGCAACTCCACGGTTCGTTCGATCATCGGCCGCGCTCCGTACGCGGGTTGAACTTCATCTCGCGCTCCATCGTGCGATACAGCTCGCGTGCCGCCTCGGTCGAAGCGGGCGGGAGCACCAGCTCGAGTTCGAGGTACAGGTCCCCCGGCGGCTCGCCGGGAATGCCACGGCCGCGCAGGCGCAGCTTGCGGCCGTTGCGCGATCCGGCCGGCACGGTGACCTGCACTGGACCCGACGGCGTCGGCACCTCGATCGCGGCGCCCAGGGCCGCCTCCCACGGCGCCACGGAAACCCGCTGCGTGACATCCCGCCCGTCGATCTGATAGCGCTCATCCGCACGGAACTCGATCTCGAGATACAGGTCGCCAGCGGAGCCGCCGCCTAGGCCGGCAGCGCCCTGGCCGCGCAGCCGGATGTGCTGTCCGGCGCGCACACCTTTCGGGATCGTCACTTCGAGCACGCGCTCGTCGGTGACCACGTGGCCAGCGGCATCGAGCCGGGCCGACCGCAAGGTCACCGCGCGCCGCGCGCCATGGTACGAATCGGCGAGATCGATCATGACCTTGGCGTGGTGGTCACCACCCCGTATCGACGCCTCATGCGGCCCGCGTCGGGCCCGGGCCCCGCGCCCGAAGAGGTTGGCGAAGAAGTCGCTGAACTCTTCCTCGCCCGCGCCGAATTCACCGCCCGAGAATTCGAAACCGGCATCCCAGTCCGGCGGAGGCCGGAACTCCTGTCCGGGTGGCCTGCGGCCGAGCGCATCGTAGGCGGCGCGCTTCTCCGGATCCGACAGGACGGTATTGGCCTCGTTGATCGCGGACATCCGCTCGGCCGCGTCCGCTTCCTTGCTCACGTCCGGGTGATACTTCCGGGCGAGCTTGCGGTACGCCTTCTTGATTTCGTCGGCCGTGGCGGTCTTGTCGACGCCCAGCGTTGCGTAGTAATCCTTGAACTCCATTGCCGTGTCCTCGGCGTGCAGCGCTTGCGCTCGCAGCGGCGCCAGATAGGCCCGAGCCCGCAGGCCACAGGGCGGCAGCGGCTGGCGACACGCGCCGTCCTCGCGTTCGGGCCAGATTGATTTTACGCGTGGCCGCTTCGCTGCCCGTGTCGCGCCCACGGGCCGGCAGGGTGGCCCGTTCATGACTCCGCCGCGTCGACTTGCGGGACAATGGATGCCTGGCCGGCGGGTGGGCGGCGGCCGGATCATGCGCAATACGAACGGAGGCAGTCATCGCAGCACACGAAGGCAACCGCAGGAAGAAGCGCCCGGTGACCGATCCCGGGCCGTTCCGGTCGCGCTCGCTTGCACCCATCGCATGGATCGTCGGCGCCGTGTTCGCCGGTATCGCGCTCCTCGTCTACTGGTTCGCCCCGGGCGAGCGCCCGCCGCCCGCACCGGTGGCGGTCGAAGCCGAGCGGCCCATCCCGCCGCCTCCGCCGCCGGCAGCGAAGCCGGGGCGCGTCGCCGCGCCGGACGGACCGAACGACAAGCTTGGCCACGCCGCCGACTTCAAGGCGGTGTACATGCAGTACCGGGACAGCCGCGATCCGATCGAGCGCGCGTTGGCCGGGCGCGCGTTCCGTGCCTGCTTCCCCGCGTTCCTTCCGCCGCACGGGCAGTTGCCATCGCCCGCGCACGTCCTCAAGGCACTGCCCGCCGAACACCGGGACGAGCGCAAGGACGCCGTCCAGGCGCTGTTCGACCGCTGCCGCTCGTTCCTGGTCCCGCCGCTCGATGCCGCCGACATCGTCGGCACCGCCGAGCGCACCGTCAACGGCGATCTCGCGACGCCGGGGGTGTCGGCACGCTGGTCCCTGATCCGTGGCGACCGCGCGGCCGCCGAGGCGATGGTGCAGCGCGCGCTCGCGTCGAAGGAACCCTACGCGCTGCAGTCGCTGAGCGGAGTTTCGATCCTGCTGATGAATGAAAATTCCGGCGGCCTCGACGCCGGAGCAACCGATGCGGCGCTGGCGCTGCTCGCTTGCGATCTCGGCGCGGCGTGCGGGCCCGATTCGCTGCTGGCGTTGCAACTGTGCGCGAGCGAGGGCTGGTGCGAAGGGACGGCGCGCGAACGCATGCTGGCCCGCATCGGCACGGTGGACCCGCAGGAAATCGAGAAAGAGCGCGCGCGCCTGCGAGCGCTGTTCGACAAGGGCGCCGCCACGGTCAGCAGCGTCTGGCGCGGTGGCCGCTGAGGCCGCGAGCCGCTGCCGGATCGTGTCGTCCGGAGGACCAGGCAGGAGTCTGCCCCCTTGATCCGCGGCGATCCCGTCTCCATCTGTCGGAAGGAAAGGAGCAGGGATGCTGAATACAAGCGGACAAGCATTTCAGAGTGACGTCATCGAAGCGTCGCGAGAGTTGCCTGTGCTCGTGGATTTCTGGGCGCCCTGGTGCGGACCGTGCCGGGCCCTCGGTCCGATGCTGGAGCGGCTCGAGCAGGACTGCGCCGGGCGATTCCGACTGGTCAAGGTCAATTCCGACGACAACCCCGAGTTGTCGGCCCAGTTCGGCGTTCGCAGCATTCCTTATGTCGTTGCGTTCGTGGATGGCCGTCCCGTCGATTCGTTCGTCGGAGTCCTGCCGGAATCGCAGTTGCGCGCATTCATCGACCGCGTGGCGCCGAATCCGAGTGAAATGGAACGCCGCAAGGCCCTCGCGCTGGTCGAGGGGGGTGACCGGACCGGCGCGATCGCGGCGCTGCGGGCTGCCCTGGCGCTCGGTCCGGCCAACGACGACGCCCGGCTCGACCTGGCCGGCCTGCTGCTCGACGCCGCTGCCGCGCCGATCGGCGCGACACTCGACGACATCCGCGATTTGCTCGCAAAGGCCGGATCGCTCGCGCGCCAGACGCCACGGTTCCGTGCCATCCAGACCCGGCTCGACAGTCTTGAACGGGCGGCGCACCTGCCTTCGGCAGACGAGCTGCGGCAACGCATCGCGGAGCGCCCCGCCGACCTGCCGGCGCGGGCCGATCTCGCGCGTCTGCTCATGGCGCAGGGGCAGTTCGAACCCGCGCTCGAGCAGTTGCTGGAGATCGTCGGGCAGGACCGCGCGTTCGACAACGACTTCGCGCGCAAGTCGATGCTTGCCGTGTTCGACCTGATGGCGGACCGGCCGGAGGCGGTCGGCGCCTATCGTCGACGCCTGGCGGCAGCGCTGAACCGGTGACCGACGCGCCGCAGCGCGACCCGCACAACGAAGACGTCGTGCGCGAGGCTCGGCAGGGACTTGCGGCCGGCAGCCCTTGTCCGGGATACTTTTCGGTGCCCAACCCCATGGAGTTCCGATGAGCGAACCGACAGCGTTGCCGCCGCTGCCCGACCGGCTTTCGTCGGACCCGCGCAGCCCGTACTACGTGGCGGCCGTGCTCGAGCACGATGTCGGCATCCGGTTCAACGACAAGGAGCGATCCGACGTCGAGGAGTACTGCATCAGCGAGGGCTGGGTGAAGATTCCCGCCGCCAGGGCCCTGGATCGCCGCGGCCAGCCGATGCTGATCAAGCTCAAGGGCAAGGTCGAGCCGTTCTATCGCTGAAGCTGCGCAGCGCTCAGAGGATGCCTTCCTCAGGATAGGGCTGCGCCTCCACCACGCGTTCGAAGCCGAATCGAGTCAGATCGAGCGTGCGGTACCCGCCGTGCAGGATGAGTTCGGCCACTGCCCGGCCGGCGGCCGGCGCTTGCATCATGCCGTGCCCGGAGAATCCTGCGACCGTGTACAGATTCGGCAGCCCGCCGGTCCACGGGCCGATCACCGGATTGCCGTCGAGTTCGTTCTGCTCGTACAGGCCAGACCACGTCCGGTGGCAGCGGGCTGCTTCGAAGGGCGGAAAGCGCGCGGCGACGGCCGGCCAGACCACCCGCTCGAAGTAGCCGTGATCGACATCGAAGTTGAACCCGCGCTGCTCGCTTCCGTCGACGAGGCCGCCCGAGAACCCCCGGCCTTCCGACCGAAACGCCATCCGCGCCACGTCCTTGACGTACGGCAGCGCTTCCACCGGCGAGCCGGCCGTGAAGTAGTGCTCGAAGCGGCGCATGGGAGCGATCGGCAGCTTCATGCCGAATTTTTCCGCAACCAGTCCGGACCATGCCCCGCAGGCGTTGACGAAGTTCTCGGCAGCGACCTGCGCGCCGCCCGCGAGTACCACCGACTTCGCCCTCACGTCGACGTTCGCGGCTTCGACGCGGTCCTGGATGTACGTCGCTCCGAGTTCGATCGCCTTGCGGCGGAACCCCCACAGCAGGCCGCTGGGATCGCACCACCCGTCGTGCGGCGTCAGCGCGCCGGCCCCGAGGTCGCTCACCTTCATCGACGGAAATTTCGCCTTCAGTTCGGCGGGCGTCAGCAACTCGACCACGCACCCATGGGCTCGCTGCCGGCGCACGTTCGACTCGAGCGCGCGAACGTGTTCCGGCGGAACGATGAACAGGTAACCGCCCTCGACCCAGTCCACCGGCGCCGGTCGTCCGTCCGCGGCCATCGTCGTCTCGAAGGTCCTGATGAATTCGATGCCGTACTTCGACATCTCGATGTTCTCGGGGCAGCTGAACTGCACGCGGCACCCGCCTGAAGCGCGGGGCGTCGAAGCGAACTCGTAGGTCGGGTCCGGCTCGATCACGCACACCGCGAGCCCCGGAGCCTGCTTCATCAGGAAATACGCGACGCTTGATCCGATCACGCCGCCGCCGATGACGGCGACATCGAACTTGCGTGACGCTGAGGAGTGCATGAGCGCGCCGAGCGATGCGCGGTCAGCGATCAGGGGCGGGCGGCATTCAACTGCGCGCTCGCTCCGCCGATCGAAGGATCGCGCGGGCGCGGTCGATCACCGGGCGGTCGACGAGCTTGCCGTCCACCCGCACTGCGTTGTCCTGGACTTCGGCGGCTGCCGCGATCACGCGTCGTGCCCATTCGATGTCGGCGGCTGGCGGCAGGAACCCGGCGTTGATGGCCTCGACCTGCCGCGGATGGACCGACAGCTTGCCTCCGAAGCCGAGCCGGCGCGCATAGTCGATGTCGTTCGCGAGCGCGACGGGATCGTCGAGCGCCACCGTGACGCCGTCGATCGGAGGCGGCAGTCCGGCCAGGCGTGACACCAGCACGATCTGCGACCGCGCGAACAGCAGTTCGTCCCGCTCGCCCGCGATGCCGAGGTCGAGCTGGAAGTCGATCGAACCGAATGCGATGCGCGAGATCCCGGACGACGCGAGCGTCATCAGGTTCCACAGGCCGCGCGCGCTTTCGATCAGCGCAATCACCGGCAGGCCGGGTGCGGCGCGGTGGATGGCGGCGACCGCATCCGGTTCCTCGGCCTTCGGCAGCACGATGCCGCTCAGTCCGCCCGAGCCCAGCAGCGACAGATCTTCGCGGAACCAGTGCGTGTCGGCGCCATTGATGCGCAGATGGACCGGCCGGGACGGATCGAGCCAGCGGCGCACGGCCTCCCGCGCGGCGGCCTTCTCGCCGGCAGCGACGGCGTCCTCGAGGTCGATCAGCGTCACGTCGGCACCGGCCGCACAGGCCTTGTCGAAACGGTCGGAGCGGTTGCCGGGCACGAAGAGAAAGGAGCGGTCGGTCATCAGGACTCCTGGGTCAGGGACGGGGTGCGGACCGGCCGGACCGCCCGGAGGCGCGCAGCAGCAGCCACAGCCCGCACAGCAATGGCGGCGTCGCGACCATCGCGAACGCGGTGCCGTAGCGCCCGCCGTTCTCGACGACGAGCGCGAACAGCGGCGGCGTCACCAGCACGCCGAAGAACGTGAAGAACAGGGCTCCGCCGGTGGCTTCGACGGTCTTGCCCGCCGGCGCCTCGCGCGCCACCTGGGCCAGGAACACTCCGTTCCAGCCGATGGCGGTGCCGCCGAACACCGCGCACAGCACGATCATCAGCGCGCTCGGCCACGCGGGCGACGACAGCGCCATCGTGACGGCCGCAGCCGCCATCGCGCAGCCGACGAATCCGAGGACGCTGCCGGGCCGCCCCGTGCGGTCGGCCAGCGCGCCCCAGCCGATCCGCCCGACGATGCCGGCGCCGGTGGCCACCGACAGCATCAGGCCGGCCTGCACCAGCGTGTAGCCAAGCTGGTTCGTCAGGTACGTGACGAGGTAGGTCGTCAGGCACAGTTGCAGCGCCGAGAAGAAGAACGAGCAGACCGCCAGCCGGCGCACCGCCGGTTCGGACGCCACCAGCGCGAGCGCGCGGATCGGGCCGCGCGCCCCGATGGGTCGCCGCGGATCGCGGTCGGCGTCGTTCTCGGCGCGGATCGGCTGTGACAGCAGCGCCGTCAGTACGCAGAGTCCGGCGACTGTCAACGCCGCCGCGCGCCAGCCGCCGAACAGCACGAGCGGCGGCACGATGGCGCCGGCGAGCGCGCCGCCGACCGGGACTCCGGTCTGCTTCAGCGAGAAGACGAAGGACATCATGTGCGGCGGGGTGGTCCGGGCGAGGATGTGCGAACTGGCGGGCGTGATGGGTCCATAGCCGATGCCGAGCAGCAAGGCGCTGGCGACCAGCGCCGGGGTCGCGCCCAGCGTAAGTACCGCGAGGCCGGCCGCGCACAGCACCAGGCCGTACTGGCTGACGCGGATGGCGCCGATGCGGCGGATGAGGTCCACGCTCGCGGCGCTCGAGATCATGCTTCCGAGGTACACGAGCGAAACGAACAGGCCGATGTAGCCGGCCGACACATGGAGATCCGCCGAGGCGCTCGGCGCGAGCACCGGGACCGTGATCGTCGCCATCGCGACGAGGGCCTGGATCGCCAGCGTCGCAACGAGCGGCAGGACGGTGGATCGCATCAGTGCCCGGCGGCAGGCCGCTGGCGCGCAGCCCGCAAAGCCGGCGCAGCCAATGCGCGTCTATGCAGGATCGCAGCCAGGGTGAAGGTCGCCGGGTCGTTCATGGTGACTATTCAGCAACGAGTACCCCGGTTGGTGCGCCGACGCAACCGGTGCCGCGCAGTATCTCACGCGTGCGCGCACCGCACGGAGGTGCGGACGACCCGGATGTACGATCGGTTCCCGCGTGCGGCTGGCGACGAACGGGCACGGCCGGACCGGCATCCGGAAACGCGAGCCTGCGAGCCGGGACGCGGAACGATGAACTGGAGGAGCGCAACAATGAATGTCGCGTTGGCGCTGCTGAATGCGCTCAAGGCGCACGGCGGCCGGGAGATCTTCGGCATCCCGGGGGACTTCGCGCTCCCTTTCTTCCGGGTCATCGAGGAGTCGCGCATCCTGCCGCTCTACACGCTGAGTCACGAGCCGGCGGTGGGGTTCGCCGCGGACGCGGCGGCACGCGCCCGCTCGGCGCTGGGCGTGGCCGCGGTGACGTATGGCGCGGGAGCGCTCAACATCATCAATCCGGTGGCCGCGGCGTATGCCGAGAAGTCTCCGGTGGTCGTGATTTCCGGAGCGCCCGGCGCGGGCGAAGCGAGCCGTGGCCTGCTGCTTCATCACCAGGGCAAGACCCTCGACTCGCAGTTCCGGATCTTCACGGAGATCACGTGCGACCAGGCCTGCCTGGACGATCCGCGGCGTGCGCCATCGGACATCGCGCGCGTCCTCGGCAACGCGCTGTCGCGGTCGCTGCCCGTTTACATCGAACTGCCGCGCGACATGGTGGCCGCGCCGTGCGACGACGTTGTCGCCTCGCCTCCTCAGTCGATCGACGCGGACGCGCTGGCTGCGTGCGCCGACGAGATCCTCGCGCGACTGGGAAGCGCCCGTTCGCCGGTGATCATGGTCGGCGTCGAGGTGCGCCGCTTCGGACTCGAGACGAAGATCGCCGAACTCGCCACGCGCATGGGTGTCCCGGTCGTCACGAGCCTGTTGGGTCGAGGATTGCTCGCCGATGCGAAGGCGCCGCTGTTCGGAACGTACCTCGGCGTCGCCGGTGCGCCCGAAGTGACGGCGCTTGTCGAGGAGTCGGACGCGCTGCTGCTTCTCGGCGTCATCATCTCCGACACCAACTTCGGCGTATCGGCGCGGCAGATCGACCTGCGCAAGACGATCCAGGCCGTCGACGAGCGCGTGACCCTCGGCTACCACGTCTATCCGCGCCTTCCTCTGGCCGCGTTGGTGGACGCGCTGCTCGCGCGGGCCGTCGCCTCGCGCCAGGTGCCGGCGTTTCCGGCCCCGGCCTATCCGCGCGGGCTCATCGCCGACGATGCGCCGATCGCGCC
>Ga0224500_10000799_pt1 | contig 20304 bp, 21 predicted proteins | sample SF_Oct11_sed_USG_FD_168126 | JGI IMG/M metagenome (GOLD analysis project Ga0224500, IMG submission 168126) | Sediment microbial communities from San Francisco Bay, California, United States - SF_Oct11_sed_USGS_4_1 | ecosystem: Environmental > Aquatic > Marine > Sediment | place: USA: California... | reverse complement strand
ACCGTCACCAAGGACGGCGTGTCGGTCGCGAAGGAAATCGAGCTCAAGGACAAGTTCGAGAACATGGGCGCGCAGATGGTGAAGGAAGTCGCTTCCAACACCTCCGACGAAGCCGGTGACGGCACGACGACCGCCACGGTGCTAGCCCAGGCGATCGTGCGCGAAGGCCTCAAGGCCGTCGCCGCCGGCGCCAACCCGATGGACGTCAAGCGCGGCATCGACAAGGCCGTGATCACGGCCACCGAAGAGCTGAAGAAGCTCTCGAAGCCGTGCAAGGACCAGAAGGCGATCGCCCAGGTCGGCACCATCTCCGCCAACAGCGACGAGTCGATCGGCAAGACGATCGCCGACGCGATGGAGAAGGTCGGCAAGGAAGGCGTGATCACCGTCGAGGAAGGCTCGGGCCTGCAGAACGAACTCGACGTCGTCGAGGGCATGCAGTTCGACCGCGGCTACCTCTCGCCGTACTTCATCAACAACCAGGCCAGCCAGTCGGCCGAACTCGAGAACCCGTACATCCTTCTCTATGACAAGAAGGTGTCGAACGTCCGCGAGATGCTGCCGCTGCTCGAAGGCATCGCCAAGGCCGGCCGTCCGCTGCTCGTCGTCGCCGAAGACGTCGAAGGCGAAGCGCTGGCGACGCTGGTCGTCAATACGATCCGCGGCATCGTCAAGGTCGCGGCAGTCAAGGCCCCGGGCTTCGGCGATCGTCGCAAGGCCATGCTGCAGGACATCGCGGTCCTGACCGGCGGCGAAGTGATCGCCGAGGAAGTCGGCCTGACGCTCGAGAAGGCCACGCTGGCCAACCTGGGCCAGGCCAAGAAGATCGTCGTGGAGAAGGAAAACACCACGATCATCGACGGTCATGGCAAGGCGGGCGACATCAAGGGCCGCATCGCGCAGATCAAGCAGCAGATCGAGGAAGCGACGTCCGACTACGACAAGGAAAAGCTGCAGGAGCGCATGGCGAAGCTCTCCGGCGGCGTTGCCGTGATCAAGGTCGGCGCTGCGACCGAGATCGAGATGAAGGAAAAGAAGGCCCGCGTCGAAGACGCGCTGCACGCCACGCGTGCGGCTGTCGAAGAAGGCGTGGTCCCGGGCGGTGGTGTTGCGCTGATCCGTGCGCAGAAGGCGCTCGCGAACCTGACCGGTTCGAACGAGGACCAGGCCATCGGCATCAAGATCCTCTCGCGTTCGATCGAAGAGCCGCTGCGCCAGATCGTGGCCAACGCCGGTGAAGACGCCGCCGTCGTCCTGGCCAAGGTCAAGGAAGGCAAGGGCACGTACGGCTACAACGCCGCCACGGGCACCTATGGCGACATGCTCGACATGGGCATCCTGGACCCGACGAAGGTCACCCGTCTCGCGCTGCAGAATGCCGCCTCGGTGGCGGGCCTGCTGCTGACGACGGAAGTGATGGTCGCCGAGGCCCCGAAGGATGAAGACCACAAGCATGGCGGCATGCCGGACATGAGCGGCATGGGCGACATGGGCATGTAAAGTCGGACGACTTTACCGTTCGATGGAAGAGGCCCGGGAGGTGACTCCCGGGCCTTTTTTTCGTTGTGCGCCCAGCATGGGCGCGATCTTGGAGGTGCAAGTCCTCCCGTGAGCTGACCACAGCGAGCGAAGCGAAGTGCAACTGCGTGAGGGTGACCAAGGGTGGGGAGGAAGCACGGAGCAAATCCGCGAGTCGAGGTACACGAACCGCATCTGAGGCGGAGTCTGGCAGGGCGAGCCGGCAATGAACTGCGAAGCCGTTGTGGTCAAGTCCAGGCGACGTAAATGCGGCGATCGTGCGGGGAAGGATCGCGCTCTTAGCTGGGGAGATCTTGCCTTGTGCCTGAAAGGGCGACGGTTGATGAGCCGGAGCAGGAAGTCTGCAGAGGCCGTAGTAGTTGTGGCAACGAAGGGCCGAACGAGAAGGACAGTCACGAGACATGTCGCTTGGTGGAGCAAGGCATCAGTACCCCGGGCAGCCGGGGCGTACGGTGGCGGGGCGTGGTGAAGCCGCGTCTGAAGCCGTGAGCGATGAAGCACCCCTGGCGCGGGATGCACAAGCGGGCTGGGGGGGCGGCGACCTGCTGGGGCAGGCGTTGGCCAGAGAGAACATGGCGGCGGCGTGGAAGCGCGTCAAAGCCAACAAGGGACGCGCCGGTGTGGACGGCCGCACGGTGCAAGAGACGGGCGAATAACTCAAGCAAGGGACCTGTCTGAAATTCTGTGTGTGAGGCGGGATTCACGCAGTCACACCGGTGAACCGGTCGCCATACATGACGGCGAACTGGTTCAAGGCCGCCTTCCACTCCTTTGCCGATCTTACTTTGTCGGTGAGGATGTTGCGTAGCGCGAGCCACATCAGCTTGAGGGCGGCCTCGGTCTGCTCTATCCACATCCCCAGCACGTCGCGCGTGCCGTCGGGCAGCACGCCGAGCGCGAAGTAGGCGGCCTTGTTGCGCACCACTGCGTCGTCGCGGATCTTGACCCGCAGCGCGTCGAAGAAGATCACCCGATACATCGGTTCGAGTGGCCGGCTCTGCCACGCGGTGATCTCGGCCGCCACCTCGTCGGTGACCTGGCTGATGAACTCGGGGGAACCCTCCGTACCGTAGATCCCGGCGAGAAAGCCCTGGATCTCGCGCACCGTCATGCCGCGCGCGTACATCGCGATGACCTTGTCGTCGAAGCCGGTGAAGCGGCGAGCATGCTTGGGAATGATCTGCGGCTCCAAGCTGCCATCGCGATCGCGCGGCACCTCGATGTGCACGGGGCCGTCGTCGGTGATCACCGTCTTGCCGGTGGTCCCGTTGCGATGGTTGGCTTGCTCGGCCGGCTTCGCCTCGCCCGGCGAGTAGCCGACGTGGTGGGTCATCTCGCCGCCCATGGCACGCTCGATGACGGCCTTCTTCAACGACCGACAGACCGCCTCGACCTCCTCCTGGGTCATCGGGCCCTTCACCACGTGATCCAGCAGGGCCGGCGGGATGTTCAACTCAGGGACAGGCTTCGCCCCGAAGGGTTGCTTGCGCCTGCTTGGCATACTGACTCCTGTTCGTCGTCATGATATGCCTCGCACACGGAAATCCTGACAGGCCCGCATAGCCTGTTCCGTCCCCGCCCGTCGCCGGAACACCCGCGATGTCCGCCGCTGCCGTCGTGCGGCAACCGCGCGCACCGCCCTTTCTCGATCCGCCCGGCTATGCTCGCCACCGGCCCGAGTCGACGCTGCTGTATCAACTTGTCGAGCAGCACTACCCAGCCTTTAGCCAGCTTCGCGTCGCATCCGGCAGGCCGCTGCCAGGCTATGTCGAGCAGGAGTTCGAGGCCTACCTGGAGTGCGGCCGGGCGGGACCGACGCGCAGCCGCGGCGCCGGTGTTCCGCCAAGTGTCCGAGCCTGGTGCAAAGGATCCGCAGAGGCGGGTCGAAGAGATCGCCCTGCGCATCGGCCGCATTCTTGAGCAGCGCGGCTTCGTCGAGCGCGACATTGAGAACGCCTGGTTGACCGCGGATTCCGCGGCCGGCCCGCTCGATGATCTGATCGGCCATTCGATCACCTGTCGGATTGCGGTCGGCGCGAGGGTGGGGCAAGAGCTGTTCACGCTGCAGACGGCTCCCGCTCGGCTGCCGGAGAAGGAGGGCAACCCGAACGGTGCGACCCGCGCGGGGGTTCTCGCTGCACGCCGGCGTCGCCATCGCTCCGGCTGGGCGCGCCCGGCTCGAGCGGCTGTGCCGCTACGTCAGCCGCCCGCCGGTGGCGGAGGATCGTCTGGCGCTGACGCCAACGCGGCGGGGTATGAGCGCGGCGAAGCCGCCAGTGGCTCATCAGCCGCCGACACCACGGCACTTGGCGATGAGCTGGGCAAGGCGGTTGAAGCGCGTGTTCGGCATCGAGATCGACACGTGCCAGCGCTGCGGCGGGAGGCTCAGTATCATCGCCAGCATCGAGCAGCCCGAGCCCATCGCGAGGATCCTCTTGAAGGTGAAATGGCCGGTCTTTCGTCCGAGCCGTCCCGTCTCAAGAACCGGCCAGAAGCGTCCGGCCGTGAGCCACTCGGGTCGCGTCCAGCGGCTTCACGAGGCGCCCGCGCCCGGCCGCAGGATGCGCGACAGCAGGTTGAAGGAGGGGGCCTTGTAGTCCTTCGGCAGGTGTTCATCGGGCACCGCCATCCGACCGCCGTCACGCACGGCCGCAAAATGCGGCGACATGATCTCCACGCCAGCCGCGTTGAACACATTCTGAATCTCGCCGTGGAGGCGCGAGTAGAGCGCCGGCATCTCGCCCGGGCGGTTGGTGTAGGCGTTGAGCTCGTAAGACACGTAAAAGTCGTCCAGGCTGGTCTGCAGCACGAACGGCGCCGGATCCGCCAGCACGCCGTCGGTGCGCGTCGCAGCCGCGATCAGCAGGTCGTGCACCTTCTGCCAGGGCGCGCCATAGCCAATGGTCACGGTCGTGTGCAGGATGAGGCCCCGACTCTGGGCGCTCGAGCTGAAATTGATGATGTGGTTGGCGAGCACGAGCGAGTTCGGGATCGTGATGTCCACGTTCTTGGTGGTCCGCACGCGCACGACGAACAGGTCCTTGCTCGTCACGTCGCCGATTGCGTCCGCGATCTTGACCCGATCGCCGACACGGAACGGGCGCATGTAGGTGATCACGGTTCCGGCGATCACGTTGGCGATGGCCGAAGCCGCTCCGAGCGAGACCAGCAGGCCGACGAACACCGAGACACCCCTGAAACCGGCCGAGCCTGAGCCGGGCAGATACGGGAATATCATCACCGCCGAAACGGCGATCACGAAGAATCGCACGAGGGAGTAGGTCGGCTGCGCCCACTCCGGGTAGAAGCCCTGAAACGTCAGTCGCTCAGCCTCCAGCCGCTGGAAGAACGCGCGCAGGCCCCTCAGCGCGAGACGGGCGACCACGACGATGACCACGATGTTGATCACGCTCGGCAGGTATTCGAAGACGCTGGAGACCACGTCCACGATGGCGGTCCGGGCCGTCTTGACCATCGTGGCGGCAATGCCGCGTGTCCACGGGAAAAGTGACAGCACGTACTGCAGGTAGAAGTAGAGCAGCGCCGCACCCAGCAACCAGGCAAGCGTCGTGCTCGTTGATCGGCCTGCCGCCGCAACGCTCTCCGGCGACGCCAGATGGAGCCGCGCGAGGCCGCTTTTCCAGTGCCAGGCGCGCGCTGCGCGTGCAATACGGTCGCGCGTCCAGTGATGCAGCTGGCGCAGTCCGGCCAGCAGTGCGACGAACAGCAGAGTGGCGACGACGGCGTGCAGAGCGGCTCGCAACAGGCTCGCGGTACTGCGGTCGTGGAACTCGACGGTGAGCGCCGCGCGGATGACTTCAACCTGGTCGGCAGCGAGCTGGCGGCGGGTACGGCCGGTGTGCAGCGTGTCCTGATCGGTGACGACGCGGATCAGCGTGTTGTCGACGTAGATTTCCGAGATCCCGTCGCGTTCCGTGACCCGAAGCTTGCCCAACGCGTCGGCCGGTCCGGCCGCGACCGCCAGCAACCGCTGCTCGATGGCAGCCGCTCGTTCCGGCGGCGACATTTCGCCGATGGGCGCGCCGACCACGAACAGTGAGCGGCCCCTGAATCGAACCGGAACCTGGGCGGTCTGCCCGGCCAGGACTTCGGGGTTCGAGCTGCCGGCATCGCCGACGTTCGCCGACGCCGCCGTGTCGGCGATCGCACCGGCGGCCAGGAGCAACCCGGCGAGAGCCAGTGTCGACCGCAGTCCAGCAGCAGTTGCCAATTTAGCCGCCATGTGAGGACTGCCAGCGATCTGTGGAATACTGCCGGATACTATATGAACCAGTGTCCAAAGACTCGCACCCCTGGCCGCTGGGACGTGCCTGGACGGTACCCGCATCTCACGCTGCTTCTTGTCGGCGGCGTGCTGCTGACGGGTTGTTCGCGCAGCGCGGTGGACGCGCCCGGGCCTGCGGTCGAAGCCCGCGAAATCGTGACTGTGCCTGCTGCGCTGACGCTGCCCGCAGGCGGCGAAGGGTACCTGTATGCACAGGCTAACGACCTTGCCGGGCAACCGATCGGGGGGGCGAAGTTCAAGTTCCACGCGGCGGAACCAGCGCTGTTGCGGGTCACGGACCAGGGTCTCGTCACCTCCACCGGCAGGGCGACCGCGCTCACACACGTGATCGTTGCCAGCGGCCGGCGCGAGCAGGCCGTTCCCGTCAGCGTGGAAGCCGGTCCGGCGCAGCGGATCGAGAAATTGTCGGGCGATGCCCAGCGCGCGCTGGCGGGCGAGCCGCTCGCCGAACCGCTCTCGGTACGGCTCGTAGATGCGTGGAGCAATCCGCTCGCGAACGTGACCATGGTGGCTCGTGATTCGGCCGATCTCGTTGCCCCGATCGAAGTCGCGACGGGTACGGACGGCGTGGCGCAAATCAGCATGCCGCCGATCACTCGGGCCGGGACAATCGTATTGCGCGTGGGAACGGCCGGCGCGACCTCGCCGGTCGAGTCGTTCCAGGTCGAAGTGCTCGCGGGCCCGCCGGCCGAAATCCGGCTCATGCCCGCGCCCGTCGCCGACCCGGCACTCGCCGGTGCCGAGCGCGCGTTCATCGTCGCGGTCGTCGACGCTTTCGGTAATCCCGTTCCCGACGTCGAACTCAGCGCGCGCATTGCGAACGGCGACGCCGGGCCCACGCTCTTGCGCACCGACGCGGCCGGGAATGCCTCGCTGCCGGTTCCCGAGCTGCCCAAGTCACGGCGCTCAACGCTCGTGGTCGAGTCGCAGGGTACCCCGGTGATTCGAGCAACCCTGGATGTTGGTTCGTCCAGGCAACAGGCTGCACGGACGACACGTTAGCGTACCGTCAGTACTTCGGAATGGATTTCCCACGTTGTCGCGCGCCGCACTGCCTGGCTTAGGATGTCCCTGGAGACGACGAGGAATCGGCAATGAGCTTTCTGACACTCCTGGTCATGGCAGTACTGGCGTTGCTCGGCCTCTTTGCCGCGGTCAATTGGGACGTCTTCATCGCACCCACCCACCTGTCGCTGATCGTCACCAGCGTGGATGCGCCGCTCGGCTTGGTGATGCTCGGATTCGCAGCGCTGCTGGTGGCCGTGTTGATGGGTTACGCACTCAAGGTGCAGTTCATCGCGCTCGCGGACAGCCGCAAGCAGACGGAGGAACTGCGCAGGCAGCGCGAGCTCGCGGACCAGGCCGAGGCGTCCCGCTTCACCGACCTGAAGAAGCACCTCGATCAGGAAATTGCTTTGCTGCGGCAGGCGCAGCTGGCCGGTGCGGACCGGCTGCACGAGGAGATCGTGGCTTCGACCAATACGCTCGCTGCCTGCATCGGCGAGGTCGATGAGCGGCTCGAGCGGCAATGGCCGGTTCCGCTCGAGCGGCAACCATGAGGTAACGGTGCCGGTGTTACGGTTGTGGCATTCGCAACTCACCGCCTGCGGTGCAACAGATCGCTGATCGTCGATGGGGCGCGGTCCAGGTAACGAGCAACCTGCGACAAGTTCGCGGCGCCTTCGAGCAGCGCACGCCGGGCAACCTCCACGCGCGCCTGCACCAGGTCGGGACGTCGCCGCTTGGACCGTAGTTCTTCCGTAGTGACGTCATGTGCATTCGCGACTTCCGTCGCGATGACCTCCAGGCTGCGTGACGACCGCCTGCCGTGCATATCACACGATGGGATCGCCAATGTGTTGCGCTCGGCGACTCTTGCCCGGCCCAATCGCGCGGTCGTGCTAATAGCATCGCGCTCGGCGGCTGCGGGCGCGTCGCTCATGAGGCGCCGATAGGCGGCGCGAGCCGTGTCGATCGACGATCCGAGCCTGCCTAGGACCGGCTCAATGCGCAGCCATTGCGGACAGGACGCCCCGAGGTAGGCGCGATGGCTGCTCCAGCAATAGTCGCGTGGATCGGCCACCATGCGCGCGCGAACCGGGTTAAGGTGGACGTAACGCACGAGCGCCAGCAGATAACGATCCGCATCGACCAGCCGCGCCCGGTAACGGCGCTCAAACAGGTGGCCGGTCGTCGCAACCGCCCGCTGTTTCGCCCGGGCGTAGCGGGACGCGACGATGCCCATCACCGACCCGAGCGGCGCCTCGGAGATCCGGATTGCCAGGTGAACGTGATTCGTCATCCAACAGTAGGCGAACAGGCTGGCATCGTAGCGCTCGAGGGCGCGAGCCACGATTTCCTCGAAACACAGATAGTCGTCGCTACCACCAAAGATGATCTGGCGGTGGTTGCCCCGCAGCACTGCGTGGTACAGGCCACCCGACACGTGAACGCGGCGTTGGCGTGGCATCGGACAATCGTCTGTGCATGAACGATCGCGCGATCATGACTGGCAGGCGTGCACGATGCCTCGTGCAATTCAGCCCGATACCAGTACTAACGGAAAACGTAACACCGGCACCTTTCCCTTTCCCTCTACTGCTGCATCTCGGTTTCGACGAGGATGCCGGCCCTCACGAGCAACTCCAGGTCGTGGCGCAGCTCGAGCCGGTCGACGCCGGGTTGCCGCGCGACCGCGTCGTCCAGCGAGAAGAGTCGCTGCTTCAGGATCCACTCGACGGTCGGATAGGCGGCCCCCACGGCGATCTCGCCACCGTCGAAGACGACGGCGAATCCCTGGTCGCGCCGCGCCACGCTTGCCCGGCGCGCGACGGAATACCAGGATGACCGCGCTTGTGCCGGCAACTCGTAATTCGCTGGCGCGCGGGACAGGTCACGCTGGTGGTTCAGCACGTCGATGGCAAAGGCGGGCGACGTCATCACGGCCTTGATCCGGTCCGCCAGGGTGCTCAGGCGCTCCTGCAGGTGCGCCCGTCTGCGCGCATCCGGCAAATAGGCGCGGAAGGCAGATTCCTGCATCACCGCGGTCTCCAGCAGCTTGAACAGGGCCAGGCCGGTCGCCGGGGAAACCCCGAAGGTCACGTGCAGCGAGGCCTGCGAGCCCGTCAGCGCGTCGTGGTACTGGCCGCGTGGCAGGTAGAGGACGTCGCCCGGGCGCATGTGCACTTCGAACAGCAGGCGACCGCGCGACTCGGTCAGCCATTTCTCGATCTCATCGCCCGGTGGCAGCGGCAGGACCGGCGCGTCCGCCCGCGACTCGTACACGCGCCACACCTTTTCGCCCTCCGCCTGCACGGCGAACACGTCGTGCAGGTCGAAATGGGTCTGGAAAGCCTGCACTCCCCTGAACGAGCAGTAGACGTTGGCAGCCACGCGCGCGGCGAACTCGTGCTCAAGCATGTTGGCGACCGCACCCACCTCCGGGCAGACGCGGTGCACGTGATTGGCGACGAGACTGGCCCCGAGTCCCATCAGCGCCTTGACCTTGGCGGGGTTGACGGGAGCACTGACGCCTGCGCGCAGGTCGGCCGTATCGCAGTAATTCTCCCGCAACGCCGCGCGACTCTTGAAGTAGACCTTCAGCGTGTCTTCGTTCCAGTACGGCGTGATGGCCAGCACTTCGTTGAAGCGCGACCACGGCAACAGGTTCGGACGGCCGTGGCCATTGCCGCGAATGTGGACCGGGAGCTTGCCGAAATACTGCGTGCGAAAGCTTTCCGCATCGAAGGGCGCGACGAAATCTGAAAATTCCATGACGAATAGACGTTAGCATTGGCCATCCGTCGCTGTCCATGAACCGCGGGTGCGGCCAGATGCTGGAAAACCGAGGGAATCCGCTGCCGTCGCGCGCGGTCCTGCGCCCGGACGGCCTGTACCTGGCGCTGCGCGAAATCGGCCCCGCAGAACTCCGCGACGCGTTCATGCAGGAAACCATCGTGCGGGTCCCTGCGGCGGAATCGTTCGTCCACGTCGCCCGGGGAGACGTCGGCAAAGCGGCGCCTGCTACCGCGCCGGCGGGCCTGATCTTTCACGTCGCGCGTTGCGGATCGACGTTGCTCTCGCAGTTGCTGAAGACAAACGACAACCTCGTCGTCTATGCCGAGCCCTTGCCGGTCAATGAGATCCTGTTGCCGCCTCACCCGTGGCCGCGGCACGAACTGGTCGCTGCCCTGCGGTCGCTGGGCGACGCCTTCGCACGCCATGCACGCAAGCCTTATGTGCTGAAGTTCAGCAGCTGGAACACGCTGTTCTGCGACCTCGTGGCGGAGGCATTTCCAGCTTCGCCCTGGGTGTTCAGCCTGCGCGACCCGGTCGAAGTCGGCGTGTCGCTCCTCAGCCAGCCTGCCGGGTGGATGCGTGACGCGGATGGGCCGGCGGGCGAGCTTCGACGATATGTCGATCCGGAGGGCACCGCGCAGTCGCCGGAAGAATTCGTGGCGCGACTGTATGGAGCGTTCTGCACGGCCGCGAGTCGTCTCGATGCCGGGCGGGGGCGGCTCGTGCACTACGAGACGCTGCCCGCGGCCGTCTGGGAAGTCGTGGCGCCGCATTTTTCGCTGTCGATCGATGACCGGCAACGAGACCGCATGGCGCAAGCCGCACTGATCGATGCGAAAGCGCCAGTCGGCAAGGTCGTGGAGTTTGCAGGCGATGCGGCGACGAAGCAGGCGGCTGCGTCGGCCCGGCTGCGACAGGCAGTCGACGCGTTCGCCCGCCCGCCACTGCAACGCCTGGAAGAACGTCACGCGCGACGCGGAGCGATCCGCAGCAATCACCCGGCGACCTGAAGCTCGCCCACTGGACCCAACTCATGCAACTCGCCTGGCTCTCGCTCGCCATCGTCGCCACGGTCGCCTACCACGTCATCCTCAAGCTGACGCCGGCCGGCGCGAACCCGTTCCTGTCGCTGATGCTGACCTACGGTGCCGTCACTCTCCTGTTTGCGGGCGTGCTTGCGCTCGCTCCCGGCGAATTCGCGTGGCGCGAAGAAATGCGCCAGGTCAACTGGACCGCGATCGCGCTGGCGCTGGCGATCATCGGGCTCGACCTAGGCTTCATCCTGCTCTACCGCACGGGGTTCGAGGTCAGCCTCGGCGCGCTGGTCACGCAGACCGCGGCCGCCATGCTGCTCGTGGGCATCGGCATGCTGGTGTTCCGCGAGAAGCTCGACCTCGCGCACGGCGTCGGCATCGTGCTGTGTCTCGCGGGGCTGTGGCTGGTCAACCGGCGCTGAGCCGGCTACTTGTCCGTCTTCACCCAGCCCGACGCGGGCATGGCATCGAAGAACATCTGGATCCGGTGCAGCAGCTGGTTGCGGTCCGCCCAGGCGACCTGCTCGTCGAGCCGCTCCATGCGGTCTGCCTTCGTGGGCTCCTCCTCCAGGCCGTACACCAGCGGCGGTGGCGGTGGAGTCCTGCCGCGCTTCTCGGCTTCCTCGAGCAGCATCAGGTGCAGCCGCTCCCAGTAGGGGAGCGTCGGATAGGCGCGACCGCGGAGCCGGTGGTGCACGAGCAGGCGGCGTCCGCGACTGGTGGATCTGAATGAAGGCATGGGAATCGTCCTGTTCCGCAAGACTAGCGGGTCGGCGGCCAACTTCACAGCCGGAACGATCCCGATCCGCGGGCATCCGGTATGCTCCGGTCGGGGCAACCCCAACGGAGCGGAACGAGCATGACGATAGCTTTCTGGTGCGTGCTGGTGGCGGGCTTCCTGCCGTACTTCGGCACGCTGACCGCCAAGGTCGGCGGCGACAGTTTCGACAACCGCAATCCCCGCGACTGGCTGAACGCGCAGTCCGGTTTCCGCAAGCGGGCCAATGCCGCCCAGCACAACAGCTTCGAGGCGTTCCCGTTCTTCGCAGCCGCGGTCATCATCGCGCACGTTGCCGGCGCGCCGCAGGGACGCATCGACCTGTTCGCGGTCGTGTTCATCCTGGCGCGTCTCTTCTACATAGCGTTCTACGTCGCCGACATGGCGACGCTGCGTTCGCTGGCCTGGTTCGTCGGCATCGGCAGCGTGGTCGCCCTGTTCCTCGCGGTGGCGTGACCGGGGCTGGACTCGAGTGACGCCTGCCGCAGTGGAAGCCGGGCGCGTCGACGCGTTTCGCGCGGAATACCGCCGCGACCACGTGCCGCCGCATTATCGCGCCGCGCTGCACCTGCTGTTCACGTTCGGGGTCGGCGGTGCGGCGCTCGCGATCTGCATTTCACGGCTCGCGGACGTGCAGCCGCTCGAATGGCTGACGGTGCCGCTCACGTTCCTGTACGCGAACCTCGCGGAGTACTGGGGCCATCGAGGGCCGATGCACCACAGGACGCGCGGCCTCGGGCTCGTCTACGAGCGGCACACGCGGCAGCACCACCGCTTCTTCACCCACGTCGCGATGCCGGTCGACAGCCTGCGCGACCTGCGGGCCGTGCTGTTCCCGCCGATCCTGATGGTGTTCTTCCTCGCGGCTTTCGCGCTGCCGGTGGCGCTGCTGCTCGCGAGCTTCACCAGCGGCAACGTCGGCTGGCTCTTCGCCGCGACTTCGCTGGCGTATTTCCTGAACTACGAGGTCCTGCACCTCGTGTACCACCTGCCGGACCGTTACGCGGTGGCCCGCTGGCCGTTCGTGGGACGCCTGCGCCGGCTGCACCAGGACCACCACGACCCGCGGCTGATGGCGCAGTTCAACTTCAACATCACGTACCCGATCGGCGACCGGCTGTTCGGCACGCGCTGCCGCGGGCCGGGCTGATCAGCGCCCCCAGTAGGGCATCTGCCTGCGGCTGCGCCAGAGACCGTCGCCGGCATAGACCGCGAGCGCCGTCCAGATGAACAGGAAACCGACGCCGCGCTGCAGCGTGAAAGCCTCGTGGAAAACCCACACGCCGAGCAGGAACTGCAGCGTCGGGCCGATGTACTGCACCAGCCCCACGGTGGAGAGCGGAATCAATCGCGCACCGTAGGCGAAGAGGGCGAGCGGCAGCGCGGTCACGAGACCGCTGCCGAGCAGCAGTGCGTTGACGTGCGGGGCGGCATGACCGAACGCGCCCGTGCCCTGCATCTCGATCCACAACAGGAAGCCCAGGGCGAACGGTGCGAGCAGCAGCGTTTCGGTGGCGAGCCCCGGCACGGCCTCGACCTTCACGACTTTGCGGATGAGGCCATAGCCGCCGAAGCTGGCGGCAAGCGCGAGCGCGATCCAGGGCGGGCGGCCCGCGATGATGGCGAGATAGAGCACGCCGGTGGCGGCCAGTCCGACGGCGAACTTCTGCGCCGCGTTGAGCCGCTCACCGAGCACCAGCACGCCCAGCACCACGTTGAGCAGCGGGTTGATGAAGTAGCCGAGGCTCGCGTCGATCACGTGGCCGTGGGCGATCGACCAGACGTAGATCAGCCAGTTGATGCTGATCAGCACCGCCGTGACCATCAGACGGTAGCGCGTGCCGGGGTTCGCGAGCGCCGTGCGCACCGCGCCGACGTCGCCGCGCCAAGCCAGCCAGGCGAACACCAGCAGGCAGCTCCAGACGATCCGGTGCGCCATGATCTCGGGCGCGGGCACAGCCTGCAGCGGCTTCATGTAGAGCGGCAGGACGCCCCAGATCGTGAAGGCGCCAATCGCAGCGGCGAGACCGGCACCCGCGCGCGGCGAGACGGATGCGGCAGTCGCTGGGTTCTGTCCGGTCATGGGGCGCGCATTGTGACAAATCCCTCTGCGGCCGGCCCGAAAATCCTTGCGGCCGGTAGGCCCGCCCGCGGCGCGGAGGGTTACGATGAGCGCGTTCATCGGGCTGAACCGACAGCGAGGTCTGCGACCATGGACATCGACGAAACATTGCGCAGTGGATTCAGGCAGGCGCCGTTCATCGCGCACCTTGGCATCGAACTCGAGAACCTCGGCCCTGGATTCTGCGAGGCGAGTCTCGCCATCCAGCCCTGGCACCTGCAGCAGACACAGGTGGTCCACGCCGGGGTGATCGCCACCCTGGCGGATCACTGCGCCGGCGCGGCCGCGTCCACGGACCTGCAGGCGGGCGAGTTCGTCGTCACGGCGGAGTACAAGATCAACCTGTTGCGTGGCGCCCGCGGCGAGAAGCTGCGCTGCCGTGCCGAAGTGCTTAAGCCGGGCCGGCGCCTCGCCGTGGTCGAAGCGCAGGTCTGGTCGGAGGCCGGGGGCCGTGCGGAACTCGTCGCCAAGCTGAACGCGACCATGGCGGTCGTGACGCAGCGCTGATTCGCGCCGCGGTACTCCGTTGGCGTGACGTCGTGGAAAGTCCGGAGCGCAGCGTTGCCGGGCTCAGGGCAAGCTCTCCCTCATGGATTCACGGTTGGAAAGCGGCCGACTGCGGCGCGAGTGGCGCACGATGCAGGTGATGGTCGGAATCCATTGCCGCGGGCACGGACACGCGGCCGCGGACGACCTGTGCGCGGTCTGCCGGGGATTCCTGGACTACGCGGAGCGCCGGTTGGAGAAGTGTCCGTACGGGCCGGAGAAGCCCACTTGCGCCAGATGCCCGATTCACTGCTACAAGCCACAGCCACGGCAATTTGCACGTGAGGTCATGCGCTACGCGGGACCGCGCATGGTGCTGCGGCATCCGTGGCTGACGCTGACGCACTTCTTGGACAAGACGCGTCGCGTCGAGCATCCGATGGCGGCGCGGCGCAAACAACGGACTCCGGACTGAAGATCCGCGTGTCGATGGTTCGATTCCGTCCCTGGCCACCACTTCCAACTGGTGCATTCCGATCACACGGTTTGGTCCGGCGTAGTCGCGAACCTGCGGGGAGCCGCTTTCGACCGGCGGACGGTAGCTCATCGCTGTTGATCGGCCCGCAAAGACGGCCTACTATATAGGCCAAATGACCTACCAAGAAGGCCGGTAATGCTGGAAGCTATCGTTGGCAGCGTGGCCGCCGAGAAGGTCCTTCTCTACCTGCAGAACTACGACCAGGCGTATGGACGCGAGATCGCGGCGACCTTCGGCATCTCGAACAGTCAGGTTCAGAAGCAATTGCTGAAGCTGGAGTCCGGCGGCCTGCTGGTGAGTCAGCTCGTCGGCCGCACCAGGCTGTATCAGTGGAACCCGCGCAATCCACTCGTGCCGCCGTTTCGTGCGTTACTCGAGGTGGCGCTCGACAGCTTGCCCGCCGCTGAGCAGCAACGGTTCTTCCGCAAGCGGGCTCGACCGCGTCGTAGCGGTAAGGCACTCTGATGCAACTGAGCGCATCGTCGTCCGTCGAGGAGGTTGCTGCGACTGTCTCCGACGCGCTGACGTCGGCGGAAATCACCGCGGTGCTGTCCGGTGGGGCGGCGGTGCAGATTTACACCAGCGGACTCTACGAGTCGCGTGACCTCGACTTCGTTGCGTCCGCGAGTCAACGGGAACTCGAGCAGGTGTTGAATCGGCTTGGGTTCATTCGCCAGGCCGGCCGTCATTTCGTCCACCCGACATGTCCGTACACTCTGGAGTTTCCCTCGTGGCCTCTAGCGATCGGCAACGAGCTCGTTCGCGAGTGGGGAGAGCGACCGGTTGGTGCGCTGCGTATACAGATCCTGACACCGACGCAGTGCGTAATGGACCGGCTTGCGGCGTTCTACCATTGGCGCGACCGTCAGGGACTTGATCAGGCGGTCCTGGTCGCAGTACAGCAGGTTGTCGATCTCGATGAGATTGAGCGATGGTCAGTGAGGGAGGGGCACACCGAAGCCCATCGGGAGTTCTCTGCCCGTGTGAAGAAGACTCGTATTGGCGGTTGATGAGATCGGATTCGGTTTGGTTGAGGCGCCATGCCAGACACCGACGGAGTGCCGCAGTTCGGTCCCCGCTCGGGCGTGATGCGCCGACGTCCTTGCGTTTCTCAAGCTTACGGCGCGGCTCGGTCGGAACCCGCCGCTGCGGTTCGGAATAGGCTCGGTCGGCCCCTTAATAACTCGTTCCCATTCTTCGGCTTTCTCGCGCCGAGCCGTGCTCCCCGAGCTACTGAAAATCCGCGTGTCGATGGTTCGATTCCGTCCCTGGCCAATACGTCCTATTGGCCTTAACAGCCCTCAGGTGGCGTCGAATCCTCGCAGGCTCGCGAACTCCTCCAGCGCGGCGCGTTCGGTGCGCAGCGTGTTGATGGGGTGCGACGCGTCCGCGTAGCCGAGCGCCATGCCAGAAAACAGCATGAGGTTCGCGGGTACCTCGAGGCGCTTCTGTACGGTAGCCGGCACAAGCGACCAGATTTCCTGGGCGCACGTGTGCAGGCCGTGCTCGCGCGCGAGCAGCATCACCGTCTGCATGTACATGCCCACGTCCGACCACTGCGGCGGACCGAGGCTGCGGTCGAGGTAGAAGAACAGCCCGACGGGTGCGCCGAAGAAATCGTAATTGCGCGCCAGCTGCAGCAGCCGCGCCATCTTGTCCTCGCGTGGGATGCCAATCGTCGCGTACAGGTCCTCGCCGGCCTTGAAGCGGCGCGTGCGATAGGGCTCGCCGAGGCCAGGCGGGTAGATGTCGTACTCGTGCGAGCCGTCGCCGCGCGGGTTGGTAATGACCTGCGCGCGCACTGCGGATTTCAGCTCGGCGAGCGGTTCGCCGGCGAGGGCATACACCCACCACGGCTGCAGGTTGCCGCCGGACGGCGTGCGCCGCGCGGCCTCCAGGATCTCGCGCACGATCGCGCCCGGCACCGGCGTATCGAGAAATGCGCGGCAGCTCATGCGGCTCGCGACGGCTTCGGTCACGTTCACGGGTGTTCCTCCTGGCGGCGAGCGATTCTGCCAGAAGCCGGAGTCTGCGGCCGACCGTGTCGCGGCGGCGGCCGTTTTTCGCTACGCTGCGCGCGCGTTGACCGAGGTGTGCATGCAGGACCTGAAGCAGTTCGTCGTCGACATCCCCGACTTCCCGAAGCCGGGCATCCTGTTCCGCGACATCAGCCCGCTGCTGCGCCGGCATTTTGCAGCCACGATCGAGTCGATCGAGGGCATGTTCACGGAGCCGGAGTGGGACGCCGTCGACGCCGTCGCGGGCATCGAGTCGCGCGGGTTCATCCTCGCGTCCGCCCTCGCCGAGCGGCGCGGCAAGGGCTTCGTGCCCATCCGCAAGAAGGGCAAGCTGCCGCCTCCCGTCGTCGACATCGCCTACGACCTCGAGTACGGCACCGGCGTGCTCGAGATGCAGGCCGGGCAGGGCCGGTTGCTGCTCATCGACGACGTGCTGGCGACGGGAGGCACGCTCACTGCGTCCACGGTGCTGAGCCGGCAGGCGGGGTACGTCGTGCAGGGCATCGGCGTGCTGATCGACATCGGCATCGCGCCCGGTTTCCGCTGCGAGGACCACGTGCCCCGCATCGTCCTGCAGTACGGCTGAGGCCGCCGCATGACCGAGCCCGTCATACCGCAGGCTCCGCGCCGCGCGGCACTCACCTTCATTTTCGTCACCGTCGTGCTCGACATGCTGGCGCTCGGCATGGTCGTGCCGGTGCTGCCGCACCTGATCGAGGATTTCCTCGGCGGCGATACCTCGCGCGCGGCGCTGATGGTCGGGTACTTCGGCACGGTGTGGGCGGTGATGCAGTTCTTCGCGATGCCGGTGATGGGCGCGTTGTCGGATCGATTCGGCCGCCGCCCAGTCATCCTGCTGTCGAACTTCGGTCTCGGCCTCGACTACCTGCTGATGGCGCTCGCGCCGACGCTGTCGTGGCTCTTCGTCGGGCGGATGATCTCGGGAGTGACCGCGGCCAGCATCAGCACGTCGATGGCCTACGTGGCCGACGTCACGCCGCCCGAGCGCCGGGCACAGAGTTTCGGTTTCGTCGGCGTCGCCTTCGGCCTCGGGTTCGTGCTCGGCCCCGCGATCGGCGGCCTGCTCGGGTCGGTCGATCCGCGCCTGCCGTTCTGGGCGGCCGCCGGCGCGAGCCTGCTCAACGCGGCGTACGGCTTCTTCATCCTGCCCGAATCGCTGGTCCCCGAAAAACGCCGCGCGTTCGAGTGGCGTCGCGCCAACCCGCTGGGCTCGCTGCGCTTCCTGCGCGCGCACCGCGAAGTGTTCGCGCTCGCCGGCGCCGCGTTCCTGAGCAACCTGACCCATGCGGTGCTGCCCGCCGTGTTCGTGCTCTACTCTGCCTACCGCTACGGCTGGGACGAAAAGGCAGTCGGACTCGCGCTGGCCGCGGTCGGGATTTCCTCGGCGCTGGTGCAGGGCGTGCTCGTGGGCCCGGTGGTGCGCCGGTTCGGCGAGCGCAGCGTGATGATCGGCGGGCTGCTCGCCGGCACGGCCGGATTCATGCTGTACGCCTTCGCGCCGACCGGGGCGTGGTTCGTCGCGGCCATACCGGTCGTGGCGCTGTGGGGACTGGTCGGTCCGGCGTCGCAGGGCATCATGACGCGTGCCGTCGGCGGCTCATCCCAGGGTGAGCTGCAGGGAGCAATGGGCAGTCTGGCGGGCATTGCCATGGTGATCGGGCCGACACTCTTCGCCACCGTGTTCGCGTGGTCCATCCGCGACGGTGCGTCGTGGCATTTCCCGGGCTCGGCGTATGCGCTCGCGGGCCTGCTGCTGGTCGTCGCGGCGCTCATTGCAGAGCGCGCGACGCGTGCGCCGGTGGCGGCATGACCGCGCGGTTCGAGGTGCCGGACTCGATCCGGGCCGGCATCGTCGACAAGCTCGGGCGACTCGCGGGCCGTCCGCGCCTGCCGGAGACGCCGGCCGCCGTCTCGATCGCCGCGAGCCTCGAATACGTCTGGGCCTGCAGCGCATTCGCCGCGGATGCCTGCCTGCGCGATGCCGGCCTGCTCGACTGGCTAGCGACCGAAGGCCGGTTGCTCGAGCAGGCCGACGCGCGCTGGTACATGGAGACGGCGGACGCGGTCACGCAGCCCGGCAGCAACGACGACGCGACGTTCATGGCGGCGCTGCGGGTCTTGCGTCGGCGGCAGCTCGTGCGCATCGCGTGGCGCGACCTCGCGGGGTACGCGCCGATCGAACAGGTGCTGGCCGAGTTGTCGTGGCTCGCCGACGCCTGCATCAACGTCGCGTGCCGGCAGGCGGCCGCGCTGCTCGCGGGGCGGCACGGCGTGCCGCAAGACAGCAGCGGTGTCGAACTGCCGCTGCTGGTGCTCGGCATGGGCAAGCTCGGTGGTGGCGAGCTCAATTTCTCGTCGGACATCGACCTGGTCTTCCTGTTCGCCGAGCACGGCGAGACGACGGGCCCGCGCCCGCTCGAGCACGAGGAGTACTTCGTGCGCGCCGGCAAGCGCGTGGCGCAGCTGCTCGGCTCGCCCACGGACGACGGCTTCGTCTATCGCGTCGACCTGCGGCTGCGGCCGTTCGGCGACTCGGGCCCGGTCGCGGTGAGTTTCGACGCGATGGAGGAATACCTGCAGCAGCACGGACGCGACTGGGAGCGCTACGCGTACGTGAAGGCGCGTCCCGTGTACGGAGCGGAGCCGGGTTTCGGCGACCTCTACCGCGATGCGCTGCGTCCTTTCGTCTACCGCCGCTACCTCGACTTCGGCGTGTTCGAATCGCTGCGCGCGATGAAGGAACTGATCGCGCGCGAGGTCGAAAGGCGCGAACTGCAGCAGAACGTGAAGCTCGGGCCCGGTGGCATCCGCGAGATCGAGTTCATCGTCCAGGCGTTCCAGCTGCTGCGCGGCGGCAGCACGCCACGCCTGCAGACCCGCAGCCTGCTCGAGGCGCTGCCGCAACTGGCCGGGCAGAAACTGCTGCCGGCCGACACGGTGACCGAACTGCTGGCGGCCTATCGCTTCCTGCGGCGAGTCGAGAACCGCCTGCAGGAATGGAACGACGAGCAGACGCACGAGCTGCCCGTCGATGATCACGCCCGTGCGCGGCTCGCGCTCGCAATGGGACTGCCCGGCTGGCCGGAGCTCGCGCGTGAACTCGACCATCATCGGGGTCGAGTCAGTGCACATTTTCACCGCGCGGTGTTTGCACCAGGTGCCACGACTGCGGAAGACGAGGCGAGTGCCGGGCTCGAGCACATCCTCGATCCCGAACTCGACGACGCGCGCCGGCGCGAGCGGCTGGCCGTGCTGCAGGCACCCGCCCTGGTCGAGCCGGTCCTGCGGCAGCTCGACCAGTTGCGCGAGGGTGCCTATTACCGGCGCCTCGACGAGACCGGCCGCCGCCGCCTGCAGGTGCTGTTGCCGCGCCTGCTGCGGGCAGTAGCGCGTGTCCCGAACGCGGAGGCCGCGTTGTCGCGCGTGCTGCACGTGATCGAGCGCATCGGCGGCCGCACGGTGTACCTCGCGCTGCTCAACGAAAACGCAGTGGCGCGCGAACGGTTGTTCGAGCTGTGCGCGCATTCGCAGTTCCTTTCCGACCAGATCGCGGCGTTCCCGTTGCTGCTCGACGAGTTGCTCGACGAGCGGTTGTTCGACGCGACGCCGACCCGGGCCGAGCTGGCCGTCGAGCTGCGCAATCGGATGGCGAACTGCGCGGTCG
>Ga0224500_10000798_pt1 | contig 20344 bp, 19 predicted proteins | sample SF_Oct11_sed_USG_FD_168126 | JGI IMG/M metagenome (GOLD analysis project Ga0224500, IMG submission 168126) | Sediment microbial communities from San Francisco Bay, California, United States - SF_Oct11_sed_USGS_4_1 | ecosystem: Environmental > Aquatic > Marine > Sediment | place: USA: California... | reverse complement strand
CCAGATCGCCGAAGCGATGCCCACGCAGTTCTCCTCCACCGCGCAGGACCTCACGCGCGGCAAGCCCACCGAGATCGAGCACCTGAACGGCTTCGTCATGCGTCGAGGCGCGGCGCTCGGGGTGCCCACGCCGGTGAACCGCACGCTCTACGCGCTCGTACGCCTGCTGGAGGCGAAGCCGCGCGCCTGAGCGCTCAGGCGTCGCGCAGGATGTGGATCGTGCGGGTGGCGATCAGGTCCTTCACCTGCGCCGCGTAGGCCGCCATGTGCGGTGCGGCGGCATGGGTCTTGAGCGCGTCCATGCTCTCCCACTTCTCGACCACCAGGAAGGTGTCCGGCCCCGTCTTCGTCTGGGAGGCGAGCGCGTTCTCCGCGTCCACCACCGGGCCGTACTCGATGCAGCCCTTCTCGGCGCGGCACGCAGGCACGTTGGCCTTGAAGTGCCGCAGGATCTCCTCGCGCTTGCCGGGCTTGGCGGTGATGACGGCGACGACGTGAATCATGGCGGTCGGTCCTTTCAGGTGCGTTTCCTGAGCTTCTGCAGCGAGCGCATGCGCCAGGGTATCTGGCGCTCCGGGAACAGGCGCGGGAACTCGGTGTAGCTCACCTCGCCCACGTAGATGTCGCCGCGCGAGTCGACCGCGAGGCCGTGCGGCGCGATGAACTTGCCGGCTTCCAGCCCCGGCCCGTCTTCGCCGCCCAGACGCGCGAGCGTCCTGCCCTCCCGGTCGACGATGGTGAGGCGCGGCCCGAGGTTCGGGTGGTTGCGGTTGAGGGGCAAGCCGGGGCCGAGCTCGCCGATGACAAAGCGCGTTTGCGGCCCGCGGCAGCAGTACAGGCCGCACGGCCGGTGCATGTTCACCCACTGCGTCTGGTAGCGGCCGTTGCCGTCGAACACCTGCACACGGTGGTTCTCGCGATCGGCGACGTACACCCAGCCCTCGGCGTCGGTGGCGATGTTGTGCGGGATGTTGAACTGGCCCGGGTCGGTGCCCGGCTCGCCCCAGGAGAACAGCAGCTTGCCGTCGGGCGAGTACTTGTGCACCCGGGCGTTGCCGTAGCCGTCGCTCACGTAGATCTCGCCGCTGGGCGACTGCGCGGTGTGCGTGCAGCGATGGAACGGCTCGCCGCTCATGTAGGGCGCGGGCTTGCCCGGCACGCCGAGCTCGAGCAGCACCTTGCCCTCGGTGGTGCACTTGCGCACCATGTGGCCGCCGTCATCCGTGAGCCAGAGAGTGTCCTCGGCGTCGATGTGCAGGCCGTGCGCGCGCGGGTACCGGCCCTCGCCCCAGGAACGCAGGAAATTGCCGTCGCGGTCGAACACCATCATCGGGTGCTCGCCGCGGTTGAAGACGTAGACGCGGTCCTTGTTGTCGCAGGCGACCGCGGCGACGTCCTTGAACTCCCAGCCTTCGGGGAGCCGCGCCCAGTTCTCGACCACTTCATAGCGGTGCTCGCCGCGGCCCAGGATCGTCATGTGCGTGGAGTACTCAATTGAGGACAGTCGCCAATGTTCTCACTTGGGATTGAGGTGCAAACGAGAAAAATGAGGTCTGTCCCTGTTTTCAGCTCGGAAAGTGCGCTTCGAGGTCGGCGATCCGCGCGGCGTCGAGGTAGCGCGTCTCGCGTCCCGTGAGGAGCAGATGCAGCTTCGCCGTCTCCTCCATCTCCTCGGCGTTGTACACGGCGTCCTCCAGCGACTTCCCCGCCACCACCGGGCCATGGTTGGCGAGGAGCACCGCGTGGTGCTTCTTCGCCTTGTCGCGCACGGCTTCCGCCAGCGCGCGGTCGCCGGGGCGATGGTAGGGAATGAGCGGCAGCCGCCCGATGCGCATCACATGGTACGCGGTGATCGGCGGCAGCACGTTCGACGCATCCGCGTGCTTCAGGCAGGACACCGCCACGCAGTGCGTGCAGTGCAGGTGCACGATGGCCTGCGCGCTTTCGCGCGCCTCATACATGGCGAGGTGCAGAAAGCCTTCCTTGGAGGGCTTGTCGCCCGAGACGTGGTTCCCCGCGCGGTCGAGCTTCGCGACCTTCGCCGGGTCGAGCCGCCCGAGGCAGGAGTTGGTCGGCGTGACCAGCAGCCCGTCGGGCAGGCGCACGGAAAGGTTGCCGGAGCTGCCGTGCGCGTAACCGCGCTCGTAGAGCGAGCGTCCGAACATCGCAAGGCTCTCGCGCAGCTGGTTTTCGGTCACGGCTGCGCCTCGAAGGCGCGCGTGAAGAAATCCGGCCCGCCGAAATTGCCCGACTTGAGCGCGAGCAGCATCGGCTCGCCGCCGAGCGCCGCGGTCCAGGGCACCCCCGGCGCGATCTCCGGCCCGATGGCGAGCGCGCGCACGCCGAGCGCCTCGGCGACCGCCCCGGAAGTCTCTCCGCCCGCCACCACGAAGCGGCGCACGCCCGCCGCGGCGAGGCCGCGCGCGAGGCCGCGAAACGCCTGCTCGATCGCGTCCGCCCGCCCCTTGGCCCGCGCGCTCGCCGGCGCCGACGTGTAGAACAGCACCGGGCCGGCGCCGAGCTTCGGCTTCGCCCACGCCAGCGCGGCGTCGACGTCGAGCTGCGCGGGATCCAGATGCAGCGCAGGGTAATGCGCGCTCGCGGCTTCCACCTGCGCAAGCGTCGCGTCCGAACAACTGCCCGACAGGATCGCGGCGCCGCCGCCCACCTTCGGCAGCGCGGCACCTGGGGTTCTCTTTGCCCCCTTGGCCAGCGCACGCGCGATGCCCATGGCGAGCCCCGCGCCGCCGACCGCGAGCGCCATGTCCGCACAGGCTTCGCCTGCCGCGACGAGGTGCTCGTCGCGAATCGCATCGACGATGCCGTAGCGGGCGCCTGCCTTTCGCAGTGCCTCGATGCGCGCGCGCACCGCGGCTACGCCCGTCTCCACCGCGTCGACGCCGACCAGCCCGACCGCGTGCTTCGTCTGCGCGCTCAACACGCGCACCAGGTTCGAGTCGGTCATGGGCGTGAGCGGATGGTTGCGCATCCCCGACTCCGCGAGCGGCACCTCGCCGACGAACAGGTTGCCGCGGTACACGGTGCGCGCATTGCGCGGATAGGCCGGGGTGACGGGCGCGAACGGTGCATCGAGCGCTTCCATCAGCGCATCGGCCACCGGCCCGATGTTGCCGCGCGGCGTGGAATCGAACGTCGAGCAGACCTTGAAGTAGACGCGCTGCGCGCCCGCGCGCCGCAGCCAGGCAAGCGACTCGAGCGACCAGGTGACGGCTTGCGCGGGCGTGTTGGTGCGCGATTTCAGCGCCACCACCACCGCGTCGGCGCGCGGCGCCGTCAGGTCCGGGCCCGGCACGCCGTTCACCTGCACCACGGAAAAGCCCTCGCGCGCGAGCGTCACGCCGAGGTCGGTGGCGCCGGTGAGATCGTCGGCGATGCAGGCGAGGCGCATAGCGACAATCTAGCGCATTTGTCCGAGTTCGATGCGCCGTCCCTGCCGGTGCGAGTCGTGCGCCGCCTGCATGACGCGCATGTTGGCGAGGTAGCCGGCGCCCGAGCTCTCCAGCGGCGTGCCCTCGCGCAGGTGGCGCACCACGTGCGCCTGCAGTGCGTCGCAGGCGCCGCCGCCGAAGGCGTCACCCCGGCCCCGGTCGCGCGGGTGCTCCGCTTCGACTTGCTGGTGCGGCTTCCACCACAGGCCGGCGCTGCTTCGCCTGGCGCCTAGCCCGGGTGCGCCAGCTCGGCGCGGGTGTAGGGGATGTTGACGGCCGCGTCGGCCGGGATCGGCGGGATCGAGCGTTCCCAGGCCTCGTACTTGGCCTGCAGCTCGGCGAGGCGCCGCGGCTCGCGCTTTGCGTAGTTGGCACGCTCGCGCGAATCGACGGCGAGATTGAACAGGAACTCGCCGTCCTCGCTCGCGAAGTACTTCCAGTCGCCCGAGCGCACCGCGCGCTGCGCGCGGTGCTTCATGCGCCAGTAGAGGTCGCGCGCGAAAGTCGCTCGCGGGTCCTCCAGCACCTTGAGCAGGCTCAGACCGTCGAGCGGATAGTCCGGGTGCGCCTTCGCGCCCGCCGCCTCGAGGAGAGTCGCTACCCAGTCCATGGTGATCGCGTGCTGCGCGGTGACACCGCCCGGCTTTACCATCGCGGGCCAGCGTACGATGTAGGGCACGCGGATGCCGCCCTCCAGCAGGTCCATCTTCTTGCCGACATGCGGCCAGGTGTCGGAGTAGCGCTCCCCGCCGTTGTCGCTGGTGAACACGACGATGGTGTTCTTCGGGTCGGGCAGCACGGCGAGCAGCTTGCCGATGCCTTCGTCCATGTGGTGGATCATCTTCTGGTAAGTCGCTACCGAGCCGCCGTCGGTGTGCGCGAGCTTCTCGATGCGGCGCGCCTCGGTTTCGTCGCCGCGCGTCTCCCACGGCCAGTGCGGCGCGTTGTAGTGCAGCGAGAGCAGGAACGGCACCTTCGCCCGGCGCACGAACTCCACCGCCCGGTCGGTCAGCAGGTCGGTCATGTACCCCTGGCGGTGGATCTCCCGCTCGCCCTCCCACAGGTCGTGCACGCCGGCGGTGTCGTGGTGCGTGAAATAGTCGAAGCCGCCCGAGAGCGAGCCGAAGAACTCCTGGTAGCCGCTGTTCAGCGGGTGCGCGTGCGGCGGATAGCCCAGGTGCCACTTGCCCACCAGCGCCGTGCCGTAGCCCGCGTCGCGCAAGAGCGACGCAAGCGTCGGGTGCGCCGGCGGCAGCGCCAGTACCGGGTTGCCGCGCATCTTGCCCGAGATCGGCTCGTCGGCGCCGCCACGCAGCCGGTGCTGCCAGCGGCCGGTCGCCAATGCGAAGCGCGTCGGCGAGCAGACCGAGGAGTTGGCGTAGCCCTCGGTGAAGCGCAGGCCCTCGGCCGCCATGCGGTCGAGCACCGGCGAGCAGCCGCTGCGCCCGCCATAGCAGCCGAGGTCGGCGTAGCCGAGATCGTCGGCCAGGATGAACACGAAGCTCGGGCGCATGGGGCGGGAGTGTAGCCGCCCGGGCCCGGCTAGCGTGGCCGTTTCGCCTCGTAGGCGGCGATCGCCTTCTTCAGATCGGTGTACTCCGCGCAGCCGAAGAAGCACAGGCGGTCGAGGCGCGCCAGGTGCTCCTTCGCCTTGGCCGGATTGTCCACCATGAGGTAAGCCTCGCCGATGTACTCGTGCGCGCCGCGATGCTTCGGCTCGAGCCGCAACGCCTCCTGGTAATGCGTGAACACCAGGTCCATGTCGGGCTTGGGCCCGTTGCGCAGCGCATAGGCATAGAGGTTGTGGTGCTCGGCGTTCGCCGCGCCCTTGTCCACGGCCGCGCGCAGCACCGCGGCCGCTTTCGCGTACTCCTGGCGGCCGACGGCCTCCCGGGCCGCGGCCAGCACCGGGTCCGCGGGGGCCGACGACGAGTCGTCGGCGGCCGGGACCGCCGCCGGAAGGAGCAGCAGGACTATCATCCATGGACGAATTGCCGACATGCGCTGTTCTCCTCCCGTGACCAGGGTCTCCCTCCTTGCCGCCATGCTCGCGCTAACACTGGCCGCGGGTCCGGCATTCCCCGAGCTGCCCGCGACGCGCGCCGAGGCGCTCGCCGCGCTCGAGAACCCGGTGACCGAGCGCCGCGCCGAGGCCGTGGTGTGGGTCGCCAACCACGGTCGCATGGAGGACACGCAGCTGCTGCTGCTGCGGCTGCGCGACGACAGCCTGTTCGTGCGCGACTACGCCGAGCGCGGATTGTGGCTGCTGTGGAGCCGCTCGGGCGAGACGGCGATCGACCAGCTCATGGCGCGCGGCGTGGAGGAGATGCAGGCCGGGCGCCACGACGCGGCGGTCGCGACCTTCTCCGAGGTCGTCGGCCGCCGGCCGGATTTCGCCGAGGCCTGGAACAAGCGCGCCACCGTGCAGTACCTGGCGGGCAACTACCAGCGCTCGCTCGAGGACTGCGGCGAGGTGATCCGCCGCAATCCGGTGCATTTTGGCGCGCTCTCGGGCTACGGCCAGGTCTACTTCGCGCTGCAGGATTACGAGCAGGCGATCCGCTGGTGGCGGCGCGCGCTCGAGGTGAATCCCAATATGCTCGGCGTGGAGGTCCAGCTCAGGCACGCCGAGGAACTGCTGCGCGAGAAGCGCGGGCGCAGCACCTAGGGCCTCGCCATGCCGCACGCCGCGATCGACGTCCATACCCATATCCTGCCGCCCGGCTGGGACGACTGGGCGGCGCGCTACGGCGTGAGCGGCTGGCCGTCCTGCCGCCTGCACGACGCCTGCAACGCCACCATCTACCTCGGCGAGAAGGAGTTCCGCAAGATCGACGAGCGCTCGTTCGCGCCCGCGCGGCGCATCGCCGACATGGACGCCGAGCGCATCGGCCTGCAGATGATCTCTCCCGTGCCGGTGATGTTCTGCTACTGGGGGCCGGCGCAGGCGACCGACGCTTTTGCGCGCATGCAGAACGATTTCATCGCCGGCGTGGTGCGCGAGCACCCGGGGCGCTTCGTCGGCGCCGGCACGGTGGCGCTGCAGGACGCGGCGCTCGCCGTGCGCGAGCTCGAGCGCCTGAAGTCGCTCGGCTTTCCCGCGGTGGAGATCGGTGCGCACGTCAATGGCCGCGACTTCGACGATCCGCAGCTGTTCGACTTCTTCGCCGCCGCCCAGCAGCTGGACATGGCGGTGTTCGTGCACCCGCAGGGGCCTTCCATCGGCCAGGAGCGCATGGGGCAGTACTACCTGCCCTTCATGGTCGGCTATCCGTCGGATTCGGCGCTCGCGGCCGCGCGCCTCATCCTCGGCGGCGTCCTGCAGCGCCTGCCGCGCCTGCGCATCTGCTTCGCGCACGGTGGGGGCTCGTTCCCGGCGGTGCTCGGGCGCCTGGACCACGGGCACCGCGTGCGCCCGGAGGCAAAACGATTCATCGCCGAACCGCCCGCGCACTATGCGCGCAGCCTGTATTTCGATACTCTCACGCACGACGCAAGGCTGCTCGCCTTCCTGCTGGAGAAGTTCGGTTCCGAGCGCATCATGATCGGCAGCGACTATCCCTTCGACATGGGCGTCGAGCATCCGCTCGCGCAGCTGGACGGCGTGGGCCTGACCCCGGCCGACGCCGAGAACATCACGCATCTGACCGCCCGGCGCTTCCTGCGCCTTTCCTGACAGAGAAGGAGAACAACATGAGACCGCTCGCCGCCCTGCTGCTCGCGCTCGCCGCCACGCTGGCGCAGGCGCAGTCCTACCCCACCCGGCCGATCACGTTCATCGTGCCATTCGGCGCGGGCGGCCCGGCCGACATCTACGCGCGCTTCCTCGGCCAGCGCATGCAGGCCTCGCTCGGCCAGTTCGTGGTGGAGAACCGCCCCGGCGGCGGCTCGGTGGTCGGCTCGACGGCCGTGGCGCAGGCCGCGCCCGACGGCTACACGCTGCTGGTGATGTCGAACACGCACACGGTGAACGAGACACTGATCCCGAAGAAGCCCTTCGAGCTGATGCGCGACTTCGTGCCGGTGGCGCCGATCAACTACTCCGACCTGCTGCTGGTCGTGCATCCCTCGGTGGGCGTGAACGACGTCAAGGGCCTGATCGCGCTCGCCAAGAGCCAGCCCGGCAAGCTGAACTACGCGTCCTCCGGCCCAGGCACGCCGTACCACATGGCCGGCGAGCTGTTCAAGTCGCTCGCCGGCATCGACGTCGTCCACATCCCGCACAAGGGCAGCGACGGCGCGCGCCTGTCGATCCTTTCCGGCCAGGTGCAGATGATGTTCGATGCCATCACCACGATGGCGCCGAACGCGCGCGCGGGCAAGGTGAAGGCGCTGGGGACGAGCGGCAAGGCGCGCTCGAACATCATGCCGGACGTGCCGACCGTGGCCGAGGCCGGCGTGCCGGGCTACGAGGCGACGATCTGGCTCGGCGTGGTGGCGCCGAAGGGCACGCCGCGGGAGATCGTCGAGCGCCTGAACGCCGAGATCGGCAAGGTCACCTCGAGCGCAGAGGTGAAGGAGGCGTGGGCCAAGCAGGGCGCGAGCCCGCTCGCCATGAAGCCCGACGAGTTCGAGCAGTACCTGATCGCCGACATCGCCAAGTGGCGCAAGGTGATCACCGACGCCGGCATCAAGCGCGACTAGACGTAGTCCTTGGAGGCCGCATCGGCATCGACCGGGCGGCCGACCAGGAACCCCTGCACGGCATCGCAGCCGAGGGTCGCGAGCAGCTCGCGCTGCGCTTCGCTCTCGACGCCCTCGGCGACCACCGCGAGGCCGACGGCGCGCGCCAGACCGATGATGCCGCCGAGCAGCGCGGCCGCGCCCGGCGCCTCGGGCGCGCCGGCCACCACCGAGCGGTCGATCTTCAGCCGGTCCACGGGCAGCTGGCAGAGCGCCGGCAGGCTGCACGGCCCGGTGCCGAAGTCGTCGATCGACAGCGACACGCCCACGTCGCGCAGCTTCTTCAGCGTACTCGCCGACACGTCGGGCTGGTGCATGACGCTGGCCTCGCTCACCTCCAGCGCCAGCAGCGTCGGCGGCAGCCCGCTGTCGGCGAGCACGCGCCGCACGCGCTCGATCAGCCGCGGGTCGTGGAACTCGCGCGCCGACAGATTCACGGCCACCTGCACGCCGTGCTCGGTGCCGATGAACGTGCCCCAGCGGCAGGCCTCGGCCAGCACCCACTCGCCGATGCCGAGGATCAGGCCGCTATCCTCCGCCACCTGCAGGAAGTCGCCCGGCGCCACCTGCCCGTGCTGCGGATGCTGCCAGCGCAGCAGCGCCTCGTGCGCCACCACCGCGCCGTCCTTGAGCCGCACGATCGGCTGGTATTGCACCAGCAGCTCGCCCTTGGGCACGGCGACGCGCAGGTCCGACTCGAGCGCCAGGCGGCGCGACGCCGCCTGGTTCATCTGCTCGGTGAAGAACTGGTAGCGCGCGCGCCCCGATTCCTTGGCGTGGTACATGGCCGCGTCGGCGTTCCTGAGCAGCATGTCGGCATCGCGCCCGTCGTCGGGAAACACCGCGATGCCGATCGAGGGCGTGACCGTCAGGTCGCGGTCGGCGGCGTGCACCGGCTGCGACAGCGTCTCGATGATCTTGGCGGCCACGCTCGCCACGTCGGTCGAGCGCCGCGCCTCCGGCAGCACGACCACGAACTCGTCGCCGCCCACGCGGCACACGGTGTCCACCTCGCGCAACTGCGTCACCAGCCGGCGCGCGACCTCCTTCAGCACCAGGTCGCCCACCGAGTGGCCGAGCGAGTCGTTGATCGCCTTGAAGCGGTCGAGGTCGACGAACATCACCGCCGTCTGCCGGCGGTTGCGCTGGCTCAGCGCCAGCGCCTGCGTGAGGCGGTCTTCCAGCAGCCGGCGGTTCGGCAGCCCGGTGAGCGCATCGTGGTCGGCGAGGTGCTGCGCGCGCTCCTGCGCCTCGCGCAGCTCGGAAGTGCGCTCGGCCACCACGCGCTCCAGGCCTTCGCGCGCCGCGTGCTCGGCGGACACGTCGTCGTAGATCCAGATCGAGCCCTCGAGCGGCTGCGCCGGGTCGATCGCCTTGCCCACCAGCTTGCACCACACGACGCTGCCGTCCTTGCGCCGCAGCCGCCGCTCCACGGTGTAGGCCTCGCCCTGCGCGAGCTGCGCGTAGCTCGCGCGCCCCACCTCGTCGTAGGTCTCGGGCTCGCCGTCCACCCGCGCAGTGCTCTGGCCGTTCAGCTCGCCCGGCGCGTAGCCCAGCATGCGCTCCAGCGCGCCGTTGCAGCGCTGGAACTGGCGGTTCCTGACGAAGGCGATGCCGACCGTGGCATTGTCGAGGATCAGGTTCTGCTCGGCGAGCGCGCGGCGCACCTCCTCGCTCGCGCGCTTGGTCTGCGTGATGTCCTCGAACAGCCACGCGGTGCCCTTGCCGGGATCCCCCGGCTGCAGCGCGCGGCCGGTCATGCGGCACCAGAAGCCGGTGCCGTCGCGCCGGCGCATCCACTGCTCGCGCGAGTGCGTGCCGCCGGCGGCGAGCTCGGCGTAGTGCAACTCGGCCTCGGCGTACTCCTCGTCGGTGAAGTAGAACTGGCGCGTGGTCGCGCCGGTCACCTCGCCCGGGTCGTAGCCGAACAGCTCTTCGAACCTGCGGTTGCAGCGCAGCACCTTGCGGTCGCGCGCGAACGAGATGCCGACCACGACGTTGTTCAGCAGCGCGTCCTGCTGCGCGAGCAGGCGCTCGAGCTCGTCGCTCGCGCGCCGCTGGTCGGTGATGTCCTCGGTGATCCACACCGCGCCCTTCTGCGGGTCGGCCGGATCGATGGCGCGGCCCACGGCGCGCACCATGAACGTGCTGCCGTCCTTGCGCTTGCGCGACACGACCTCCTCGACCTGCACGCCGCCGCGCATGCGCGCATGCACCTCGAGCGCCTTGCGGCTGTCCTCGTCGGCCGGAAACAGGGTCGCCGTGGGCTTGCCGATCAGCTCGCCCTGCGCGTAGCCGTGCATCTGCTCGAAGCGGGCATTGCAGCGCACGATGCGGCCGTCGCGCAGGAACACGATGCCGATCGACGCGGTCTCGAAGATCGCCGCCTGCTCGCGCACCAGGCGCGCGACCTCGTCGGCGTGGCGCTTGGACGCGGTGACGTCCTCGACGATCCACACCGTGCCGCGCCGCGGCTCGGCGCTGGTGATCGCCTTGGCGATCATGCGCGCGAGGAAGGTCGAGCCGTCCTTGCGCCGCATCTCCCACTCGAGGTCGAGCTGGCGCCCCGCCGTCAGCACCGGCACCGCGATGCGCCCCAGGGCCTCGTAGCTCTCGGGCGACGGGTAGACGACCTCGCCCGACTGTCCGATCAGCTCCTCGGCCTTCCAGCCGAACAGCTCGGCGAACTTCGGGTTGCAGAGGAAGAATTTGCGGTCGCGCGTGAAGGCGATGCCGATGGAGGCGTTGGCCAGCACGGCGTCGTACTCGAGCTGCGTGAAGCGCGTGCGGCCCGCGTAACTGGCCGGCGGCTGCTCGAGCTGCCCGCTGCCGGGGAGGACGCGGTCGTTCATCGCGCGGCGGCCAGCGCCCTGAAGTCGCGCGCGTACTCGCGCAGCCGGTCGACGGCGTGCGCGCGCTGGCGCTCGCTCAGCGTGCGCTCGACGTCGGCGAGCATGGCGGTCATGGCGTCGAGCTGGGCGCGATTGGCCGCGGCGAACGCGGGCTCGCGGCCGCGGTCCCAGTGCGCCGCCCAGTCGGCCAGCGCGCCGGCGCTCCTGCGCGCGCGCAGCATGGCGAGCAGCTCCGCCTGCAGGCGGCGGCGCTCCCGGTCGCGCGGCGCCGCGTTGTACGGCGCAGCGTCGTTGAAGCTGCGTACGCGGTCTCGTTGCGCATCGTTCAACTCGCCCAGCCAGTCCTCCAGAGTGTGCAGCAGGCGCTCGAGACGCCGCCGCCGTTGCTCCTCCGGCGTTCCGTCCAGCCACAGCCGGGCGTAGCGCCGGTTATCGTCCGCCAGGCGGCGCTCGAGGTGATCCACCTGCGCCGGCGAGAGCCGGTCGAGGAAATCGCCCAGGGCGGCGCCCGCGCGCCCGATACCCTCGCGCGCCTGCGCACGAACGGCATCGTAACCCCAAACCATGTCGTCCCGAGTGGCGCCGCGCTCGAGGCGCGCGGCCGCCTCGTCGGCGAGCCGCGCGTACGCGGGCAGCGCCTGCTTGCGGTGCCAGGCGAGCAGGGCCGCCGCGCGGCCGTCGAACTCGCGCGCCTGCTCGTCGCTCAGGTCGAGGTAGTGCGAGGCCCGCCAGCTCAGCCAGACGTCGGCGTTGTTGTAGGCGAATTCCACCGCGCTGCAGCCGGAAAGCAGCAGCGCCGCGGCGAGCAGCAGCGCGCGCCCGCTCACCAGTAGGTCTCTACCGTGATGTGGCCGGGCGCGCGCCGGCGGTGCTTGCGCATGCCGCGCGCGCCGAGCGCCGCCGTGACATCCTTCACCATCTGCGGATTGCCGCACAGCATCGCGTGCGAGCGCGCGGCCGAGAGCTCCGTGCCTGCCGCGCGCTCCAGTCGCCCATCGCCGATCGCCGCCGGGATGCGCCCGTCGAGCGCCCCCGGCGCGTGCTCGCGGCTGACGAACGCGACGCGGTGGAAGCGCTCGCCGCGCGTGCGGGCGACCTGCGCCAGCAACTCGCCGTAGACCTGCTCGTCGGCGGTGCGCGTCGCGTGCACCAGCACGACCCGGCGGAAGCGCTCCCACGGCGCCTCGGTGCGCAGGATCGAGAGGAACGGCGCGAGGCCGGTGCCGGTCGCCATCAGCCACAGGCTCTCCGCGTCCGGGACCTCCGAAAGCACCAGGAAGCCGGCGATTCCGCGCGCGACGTGCACCGTATCGCCCGCGCGCAGCGCCGCAAGCCGCGGCGTGAGCGGGCCGTCCGCCACGATGTTGTAGTAGAACTCGTGCGGCTCGCTGCCGGGCGGGTTGACGAACGAGTAGGGCCGGGCGATGCGCTCGCCGCCGACGTCGAGCGCGAGCTTGACGAACTGCCCCGCCTGGAAGGGACCGAGCGGCGCCTGCACCTGCAGGCTGAGGAGCCGGTCGGTCCAGTGCTTCTGGCCGACGACACGGCCTTCGAGCCACTTGCTCATGGCAAGCGGACGATCATAGCCGCGCGTCGGCGCGGATCAGGTCGGCGGCCCTCTCGGCGATGGCGATGACGGCGGCGTTGGTGTTGCCGGATACCACGGCCGGCATGACGGAGGCGTCCACCACGCGCAGCGCCTCGAGGCCGCGCACGCGCAGGCGCGAATCCACCACCGCGCGCTGGTCCGTGCCCATGCGGCAGGTGGAGGTCGGATGGAACACCGTCTCGCCGGACTGGCGCACGACTTCGAGCAGCTCCTCGTCGGTCACCACCTGCGGCCCCGGGAACTCCTCGCGCACGATGTAGCTGGCGAGCGGCGCGGCGGCGGCGATGCGCCGGACGATCTTCAGCCCCTCGACCATCACGCGGCGGTCGTTCTCGGTGGCGAGGTAGTTGTAGCGGATGGCGGGCGCCGCGCGCGGGTCGGCCGAGCGGATGCGCACCGAGCCGCGCGATTCCACCTGCAGCTGCGACACCGACAGCGTGAAGCCCGACCACGGATGCAGCACGCCGCCGCGCCTGGCGGTGGAGAAGTTGATGAAGTAGATCTGCGCATCGGGACGCCTGAGTTCCGGGCGCGTGCGCACGAAAGCGGCGGCGTGGCCCGCGGCGATGGTGAGCGGCCCGCGGCGCCGCAGCGCGTAGGCGAGGCCGATCTTCGCCTGGCGCCAGAGGCTGGCCATGTCGTCGTTCAGCGTGATCGGCTTGCTCGCGCGCCAGAACGTCCGGGCGTAGAAGTGGTCCTGCAAATCCTCGCCCACCCCGGGCGATTCGTGCACCTGCGGGATGCCGTGCGACTCGAGCAGCGCGCGCGCGCCGACGCCCGAGAGCTGCAGCAGCTGCGGCGAATTGAAGGCGCCGCCGCAAAGCAGCACCTCGCGCTGCGCCCGCGCGCTGCGGCGCGTCCCGCCCTGCTCGTACTCGACGGCGACCGCGCGCCTGCCCGCGAACAGGATGCGCGTGGCGAGCGCCTCGGTCTCCACGCGCAGGTTGGCGCGGCGCGCGGCCGGGCGCAGGTAGGCGACCGCCGTGCTCGAGCGCCGGCCGTTCTGCACCGTGGCCCGGTAGTAGCCCGTGCCCTCCTGGCGCTCGCCGTTGAAGTCGGCGCTCGCCGGGATGCCGATCGCGCGCGCCGCGGCGATGAACGCGTCGCCGATCTCGTGGCGCTCGAGGTCCGAGAGGCCGAGCGACCCCTCGCTCTTCCCGAAGTACGGCAGCAGCTCGCCGTACGACCAGCCGGGCACCTCCCAGCCGTCGAAGTCCTCCGCCTGGCCGCGGATGTAGACCAGGCCGTTGATGGACGAGGAGCCGCCCAGCACCTTGCCGCGCGGCGTGAAGATGCGCCGGCCGCCGAGCTGCGGCTCGGGCTCGGACTCGTAGCTCCAGTTGACGCTGCGCTTGTTGAACAGCTTGCCGTAGCCGAGCGGCACGTGGATCCAGGGATCGGTGTCGCGCGGGCCCGCCTCCAGCAGCAGCACGCGCGCGCCCGGGTCGGCGGACAGGCGGTTGGCGAGCACGCAGCCCGCGGAGCCCGCGCCGACGACGACGTAGTCGAAGTCCGTCACCCTCAGCGCGGCGGCGCGATGTGCATGCCGCCGTCCACGCACAGCACCTCGCCCGTCACCTGGCGCGCGCCTTCCAGCAGCCAGGCGACCGCGTCGGCCACGTCCGCCGGCCGCGCGTAGTCCTTGAGCGGCACGAACGAGGCGTAGCGCTCGGCGGCCGTGCGCGCGCGCTCGGCGCCGAGCATCGCGTGCTGCCAGGGCGTGTCCACGTAGCCGGGCGCCACCGCGTTGACGCGCACTTCCGGCGCGAGCGAGCGCGCGAGCGAGAACGTCATGGCGTTCAGCGCCGCCTTGGACGCGCTGTAGGCCACCGACGAGCCGGTGCCGAGCAGCGAGGCGACCGAGGACACGTTCACCACCGCACCGCGGCTGTCCTTCAGCGCGCTCGCGCAGGCGCGCGTCATCTGGAACGGCCCGACCACGTTCAGCCGGTAGATGCGCAGGAAGTCTTCCGCCTGCAGGCCGTCGAGGTCCGAGTGCTTCACGAGCTTGGTCGTGCCGGCGTTGTTCACCAGCGCGTCGATGCGGCCCCACTTGTCCAGCGCCGCCTGCGCGAGCCTGCGGCAGTCGGCATCCTCGGCGACGTCGGCCTGCACGGCGACCGCGTTGCCGCACTGCGCGGCGACTTTCTCGGCTTCGGCTGCATTCTTCGAATAGTTGACCACCACCGCCCATCCACGCTTCGCGAGTTCCACGGCGCAGGCCGCGCCGATGCCGGAGGACGAGCCGGTGACGATCGCGACCTTCATACCGTCGCCACGGCGACGGCGGGCGAGCCCACCGCGCCGGGCAGCCGCAGCGGAGGCGCGGTGAGGAGAAAGCGGTTCCTGCCGTGCTCGCGCAGCCAGCGCGCGAGTTCCGTGAGGTACCAGATCTCGCCGAGGTGGATGCCGTTCTTGAACAGGCAATGCTCGTGCAGCGGCATCAGCGCGTGCGCCATCGGCTTGAACGGGCTCGACGGAATGATCTCCACCGCGTAGTTGTCCGCGATCAGTGCGGCGCAACCGCAGTCGGTGACCCACTGCAGGAGCTTGTCGTCGCGGCCATCCAGGCCCGTGCAGGTGTTGTGGACCAGCTTCGGGTCGAGGTTCTTCTTCAGCTCGAGGATGACGTCGACGAAGCCGGTGTAAAAGCACACGAAGTCGCCCTTCTCCACCGCCACCTTGTCCTTGTCCAGCACGCGCATCAGGTCGTCGTAGCCGATGGCCTTCCTTTCGCGGCCGAAGTGCGCGTGCAGGTCCACCATCACTCCGCGCCCCTGCGCGCCCTGCTCGGCGAGGTTCTGGATGCCGAGCGCGTCGGCGCGCGCACCCTCGAAGCGCGCCCACGGCTCGGCGCCCGGCTTCTCGGCGGCGAGCTCGAAGCCGTCGCCGGGGCGAAAGCCGTTGTAGAACACCAGCTCCGCCTTGCCGTCGCCGTCGGCATCGAACTTGCCGCCGACGTGGGCGAAGGAGTCCCACTGCGTGGAGTACTGCAGCGTGAGCAGCACCAGGTCGTCGCACACCACGTCGGTGAGCAGCGGATTCTCGTCGGCGAAGGCAAAGCAGAAGTTCGCCTTCCCGGCGCGGATCGTGGGCGCGAGGCGCGGTGGGTTGCGCCGCGGGTTGAGCACGTTGCCGCCCGGATAGTCGAGCGGCAGCGACAGACAGAAGGTGCGCCCTTCCTTCACCTCGGCCACGCCCTGCAGGACTTTCTCGCGCGTCACGTAGTTCATGCGCCCGCGACGGTCGTCGGGGCCGAACTCGCCCCAGTTCGAGCCGGGCGGCTTCTGTTTCCAGCGTTGCACCATGGCGTTCCTAGAAGTAGTGGCGGCTGATGGTTTCGGCCACCATGACCGGCTTGTCGCCGCCCTCGCGCTCGAGCGTCACCGCCCAGGTGGTCTGCACGCCGCCGTCGGCGAGCTTCTCGTACTTCGCGAGCGTGAAGCGCCCGCGGATCCTCGCGCCCGCGGGCACCGGCGCGGTGAAGCGCACCTTGTTCAGGCCGTAGTTGACGCCCATCTTGCGGTCGGAGAACTCGAACGTGGACTCGATGAGCTTGGGCAGCATCGACAGCGTCAGGTAGCCGTGCGCGATGGTGGTGCCGAAGGGCGAGGACTTCGCGCGCTGCGGATCGACGTGGATCCACTGGAAGTCCTCGGTGGCCTTGGCGAAGAGGTCGATGCGCTCCTGCGGCATGTCCACCCAGGGCGAGACGGCGATTTCCTCGCCGACGCGCGACCCGAGCTCGCGGATCTTCAGGTCTGTCGTCATCGTGGCATTGTAAAAGCCTCGATCTCGCGGCAGACCAGGTCGGTTCGCTCGCGCGCGATCCAGTGGGTCGCCTCGGGCACGCGCACGATCTTCACGCCGGGCACGACCTGCTCGAGGCCCTCGAGGCAGCCGGGCAGGAGCGCGAAGTCGCGCATGCCCCAGATCACCAGCGTCGGCACGCGCACCATGAAGTCCTCCGGCTTCCACTGCAGCTTCGCCGGGCCGGGATCCTCGGGCGTCGGCGGATAGAGCATCGACGCGCGGTAGTAGTTGAGGCCGCCGGTCAGCGCGCCGGGCTGCGACCAGGCCTGCAGCAGCGAGCGGCGCCACGCCTCGTCGGCGTCGGCGAACCAGCCGAGCAGCCGCGCGTAGCCGTTCTCCGAGAGCACCCGCTCCGCCTTGGGGTTGCGGAACAGGTTCATGTAGGCGCTCGCCTCCTGCTGCGCCGGGTTGTCGCGCAGCTCGCGCCAGAAGAGGTACGGGTGCGGCGAGTTGAGCATCACGAGCCGCGACAGCCGCTGCGGCTTCGCGATGGCCACCGCCCAGGCGATCGCACCGCCCCAGTCGTGCGCGACCAGCACGAACGGGTCCTTCGTATAGTGCGCGGCGAGCGCGAGCACGTCGGCGCCCAGGTGCTTGGGACTGTAGGCCTCCAGGTCGGCGGGCTTGTCCGAGAGGTTGTAGCCGCGCATGTCCGGCGCCACCGCGCACCAGCCGCGCGCGCCGAAGTATTCGAGCATCGGCTTCCACATCTCCCAGTACTCGGGAAAGCCGTGCAGGAAGAGCATCAGCGGCCCTTCGCCCGCGCGCGCGACGTGCAGGCGGATGCCGTTGACCTTGACGTCCTCGTGGACGATGGTCACGAGAAGCGCGAGAAGTCGGGCTTGCGCTTCTCGAGGAACGCGCCCAGGGCCTCCTTCGCCTCGGGCGACTTCAGCCGCTCGCCGAACAGCGCCAGCTCCTCCTGCATGCGCTCGCGCACCGCCGGCGCCAGCGCGCGCTTCATCAGCGCCTTGGTCATCCTCACCGAGGCGGGCGGCAGCGCCGCGAGCGCGAGCGCCGCGGTGCGCGCATAGTCCAGCAGCTCGGCCTGCGGCACGATCTCCGTGACGATGCCCGCGGCCAGCGCCTTTTCCGCGGTGAATGGCTGGCCGAGCAGCAGCAGCTCGGCGGCGCGCTGATAGCCCGCGACCATCGGCAGCAGCAGGCTCGAGGCCGCCTCGGGCAAGAGGCCAAGCGGCACGAACGGCAGCTGGAAGCGCGCATTGGGCGCGGCGAAGATGAGGTCGAAGTGCAGCAGCATGGTCGTGCCCACGCCCACCGCCGGGCCGCCCACCGCGGCGACCACGGGCTTCTGCGCGGCGGCGATCGCGCGCAGGAAGCCCGAAGCGGGCGAGGCGCCGGGCGCGCGCTCGAGCTCGAGGAAGTCGCGCACGTCGTTGCCCGAGGTGAAGCAGCCGCTCGTGCCATGGATCAGCATGGCGCGCACGTTCGCGTCGGCGTCCGCGGCCGCGAAGGCGGCGGCGAGCGCGGCGTACATGTCCGGGCTGAGCGCGTTCTTCTTCTCGGGCCGCGCGAGCTCGATGCGCAGCACGCGGTCCTGGGTCTCGACGCGGACGTGGCTCATGCGGTCGGCAGCCGGTAGTCCTTGAACTTCTCCCTGAGCGTCAGCTTGGAGAGCTTGCCGGTCGCGGTGTGCGGCAGCTCCTCCACGAACACCACGTCGTCGGGCATCCACCACTTTGCGATCTTGCCCTCGTAGAACTTGAGCAGCTCCTCCCTGCTGAGCGCCTGCCCCGCCTTCTTCACCGCCACCACGATCGGGCGCTCGTCCCACTTCGGGTGGCGGATGCCGATCACCGCCGCCTCCTGCACCGCCGGGTGCGCGACCGCGATGTTCTCCAGGTCGATCGAGCTGATCCATTCGCCGCCCGACTTGATCACGTCCTTGGAGCGGTCGGTGATCTGCATATAGCCGTCGGGATCGATGGTAGCGACGTCGCCGGTCGGGAACCAGCCGTCCTTCAGCGGGTTGCCGCCCTCGCCCTTCATGTAGCCCGAGGCGATCCAGGGGCCCTTCACCAGCAGGTTACCGAAGCGCTTGCCGTCCCAGGGCAAGTCCTTGCCCTCCTCGTCCACGATCTTCATCTCCACGCCGAAGATGCCGCGGCCCTGCTTGGCCTGCACGGCGCGCTGCTCCTCCTTGGAGAGCGTCGCCTGCTTGGCCTTGAGCGAGCCGACCGTGCCGAGCGGGCTCATCTCGGTCATGCCCCAGGCGTGGAACACCGTGACGCCGTAGTCCTCCTGGAAGGCGCGGATCATCGCCGGCGGGCAGGCCGAGCCGCCGATCACCGTGCGGTCGAGCGTGGAGAACTTCGACTTCGTGGCGGCCAGGTGCTGCAGCAGCATCAGCCACACCGTCGGCACGCCCGCCGAGAGCGTCACCTTCTCCTGCTCGATCAGCTCGTAGACGCTCTTGCCGTCGAGGTGCGGGCCCGGGAACACCATCTTCGCGCCCACCATGGTGCAGGCATAGGGCAGGCTCCAGGCGTTGGCGTGAAACATCGGCACCACCGGCAGCACCGCGTCGCGCGCCGAGAGGTCGAGCGCGTCGGGCAGCGCCGCGCCGTAGGCGTGCAGGATGGTGGAGCGGTGGCTGTAGAGCACGCCCTTCGGGTTGCCCGTGGTGCCCGAGGTGTAGCAGAGCGCCGCCGCGGTGCGCTCGTCGAACGAGGGCCAGTCGAAGCGCTCGTCCTGCTTCGCCATCAGCTCCTCGTAGCACTGCAGGTTCGGGATCGAGCCGCCCGGAGCACTGCGGGCCGGCATGTGCGCGCGGTCGGTCATCAGCACGTAGTGCCGGATGGTCTTCAGCTGCGGCGCGAGCTTCTCCACCAGCGGCACGAAGGTGAGGTCGAAAAAGAGCGCCGTGTTCTCCGCGTGGTTGGAGATGTAGGCGATCTGCTCCGGAAAGAGCCGCGGGTTGATGGTGTTGATCACCGCGCCGATGCCGGAGATGGCGTAGTAGAGCTCGTAGTGCCGGTAGCCGTTCCAGGCGAGCGTGCCGACGCGGTCCGACGCCTTCACGCCGAGCGCCTGCAGGGCCTTGGCCAGGCGGCGCGCGCGCGCGTGCGCCTCGCGGTAGGCATAGCGGTGGATCTCCCCTTCCACGGTCTTGGACACGATCTCGGTGTCGCCGTGGTTGCGGTCCGCGAAGCGGATCAGATCGGTGATCAGCAGCGGCGTGTCCATCATCAGCCCGTGCATGGGGACCTCCTCCTCGGGGCGAAAACTTACTGTGCCGCAATCTCCGCGGTCAAGCACTACCCGGGCGCGCGAGCCCGGGAGTAGAATTCCCGCGACCCCCTTTTCCGGAGATCGCGCGACCCATGAGCGACGTGGCAGCCTATTCCGTGCGCGACGGCATCGCCGTCATTAGCCTCAATAATCCCCCCGTCAACGGCCTCGGCAACGCGCTGCGCGCGGGCATCGCCGCCGGCCTGGAAAAGGCGGACGGCGATCCCGACGTCAAGGCGGTGGTGCTCATCGGCTCGAGCAAGGTGTTCTCCGGCGGCGCCGACATCCGCGAGTTCAACACGCCGATGAAGAAGCCCAACCTGCCCGAGGTGAACGACCTGCAGGACTCGATGCAGAAGCCCCTGGTCGCCGCGATCGGCGGCTTCGCGCTGGGCGGCGGCCTGGAGCTCGCGCTCGCCTGCCACTACCGCATCGCCACCGACAAGACGGTGCTCGGCCTGCCCGAGGTGAAGCTCGGCATCCTGCCCGGCTCGGGCGGCACGCAGCGCCTGCCGCGCATCATCCCCGTGCACGAGGCCGCGCGCATGATGATCCTCGGCGACGCGATCCCCGCGGCGCGCGCGAAGGAGCTCGGCCTGGTGGACGAGATCGCCACCGGCGACCTGCTGGAGAGCGCGCTCGCCTACGCGAAGCTGCTGGTCGACTCCGGCAAGGGGCCGCGCCGC
>Ga0224500_10000793_pt1 | contig 20421 bp, 17 predicted proteins | sample SF_Oct11_sed_USG_FD_168126 | JGI IMG/M metagenome (GOLD analysis project Ga0224500, IMG submission 168126) | Sediment microbial communities from San Francisco Bay, California, United States - SF_Oct11_sed_USGS_4_1 | ecosystem: Environmental > Aquatic > Marine > Sediment | place: USA: California... | reverse complement strand
CGTCAAGCCCAGCGAACGCGCCACCGCCACCGGCGCGAAGCGCGTCGCGAACAGCCCGGGCGCCGTGCGCGTGAGGGCGCGGATCGCAAGCCGGTCGACGCGCCGCAGGCGCTCGTAGTCCGCCAGCCGCAGCCCGGGATCCATCCCGGAGGCAGCGGCTGCCGCGACGACATCGGCCAGCGCCACGCAGTCGCGGACCCCGAGGTTCAGTCCCTGCCCGGCTACCGGGTGCAGCGTCTGCGCCGCATTGCCGACGAACACGACCCGGTGTTCGCGCACGTCGTCGCGCGCCTGCTCGACCAGCGGATGGCGGGCGCGCGCACGGATGGCGCGCACCCGTCCGTTGCGTTCGCCCAGTTCTTCCTGCAGTTCCCTCAGCAACGCGTCGTCGCCCAGCCGCTCGCGCCGGTCCGCCACTTCGGTCGGCATGCACCAGACCAGCGCCATCGCGCGCGACGCGCCCGACGTGCCGCCCGGCAGCGGCAGCAGCGCCAGCGGCCCGTCCCGCGTGAAGCGCTCGTAGGCGGCTCCTGCCGGCGGCCCCTCGACATCGACGTCCGCAATCAGCGCCGCCTGCGCGAACTTGCCCGCGCTGCCGGCGGCGCCGCCTTCGCGCGGCGTCCGCGGCTGGCCGACTCCCTCCGCGTTGACGGCGAGCGGCACGGCGAGCGACTCGCCGTTCGACAGCTCGACCGTCACCGCATCGGGCGCCTGCCGCAGCGACGCGACCGCGCACGGACGCCGTACCTGCACCAGCGGCTGCTGCAAACAGGCGGCGTCGAGCGCAGCCACCAGGTCGCCGTAGCGCACGGTGGCACCGAGCGGCCGGCCGCCGAGCTCGGCCTCGCTCAGCACGGCGCGCCCGAACTCGCCACGGGACGACACGACGACGGTCCGGATCGGTGCCAGCGCTCCCGCCGGCATGGCCAGCACTGTGCCCAGCGTGTCCAGCGTTCCGCGCGACAGCGCGAGCAGTCTGCGGTCACGCCGGGCCTCGTCGAGGCCGCGCGCATCGAACACGACAGCCGGCACCTGCCGGCGGGCGAGCAGCAGTGCCAGAGTCAGGCCGACCGGCCCTCCGCCGAGAATCGCGACCGGTTCCATGTTCAGCGCCCCATGTGCGCTTCGATGTCGGTCAGGAGCCTGGGCGCGTCGCCCGACAGCACTTCGCGGCCGTCGGCGCTCACCGCGACATCGTCCTCGATGCGAATGCCGATGTGGTGGAAGCGCTCCTCGACGTTCGGCGCCGGCCGGATGTACAGCCCCGGCTCGACCGTCGTCACCATGCCCGGCGCAAGGATGCGCCAGGGGCGCTCTACGCCCTCCCCGACGGCAACCCCCTGCCGGTAGTCGCCGACGTCATGCACGTCCAGCCCGAGCCAGTGGCCCGTCTTGTGCATGAAGAACTGGCGAAACGACTTTGATTCGATCGCCCCGTCGAGCGAGCCCGACAGCAGCCCGAGGTCGATCAGCCCCTGCGTCAGGATGCGCGTCGCAACCTCATGGGGCGCGTTGAAGTCGGCACCGGGTCGCACGGCTTCGATGGCGGCGTGCTGTGCCGCGAGCACGACTTCGTAGACCGCGCGCTGCTCGGCCGTGAAGCGCCCGTTCGCAGGGAAGGTGCGCGTGATGTCGGCGGCGTAGCCGTCGATCTCGCAGGCCGCGTCGATCAGCACGAGGTCGCCGTCCTTCGCCTCGGCATGGCCCGCGGGATAGTGCAGCACGCAGGCGTTGGCACCCGCCGCGACGATCGACGTGTAGGCAGGCGACTGCGCCCCTTGCCGGCGGAACTCGTGCAGCAGCTCCGCCTCGATCTCGTACTCGCGCATGCCGACGCGGCAGGCCCGCATCGCACGCGCGTGGGCAGCCGCGGAGATGTGCGCCGCGCGACGCATCGTGGCGATTTCGTCGGCATCCTTCACCAGGCGCATGTCGTCGACGATCGCCGCCAGGTCGTGCGCGGTGGCAGGCGCGCGGCGGCCGGTGCGCGACTGCGCGCGCACCTTGCGCAGCCAGTCCCGGACCCGGCCATCGAGCGCGGGATCCCGGCCCAGCGCGTAGAACAGCGCCGGCGCGTCCGCCATCAGGTCGGGCACGACCTCGTCGATGCGCTCGATCGCATGGGCTGCGTCGAAGCCGAACACCGCCTGCGCAAGCTCCGGGCCGTAGCGGAATCCGTCCCAGATCTCGCGTTCCTCGTGCTTGTCCCGGCAGAACAGCAGCGCCTCCCGGCGCGCGCCGTGGGCGATCAGCACGATCGCGCTGTCCGGCTCCGCGAAGCCCGTGAGGTACCAGAACGTGCTGTCGTAGCGGTATGGATACTCGGAGTCGCGGTTGCGCATGCGCTCGGGCGCGGTGAAATGCACGGCCACGCCGCCCCCGAGTTCGGCCATCGCCTGCAGCACGCGGGCCCTGCGTTCGCGGTAACGATCGACATTCATCGGGCGGGGATTCTACGGGGCGGCCCGTCGCAGCTCGGCGTCGACGCGTTCGAGTTCCGAGGGCGTGCCGACGTTGAACCAGCGCACGCGCGCGTGCTCGCCGCTGACACGCCCGGCGCGCGCCGTCGCGTACAGCCAGGGAAAGAGCCTGGCGCGCGCAGGTGGCAGGCCGGCGAACAGCCGAGGGCTGAACACGCCGATGTTGGCGTAGGTGAGCCGGGGACTCCGATCCGGATCGATGCGGCCGTCGACCAGCGCCATGTCACCCTGCGGATGGAAGGGCGGGTTGTCGACCAGCACGAGGTGCGCGTCGAATTCGCCCGCATCGATGCGGTTGGCGCGCGCGCGCAACTGCGCGTACGGATAGTCGGTCACGATGTCGCCGCTGACGACCAGGAACGAAGATGCCCCCAGGCGCGGCAACGCCTGCACGATCCCGCCGAGCGTCTCCAGCGCATCCTCCGCCACGTCGCCCTCGCGCGAGTACTCGATCGCGGCGCCGTACCGCGATCCGTCGCCGAGTGCGTCCTCCATCCTTTCTGGAAGGTGCGCCGTATTGATCACGATCTCGCGCACCCCGGCAGCGGCGAGCGCCTCGATCTGCCATTCGACCAGGCGCTTGCCGCCGGCCATCAGCAACGGCTTGGGCGTCGCATCCGTCAGCGGGCGCATGCGCTCGCCACGACCGGCGGCAAGTATCAGTGCCCGCAAGTCATTACCCCTCGATTCCGCCCCGACTTACCGGGTCCGTCTGCACGCCGGAGTGCCCGCGCGCGGCGTCGGCACGCCCGCAGCCGGGCGCCCCTCGCGAGGGACCCCGGCGCACGCGCGTCGGCACGGCTGCCGCTTCGGCGAGCAAGGTTCAAAACGTGTACCCCACGCGCGTCGCCACGCCCTCGAGCTCGTCGAACAGGCGGCCCAGCGGCGCGAGTTCGTCGTACCTCCGGGTCACGGCACGCACGTAGCCGACGAAACGGGGAGTGTCGGCGAGATAGTGCGGCTTGCCGTCGCGGTAGTTGATGCGCGCGAAGATGCCGAGCACCTTCAGGTGGCGCTGCAGCCCCATCCACTCGAAGTCGCGCCAGAACGCACCGAAGTCATCGCGCACCGGCAATCCGGCGCGGCGTGCCTTCTGCCAGTAGCGGATCACCCAGTCGAGCACGCGCTCTTCCTCCCAGCTGATGAAGGCATCGCGGAACAGGGATGCAACGTCGTACGCGATCGGGCCCATCACCGCATCCTGGAAGTCCAGCACGCCGGGGTTCGGCGACGCCACCATCAGGTTGCGTGGCATGTAGTCACGGTGCACATAGACCGCTGGCTGCGCGAGATTCGACGCGACGATGCGATCGAACGCCTGCCGCAGCACCTGCGCCTGACGGTCGGTCAGCGCGTGACCGAGGTGACGCGCGACGTACCAGTCGGGGAAGAGTCCGAGTTCGCGCCGCAGGAGCGCCTCGTCGTATGGCGGCAGCTCCCCCGGCCTGCTCGCGACCTGCCACCGCACCAGCGCCTCCATCGCATCGTCGAACAGTGCCGTCGCGCTGTCGTCGTTCAGCGCGGAAAGGTAGGTGGTCGTTCCCAGGTCAGTGAGGAGAAGGAAACCCTGTCCGAGATCGGCTTCGAGCACCTGCGGGGCGTTCAGGCCGGCCTCCCGCAGCAAGCGGGCAACGTGGATGAATGGCCGGCTGTCCTCCTTGTCGGGCGGCGCGTCCATCGCAATCAGGCTCGCTTCGCTCGCGTTTACCCTGAAGTAGCGCCGGAAACTCGCGTCCGCGGACGCCGGCCGCAGCGTTTCCGGTTCCAGGCCATGGGAGCGACGCAGCTGGCCCAGCCACTCGGTAAGCGCTGCGCGGCGCACATCCGGCGCAGCGGGGTCGGGAGACGGCGAGGCAGAAGGATCCATGGACGCGGCGAACGATGTGGAGCGGGTGCAAGCGAACCGACGCCTATAATCGATTCGCTGTCTTGGCGTGATCTGGCCTGAGCTTTTCGGGCTCGCTTTCCCACCCGATTCTATGCCGCGTCTGCCGGCGACCACAGCGTCGTCACTTCGCCGTCGTGTCCCGCTGGCAGCCGCCGTGGCGCTCGCCGTCCATACGCTCGCCTCGGCGCAGGAGACTCCGGGAAGCCCCCCCGTACCGACCACTGGCGCGGCCCTGCAACTGCGCCTGGACCGCCAGCTCGCGGCGCAACCGTCGACGGTCAAGACGGCTGCACCCACGTTCGCGCGCGCCGACCTCATCGAAGGCACCGTGGATGAACGCCTGGTGCTGCAGGGCAATGCCGAGGTCAGGCGCGGCGGCACGGTGCTGCGCGGCGACCGGATCATCTACACGCAGGCGACCGACGAGGTGAACGCCGAGGGCCACGCGCGCGTCTTCAGCGAAGGCGCGGTGTTCGCCGGCCCGCGGCTCGACTTCAGGGTAGAGGCGCAGACCGGATCGATGCCGGACGCCGAATTCAGCTACGCCGCGCGCAACGGTCGCGGCGACGCGACGCTGGTCGAGTTCCTCGGCAACCAGCAAGCGCGCATGACCGGGGCACGTTTCACCACCTGCGCGCCAGGCGACGAGGCGTGGTGGATCCAGGCCGAAAAGATGGAAGTCGACGGCCTGGAAGAGTCGGCAACCGCGAACTGGGCCAAGCTGTACTTCAAGGGAGTCCCGGTCCTGGCCTCTCCGCTCATGGGATTCCCCATCGGCGACCGCCGGCGGTCGGGGTTCCTGACGCCGGGTTTCGGGCTGAGTTCGACCCTCGGCACCGATATCCGCCTTCCGTACTACGTGAACATCGCCCCGAACCGCGACTACACGATCGCGCCGCGCTTCATGTCGAAGCGCGGCGTGCTGTTCGAGAATGAGTTCCGCTTTCTCGAGCCGACGATGCGCGGAACGCTGGTCTACAACGTCATTCCGACGGATCGGCAGCTCGATCGCAGCCGCGACCAGACATCGGTCCGTTACGAATACGCGGCACCGAGCGGTCTGGCGGGCGGCATCAACTACAACCGTGTCTCGGACGACAACTTCTTCGTCGACTTTTCCGAATCGATCCTGGGCTCGTCGAACAAGGTGCTGCCGCAGGATGGGTTCCTCGCCTACAACCAGCCCTACTGGAACGCCGCCGTCCGGGTCACGAAGAACCAGACGTTGCAGGATCCGCTCGACCCGGTGACGCCGCCCTACGCGCGTGTTCCGCAGGTCACTGTGAACGGCTTCAACACCGACCTGAAGGGCTTCGAAGTCAGCGCGCTGCTCGATGGCACCAGCTTCCGCCACCCGACGCTGGAGAACGGCGACCGATATCTCGTTGACGCCCGGGCCGCCTACCCGGTGCTGGCGCCCGGCTGGTTCGTCATTCCCCGGGCCCGGGTGGTGTCGCGCGCTTACAACCTGGATCCGTCGCTGCACCCGGGCGACGCAAATCCCGTCGTCACCACTCCGATCCTCAGCCTTGATTCGGGGTTGATCTTCGAACGCCCCATCACGTGGTTCTCGCGCGCAGCCCAGCAGACGCTCGAGCCGCGCTTGTTCTACACCGACATCCCGTACAGGAACCAGGACAACTTGCCGAACTTCGACAGCGCGAATGTCGACCTCAACTACGCGCAGCTGTTCGCCGAAAACATCTATTCGGGCTACGACCGCGTCGCGGAGGCCAACCAGCTCACGCTGGCGCTCGCGACGCGGATACTCGATGCCGAGACGGGCGCCGAGCGGTTACGGGCGGCCATCGGGCAGCGCTACTACTTCGGACCGCAACGCGTCACGCTGCCGGGGCAAGCGCCGCGCACCGGCGATGCCAGCGACCTGCTCGCCGGCATCTCGGCGCAACTCGGAGGGTCGTGGGCGATCGACCTCGCGGCTCAATACGCAACCGACACCAGCCAGATCGTGCGCGCGACGGCAGGGACGCGCTGGCAGCCGCGGCGCGCATCGGTCATCAGCGCCTATTACCGCTACTACGCCGGCGACATCGACCAGGTCGACGTGGCGACGCAGTGGCCGTTGTCGGAACGCTGGTACGCGGTGGGACGCGTCAACTACTCGATCATGGACAGGCGCATCGTCGATGGCCTCCTGGGGTTCGAATACAAGGCCGACTGCTGGATCCTCCGCTTCGCGACACAGCGCTTCGCCACGAGCACGGCGCAGACAACCACCAACTTCTATGTCCAGCTGGAACTCAGCGGCCTCACGAGTGTCGGAACCAACGCCGTGCAACAATTGCGGCGTAATATTCCCGGCTACCAGACGCTCAATCCCCTCCCGCGCCAGCCGGGCCGCTTCGACTACTACGAGTAACCCCGCAATGCCTGCTGTTTCCCTGCGCGCGATCGCGCATCTGATTGCCGTCGTGCTCTATGCGGCTGGCGGACTCGCGAACGCCCAGACGTCCGGTGCGGCGAGCCCGGCACCCCGGCCCGGCGCGCCGGCGGCAGCGCCCGCGCCATCGCCCGCAACCCAGCCCACGGCCCCGCGGACGTCGAAGCCGCTCGATCGCATCGTGGCCGTCGTCAATGACGAGGTCATCACCGCGAACGAGCTGGGCGTGCGCGTCACGGTCGCCGAGGCGCAGCTGCGTCGCCAGAAGATCCAGCCGCCGCCGCGGGACGTGCTCGAGCGCCAGGTGCTGGAGCGGATGATCATCGATCGCGCCCAGATGCAGCTGGCCCGGGAAACGGGCGTGCGCGTCGACGATGCCACCGTCAACGCCGCGATGGGCCGCATGGCCGAAGCGAACGGGCTGACGTTGCAGGCGCTGCGCGAGCGGCTCGAGGCGGACGGCGTGACATTCAACCGCTTCCGCGAGGAAATCCGTCAGGAGATCATCCTGAACCGGCTGCGCGAACGCGAAGTCGACAGCCGCGTGCAGATTTCTGATTCCGAACTCGAGAATTTCGTCGCGGAGCAGGCGGGTATCTCGGCCGACGGCCAGGAAGTGAACCTCGGCCAGATCCTGCTGCGCGTACCCGAGAATTCGGACGCCGAGCGCATCGCATCGACCCGCAAGCGCGCCGAGGAACTGGTCACGCAACTGAAGGAAGGCGGCGATTTCGCCCGGCTTGCGGCCAGCTTCTCCAATGCCAGCGAAGCGCTGCAGGGCGGCGAACTCGGCTGGCGCAACCTCGATCGCCTGCCCGCCCTGTTCGTCGACGCCATCAAGGACCTGAAGCCGGGTGAGGTGAGCGGCGTCATCCGCAGTCCGAACGGATTCCACATCCTCAAGGTGCTCGGGAGGCGCAGCGCCATCGACGCCAAGCTCGCCTCGGGTCCGGTGCAGCAGACCCACGCCCGCCACATCCTGCTGCGCGTCACCGACCTGACGCCCGAGCCAGAGGTCCTGCGTCGACTGCAGGAGTTCAAGGGACGCATCGAGGCGGGCCAGGTGGAGTTCAGCACGCTTGCACGACTGCATTCGGTGGATGCGACCGGAAGCCGCGGTGGCGACCTCGGCTGGCTGTACCCGGGCGACACGGTGCCTGAGTTCGAGAAGGCGATGAATGCGCTGAAGATCAACCAACTCAGCGATCCGGTGCGGTCGCCGTTCGGATGGCACCTGATCCAGGTCCTCGAGCGACGCACGGACCAGGGGTCGGGCGACCGCGCGCGCATGCAGGCCCGGCTGGCCCTGCGCGAGCGCAAGGCGGACGAGGCCTACCAGGAGTGGGTGCGGCAATTGCGCGACAAGACCTATGTCGAGTTCCGGCTCGACGAGCGCGGCTGACCTCCCGGCGGACGCGGCGCGATGACTCGCCCGCGCATTGCCATCACGACCGGCGAGCCCGCCGGCATCGGCCCGGAGATTTCCCTTGCCGGCCTGGCTGCGGCGGTCGACGCCGACATCACGCTGGTCGGCGACGCGTCCCTGCTTGCGGCACGCGCCCGTGATCTCGACGCGCCCTGGCCGCCACGCGCCCGCGTCCACCACGTTCCGCTCGCCGTCGAGGCGCGCGCCGGCGAACTCGATGCGCGCAACGCCCGCTACGTGCTCGCCACGCTCGACGAGGCGATCGACGGCGCGCAGTCCGGCCGCTACGACGCGATCGTCACCGCACCGGTGCAAAAGAGCGTCATCAACGACGCCGGCGTGCCGTTCACGGGCCACACCGAGTACCTCGCCGACCGTGTTGGCGCGCCGCAGGTGGTGATGATGCTGGCCGGAGACACTCCCCACGGCCCGCTGCGCGTCGCTCTCGCGACGACGCACCTGCCGCTGGCCGCGGTTCCGGCCGCGCTGAGCCGCGCCGGCCTCGTCTCGGTCATGCAGGTGCTTCTGAACGATCTCACGGGGCGCTTCGGCATCACGCGGCCGCGGATCGCGGTGACTGGACTCAACCCGCACGCCGGTGAAGGCGGCCACCTCGGCCGCGAGGAAATCGACGTGATCGCGCCTGCGATCGCGCAGGTCCGCGCAGCGGGGCACGCCGTGGACGGCCCCTTGCCCGCCGACACGCTGTTCGTTCCAGCGCTGGTGCAGCGGTACGACGCGGTGCTGGCGATGTTCCACGACCAGGGGCTCCCGGTGCTGAAGTACGCGACCTTCGGCCATGGCGTGAACGTCACCCTCGGGCTGCCTTTCGTTCGCACCTCGGTCGACCACGGGACTGCGCTCGATCTCGCGGGGACTGGACGCGCCGACGCCGGCAGCCTGCGCGCGGCGCTCGCGCTTGCGCTGCAACTGGCATCGCAACGGCGCCGATGAGCGGCGCCCCCCCGCTGCAGCACCGCGCGCGCAAGCGGTTCGGCCAGAACTTCCTGCACGATCCTCGGGTCATCCAGCGCATCGTCGAGGCGATCGACCCGCGTCCCGGCCAGACCATCATCGAAATCGGGCCCGGCCAGGCCGCATTGACGCGGCGGCTGGTGCAACGCGCAGGCCATGTCACCGCCATCGAGATCGACCGCGATCTCGCCGCCTGGTTGCGCGAGGAGTTCACCCCGGAGCAGCTCACGCTGATCGAGGCCGACGCGCTACGGCTCGACTGGTCGACCGTCGCCGCCGATCCGGTCCGCGTCGTCGGCAACCTGCCCTACAACATCTCCTCGCCACTGCTGTTCCGGCTGATGGAGTACGCGGAGCGCGTGACGGACCAGCACTTCATGCTGCAGAAGGAAGTCGTCGACCGGATGGTGGCGCCGCCCGGCAGCAGGACCTACGGGCGCCTGTCGGTGATGCTGCAGGTCCGCTACCGCATGACCAAGCTCTTCGACGTGCCGCGCGGCGCGTTCAACCCTCCGCCCAAGGTGACGTCGAGCATCGTGCGGATGGTGCCCCGGGCGGCGGCCGAGCTGCCCGAGATGGACTTCGCGACCTTCGGCCGCGTGGTCGCGGCCGCCTTCAACCAGCGCCGCAAGATCCTGCGCAACGCGCTCGGCGAAGTGGCCGGCGCCACCGCTTTCGCGGCGGCCGGCGTCGACCCCATGGCGCGCGCCGAGACGCTGGCGGTCGACGACTACGTGCGGCTCACGCGCGCCGTCGCAGCCGAAACGAACGCCGCCTAGGCGGCGGCACGCCGCTCGATCAGTTCGATCTTGTAGCCGTCCGGGTCCTGCACGAAGGCGATCACGGTGGAGCCGCCCTTCACGGGGCCGGGTTCGCGCGTGATGACGCCGCCGGCGGCGCGGATGCGCTCGCACGCCGCGTAGGCGTCGTCCACGGCGATGGCCTGGTGGCCGTAGGCCGTCCCGAGTTCGTACTTGTCGACGCCGTAGTTGTAGGTCAGCTCCAGCTCGGCGTGTTCCGGGTTCGGGCCGTAGCCGACGAACGCGAGCGTGTATTTCTGCTCGGGGCGATCGGTCGTGCGCAGCAGCTTCATGCCGAGCACCTTCGTGTAGAAGTCGATCGAACGCTGCAGGTCGCCGACGCGCAGCATGGTGTGAAGCAGTCGCATGGTTCTTTCCTCGGCTTTGAATCCACGGTGAAGCAGGACCGGTGCAGCGGTGCTGATGGCCGGCTCGTTGGCTGTCCTACAGCGGCAGGCTCCGCATGTCCACGCCCTTGATCTCGTCGCGCGCAGCCTCGAACCCCGGCAGCAGTTGCTCGACCGTGCGCCAGAAGCGGGGGCTGTGGTTCAGCTCCCGCAGGTGCGCGAGTTCGTGCGCGACCACGTAGTCGATCACCGGCAGCGCGAAGTGCACGAGCCGCCAGTTGAGCCGCACCCGACCGTCGTGCGTGCACGAGCCCCACTGCGAGCGCGCCGAGGACAGGCGCCAGCCGGAGAATTTCGGCCCGATGCGATCGGCGAAGCGCTCGATGCGCTCCGCGAACACCCGCTCGGCCTCGCCCTGCAACCAGGACTGCACCGCATCGCGGATCTGCGGCACCTCCGCGTCGTGCGGCAGAGCAAGGTGCAGCTCGCCTCCCGCTACGAGCTGCGTGGCGCGGACCTCCGCGCGCAAGCGCAGCGTGATCGTGGCGCCGAGGTAGGGAAGCGTCGCCCCGTCGGCGAAGGACACCTGCGGCAGCTTCTGCTTCTCGCGCCAGGCCAGCCACTCGCGCTGCTTGGTGCGGATCCAGCGCGCCTTTTCGGCGATCGCGGCTTCGATGTCGCGCAGGGTCACCCAGCGCGGCGCGCTGACGGTCAGGCCTTCGTCGTCGATCTGGAAGCCGATCGTGCGGCGCCGCGCGCGGCGCAGCCTGTATTCGACGACGTCGGCTCCGGCGAGCGCGCGGCGGGCGCGGGGATCGCCCTCGCGCGGCGATCGCGGCGGCGCCGGGGCAGCCGGCGCTGGATCGAACGCCAGCGACAGCTGTTCGACGTGGGATGCCCTGAGTTTCTTCAATCCTGCGGTACCGGGGCCCGGCCGCTACGCTCGCCGGCCGTGTACGGCCCGCTGTAGCGGTGCGGCGCAAGGCGCCTCATCTCGGTTTCGATCCAGGATTCTACGAGCGCTCCGACTTCTTCGGCCGTCTTTCCTTTCGGATCGATCGGCTTTCCGATCGACACCGTGATCAGCCCGGGCCGCATCAACGCCCGCTTCGGCCAGCACTCGCCCGAGTTCACGGCAATCGGCACCGCGAGCGCGCCCGTGCGGACCGCGAGCCGCGGACCGCCGGTCTTGTAGCGCTTCGTCGAACCCGGCTGCGTGCGCGTGCCCTCCGGGAAGATGACGATCCACCAGCCGCGGCCGAGCCGGTCGGTGCCCTGCTCGACCACCTGCTCGAAGGCGTCCTGCCCCTTGCTGCGGTCGATGCTGATCATCTGGGTCGAGGCGATGCCCCAGCCGAAGAACGGCAGCAGGTTCAGTTCGCGCTTGTAGACGAACGTCAGGTCACGCGGCAGCACGCTCGGCAGCCAGAACGTCTCCCAGGTGGACTGGTGCTTCGGCAGGACGATCGCCGGCGCATCGGGCAGGTTGTCCCAGCCTTCGACCTTCCACCGGATGCCGCAGATGACGCGGGCGCTCCAGATCGCCGAGCGCGTCCACAGCGTGCAAAGCCGGTAGCGCGTATGGACCGAAAACACCCGGCTCGCGATGACGACGAACGACCACGGCATCACCGTGACGAAATTGAACGCGTAGAAGAAGCAGGTCCGGAGCAGCGCCACGGTTCACGCCGTGAGCTTCGAGATGTCGGCGACGCGGTTCATGGTCGCCCGCAGGGCCGCCAGCAGGCCGAGGCGGTTGGCGCGCAGCTGCGCGTCGTCGACGTTGACCATCACCTCGTCGAAGAAGCGGTCCACAGGCAGCTTCAGGGGCGCCAGCGCCCTGAGCATGCCCGTGTAGTCGCCGCTGGCGTAGAGCCGTTCCGCCGACGGCTGCACCGCCGCGAAGGCATCGCCGAGCGAGCGCTCCGCCGGTTCCATCAGCAGCGCCGCGTCGAAGGATGCCGGCACGCCATCGGCTTTCTTCAGGATGTTGCCGATGCGCTTGTTCGCCGCCGCCAGGCTTTCGGCTTCAGGCAGTTCCATGAACGCACGCACCGCGGCGAGCTGGCTGGGCACGATGTCGATGCGCGCTGGCGACTGGGCCACGACCGCCTCGACCTCGTGGGCGGTGTAGCCGTCGTCGCGCAGCAGTCCGCGCAGACGGTCGTACAGGAACTCGGACAACTCCGCGTCTGCACCCTTGAAACCCTTGACGCCCGCGAACTCGGACTGCGCCAGCGCCAGCATGCGCGGCAAGGGCAGCGGCAGCGACTTCTCCATCAGCATCCGCAGCACGCCGAGCGCATGGCGCCGCAGGCCGAACGGATCGCGTTCGCCGGTCGGCTTCTCGCCGATGCCGAACAGGCCCACCAGCGTCTCGAGCTTGTCCGCCAGCGCGACGCACAGGCCGACGCGGGTGGCAGGCAGCGCGTCGCCGGCAAAGCGCGGCTGGTAGTGCTCGCGGATCGCGGTCGCGACGTCCGCCGTTTCGCCGTCGTGGCGCGCGTACACCTCGCCCATCACGCCCTGCAGTTCCGGGAACTCGCCCACCATCAGGGTGCGCAGATCGGCCTTCGCGAGCCGTGCGGCGCGGCCGACGTGCGCCGCGTCCACGCCGAGTTCCCTGGCCAGTGCGACGGCGATTCCGGTGATGCGCTCGACCCGCTCGAGCTGCGATCCGAGCTTGTTGTGGTACACGACGTGCGCAAGGCCCGGGATGCGGCTTTCGAGCGACTCCTTGCGGTCCTGGTCGAAGAAGAACTTCGCGTCCGCCAGGCGGGCCCGCACCACGCGGGCGTTGCCGGCGCGGATGGCCGCGCCGCCGTCGGTGGCCTCGATGTGCGAAACGAGCAGGAAGCGGTTCATCAGCCGCCCGGCCTTGTCGCGCAGCGCGAAGTACTTCTGGTTCTGCTGCATCGTCAGGATCAGGCACTCGGCCGGGACCTCGAGGAATTCCTTTTCGAAGCCCGACTCGTACACGACCGGCCACTCGACCAGCGCCGCGACTTCGTCCAGCAGTTCATCCGGCATGATCGGCGTGGCGCCCAGGTCGGCCGCCGTCGCCCGCACGAGTTCGGCGATGCGCGCGCGGCGCTTCGCGAACGAGGCGATGATCAGCCCCTCCTCCTGCAGCTGCTTCTCGTACGCATCGGCCGAGTGCACCGGAAGGTCGCCGGGAGCCATGAAGCGGTGGCCGTGCGTCGTCGTGCCGGCCTGCAGCCCGAGCGCAGTCACCGGCAGGACCTCGTGGCCGCGCATGGCGATCAGCCGATGCGCCGGACGGACGAACTGCACCGTCGTCGTCCCGTCTTCGAGCTGGTAGCTCATGACTTTCGGGATCGGCAGCGACGCGATTGCCTCGTCCAGGGCGGACTGCAGCGCCACGATCAGGGTCTGCCCGGGCTCGACCGCCCGCAGGAACACCGAGTCCGCCTTGCCGTCGCTTTCGACGACGAGGCAGTCGGCGCCCTCCTGCGTGCCGACCGGGATGTCGGCCATGTGTCGCCGCCCCATCGCCTCGAGCTTCTTCAGGAACGCCAGCGTCCAGCTGGAAGCCGCGTCGCGAGCGACCGACAGCGGCATCAGCTTCTGCTTGAACGGCTTGTCCGGCGACCGGTTCAGGACGTGCGTGATGTGCGCCGCGAGCCGCCGCGGCGCGCCGAACGATGTGACGACGCTGTCGGCCGACAGGAACTGCCGGTCGCGCAGTCCCTTGGCGATTCCGGCCGCGAAGGCCTCGGACAGGCTCTTGAGTGCCCTGGGCGGCAGTTCTTCGGTATTCAACTCGACCAGGAGGGACTGCTTCATGCCGCCTCCCGCGCATCGCCGCGGTCGAGCATCGGGAAGCCGAGCCTCTCGCGCGACTCGAAGTAGCTCTGGGCGATCGAGCGCGACAGCGTGCGGATGCGCCCGATGTAGCCCGCCCGCTCGGTGACGCTGATGGCGCCACGCGCGTCGAGCAGGTTGAAGGTGTGGCCGGCCTTCAGCACCATCTCATAGGCCGGCAGCGCGAGCTGCAGTTCCATCAGGCGCTTGGCTTCCGCCTCGAACAGGTTGAACTGGCCCAGCAGGACGTCCGGGTCGCTCGCCTCGAAGTTGTACCTGCTCTGCTCGACCTCGTTCTGGTGGAACACGTCGCCATAGCGCAGCACCTTCTCCACGCCGCGGTCGCGCCAGCGCGTGTAGACGAGGTCGAAGACATTGTCGATGTCCTGCAGGTACATCGTCAGCCGCTCGAGACCGTAGGTGATCTCGCCGGTAATCGGCTTGCACTCGAGGCCGCCGACCTGCTGGAAGTAGGTGAACTGGGTGATCTCCATGCCGTTCATCCAGACTTCCCAGCCCAGTCCCCACGCGCCCAGCGTCGGGTTCTCCCAGTTGTCCTCCACGAAACGGATGTCGTTCTTCTTCGTGTCGATGCCGAGCGCATCGAGCGAACCCAGGTACAGCTCGAGGATGTCGGGCGGCGACGGTTTCAGCACGACCTGGTACTGGTGGTGCTGGTGCAGGCGGTTCGGATTCTCGCCGTAGCGCGCGTCCTTCGGCCGCCGTGACGGCTGCACGTAGCCGGCGCGCCAGGGCTCGGGGCCGATGGCACGCAGGAACGTCGCCGTATGGGACGTTCCTGCGCCGACCTCGAGGTCGATCGGCTGCAGCAGCGCGCACCCCTGCTGGTTCCAGTAGGTCTGCAGTCGAAGGATGGTTTCCTGAAACGTGATCATCGGCAGTCCGGCCGGGCACGGCGGGCTTCGTGGGAAGCGATGATTGTACGGACGGCGCACCCGCGCCGGCGCTAGCTGCGGCGGGCCGCCCTGCGGGCGCTCGCGCGCAGCTGGTCGAGCGAGACGCGCGTCTCCGCGCCCTGCGCCGCAGGGGGCGAGCATGCCGCGCACCCGCTGCGGCGGCCCGGACGCATCAGGAAGAGCAGCGCCGCGACCACGGCGGCGACGGCGACCAGGTCGAGCAGCCAGGCCATCTCAGCCCCCCAGCGCCTGGGCGATGCGATAGGTCGCGAAGGCCGCGGCGTAGGCCAGGGCGAACAGGTAGGTCGTCATCACGATCGGCGTCCGCCAGCCTCCGGTTTCCCGCTTGACCGCCGCCAGGGTGGACACGCACTGCGGGGCGAACACGTACCAGGCGAGCATGGCCAGGCCGGTCGCGAGGCTCCATTGCGCCGCGATGACCGGGACCAGCGCTTCGCCGGCCTGCCCGGCCGCGCCCGACATCGAGTACACGGTCCCGAGGGCGCCGACCGCGACCTCGCGCGCTGCCAGCCCGGACACCAGCGCGATCGAAATCTGCCAGTTGAAGCCCACCGGCTCCAGCACGTGCGCCAGCAATGCGCCGATCTGGCCGGCGATGCTGTATTCGATCGGCGCGCCGATCGCTCCCGGCGGCGGCGCCGGGAACGAACTGAGTGCCCACAGCACGACCATCAGGGCGAGGATGGTCGTGCCGACGCGTCGCAGGAATACCTTCGCCCTCTCGAGCAGCCCGAGCCCGAGGTGGCGCGCGCTGGGCCAGTGGTAGGCGGGCAGTTCCATCAGCAGCGGCGCCGCCTGGCCGCGCGTGGTGCGCGTCAGCACGAACGACACCAGGAATGCCGACACGATGCCGGCCACATAGAGGGTGAACAGCACGAGACCCTGCAGTTCGACGCCCGGGCCGACCGGCCGCGACGGGATGAATGCGCCGATCAGCAGCGCATAGACCGGCAGGCGCGCGGAGCAGGTCATCAGCGGCGCGATCATGATGGTGATCCAGCGATCGCGCGGGTGAGGAATCGTGCGCGTCGCCATGATGCCCGGCACCGCGCAGGCGAAGCTCGACAGCAGCGGGATGAACGAGCGTCCCGACAGCCCGACGCTGCCCATCAACCGGTCCAGCAGGAAGGCGGCGCGCGGCAGGTAGCCGGAATCCTCGAGCAGGAGGATGAAGAAGAACAGGATCAGGATCTGCGGCAGGAATACGAGGACCGTGCCGACGCCGCCGATCACGCCGTCGATCAGCAGGCTCTTCAGCGCCGACGCGGGAAGCGCGGTTCCGAGCAGGCCGCGCAGGCTTTCTACGCCGGCCTGGATCCACTCCATCGGCGGCCTCGACCACGCGAACACCGCCTGGAACACGAGGAACATCACGACCGCCAGCACCAGCGGCCCGGCAAGCGGATGCAGGACCACGCGATCGATCGCTTCGCTGGCCCGGTCCGCTTCGATGCGGTCGACGCCGAGCGCACGCAGGATGCGGTCGGCTTCCGCGGCAACGTCACTCCCGTCCGACGCTGCCTCGCCCTGGATGCCCGCGGGAAGTCGCTCGCAGACAGCGTCGATCGCTTCGGCCAGGGCGCGTGCGCCGTTGCCGCGGACCCCGACCGATTCGACGACGGGAGCGCCCAGTTCGGCGGCAAGCCGCCCGGTATCGACGCCGATGCCCCGCTTGCGTGCGAGATCGCTCATGTTGAGGCAGACCAGCATCGGCAGCCCCATGCGCCGGACGCGAAGCGCGAAGCGAAGGTGACGTCGAAGCTGGGTGGCGTCGAGCACGCAGACGATCAGGTCGGGCACCGCCTCGCCCGCCATGTCGCCGCGCAGCACGGCGGCCGTCACCGCTTCGTCCGGCGAACGCGGCTCGAGCGCGTAGGTGCCCGGCAGGTCGAGGATCTGGACCGAACGACCCTCCGGAGTCTGGAACTGCCCCGCCTTGCGCTCGACCGTGACACCGGCGTAGTTCGCGACCTTCTGGCGCGCGCCGGTCAGCAGGTTGAACAGGGAGGTCTTGCCGCTGTTGGGCTGGCCGACCAGCGCGACACGCGGCGCGGCGGCGACTGCCGGGGACATCGCCTAGGCCGGCGTCGTGCGGACCAGGACGCACTCCGCTTCGCCGGTCCGCAGCGCGAAGGTGCTCCCGCCGATGCGCACTGCGAGCGGCCCGCCGCCAGCCCCGGTGGCAAGGACCCTGACCTCCTCGCCGTCGAGGAAGCCCAGTTCTCGCAGGCGGGCAGGAAGCTCGGCCGCGAGCGCAGAGGATCCGCGCACTTCGGCTACAGCCGCCGATCGGCCGCGCGGCAGCCTCACCAGTGCCATCACCGCCGCCACCACGCCCATCGCTTCCGCTCCTTCTCGCCACGATTCCGCTGCCGCCAGTAGACCCCTGCGGAACGGGAAGGAGTTTGATCTGACTCAAACTAAATAGCAATCATTCTCATTACGTATCGGATTGTGCAGTGCGGCGGGCAGCGCCCAGCCCCACTGCCCCCAACGCGAGGAGGACGGCCGCGACGATCGCCGGGACGTTGCCCCACCGGATGAAGGGCGTGACGCCCTGCATCCCCTGCACCGTCCCCGTCAGGGCGCCGGCAGTCAGGAACGGCAGCTGGCTGGCGACCCGCCCGCGCGCGTCGATGATCGCAGTCGCACCGGTGTTGGTGGCCCGCAGCATCGGGTGCCGGGTCTCGAGCACCCGCATCCGCGAGATCTGCAGGTGCTGCGGCAGTGCCAGCGAGTCCTGGAACCACGCCAGGTTCGACATGTTCAGCATGATGGACGGCGGCGTTCCACCCTTCCAGGCGTCGATGATCACCTCGCCGAACAGGTCCTCGTAGCAGATGTTGACGGCCAGGCGCTGGCCCGCGAGGAGCATCGGCGCCTGCACCGCGGCGCCGCGCTGCTGGTCGCCGATCGGCATCTTCATCAGGTCCACGAACCAGCGGAACCCGGGGGGAATGAACTCGCCGAACGGCACGAGGTGCCGCTTGCTGTAGCGCCCGAGGCGCGTCGTATCGGGAGCGACGCCGACCGCGCTGTTGTAGTAGTCGCCCTCGGGCTGTTCGATGAAGACCCCGAACACTACGGCCGTGCTGCCCGACCGGGCATAGTTGCGGAACGCGTCGACGAATTCGACGGGAACGAACTGCAGGGGCACCGGGAACACCGACTCGGGCAACGCGACCAGGTCGGCGCGCGGCCCCTGCATCAAGGCCCAGTGGTCCTCGAACGCGCGCCGCAGGCCTTCCGGTCCGAACTTGGTGTCCTGCGGAATGTTCGCCTGCACCAGCCGCACGGTGATCGGAGCCCCGGAGGGCTCGGTCCACATCCGACCCTTCAACGCGATGCCGCTGCCGACCAGGACGATGAACACGCCGGCGATCCACGCATAGCCGCGCATGCCGCGCTCGCGGATAGGAAGGGCCACCAGGGCGAGGGCTCCGGCCAGCAGGGCGGCGGCGAATCCGACCCCGTATACCCCGAGGACCGGCGCGAAGCCGGCCAGCGGGCTATCGGTGTGCGCGTAGCCCGAGCCCAGCCAGGGAAAACCGGTGAACAGCGTTCCGCGCAACCACTCCCCGACGGTCCAGAGCGCCGGCAGCGCGAGGCAGAGGCGCACCCAGGGTCGCACGACAAGGAACTGCGCCATCCCGAGCACGAGCGCGGGAAACAGCGCAAGGAACGCGCAGAAACCCAGCGTCGCGACCGCGGCGAGCGGCGCCGGCATCAGCCCGTAGACGTGCATGCTGATGTAGACCCATGACACGCCGAGCCCGAACCAGCCGAGGCCGAACGCGAAGCCGAGCAGCGCCGCCGGTCGCCAGCCCGATACGCGCGTCGTGAGCGCGTACAGCACGGCCAGCGCCAGGATCTGCAGCCACGGGAGGTTCCAGGGCGCGAACGAAAGCGCGTGCGCCGCGCCGGCGGCCAGGGCCGCCATGGGCAGGGCAAGGCGCTTCAGCATGAAGAAGGGACGCCGGCCGCGAGCAGGCCGCGCGTCACGCCGGATGGCGGTGTTCGTCGTCCTCGAAGAACTCGCGGATCACCGTTTTCGGCACCCGGCTGACGAGGAACAGGTGCGCCTGGCGCGCGTCGGCCCGCAGCACTTCGAACCGCATGCCGTCGATCTCGACCGCCTCGCCGCGTTTCGGCACCCGTCCGAAACGGTCGGTGACGATGCCGCCGATCGTGTCGAACTCGTCGTCCGGGAAGCGTGTCGAGAAGCTCTCGTTGAACTGCGCGATCTCCGTCAGCGCCTTGACCCGGTACTTGCCGTTGTCCTCGGCGATGATCGCGTCCTCGCTCTCGTCGAAGTCGTATTCGTCCTCGATGTCGCCGACGATCTGCTCGAGCACGTCCTCGATCGTGATCAGGCCGGAGATGCCGCCGTATTCGTCCACGACGATCGCGATGTGGTTGCGGTTGGCGCGGAAATCGCGCAACAGCACGTTCAGCGGCTTGCTTTCGGGGATGAAGACGGCCGGGCGCAGGCTGCCGCGCACGTCGAAGTCCTCTTCGCGGTAGTAGCGCAGGAGGTCCTTGGCCAGCAGGATGCCGATCACGTGGTCCCGGCTGCCCTCGATCACCGGGAAGCGGGAGTGCGCGGTCTCGATGACGAAGTCGATCCACTTCTCCGGCGGCTCGGCAATGTCGATCACGTCCATCTGCGAACGCGGGATCATCAGGTCCCGGGCGCGCAGTTCCGATACCTGCAGCACCCCCTCGATCATCGACATGGCGTCGGCGTCGAGCAGGTTGCGCTCGTGCGCGTCGTGCAGCGCCTCGAGCAGTTCCTCCCGGTTCTCGGGCTCGCGGAAGATGAACGCCGTCAGGCGTTCGAGCAGGCTCTTGTGCTTCTGGGAGGGGGTGAGCGGACTAGGCGGAGGTTCTGACATCAGCAGCGGACCGGCGGCCGGTGAGCCGGGCAACAAGTCCTGAGTGGTGACGAATCCAGAATACACGAGGCGGCTGAGACGCGACATCCGCTTCTCGCGACAGCAACCGGTTGCCGTTCTTGCGGTAAGTGCACGCTAACTTCCTTGCCAAGCGTTGGCGCTGCATGCAAGCCCCGCCCGGGATGTCGCGGAATGGCGCGCCACCCGAAGTCCCCGCCCCATGACACAGCAGTCGAGTCGCCAAGTCCGCGGGCCGGTCGCGGCTGAAAAGGGCCAGCCGGCGCACGCCAAACGCTTCATCCGGCGGTCCCATGCTCGACCCGGTACGGATCGCCGATACGGAGTTTCTCGAGAATCCCGATCTCGCGCGCTTCCATCGCTCGCGCGTCGGCGGCGCGCTCGTGCTCATGCCCCTGCGCATGCAGCACCCCATGGACGACGAGGTG
>Ga0224500_10000792_pt1 | contig 20456 bp, 13 predicted proteins | sample SF_Oct11_sed_USG_FD_168126 | JGI IMG/M metagenome (GOLD analysis project Ga0224500, IMG submission 168126) | Sediment microbial communities from San Francisco Bay, California, United States - SF_Oct11_sed_USGS_4_1 | ecosystem: Environmental > Aquatic > Marine > Sediment | place: USA: California... | reverse complement strand
GGATCGTAGTAGTTGTCGGCACCGGTGTCCGTTGCCTGGTGAGCGTAGCCCAGCGTGGCCGACCAGTCCTCGCTCATGTTCCACAACAGGTTGATCCGGCCGCCGTAAATATCCGACTCGTTCCAGCGCTCTTCGACCGAATCCGAGTTGTCCAGCGTACCGAAGCCAGATGGGTAGAAACCCGGCTCGCGCAAAGCCGACTGGTCGGGCGTGTGACCAAATATGTTGTCGATGTAGCCGCCGTCGCGGTCGCTGTAACCCACGACACGGACCGCGAGCTTGTCTTCGATGAGCGGTACGTTGAACACCAGCGAACCGCGGTAGCTCATGTCGCTGTCGCTGCCGCCGCGCAGCTCGCCGTCGAACACGCCCTCGAAGCGGCTGGCGTCGGGCTTGTTCGTGACGATACGCATCGTGCCGGCCTGCGCGTCCGAGCCGTACAGCGTGCCCTGCGGACCCGACAGCGCCTCGACCCGCTCGATGTCGACCATGCGGACGCTCGGCTGGCTGCCGGTGATCGTCATCGATATCTCGTCGAGGTAGACGGACGAGGTGGACTGCGCGATGTAACCTGGCGCCGTGATCGCGCCGCGGAACACGACGACGTTGGCGCTGTTGCTGTATGTGATGACGCTCACGGACGGGATGAACCGGGCGTAGTCCTCCATCGACTTGGCGCCCATCGCCGCGAGCGTGTCCTGGGACAGCGCCTGGATGGCGATCGGGATCGTCTGTGCGGACTCGGCTCGTTTGCGGGCGGTTACGACGATCTCTTCGAGGCTGCCTCCTCCTTGCCTGGCTTGCTGCTCGTCCTGCGCCAGGGCGGAGTTTCCGGGTGACAGCGCGGTGGCGACCGCGGCGGCGACTGGTGAAAGCAGGTACCTCGGCTGTTGCGTCATACAAACCCCCGTTGCGCTAAATGCTTATTCGAAAAGGAAAAAGGCATCCCCTTGCCTCGATTCACTGTAAGCAAACGGAAGTTAGTTCACAAGTGTACTAATGCGGGCGCCTAGCTTTTCGGTGCAAGCAGCGACGACGGGCGCTCATTTTCAGGGAGTTGCACCAGCAACGGTTCCACGATGTGAATCAAGGTACCGAGATACCGTTCGTAATTGCGCCAGAGATTCACCGAACTCGAGTAAATCGGACGCCTGACCTGCTCCGAGCTGGCGGTCTTTACCGCTCGCTCCGTTTCGTGAAAGTGCAGGCAGTCTTCTTCAAATGGAAGGCCGCAAAAATCGAGCATGCGCCGTACTTCCGACTCGAGGTCGGCAACGACGCTTTCGTACTGCACGTCGAGCACGAAGCCGGGCATGGCGCGATGCCAGTGGTCCATCAGTCGCCGGTACTGCAGGTAATACTCGCCGAGCTCGGTCAGGTCATAACTGAACGGCTGGCCGCTGGCGAACAGCTGCTTGTACGAGCCGAAACAGCTGTCGAGCGGGTGACGCAGCGCATTGATGATCTTCGCGTTCGGCATGGCGAGCCTGATGAGGCCGGCGAAGATGAAGTTGTTCGGATTCTTGTCGATGAAATACGGGGAACCTTGCCGGTGCTTCGAGGTGCGCTCGAGGTAATCCCGCCCGATACGTTCCCAGCCGCTGGCCCGCAGTGGCCGGACGACTTCCGGGAAACGGAGGTGCTGTCCCACCCGCTGCCGCAATGCACGCATGACTCTCGACAGGTCGCTGAGCTCGTGCGTGCCCTCGACCTGGCTGTGGCTGGCCAGGATCTGCTCGATCAGCGTAGAGCCCGACCGGGGCAGGCCAACGACGAAGATCGGCACGGGCTCTAACGCGGGACCGCCGGCCTGGGAGAGAAAATCCTCGGAGAACACCTCGATGACACGATCGTGCGTGTCCTCGGTGTCAACCGGATCGTAGTTCTCGTACCTGCGCCGCAGGTCGTTGCACATCTCGAAGTGGCGGAATGCACGCTCGTAGTCCTGGCGTGCCTCGTACTCCAGGCCGAGCGCATTGTGCACCTGGGCGCGCCCCTCGTCGTCTACTTCGTCGCGCTCGAGCAGCCGATGCATTGCTTCGACTTCGTGCTCCTCGAAGCGGAAGGTCTTCAGGTTGGCGAGGCTCCAGTATGCCTCGCAATGGTCGTGACGCGAGTCGATGCAGTCGCGGTAACGGGCGATCGCCTCGTCGCGGCGACCGATCGTCTTGAGATGATGCGCCATGCTGCACATCGCACCCGCCTTCCCCGGAGCGAGTTCGAGTACCTTCTCGTAGATGCGGATTGCCTCGTCGTGCTTCCCGGCGGCGCCTACGACACTTGCATACAGCATGTGCGACTCCGCCGTTGACGGCGCCAGCTCGACCACCCTGGCGGCGCTCTCGATCGCGCGTTCGTAGTCCTCTTCCTGGCGCTGCATGTTCGCGAGGTCCACCCACGCGCGCAGGTAGTCCGGTGCGATATTCACCGCGTGGCTCAGGAAGACTGTTGCCTCCTCGTAACGTTCATGCGAGGCCGCGATCCCGGCCAGCAGCCGCGCCGCCTCGACGTGATCCGGGTCGATCCGCAGGATGTCGCGGTAGATCGTCTCCGCCTTGTCCTGATCACCGTCACGCTGGCATTGCTCCGCTTCACGCATCCTGTCGGCGAAAGCCATCTCGCGACGGCCGTCGCGACTGCGGGGCCGGTCGCCCGGAGCGGCTTCGGCCCCGGACTGGGCTATGGCCCGGTCGATCTTCTGTTGCAGCACGGGAAGCGGGGGCTCCAGCTTCGAAGCCTCGCGATATTCCGCGAGCGCCTCGGCAGGCTTGCCCTCGATCAGCAGCAGGTCCCCCATGACGTCCCGGGCCAGGGAGAACCGCGGGGCGAGGCGAACCGCGGTCTCTGCGTGACGCCGCCCGACGTCCAGGCGTCCCAGCGCAATGCAGGCCCGGGCGGCGAGGCAGACCAGGTTTGCATCCTGTGCGAACTGCTCCAGCCCCTTCTCGGCGATCGCCAGCGCGCCCTCCAGGTCGCGGTCCCGGAAAAGGGCCTGGACCTGGTCGAAAATCTCGCGTTGTCTGCTCAAGTGCTGGAGGGACATGCTTCCGCTGAATTCGTCGTTCTGCCAGGCAGGCAATTCTAATACGAAGTCCGCCGCTGCCGCGTGTGGCCGGGTCGTGCTCGAATTCGGATCAGCGATCCCGATCCCGCACCCGTAGGACGCCAGGCTCGGCCTGGATCCCGCGCAACCGTTAAACCGGGAGAAGCGGGCGATGATCGTGCGTGAATCAGGGCCGATCATTGCTGTGGGCAGGCGTGGCACAACGGACGGTCTGCGGCCCGCCGAATGGGGAGTAATGGTCAGCGATCGGAGGCAGAAACGCAGCTTCCGGTGCACGGCCCGGGCCGAAACGCCGCCAGTCAGGCGCTGGCTCCCGGTCCCGGCGCCGCCGCCCGCGCCGGAATGATTAGCCCCGCTGTATCAGTATCTTAGCGGCCCTCACGCGGGCCGGGTCGGCCGTGGCCGCGCCTGGCCCCGGCGACCTCCGGGTCCGCAATATCCGTAATACGGATCGCGCCGCCGCTGGGCTAAGGTGCTATAAAAATGACGAGAGGGAGGGTGTCGCCATGTCCTATGGCTCCGAAGAGATCCGCAACGTATGCCTGGTCGGGCCAAGCAACGCGGGCAAGACCCAGCTTACCGAGGCCCTGCTGCATGCGGGCGGCGCAATCCCCACGCAGGGATCTGTCGATCGTGGCAACACGGTGTCCGACTTCACGCCGCGGGAAAAGGAGGCCATGCACTCGCTGCATCCCGCGGTCTGTCACCTGGACCACAAGGGCATACACCTCAACCTGATCGATACGCCCGGGCATCGCGACCTGTACGGCCGTTCGCTCGCCGTCCTGCCGGCGGCGGACACGACGGCCATCGTGATCGACGCCCAGACCGGGATCGACCAGGTCGCACGCCGCATGATGCGAGCGGCGAAGCAGCAGCGGCTCTGCCGCATGATCATCGTGAACAAGATCGATGCCGAGGGCATCGACCTGGGGGCGTTGCTGGGCGAGATCCAGTCCGTGTTCGGCGACGAGTGCCTGCCGCTGAACCTGCCTGCGGCCGACGGCAACGGGGTCGTGGACTGTTTCTTCCAGCCGAACGGCTCGGCGACGGCGTTCGGATCCTTCGAGACCGCGCACGAGCAGATCGTCGACCAGGTCGTCGAGGTCGATGAAGAACTGATGGAGCTCTACCTCGAACAGGGCCAGGCGCTGAAGCCGGACCAGCTGCACGACCCGTTCGAGAAAGCGCTGCGCGACGGTCACCCCGTGCCGGTCTGCTTCGTCTCGGCGCGCACCGGCGCCGGCATACCGGAGTTGCTCGAGATCCTGGAGCGATTGATGCCGAGCCCGCTCGAGGGCAACCCGCCACGCTTCCTCAAGGGCGAGAGCGACGACGCGAAGGTGGTCGTAGTCCAGCCGGACAAGGACGCCCACGCGATCGCGCACGTATTCATGGTCAACATCGACCCGTTCAAGGGCCGCATGGGCGTCTGCCGCGTGTACCAGGGAACGATCAAGTCGGGCAGCCAGCTCTTCGTCGGCGATTCGCGCAAACCGATCAAGGTCAACCAGCTGCTGAAGTTGAACGGCGAAACGCATACGCGGGTCAACATAGCGGTGCCGGGTGACATTTGCGCGATCCCCCGCGTCGACGAGGTACATTACGACGCCGTGCTGCACGACTCGCACGACGAGGACAATTTTCACCTGAAGTCGATCGAGCTGCCGAAGCCGATGTATGGCCTCGCGATCAAGCCGCCGACGGACGCGGACGCGCAGAAGACATCCGACGTGCTGCACATCATCGAGGCCGAGGACCCGTCCGTGAGCCTGGAGCACAACGTCGCGCTGAACGAGATCGTGCTGCGCGGCCACGGCGAGCTGCACCTGCGCAGCATCCTCGAGCTCATTGCCGATCGCTACAAGCTCGAGGTGGCCACCTCGCTGCCGTCGATAGCGTACCGGGAAACGATCACGCGGCCGGCCGAAGGGCATCATCGCCACAAGAAACAGACCGGCGGTGCAGGCCAGTTCGGCGAGGTCTACCTGCGGATCGAGCCATTGCCGAGGGGTGCGGGCTTCGAATTCGAAAGCAAGGTCGTTGGCGGCGCGATCCCGACGCAATACATCCCGGCCGTGAAGGCCGGCGTCATCCAGGCGATGGAATCGAGCGCCATGTACGGCTACCCGATGCAGGACGTCAAGGTGACGGTCTATGACGGCAAGTACCACTCCGTCGATTCGAAGGAAATCGCCTTCGTGCAGGCCGGCAAGCGAGCCTTCCTAGACGCCGTCGAAAAGGCGGGGCCTATCCTGATGGAGCCCGTCGTCGACGTCACTGTCACCGTGCCGAGCCGCTGCGCGGGCGGCGTTACCGGCGACCTGTCGTCGATGCGGGGCATGGTGACCGGCACCGAGGCGCTGCCGAACGACCGCATCGTCGTGACCGGGCAGGTACCGCTGAAGGAGATGCAGGAGTATCACTCGCGACTGAAGTCCCTGTCCGGTGGCGACGGCAGCTTCACGATGGACTTCAGCCACTACGCAGAGGTCGCGCCGGAGGCGGCGGGCGTCACCAAGGCGGCGGCATCGGCCTGAGCGGTTCCTGGGTGGCGCCCCGCCGGTCAGGATCGAGCTGTTATCCGAGGATCACCGGCTCGTATCGATGACCGCGATGGCGGAGCTGCTTGCGAGGCCCGGAGTGCCGGCCCGGTGCGAAAGCGAACGCGGGGAAATGCGCAAGCCCTCTGGCGAGACGGTCGACGAACGCATCGGGCAGCAGCAGGCGCACTGAATGGTCTGACCCGGCGGGCAAGGCGCGGATGGGCCCGCTCTTTCAGGGCGATGCCGGATCCCGACTGTCCAGGAGCCGATCGAATACAGCAGGCAGGCGGTCACTTGCGTCCAGCCAGGTAACTGAAAGCACGTAAACGTAAGCATTACTCGAGAATACGACAGACCGGCCGGCATACAGGCCATCCCAGCGATACTCCAGGTATTCCCGGGATCCCGCGACGCCGGTGCGAACGTCGAAAGCCCGGCTGGCCCAGTTGGTGCGATCCCGAAACCAGTCGTCTACGGCGAGTGCGTCCGGATTCTCGTACACGTCGATGGTAATCATCGGTGGGCCCTCCATCAGCTCTGTCGCTCTTCCGTGAACGTATGCCACATTGATTGGCAAGTCTTCGACAAGGACTATGGACAGTCGCGGGGACTCGCCTTGATCGCGCTCGAAGCGGGCCAGGTAGAGGTCCGCCGGATAGTGGAACCGCAGGCCGAAAGCTTCGGAAGTACGTACCGGGTGATCAGTCTTGTCGTATTCGCCGGGCTGGCACGCGGTTGCGAGCCACAATACCGCCAGGGTCGAAACTATCAGCCGCCCGCTCTTGAATCCGGCCTTTGTCAGTGCGCCAGCCCCGTTGGCCTGCAGGCCCGGCGTAGCCGAACGCACAACCGTCCGCATGTTGCGTATAAGAGATGACAAAGCCGACGTCGGACGAACTAGGGCAAACCGGCGCGGCTATCGTTACCGGGCAGGTCTCCCCGCCGTATACTCTCGGCGAGCTGCCGGCTCTCGCGTTCCGGGCTCACGCCCAGTTCCAACGACAGTTCCTTTTCCAGTCTTTCGAATACGCGAAGCGCATCACTGCGGCGTCCGTCTTTGGCCAACGCGAGCATCAGTCGCCGCGCGCAATCTTCCCGCGTCGAATCGGTGGACAAAATTCGCAATAGCAGGTCGGCCGCCCGGGAATTCTGTCCGCTCGACTCGTGATGTAAGGCCAGCGCTTCCACGCCTTCGGTGTAGAGCCGATAAAGGTGCTCGCGAACCGGAATGTGCCAGTCGCCTGCGGGCTCCGATGCCATGAACGGACCTCTGTACAGCTCGATCGTTTCTGTCAGGAGATTGACGGCCGCCGCCCGCGCCCCCGAGCTGGTGCCCGGGCGCCGAAGGGATGCCAGAGCGTCTCCGACGCGAGCTTCAAAAATATCTGCGTCGAATAGGATCTCCTTGCGATGGTCGATGAGGTAGAGCCCACGATCGTATCGAATGAAGTCCCTGCCAATTGCCTTTCGCAGATGGTGCAGCGTTACGTGAAAGTTGTTCTTGACCTGGGACGGACTCGCATCCGGCCAGAAATCGAGACCGATCTGCTCCCGAGTCCTGCCCGCAGTATGCGTGAGCAGGTACAGCAAGAGCTCCCTGGGGCGTGCATGGCGCAGCGCCTCGGGTCCGAGAAGCTGGCCGGCGCGGCGGACCTGCAGGGGGCCGAGCGCGCTGACCTCGAGTACGCCTGTTTGCAGACGCGGCAACCCGCCCGGGCCAAAAGCGGAACCGTCCGGCTGCGGGGCATGCACCACAGGCGCGGCGCTGCCGCGATCCGTCGGAAACAGCTCTTCCATTTCCAGCGCATACGTCACCGCATCCTCGAAACTCAGCCCGGCGCCGATCCTCCATGCCATGTCGAAATCGTCCGGCGCCATGGATTCACGCAGCTTCCCCGGCACGGCGTTAATGTCTCGCCGCTCCTCGGTGAGCGGATTCGCTCCAATACCGCGGTGTATGGCTTCGGCTGCTCCAAACAACCGGGTCGCACGGTCGAACTGACCGATCGCGAAGGCCACGGCGCCAAGAGTCTTCAGCGTTCGGCCGGCGAGCCACCGGTTCTCGAAGTGCGGCATCACTCTCAACGACTCGCAAGCCAGTCTTGCGGCCTGCCGATTGTCGCCGAGCTGTGCGGCGACGAATGCGCGCGCATCGAGGACGTACGAGATGCCGATTTCGTAGCCGACTTCCCGGTATCCGTTTTCGCTCTCGATCAGGCGACCCTGCAACTCGTCCCATTGCCCTTCCCAGGCGAGTACGGGAGCAAGTGCGTGCGCAATCGTCAGCGCAATTTGCCAGACGTCACCGACGTCGCGCGCTATCGCCATGGTCTCGTCGACGAGCCGACGCGCTTCTGCCGGATCGCGGCGCAGGCTGGCCTCCACCGTCCGGCAGAGCAGCGTGAATCCGAGCCACCGTTTGTTGCCGGTAGAGCGCCAGATGTGCTCGGCCTCCACCATGCGATTGCGGCAAGCTGGGTCCGCGGACATCAGGCCGAATATGCCAAGCGCGTGCAATGCCGCCGCGCGGTTTTCGGGATCGGGATTGTCGGCCGTCGCCAGCGCCGTTTCGAATTGGCGGAATCCGTCACGCCAGCGCTGGCGATGAAACCAATACCACATTGTTGACCAGCAGATCGGCAGGCCGATGGTGGCGCCTTGTCGACTTTGCGCGCTCCAGGCCAGTGCGACCAGGATATTTTCATGTTCGACATCGAGCCTTTGTGTTTCAGCGATGCGTCCCAGCAGGACGGCAGGCTCGTGCCGGCGCAAGAAAGCGAGCATGTATTCGGCGTGCCTTCTGAACGTGTTGTCCGCGTCGGCCCTCTGCTGGTGGTGCTTCAATGCGAAATCACGAATGGTCTCCAGCAATCTGTACCGTGCGCGGCCTTCTTCCTCCTGCATTGCCACGAGCGAGCGAGTCACGAGCGTCGCGAGTGTATCGAGCACTTCCGACTCGGCGATCGCCCCGCCCGCACAAACTTGCTCAGCGGCATCCAGCGTGAATCCTCCGGCGAATACAGATAACCGATCCAGCAATAAGCGCTCCTTGCCAGCCAGCAGCAGATAGCTCCACTCGACCGCCGCGTGCAGCGTTCGATGTCTCGACAGCGAGGAGCGGGCTGAGCTGCGCAGCAATCCGAAACGGTCATCGAGTCGCTCGGCGATCTGTGTCGGTGTCAGCACATTGATGCGGGCGGCTGCGAGTTCGATGGCAAGTGGAAGGCCGTCCAGACGTCGGCAGACTCGGGCGACGCCTGCGGCATTGTCCGCGGTCAGGCTGAATGCAGGGAGCAGGTCCCGCGCTCGATCGACAAAGAGGCGCGCGGACTCGGAGTTCAGCGCTTCGTCAGGCATGGCGTCGTCACCGGGAAGGGACAGCGCAGGAACGAGCCAGGCTCGTTCGCCAGCGACGCCGAGTGCTTCGCGGCTGGTGCAAAGCATCCGCAACTGTGGGCAGCTGGTCAGCAAAAGGTGCACGAGCTCGCCGCAGGCGTGGACCAGGTGCTCGCAGTTGTCCAGAACGAGCAACGCGTCGGCTTCCCGTAAACTCGCTACCAGCGCCTGCTCCGGGGAGCCGCCACCGGCCACGGTGACGCCCAGTGCCAGGCAAACGTACATGGCCAGTGTCTCGGGATCGGCATGAGGGGCGAGTTCGACCCAGGCGACGCTGGCCTGGTTCGCGGCGACCTGCCTGCCGACGGCCTCGAGAGCCAGCCGCATTTTGCCGATCCCGCCCGGTCCGGTCAGTGTCAGCAAGCGCGAGCGCGCCAGAAGCTGGTCGAGATCCGATAATGCCCGGTCGCGACCGACGAAAGCCGTCAATTGCACCGGGAGTGCGGCGGCAGCGAATGGATACGGTGTAGCCACAAGCGCGGTTTATGCGCCCCGACCACAACCTTGTCAATTGCCCTCGAATCGGCCCGGAAGATCCCCGCATGTTTCTATCGTTACGTCGGATTCGGTCGTGTTTCCCGATCGGTCCGCCCCCGGCAGGGCGAGAGAAATGACCGGCCGCACGAAGGCGGTCGGCCTGGCCGGACGATGGACGCATCGGCTACTGCGGTGACACCAGCCACGCCGGGTCGGCGTGCTGCAGCGTCGGGTCGGCCAGCAGCAGTGTGTCGCTCGTCCGCTGGGCCAGCCGCCTGCCGTCCGCGGAAACGGTCCATATCTGGTAGTGCTCGCCATCGCCATGTTTTGACGAGAATGCGACGAGCTTGCCGTCCGGCGACCAGGAGGGACCGAACTGGCCGTGGGCCAGCGTCGCGCCGAAAACAAGCGTACGTGGTGAGCCGCCGGAACTCGGGACCAGGTAAAGATCGCCGAATATCGCGCCGCCGGTCCGCTGAAAAACCAGCGATTCGGCGTCCGGGGACCACGCCGGTTCGCTATCGAAATAGGCAGGGTCGGTTGTAACGGGCTGCTTCATGGATCCGTCGGTGCGCATCGTCCAAATGTCGCTCGTGCCGCCCGCTTCCAGGGCATAGGCGATCCGGTACGAGCCTCCGACAGGCAAGGGAGACCAGGACGGGGACCGCTTGCTGGCGCCGGCCTGGTCGAGCGTCAGCGCGACCGGATTCGACCCATCGGCATCGATGATCCAAATCTCAGCGGTGCTGCCGGTCGGCTGACTCGTAAAGGCGATCCGGCGGCCGTCAGGCGACCAAGCGGGTTCCGTATTCCTTGCCGGCAGGTATGTCAGGCGCTCTGCGTTGCTGCCGTCGCGATCGGCGACGAAGATCATCGACTGCCAGTACGTCCCATCCCATGGCCCGTGCACGACGAAGGCGATCCGGTTGCCGTCCGGTGACGGCGACGGATGGCTCGCAGTCTGTCCGGGCCCGAACCTGGGCACCGGCACTGCGGCCGGATCGTTGATATCGATTGAATAGGCTTCTTCTCCGACACCAATCGATGCCCTCGAATAGACCAGCTCAAAGGCATGGTTGGCGAACACGCGGACCGTTGCAATCGCCTGGGCTCCGTCCACCCTGGCTGTTATCTCGCATATACCCGGACGCAGGGCGGTGACTTCGCCGTCGGCCTCGACGCGGACAATAGTCGAGTCAGAGGATGTCCAGCGCACGGCCCTCCCGAGGATTACGTTGTCGTTGGCGTCGTATGCAGTCGCCTGGAACTGGAATGTCTCTCCTTCCTCGATCAGCTCAGCGATCGAGTTGAGCTCGACGCGATCTGCGACCAGTACCGGCTGCGCCACAAGAATGAGGGTGCTGGCGCTCAATCCGTCCGCGGTTGCCGTTATCCTGGCGTCGCCCTCCGCAAGTGCCTGTACGAGCCCCGTTGAGGTGACGTTCGCGCGTGCCGGGTTGTCGCTCGACCACGTGACCACCTTGCCTGTAATCGGTCGGCCGCTGCGGTTGTAAAGGTTCGCCGTCAGTTTCACCGTGAGTCCGGGTGCGAGAGTCTGCTCGGCCGGATCGACCGAGATGCTGGCGACGACGTCGTCCGACGGCTCGCCCCCAGGCCCGTCCTTGGTGCCACCCCCTCCGCCGCAGGCGCCCAGCAGCAGCAACGTCATAGCCCAATATGCTGATTTCACTTTTGTGCCTCCGAAGTCTGATTCCGATTTCGTCGCGGCTGTTTCAGCCAGGCGTCGATCTGGCGGCAAAGACTAGGGCGGCCGGATTAATCAGCGCTTAGCGGTATCACCCGGCAACCGATTAAATCGCTCCTAAGCGGTCGCCAGTAGGGTGGCGACCGGATGCGGCCGGTCCGCGAAAGCCGACTGACGATCCGAACAGTCATGTGGAGGCGAGCCGAAAGTGACAGGAAACCAGCGGGACCCGAGCCAGACGGCTGACCTTGAACCTCCGGCGCGGGCGTTTGCCTGCCTGGGGCCCGTGAGCATAGCCTACAGCTGCAGTGGCCGTGGCAAGCCGGTCCTGCTGCTGGTCCCGGGTTTCTCACTGCGCGAGCGCTTGCGCGAACGACTGGCCGACCGATTCAAGGTCCTGGCCCCCGAGATTGGCTACCGCAGCGGGGGCATTCGGGGCCGCTTGTGGCTAAACGGACTGATCGACACCCTGGGTCTTGCGCGCCCGCAGGTCGTGGTCGCGGGCCCACGCGTGCTGGAAGCGCTCACCTACGGGATAGCCGAGCCGGACCAGGTCGACCGGATCGCCATTTTATGGCGCGACCCGATTGTCAGGACGGGGCCGGTACTTGCGCCAGGCGGAGCCCCGGCGGGCCTGTCCCCGCCCGTGCTCCTGTTGCCGCTGGCCGCGGCCACGCCAGGCAATCCCATTCAGCCGGCCGAAATCGAGGTTCTGGCCAGGTTCCTTGGATAATTGTCTGGAACCCGCGCCGCGATTCGAGGCCGGCCGAAAGAAGACCGGGGCATCGGGATACTCCGCCAAGTCCCGTGCAGGTCGGCGGGCAAGGTATCCTTGTCTTGCACTGGGAGCCTGTTCTTCGACAGGCTGCTAGAATCCGGCGGATGCCAGCCGCCGTCCACACCCCCCGCTGTAGCCCCAGGTGAAAGCCCTGTTCGACGAACTGCGACGTCGCGGCGTGGTCAAGGTCGGCATCGCATACGCGGTCATCGCGTGGCTGCTCATCCAGGTCGTCGTATCGATCGAGACGCCTCTGAGGCTGCCCGACTGGGCGGATACGCTGGTTATCGTGCTGCTGGCCGTCGGCTTCCCGGTCGCGCTGGTCCTCGCCTGGGCCTTCGACCGGACGCCTGAAGGCATCAAGAGGGCTCCGCCCTCAGCCGGGGTTACAGGGCAGGCCGTGCAGGACGCGAAGTCCATCGCCGTGCTGCCGTTCGCCGACATGAGCCCCGAGCACGACCAGGAGTACTTCGCGGACGGCATCACGGAGGAGCTGCTCAACTCGCTCGCGAGGATCCGCGACCTGCGCGTCTCCGGCCGTACCTCTTCGTTCTATTTCAAGGGCAGGAACGAGGACCTGCGCTCGATCGGGGAGGCGCTCGGCGTGCGCTACATACTCGAGGGCAGCGTCCGCAAAGCCGGTGAGCGGGTCCGCATCACGGCCCAGCTGATCGATGCCCGGACCGATGGACACCTGTGGTCGGAGACCTACGATCGGACGCTCTCGGATCTCTTCGTGATCCAGGAAGAGATCGCGAAATCCGTCGCGAACGCACTGCAGATCACACTCGGCGTCGGCAGTCTCGGCAGTATTCCCGGCATGACGCGCAACGTTGCCGCGTATGACGAGTACCTGCTGGCCGGTGTCGCGAACGGTGTGGATATAATTTTGCCGACGTCCGTCGAGGCCATGCGTGAGTCGCTGCGGCACCTGGAGCGTGCAGTAACGCTGGACCCGGACTTTGCGCTGGCCTGGGCGGGGCTCTATTTTCTGTACCGCAACGCGACCACGATCATGGGTGATGCGCCGAGTATCGACGCGAAAGCCCGGCAGGCGCTGGACCGGGCCCTAACGCTGACGCCGGATTCGCCGATCGTGCTGTCGAACATTGCCGTCCAGAAGGCCCATGACGGTGACTGGTCAGGCGCCGGCGAGACGCAGCGGCAGGCATTCGACGCGGCCCGGAAGTACGCGATGACGGAGCACTTCAGCTACCGCGCCGCCTTGTTCCTGCACATGGTCGGCCGCGTGCGGGAGGCCATCGATCATTACGAACGGGTCCGGATGGCTGATCCCCTGAACGCGAACAGCGCGGCATATCTCTGCGACGCGTACACGAGCACGAACCAGCCGGCGCTGGCGCTCGCCGAGGCGGACCGCTTCCGCTCCTATTCCGGCCCACGCTTCGTGCTGGTCAAGGCCAGCGCACTGATGACTGCCATGGTCCTCGACGACCGGCCGGAACTCGAGGCGCGCCTCGACCAGCTGATCGAGAGCGATCCGTTTCCCGTGATCGGCAGGGCGATGCGCGAGCGCCTCGACGATCCGCCGGCGGCGCTGGCCGAACTCCGGCGCATGTTGGGCGAACCCGAATACCAGCCTGCCTTCATAAGGAACATCGTCGGAATCTGGGCAGCCTATTTCGGTGACCCGCAGCTGAGTCTCGACCTGATGGCGGAATACCTGGTCGCACAGGGCTACCGCGGACTGTCGTTCCTGGTCTGGCGGGAAATCTTCCGCGACGTGCGGCGGCTGCCGGGCTTCAAGGATCTGCTGCGCGGCCTCGGGCTCGTGGACTACTGGCAGGAGAGCGGCAACTGGGGCGACTTCTGCCGGCCGGTGGGCGGCGACGACTTCGAATGCCTGTAGCCGTCCCCGGGGCCGCGTCAGTGCAGGCGCACGCCCTGGCGCCTGAGCTCTGCCTGCAGCAGCGCGATATCCAGCCGGTCGAACGGCTGCCGGTGTTTGACCGATAAGGCCGCGGCGACGCCCGCGCCCTGGCCGGTGACCGTGCAGCACATCATGTTGCGGGTCGCCGCATGGCTGACCTTGTCGCCGCCGGTAATGCGCCCCGCGCAAACCAGGTTCTGCACGCCCCGCGGCAGCAGCGTGCGGTAGGGCAGCTGGAAGTAACGGCCTGTCGTCGGCAGGATCAGGATGCCGTAGCCGTCGATGAACTCCGGGAAGATGCCGACGCTGTCGTCGAATCGGCCCTGTTCGCGCACGTCGTTCCCGGTCATGTTGTAGAGCGCATCGATCTTGCGCGTGTCGCGGATGCCGAGCGTCATGCCGAAATTCCTGAGCTTGGCGTGCTCGCAGCCCGGGTTGTAGCGTCGCATCGCCTCAATCGCCAGCATCGCCTGCCTGCGGCCTTCCATCTCCCCGCGCGTCAGGTCGTTCGGGTCCGTGCCGTCGTAGCCGAGCAGGTGCACGAGGTTCAGGTAAGTCAGGTCGCCGCTGTCGTAGATCGCGCCCCAGGTGCCGGCGATCGTCGTCAGGTTCTCGGGAATCAGCCCTGCCTTGCGTGCCTCTTCGAAGGGCTTGCGCAGGAAGGGAGAGAACATGTCGTCCTCCTTGCCCGTCGTCTCGATGGTCCACTGCCCGTAGGCCCAGTCGCTGTAGGTGTGGGGATGCGCCTTGACGTGCTCGATGAATTTCTTCTTGTTGACGCCGGACATGGAAAACATCACGGAGGCGCCGATCATCTCCTCCTTCGGCGTCTTCTGCACGACCGCGCCGGCGCGATGCGCGACATCGGCGTCGCCGGTCGCATCGACCACGCGTTTCGCAAGGATGGCCTGGCGGCCCGCCTTGCTCTCGACGATGACTCCGGCGATTGCGTTGCCCTGCATGACGGGCGCGACGAACAGGCGGTGCAGCATCGGGGCGATGCCGGCTTCCTCGACCATCGTGTCGGCTACCCACTTGAAGGCCTCGCCGTCGATCGCGTGGCTGTCCGACTGCGGCTCCTCGACCGCCGCACCCATCGATTTCGCGCGCTCCTCGAACTCGATGCCGACGCCCTCGGTGTCCACGGTCCTCTCGTGCCGGTACCAGGCGAAGCCCTCGACGCCTACCGCCGTGATGTTGCCGCCGAAGCAGCCGAAACGCTCGAGCAGCGTCACGGACACGCCGGCGCGCGCGGCGCCGAGCGCGGCCGCCAGCCCTCCGGGGCCGGAGCCGACGACCAGGACGTCGGTCTCGTGCACGACCTCGACCTCGCGGGCCGGCTCGCTGACTGTCGTTGTGCGGTTCATATCACGTCGCCATCACTCGAACGGGCCTCGGCCCGGATTTTCGGCGCAGTGTCGCAGTCGCCGCAGCGCCGGTCCATAGCCCCGCCGACGCCATGGGCGCGGACGGCAGCGACGGGTGGGGCCGGAGGCGCTGGGTAGCGTCGCGGGATTGCTGTACCTTTGACCGGCGCCAGCTGACGCGCCATGTCACCGCCTTAATAACAAACAACCGCGGAGCGCAACAATGAACAACGAAACGGTCTCGAACTGGCTCCAGATACTGGGCTTTGCCGGCCTCATCGCATCACTGATGTTCGTCGGCCTCGAATTGCGGCAGTCGCGCGAGATAGCCATCGCCGACGTTTACCAGCAACGGGCCGCCATGCTCATCGACGTGCACGCGATATCGCTGACGTCGGAGGTGCTCTACAACGCCTACAACAAGGCGATGACGGGTGAGCCCCTGAACGCGGCCGACCAGATCCTGATGAGCACGGGGCTGACCCCGCTGTTCACCTACTGGGAAAATTGCCACTTCCAGTACCAGATGGGCATGCTGTCCGAGGAGCACTGGCTGGCGTCGGTGAACGCGATGTCGGCGGTGCTCAGGCGGCCGGATGTGCAGGCCTGGTGGGCCACGGAGCGCGCGGAGATGCGCGGGTCCTTCGCCGCTATCGTGGATGAGCTGCTGGCAAGGCAGTCGGCAGGGTAGCGGCGGGCGGGCAGGCCGTGTCCGCGCAGGAATCGAGCGGCACCGCGCCACGTCGGTCTGGCATACTCGGCCGACCGCAGGCCTGGAAAACGGGGGGCAACATGTGTGACGAACTAACGAACCGCGACGTCGAGGAATACCTGGGGCGCAACCGCCTGAGCCGGCGCGATTTCAGCAAGCGAACGGCGGGTGCGGCCATCGCAATGCTGCTGCCGCCCGTCGCGAATGCGCTCGACGTCGTCGAGCGCGAGGTCATGGTCCCGACGCCGGACGGCGAGGCGGACTGCTATTTCGTGCACCCGGCCGAGGGTAGCCATGCGGCGGTCATCGTCTGGCCGGACATCATGAGCATCCGGCCGGCATTCCGGGCGATGGGCAAGCGCCTGGCCGAGTCAGGTTACTCGGTGCTCGTGGTCAATCCTTACTACCGCACGGCTCGCGGCCGCGTGTTGCCGGAGGGCAAGACCTTCCGCGACCCCGGTGTCCGTGAGCTCCTGATGCCGCACGCCCAGACGCTGTCGCCGGCGACCTGCGTGTCGGACGGGCGCGCGTTCGTCGAGTGGCTCGACCAGCAGCCCTCGGTCGATACCGCGCGCAAGGTGGGTACGACCGGCTACTGCATGACCGGCTCCTATGTCATGCGGCTCGCCGCCGCGATGCCGGATCGCATTGGCGCGGGCGGCTCTTTCCATGGCGGCGGGCTTGCGACCGACAGCGAGGACAGCCCGCACCTGCTGGTGCCGCAGATGAAGGCCGGCTTCCTGGTGGCGATCGCCGAGAACGACGACCAGCGAAGCCCGGAGGAAAAGACGCGTCTGCGGGAAGCCTTCGACGCGGCGGGGGTCGAGGCGGAGATCGAAGTCTACGCGGGCACGCTGCACGGCTGGTGCCCGCCGGACTCCGCGGTCTACAACGAGGCGCAGGCCGAGCGCGCGTGGGCGCGGCTGCTCGCGCTGTTCGAACGCGAACTCGCCTGATACGGCCGCGGGTTGCCGGGCGTCGTCAGAAAACGTGCCAGACCAGGTCGAGGCGAGCCGCGAAATCGACGGCGCCGCCGACCGCCGCGCCGGCGAGCAACTTCACGGATAGCCTGTCGGATGCGCTGCCGTAGTAGCCGCCCATGAGCATGGGGGAGCCCGGATCCTCGAGCGGTGCCATCGCTTCCATGCCGATCTTGTGATCGCCGGCCAGCCGGTACCTGAGGCGGGCCGCATAGAGCCAGGTGTGGGGATTGCCGGGCGAGCGGTTGACGAACAGCCAGGTCGTCGCGTCCCAGCGCGGCAGGTTGTAACGGAAATAGACGCCGGCATTCCGCTGGTCGTCGAAGCCGCCGTCAGCGGACACGCGGTAGTCGAGGAACGGTCCGCCCCAGTAGGGCCGCCGGGCCGAATGCAGCGTGAACTCGAGCGTCGCCGCTGCGATGCCACGGCTTGCCTGGCTGCCACCCGACTCGCGGTAGTCGGTGATCCCGGCCAGGTGGAACTCCGGGCGGATCCTCCAGCCGGCGTCGGCCGGGTCGGCAGCGGCGGCGCCTGCCGCCAGGCCGAACAGTATGCCGGCGACGGCGTGGAGCCGCCGGCGCCTGAGCGGGTTCCGGGTCGTGGTTTCCATGTCTCTTCTCGCTTGCGTAGGCGTGCCTGTATGCCTCGCATTTTGAAGAGCGACCGTTAAAGCCCCCGTGGAAACGAGCGTGTTATTTGAGCCTGGTCCCTGGAATCGGCTACCCGGCGACGCTGCGCCCGGGCCGGGGCACGGCCGGGGCGTCGCCCGCACCGCCGATCGGCGACAGGTAGATATGGGCGAAGACGTCGGTCATCCGGAGCCGGATCTGCTCGAGGAAGTGATCGATGTCCGGGATCTGCCGAAACGTGTGGTAACCGGTCTCCAGGAAGTCCTGCAGCGCCCCGAAGCCGGCAGCATGGGCCGGCCTGTGCATGGCCCGGAGGGTCACCCCGATCATCGGGACGCCGACCAGCGCTTTCAGTGTCTCGCCCAGGTCGGCGACGAGGTGCGTGAGCCCGACGCATTCGTCGTAGGAACTCGACCGGCGGCAGGCGACCCGGTAGTCGTGCTCGGCAATACGCGCGGGCAGCCTGCCGTCGGCCATCAGGTTCCGGCATATGGCGAGGTTGATCTCGAGGACCCGCGTGTTGAGTTCGGCGGCGGACGCCACCGTGTCGAGCGCACGCTCTGTCAGGGTCGCCGTTATCACGGGTGCGACGCGTTCGAGATCCCGGTCGCGACCAGCCACGCCGACGCCCGCGAGGTCGCTCATGATGAAGTCGATGGCCTCCCCGTAGCCCTCGATCTCGTGCAGGTCGCGAAACCAGGTCAGCAGGTAGGAAAGCTGCCAGTCCGTGTACCGGTCGTAGGCCTCGTAAAAGTCCGGGTCGGCGAGATACTCGGCGTGCAGCTCGTTGCTGCGCGAGATCTGGCGCCGGAACCTGTCGGCGGACTGCTTTTTCCGGGCCCTGCTCATGATTATGTCAAGCCGGAAAGCCGGCATCCGTGGCCACTGTAGGCACCGCGGCCTGGACGGGGTATCGGGGCTAATACCGACGATCCGCTGGCGGCCTGGCCTTGCGGCGAACCCGGATGCCCCCGAGCCCAAAACCGGGTTAGTTTACCGGCGTACCGGGCAGGCATGCCCACCGGCTACGGGGGGGAATTTGAGTGAGTCGCAACGTCGTCATCATGGGAGCCGCGGGGCGCGATTTCCACGTGTTCAACTGCTGTTACCGGGACAACGCAGGCTTTCGGGTGATCGCGTTCACCGCGACCCAGATCCCCCACATCGAGGATCGCCGATACCCGCCCCAGCTCGCGGGCTCCCTGTACCCGGATGGCATTCCGATCGTGCCCGAGGAGGATCTCGAGCAGCTGGTACGTGACAACCGCGTCGACGACGTCATTTTTGCCTATTCCGATGTCAGCCGGTCGTATGTCGACGAGCGCCGCAGGCGCGCGGAGGCCGCGGGAGCGCGTTTCGCGCCGTTCGATATCGACGCGACGATGCTGGCGTCGAGAAAGCCGGTCGTCGCGGTTACGGCGATCCGCACGGGCTGCGGCAAGAGCCAGACGTCCCGGCGTGTCGCCGCCATTCTTCGTGACGCGGGCAGGAAGGTCGTTGCCATCCGCCACCCGATGCCCTACGGCGACCTCGCGAAGCAGGCCGTGCAGCGCTTCGCGTCAGTGGAAGACCTGGATCGCCACGAATGCACGATCGAAGAGCGGGAGGAATACGAGCCTCACATTAGCACCGGCGTGATCGTCTATGCCGGCGTCGACTATGCCGCGATACTCGCCGAGGCCGAGAAGGAAGCCGACGTCATCGTCTGGGACGGCGGCAACAACGACACGCCGTTCTACAAGCCCGACCTGTGGATCACGGTGACCGACCCGCACCGCGTCGGCGACGAACTGGATTACTTTCCCGGCACCGCAAATTTCGAGCGTGCCGACCTGATACTCATCAACAAGATCGACTCGGCAACGGATGACCAGGTCCGGGCGGTCGAAGCAAACGTCGCTCGCGTGAATCCGGGTGCGATCGTGGTGAAGGCCAGGTCTCCGCTCGACGTGCCGGACCCGGCAGCGATACGCGGCAAGCGGGTGCTGGCCGTCGAGGATGGACCGACCACCACCCACGGCGGCATGCCTTTCGGGGCCGGCGTGCTGGCGGCGCGGCAGAATGGCGCGGCGGAACTCGTCGATCCCCGACGTTGGGCGGTAGGCGAAATCCGGGACACGTTCGATCGCTACCCGGAGACGGGGCCGTTGCTGCCTGCCATGGGATACGGTGAGCAGCAGGTTGCCGATCTCGAAGCGACGATAAACACGGTCGATTGCGATCTCGTCCTGATTGCTACACCGATCGACCTGACGCACCTCGTGAAAATCGATAAACCGCACATGCGCATCGGCTATCGACTCGAAGAAGAGGGTGATGCGCTTGCTGCAGCCGTCACCCGGGCGCTGTCTCCGTCGGGATAGGTCCGGCCGATCGCGGTCCCGACCCTCCCACACGCTGCTGCAGCGACCAGGTAATTTGGTCCAAATGTACTGAAATCGTTCTTGAAATACGGCATGATTTGGCGGTCGCGACGCAGAAACGCTCGCCAGCGTGCCTGCCCGCCGGCAGCGACAGCGCGTGCATTCGGGGGTGACACGCGATGCTTGGCCGCATCAGGGAGCTGATCCAGGAATTGCGCAATCGCAGCGTGTTTCGCGCGCTCGTTGCCTATGCTGTTGTAGCCTGGATGCTGCTGCAGGTCGCCGACGTGACCTTCGACCGGCTGCCGCTACCCGAAAGCGCGATGACCGTCCTTATCTACGTGGTCGTCGCCGGATTCCCCATCACGCTGGTCCTGGCCTGGGCCTACGAGTTTACGGGCCGGGGAATCGTGCGTCATGCAGACACCGAAGGCGGGGCGCCGCGTATGGCCTTCGCGAAATTCGCACTCATCGCGGTCATGGTCGCTCTTGGCGGCGCCGCCGGGGTCCACTACGCCTTCCAGGTCTTCTGGGACCCTCCGCGACGG
>Ga0224500_10000791_pt1 | contig 20489 bp, 21 predicted proteins | sample SF_Oct11_sed_USG_FD_168126 | JGI IMG/M metagenome (GOLD analysis project Ga0224500, IMG submission 168126) | Sediment microbial communities from San Francisco Bay, California, United States - SF_Oct11_sed_USGS_4_1 | ecosystem: Environmental > Aquatic > Marine > Sediment | place: USA: California... | reverse complement strand
GACGATGTGGCCCGTCTGGTCGTCGAAGAAGAAGTCGGGCTCGAACGCGCGCAGGAATTCGCCCTTGGGCAGGCCTCCCAGGAACATCGCCTCATCGACCTCGATGCGCCAATCCATCAGGGTGCGAATCGCGCGCTCGTGCGCGGGGGCGCTGCGCGCCGTGACGAGCGCGGTGCGGATGCGCATGCGCTCGGCGGGCGCGCGCTGCAGCCGCTGCAGCGCCTCGAGCAGCGGCTTGAAGGGGCCGGGGGCGAGCGGTGTCTCGGCACGCTCGCGCTCGTGGCTCTGGAAGGCAGCCAGGCCCTCGCGCTGGAACACGCGCTCGGCCTCGTCGGAAAACAGCACCGCGTCGCCGTCGAACGCGATGCGCACCTCGAACGGGTGCGCGTCGGAGGCACGCGCCGACTGCGGGTACACGCGTGCGGCGGGCACGCCCGCGGCCAGCGCCTGGCGCACGTCGGCCTCGTTGACCGACAGGAACAGGTGTGCACCGAGCGGCTTGAGGTAGCGCCAGGGGCTCTGGCCGCGCGTGAACACGCCACGCTCGATCGGCAGACCGTAGTGCTGGGACGACCGGAACACGCGCATGCCCGAGACCGGGTCGTTGCGCGACAGGATCACGACCTCGACGCTGCGTTCCCCGCCGGGCGCGTTGAACGCGAGCAGCTTGTTGACGAGCGAGAACGCCACCCCCACCCGTGCCGGTGCATCGAGCCGCTGCAGCTGCAGCTGCATGTAGGCGCGGTCGTCGCTCGCCTCGAAGACGCGGTTCTCGTCCTCGAAGTCGAACAGGGCGCGGGCGGAGATCGCGACGACCAGGCGGTCGCCCAGGGAGGCGGGCATCGGGCGATGGTAGCGAGCCGCCGTGGACGGCGCCGCTGCATGCCGTGCCACCGTTTCTGGGGATCTCACCGCGCCGGCTCTGCGCGGGACACCCGCAGGGCGGTCAGGCGGTCAGTGCGTGAAACCGATGGGCGAGCGCCGCCCCGGGGGGTCGGGCAGGTCGCGCACTTCGATCGCACCGCGCGCATCCAGCCGCGCGTTGCCGAACGCGGCCTGCCAGGCGCGGCGCATCTCGCGCGGCGCCAGCTCGCTCATGCGCTCGAGCACCGCTTCGGCCGGGGCCTCGTCGAAGCGACGGCCCCAGTCGTGAGCGCCACGGATCTGTGTGTACAGCCGCAGCGCGATTGAGCGCGCTTGGTCGCGGTCAGGTGCCTGTACCTCGACCACGTTGACGCGGTTGAGGATTGGCTCGGGGATCGCGCGCTCGTCGTTGGCGGTGGCCACCCAGATCACCTGGCTGGCATCGATCGCGACCTCGGCGAACTCGTCGGTGAATTCGTGCGCGGTGTCGTGCTCGAGCAGGCTGTACAGCGAACCCAGCGGATCGTAGGCATGCTCGCCACGCGCCTTGTCGATCTCGTCGATCACGATCACCGGGTTGGCGTAGGCGCCGTCGACCAGGGTCTCGAAGACCTTGCCGGGGCGCGCGCCCTTCCATTGACTCGAGGCCCCTGACAGCACCCAGCCGGCGGTCAGGCTGGCCATTGAGACGAAACCGCAGCCCGTGCCCAGCAGCTTGGCCACCTCGCGCGCGAAGTGCGTCTTGCCCACGCCGGGCGGGCCCAGCAGCAGCATCGGGGTGATCTCGAGCGCGTCGCGACTGTCCTGACACAGCGCGAGCTGGCGCCGCACATCGTCCAGGGCCTCGTGGAAGTTGGGGAGTTCGCCGTACAGGTGGTCCATCGCCGGCACGCCTGAGGGCTTGACCTGGAATCGCTCGGGGCCCTTCTCGAGCATGCGCTCGTAGGTGGCGCGCAACGGCTCGTGATCCTTGGGCGGCAGCTTGGCCAGACGCCGCTCGACATCGGCGCAGCGGTACACGCTGCGCATCTGCGCGATAGGAAGGCACGCGGGCACTGCGGTCATGCAATCCTCCAGACGACGGCATCCGGTCACTAGATTCAAGCATCGCACAACCTGGCGCAAGTCCGGAAGTGACCCTTTGACACCCCCCAGTTGCGCGTGGCGTGCAACAAGTCGCGGCCAGCCGATCGGCCGCGGCGACGTCTCATCGTGCAAAAGCCGCGGCCCGTCGCATGCCGCTGGCTGCAAGGCGGGGCGACGACGATAGTGCGGCCATCGAGACCGAACGTCCCCACCCGCCACGAAGGAGCCCACCATGAACCGCAACGAACTGCCCCGGACCTCGATTGCCATCCGCTTCCAGGCCTTGTTCGCGGCCGCCGTCGTCACCGTCGCGATGCTCACGGGCATCAATTCGTTGGCTGGCGACGAAGGGGCGGGCGCACTGGTCGTGCAGTCGACCCTCGCGACGCAACGCGCCTGACACGCCCTGCGGCGGGTTCGGAGCGCGCGAAGGCGCCCCTCGGGGCGCCTTCGGCGTTTCTGGCGGGCGCATCGCCGGTGTCGGCTCAGTCACGGCCGCTGCGTGCACGCATGGCGATCGTGTCGAAACGCTTCGCCGCTCATCGCGTTCCTCGGCGCTTCGTCGCATCAAGCCGCCCCCTCGTCGCCTTGCGCTCGCGTCGCATGGCGACGGTTCGTACAGTGACTTCATCGACCACGAACCAGACACAGACGGAGCCCTCCATGAACGCGATGCGCACACTGCCCCAGACCCCGATCGCGACCCGCGTCCAGGCCTTGGTGGCCTCGCTGGTCCTCACGCTGCTGGTGCTTTCGGGCATCGACACCTTGGCGACGAGCGAGGCAACGGCCATGGTCGCAGCGTCGACGGCGGCCTCCACACAAGCCTGAGTCGCAGTCGGCGACCGAAGGCCGTGTAAGAACAACTTCACGTGCACGACGCATCCAGACACACCCGCGTCACGTCAGCCCCGCAGACTCGTCCCCATGACCCAGGAGATCGATGCCATGAACGCCGCGACGGCCGCCCCCGCCCCACTGCCCGTGCCGCTGCGCAGCGAAGCCTTCCCCGAGGACATCCTCGAGTTCGTCGAGACCGCGCCGCGGGGACGGGAACGCTCGCTGCGCTGGCTGATCAACCTCGCGCCGCTGGGCGTGGCTTTGCTTGGTGTGGCGTTCGCTGTAGTGCCGACGGGCGCCTGAGCGCGCCAGACCGCCACGCCCGACGCGCAGGCCGCGTCAGCGCACCCAGCTCTGCAGCTGGATGATCGGCAGCAGCACGGCCAGCACGATCATCATCACGACGCCGCCCATGCCGACGATCAGCAGCGGCTCGAGAATCGTCGCCAGCGCGAGCGCGCGGCGCTGCACTTCGCCGCCCAGCTGATCGGCGGCGCGCTGGAGCATTCTGGGCAGCGTGCCGGTCTGCTCGCCCAGCCGCGCGAACATCGCCAACAGCCCGGGAAAACGTTTCTTCGACGACATCGCATTGGCCAGCGGCGCACCCTCGCGCACCTGCACCAGCGCGGCCATCGCATCGGCGCGCATCGCGCGGTTGGACAGCGTCTCGGCCGCGGCCTGCAGCGCCTTGAGGATCGGAACCCCCGCGCCGGCCAGCATTGCCAGCGTGCCGGCAAAGCGCGCCGCGTTGTAGCCGCGCGCGAGCCGCCCAACCAGCGGCAGCGTCAGCCAGAAGGCGTCGAAGCGCTCGCGGAACGCGTCGCTGCGCAGCGCGAACAGCAGCGTGCCCACGCTGCCGGCCACGGCCAGCACCACGAGCCAGCCCCAGTGGCGCACGAAGGCGCTGACCGCGAGCATGGCCACGGTCAGTATCGGCAGGGCACGCTTGCCGCCCTCGAAGACGCTGGCCACCTGCGGCACCACGTAGGTCACGAGGAAGATCACGATGAACAACGCGATCACCGAGACGATCGCGGGGTACAGCGTCGCGCCGATCAGCTTGGACTTGAGTGCCTGCTGCGCTTCGAGGTCGTCGGCCAGGCGCTCGAGCACCTGGCCGAGCGCGCCGCTCTGCTCGCCGGCGGCGACCACGGCGCGGTAGACGTCGTCGAATTCACGCGGTACGGTGGCCAGCGCGCGCGCGAAGGCGCTGCCCGCGTTGACCTCGCTGCGCAGGTGCGCCACCAGTTCGCGCTGGCGCGGGTCCTCCGCGTCTTCCATCAGCGCGGTCAGCGAGCGCTCCAGCGGCAGCCCCGAGCCCACGAGGCCGGCCATCTGTCGCGTCCAGATGGCCAGCGTCGTGCTGGTGAAGATGCGGCGCGCAAAGCGCGCGGCCATCGCGTCATTGGCGGCCTGCGCCACCAGCGCCACGTCCAGTGGCACCAGCGCCTGCGCGCGAAGCTGGGCACGCGCGGCCTTCGCGTTGTCCGCCTCGACCAGCCCGGTCTTGGACCTGCCGTCGGCGTCCAGCGCTTCGAACTTGTAGGCGGGCATGCGTCAGCCGGCCGCCTGGCCGTCCCAAGGCTGGCTGCTCGTCCCCCGGGGGGCGCGACGGAGCGACGCGACAAGCTTGGGGGTCGTCATTCCCGGGTGACCCGCAACACTTCCTCGAGAGACGTGACGCCTTCGGCAACCAGCCGCTCGCCATCCTCGCGCATCGGCTTCAGGCCGGCCGCCTCCGCCGCCACGAAGAGCTGGCTTTCCGCCGCGCGGTTGTGCACCAGCGCGCGCACCGTGTCGTCGGCAGTCATCATCTCGTAGACGCCGGTACGGCCCTTGTAGCCGGTGCGGCCGCACTCGTCGCAGCCCACCGGGTGCCAGATCCCGCGCTCGTCGCGCCGCTTGCAGGAGGTGCACAGCTTGCGCACCAGGCGCTGCGCGAGCACCCCGAGCAGCGAGCTTGACAGCAGGTAGGGCTCGACGCCCATGTCGATCAGCCGCGTGACCGACGATGGCGCATCGTTGGTATGCACCGTGGCCAGCACGAGGTGGCCGGTGAGCGACGCCTGGATCGCGATCTGCGCGGTCTCGAAGTCACGGATCTCGCCGATCATGATCACGTCCGGGTCCTGGCGCAGGATCGAGCGCAGCGCCTTGGCGAACGTGAGGTCGATCTTCGCGTTGATCTGGGTCTGGCCGATGCCCGGCAGTTCGTACTCGATCGGGTCCTCGACGGTCAGCACGTTGGTCGTGCTCGTCTCGAGCGTCTGCAGCGCGGCGTACAGCGTGGTCGTCTTGCCGCTGCCGGTCGGGCCAGTGACCAGCACGATGCCGTGGGGCTGCTGCACCATGGCCTTGAACCGGGTCAGTACATCGCCGCTCATGCCGAGGGACTCGAGCGAGAACTTGGCCTCGCCCTTGTCGAGCAGGCGCAGCACCGCTCGCTCGCCGTGCGCGTTCGGCAGCGTCGACACCCGCACATCGATCGCGCGGCCTCCGATGCGCAGCGAGATGCGGCCGTCCTGCGGCAGGCGTTTTTCCGCGATGTCGAGCTCGGCCATGATCTTCAGGCGCGAGATCAGCGCGGCGTGCAGCGCGCGGTTGGGCTGCACGACCTCGCGCAGCGTGCCGTCGACGCGGAAGCGCACGGAGGAGTTGCGCTCGTAGGGTTCGATGTGGATGTCGCTCGCGCCATCCTTGGCCGCCTGTGTCAACAGGGCGTTGAGCATGCGGATGATCGGCGCGTCGTTGGCCGCCTCGAGCAGGTCTTCCACGGCCGGGAGGTCCTGCATCATGCGGCCGAGGTCGACCGCGCTCTCGACCTCGCCGACCACCGCAGCAGCGCTGCCCTCGCCGCCGGCGTAGGCCGAGGCGATCCGCTGCGCCAGCGTGCCGACGGCCTCGCGCTCGAACCGCTTGATGTCGTAGACGCGCAGTACTTCGGACAGCGCGGTGGCCGAGGCATGCTCGCCGGCCCACAGTGTCAGCTGCTGGCCGTCGTCCTCGAGCAGCAGGGTGTGGGCCTTGGCGAAGGCGTAGGGCAGAGGGTGTCGGGCGGCCATCGTGTCCGTCAGTTTGTCTTGGCCGGCGCCGAGGCGGGCTCAGCGAGCTGTGGTGCGCGCTGCGGCGGCAGGATCGGCGCGTCACCGACCGGCAACACGGGATTCGACGAGGGCTGCGCGTCCTTCTGTTGGGCGCGGATCAGGTCGTAGCGATCGAGCGACAGCTTGTTCGCGTCGTCGGCGGAGCGCATCACCACCGGGCGCAGGAAGACCATCAGGTTGGTGCGCTTGCGCGATCGCGTTTCGCTGCGGAAGAGCGCGCCCAGGACAGGGATGTCACCCAGCAGGGGCACCTTGTTCTTGGTGTCCTCGAAGCGGTCCTCGATCAGCCCGCCCAGGACGAGGATCGTGCCGTCGTCGACGATCACGTTCGACTCGATCGAGCGCTTGCTCGTCGTCGGCCCGGTGTTGCCGGTGCCGGTGGCCTGCGTGATGACGTCCGAGCTCTCCTGGAAGATCGCCAGCCGCACGGTCCCGCTCTCGCCGATCTGCGGCTTGATGCGCAACGTGATGCCCACGTCCTTGCGCTCGATCGTCTGGAACGGATTGGTGGTGCCGGTGCCGGTGCTGGTGAACTGGCCGGTGATGAAGGGCACGTTGCGGCCGACGACGATCTTGGCCTCTTCGTTGTCCACCGTGATCAGGTTGGGCGTCGACAGGATGTTCACGTTGGTCTGCGTCTGCAGCAGGCGCGCGATCGCGGCGACACCGTAAAAACCGCCGAAGTCGCGCAGCACCCCGATGTTCAGGCCGCCCAGGCCGCTCAGGTCGACGCTGCCCGCGCCCGCGCGTCCCTGCGCGACGGCGGCCGACAGGTTGATGATGTTGGCTGCGCCTGAGAAGTTCGTGCCTGCACCGACGATGTTCTTGTCGCCCTTCTGGCCGTTGAGTCCCTGCCACTGGATGCCGAACTCGGCCAGGTTGTCGCCGGAGACTTCGACGATCAGGCTCTCGATGTAGATCTGCGCGCGCCGTGTGTCGAGCTGCTCGATCATCGCGCGGACCTGGCGATACAAAGGCTCGGGCGCGGTGATGACCAGCGAGTTGGTCGAGGGGTCCGCCTGGACGAAACCGCCGGTCGACGGCCCCGCCGAGGCCTGGATCGGCGCGGTGGCGGGCGAGGCGCCGGCGCCCTGTGCATTCGCCGCGACAGCCGGCGCGGCGGCCACCGGGGCGGCGCCACCTCCACCCCCGCTGCCCGAGCCCACCGGAAACGCCGCGCGCAGCACCTGAGCCATCTTCGTGGCCTCTGCGTTCTTCAGGTGAACGACCCACACGGTACCGGCCGGGCCACCGCCTTGCGTCGGCCGGTCGAGCTTGTCGATGATCGAGCGCACCTGGGCTTGTCGCGCCGGGTTGGCCGAGCGCACGATGAGCGCGTTGCTGCGCGAGTCGGCAATCACGGCGACCGCGGCAGTGGCGGCGCCCGGCACGCCCGGCGCGGACGGGCCGGAGCCATCGGCCAACCGCTGGACCAAGGGCGCGAGGTCGGCAGCCACGCCATGCTGCAGCGGCACGACCTCGATGTCACTCGCCGAGGGCTGGTCGAGCGCGGCGATGATCTTGCCCAGCCGCGCCAGGTTGTCGGCGTAGTCGGTGATGACCAGCGAGCTCGTGCCCGGGTTCGCATTGATGGTGTTGTTCGGGCTGATGAGCGGCCGCAGGATCGCCACCAGGTTGTTCGGGTTCTCGTGGTCGAGCCGGAAGATCTGCGTGACGATCTGGTCGCCGCGGCGGTTGACGTCGCCGATCGACACCGTGCCGGCTTGCAGCTTCGCGTCGGCCTCGGGCACCACCTTGAGCAGGCCGGCGTTCTCGACCACGGTGAAACCCAGGCCACGCAGCGCTGCCAGGTAGTTGAAATACGCATCGCGAACCGTCAACGGCGTTTCGCTATAGACCGTAATCGTGCCCTTGACGCGCGGGTCGACGATGAACTGGCGATCGAGCATCGCGCCCATCGCGCGCGTCACCGCCTCGATGTCGGCATTGACGAAGTTCAGCGTCACGCGTGCGCCCGCTGCCGTCGATGCCCGGGGAGCCGCCGCAGGCTTGCCCGCAGCAGTCTGCTGCGCCAAGGCCGGCAGGGGCAGCGCGAGCGCAAGTGCCGTAAGTGCGATCGGCAACAGGGCGGGAGAGGAGGGTCGTCGCTTCATGTTCATCCGATCGAAATGACCGAGCGCGCACCCTGGCGCCGGCCGATGATGTTCAGCAGGTTGTTCAACGCAGGCTCGCTGCCTTCGGCGGCGGTCGCCTCGCCGCGGAAGCGCAGGCCGCTGGCCGACCACTGGCCGCTGCCAGACAGACGCAACGCACCGTCGAGGGTGACAAGGTCCAATCGCGCGGCGTCCGGGCTGGCTGCATCGCCGCGCAGCGTGAAGCGGTAGCTGCCGAGCGTCTCGAGCGTCGACACGCGCGATGAGGCATGGGCGATGTCGAGCGCGGCGTCGCCCGTGAATCGCATGCGGCCCTGCACCGATTCGATCGTCAGGCCGGGCGAGGTCAATCGCAGCGTGCCGCCCATCTGCATCGTGTTCCACGGCGTCCCCAGGCCCGTCAGGAGCGCTGCCGGCCATTGGCCGAGCGTCGTGCCCTGACTGGGCTTGACCTGAAGCGTGTAGCGTCCCCAACCGGGGCGGACCTGCAAGCGAACCTCACCGCGCAGGCAGCAGGCCTGGCGCAATCGCAGTTCCGGCGTGAGCCCGGCGAAGCCCAGGCGCCAGTCCAGTCGGTCGGGCAGCGCGGCCGCGTCGCGGCTGCCCTCGCCGCCGGTCAACACCGGCAGGGCGCTTCCGCGCCACAGGGTCCCGCGTGCGTCGGTGAGCAACACGCGACCGCCGCTGGCCGAAGCGACAGCGTTGGCCATCCAGCCCGCCGGAATGAACGCCACCAGCGCCACCACGCCGCCCACCACCGCGCCAGCGGCGGCCCAGCGGTGGGCCGACGTGCGGGTGCGTTGCCATGCCAGTTCGGCCAGCGTGGTTTCGGCGAATCCGGTGCGGGCGAAACGCGCGGGTGTGCGGCGAAGGCGCAGAGCGCCGATCATGGGTTGCTCCCGGACAGCGCGAGAACGACGGTGCCGCTGTAGCCTTGGGGTCCTCGCGTCAGGTTGGCTTCGACCGCGCGCGCGCGGCCGGCGCCGCGAACTTCGGCAAGCCACTCGCGCAGTTGCGTGCCACTCACATTGGTGAAGACGACGGTGGCGCGGTCGCCGCCGAGCGTGAGGCGGGCGGCGCCGCCCAGGGCGTCGGTCGCCCCCTTCACTGCCGCCTGCGCCTGCACACCGCCCACCGCGGGCGCGCCGCGCAAGGTGCGCACTTCGCCGGCCAGGCGCTGCATTTGCAGCAGCTGAGCGTCCAGTTCATCGAGTCGCGCAGGCGCACCGGCGACGATGCGCCATGCCGGTGCCACGGCCACCAGCCACAGCAAAGTCAGACCGAGGACCCAGGCCATTACCGTGACGAGCCGCCGCTCCCGCGCTCCCAGCGCCTGCCAGCGTGCTCGCAACGGCGCGAGCGCCGCGCGGAGCCCCTCGCCCGCAGCAGATCCCGCGCTCGTCGTGCCCGCAGCACTCATGATCTTCTCGCCCCGCTGGCTCGCGCCAGAGTCAGGGTGCCACCATCTTGGGTCACGCTCCAGTCGCTCGCACCGAGCTGGCTGCGAAACTGCCCGACCTGCGCCTCACTCCAGCCGCTGCTGGAAAAGGACAGGCGGGTGCCGTCGTACTTCATCGTCTGCAAGGGCGGTTGGCCCTCGGGCCAGGCCGAGGCGGCCACGCCGAGCAGCGTATCGAGGTCGCCATCACCGCTGCGGCCTGCGGCGGTTCGCAGCAGGTCGGTCTCCTTCTGCATCTGCGCCGGCGCATCGAGCACGGCGCGGACCTGCGGGTGTGTGCTGCGCAGCAGGCTGACCATGGCTTCACGCTTGGCGCCGACCTGGCGTTCCTGATGCCAGGCCCAAAGGTTCAGGCCCAGTACCTGTACTGCGACCAGGCCCGCAAGGCCCCAACGTACCGGGCGCCAACTGCTGCTGCGCCATCGCCGCATCGCGTCGCGAAACGCCACCGCGCCCCGATTCTTGGCCGCGAGGTCGAACTGCAGCAGGTTCCATAGCGAGCGCATCGCCTGCAGCGCACGCTGGTCGTCGCCCTGAACCAGCACGCTGCCGCCGAGCCAGCGCTCGGCCGGCGCGGCCACCGCCGGGTGTGCGGTCCAGCGCGCGGGCTGGGAGGCCCACTGTGGCAGCATCTGACGCGCTAGCGCGCCGTTCACGCCGACACAGATCACCCCCTTCGCGTCGGACCACGTCACCTGCATCGGGGCTCCCGCATCGTCGCCGAACGGGGCGCCAAAATGGCCCAGCGGGGTGTCCTCGGGCCAGGCCATGGGCACTGCGCGCTCGACGGCAATCCCGGCCTTGTCCAGGGCGGACAAGTGACCCCTGAGCCAGGCCTTGTCCATGACCGCCACGAAGCCGCGCCGGCCGGCCGCGGTCCCCGGGGCGAGCGCAAAGTGCAGCACATCGGGTTCCTCGAGCAACTGCTCCTCAAGCAGGCCGGCGATCGCCGCACGCAGCCGCGCGGCCGGCGCTTTGGGCACGGTGACCAGGTGCCAGCTCACGTCCTGCTCGGCCAGCACGACGACTGCACTGTCCGCCTTGGGCATCAGGGCCGGCGTCGTGCGGCCCTGACGCGTGATGTTGATGCCGTCGGGTGTCAGCACGTAGGCAAACTCGGTCGCGTCGTCGCGTGGGGGCGTGCGTGCATCGCCGCCGGCCAGGCGGGCGCGCGAGGGCAACTGGATGACGAGCGTGGACATGTTCGGGGCGATGAGAGGCTAGCGCCAACATCGGGCCGCGCCAACGCGCGGTCCGGGGTTCAGCCGTGCCGCCAGTGTAGTGGGGTCGTCAGTGGGGTCATGTGTGGAAATGCGGGCGCAGCGCAGATGTTCACGTGCCATCGCGCAGGCTCAGACGCTCGCGCTGAAGCACGACCACCTCGAGCTGGCGCCGTTCGACGAGTGAACGCTCCTCGAGCACGCGTTCGCCCAGTCGCAGGCGTCCCTGGACGATGAAGAAGCGACTCGACACACCGAGCCCGTTGAGGGGGGTCTCGGGCGCCTCTGGAAAATAGCTCCGCGCCGGCGGGGTAGCGACGTCTTTGAACACCTGGTTCTGGCGCTCCTGGACCAGACGCTGCGCGCTGCCCAGGGTCATGCCGTCCACTGCGGCAGCGATCACCTCGGCCGGTGCGGTGTTGATGTTGACGCGCGCGTCGGCCCCGGGCAGCAGCGTCACCCAGGGCTCGATGCGGCCGATCGTGTCGGCGTCGATGCCCAGCCAGGCCAGCTGGGACAGCCGTTGTGGCGCGATGGCCGCGTCGTCGCGGCTGGCCCCCGGCGGCCCCCAGGCCTTGGCGAGCGCCGTGGCGATCCGGTCGGCGCTGTCCCCCGGTGCGCCGCCCTGGTCGCACAGGCGCTGCAGGACGCGCAGTTCGGCCGGAACCACCTTGCCGTTGCCGTCGATCAGCCGGCGAAGGTTCCAGCGCGATTGCGCGTCGACGATCGAGCCCGAGAGGAACGCGTCGAGCGAGTCGTTTTCCGCCATGCTGTTGTTGTCGCGGTCGGCCGCGAGGAAGGACGACAGCCGCGCCTCGGCCAGAGGCACTGCCCACGGCTCGCCGAGGTGGTCCGCACCGCCCGTGCGGGCGTCTTCTCGCAGGATCAGGCGTGCCCAGTCGAGTGCGCCCGAGAGGATCCACGCCGCCTGCGTGCGTGCCCGTTCGGCCGACTCGATCTGGATCGCGCGCCACTGCTGCCAGACCATGCCAGCGGCCAGCGTCGCGACCATCGTGAGAATCAGCAGCGCCAGCAACAGCGCGGCACCGCGCTGACCGGCACGTTGCAAGCCCGTGCCGGCCCGTCCCGGGCCACCCAATTGGGAAACACCCGCAGCGGGCTGCGACCCAGCAGCCCCGCGGGTCACGGACGAGCGGCGGACCGCGGTCACGGCAGTTGCGGCGCGAGCAACAGGTCGCGCGTCAGGGTCTGTGGCGGCACGCCCTCAGCACTACCTTGCATCGTGAGCACCACGCGCACCCCCGTCGGCAGCTGCGCCCTCGGCGCCCCGGGGGCGGGGGCCGCGGCGTTGGGACGCAGGTCGGCGCTCGACTGGGCATTGGTCCAGGCATTGCCACGATAGAAGTAGATCTGCCAGGCGGCGACGTTGTCGAGCAGCAGCAGTTGCTCGGGCTCGTTGCCGAGCAGCTGATAGCTGGCCAGCCACGTGTCTTGCAGCGCCGCTGCACGCGAGACCAACGGGGAAGCCCAGCGCATCCAGCGGCCGTCTCGCAGCGCCCAGGCGACGACCTGCAGGCCGTCGGCCTGGCGCCGCACGAGTCGCAGCGTCATGCCATCGAAGGCCAGTGCGGGGACCAGCGCCGTGTCGTGCAGTTGCCCCAGGTCCTGTTCCCACTGGGCCAGCACGGTGCCGATGCGCAGCGTCGCATTGACGCGCTCGTCGCTGGCGCGCTTCGCGTCGGCGACGCTGGCAATGCCTTGCCACGACATGCTGGCTAGCACGGCCATCAGCGTCAGGGCCACAAGCACCTCGACGAGGGTGAAACCGCGACGCCCGATGCTCATCGCTCAGTAGCGCGGCAGCACCGTCGAGAGGGTCAGCACAGGATGGCCCGCGTCATCGGCAATGTTGGCGTCGACGCGCCGGAAGTTCGGGTTCGGCGTCGGCCGCACGACGAGCGTGCCGCGGTACGCCCGGCCCAGCTGCTCGCAGGCGAAATCGCTGTCGCCCACGCCAGGGAATTGCTTGGCGAGCTTGAGCTCGGTGAGCTGGTTGTCGGCGCACCACTGCGCGGCGCTGACGTCGGCCAGGCGCTCGGCGTTGTCCGTCAGTGCCCCGGCCGCCTTGAATCCCGCCCCTAGCGTGACGGCGACGATGGCCAGCGCAACGAGTACCTCGACCAGGGTGAAACCACGGGCAGGCCAGCTGCACCGCGTCGCCGGCGGGGCGGACGCGCCGATCACGGGCTCGGCCCCTGCGGCGCGAAGGGCGCCAGCCCGTCGCTGGCGAGTACGACGCGCCGATCCGCCAGTTGCAGCACGATGCGCTGAGCCGGAAGCACGGGCTCGGGGCCTAGCGTGACCGCTCGTGCGCCCACCACCTCGGCCGTGACACCGGGGTCGAGCCACTGCTTGGGCAGGGCCAGGCTCGCAGGCAGGCCGATGAAGCGGAACTGCGCGCCATCGTTCGCGTCAGCGGCAGCCGGCTCCCAGCGCACGGCGATACCCGACGCGCGGGCCTCGGCGCGCGCCGACTCGAGCAGCGCGACCAGCCGCTCGGCGTCCTCGTTCAGCCGATCCTGCGTCCGGTCGGGCAGCGCCACGGTCACGAGCGCACTGGCGATCGCGACGATCGCAAGCACCACGAGCAGCTCGATCAGCGTGAAACCAAGGCTGCCCCCGGTGCAGCCGCGCCACATCCCGGGGAGGCGGTGACGCTGGCGGAGCGGCAGAACCAGACCTGCGGCGCTTGCTCGGCCGTGCGTCCGACTACTGCCAGGACCCGATGTCGGCATCGTTGCCTTCGCCCCCGGCTTGCCCGTCGGCGCCGTAGCTGAAGACGTCGACCTCACCCTTGACGCCTGGATTCGCGTACTGGTACGGCCGGCCCCACGGGTCGTTCGGCAGCTTGTTCTGGTATGGACGCCAGTTCGGCGCGGCCGGGCCGACCGTCGGCTTGGTCACGAGCGCCGCGAGCCCCTGATCGGCGGTCGGGAACCGCTGGTTGTCGAGCTTGTAGCGCTGCAAGGATTGCATCAGCGTGTTGATGTCGGTGCGCGCCGCCGTGCGCCGCGCGTCGTCGACGCTGGAGAACAGGTTCGGCACGATCAGCGCACCGAGCACACCGATGATCACCAGGACGACGAGCAGCTCGATGAGCGTGAAGCCTTGATGCGCGGCGTGCGCGCGGCTTGGGCGTGTGATGGATCTCATCGGAGGCAGCGCGTTGGCTGTATGGCGCGTAACGCATCAATGATAATGGCGCGATGAGCGTACGCTTGGTCGCCTTCGTGATCTGGGCCGCGGTGGCGGCCAGCGCGGTGTTCTGGCTGATGCGACTGTCGGCCACGTCGCCTGTTGCCCCCGCTCACACGGTCGCGGTCGCGGCGTCCACCGTGCCGCGCGGCGACCTCACGCGCGTACTGGGCGCACCACCTGCAGCGGCCGGCCCGTCGACGCCGGCAGCGGAGCCCGCGCTCGCTTCGCGCTTCAAACTGCTTGGCGTTGCTGCGCCGCGTCAGGGTGGCGACCGGACCGGCGTCGCCCTGATCGCCGTCGATGGCAAACCGGCGCGTGGATTCAAGGTCGGGGCTTCGATCGACGGCGACATCGTGTTGCAGTCGGTGCATCCCCGCGGAGCGGCGCTCGGCGCGCGTGGCGACGCCGCGCAAGTGAGTCTCGAGTTGCCGGCACTGCCGTCCGCCGCAACGTCCACCCGGCCGCCGGGGGCGACGGCATTGCCGGTACCGGTGCCGCCGCCCACCAACGCGGCCCCGCCGCCCAACGGCGGTCCGATTGCCACCTTGCCGACGCCAGTGCAGGCCGTGCGGCCCGCCGTTCAGCCCGCGCAGGATTCGGAGTCCACCGAGCCCGTGCTGGTCCCGCCGCCTGGCAGCACGCGCTGAGCCGAGCGCGGCGATCAGGCTTGCGGGCCGCCGAGTTCGCCCGGGCGCGTCGGGCCGGGATCCTCGCCCTCGGCCACCTCGGTCAGCAGTGACGCAGCGGCACGAAGCAGCGGCCACGCCAACGTGGAACCCGTCCCGTCGGTGCTTTCCATCCCCAGTTCGAGCAGCGCCGACGCGTGAAACAGGTTCAGCGCGTAGTCCAGCCCGTTGTGACTGTGGCTGCGGCAGAAGACGCAATAGTCGGTGACCGGCGCGGCAATGCGAGCAGCGACCATCAGCGCGGCACAGGCGGGCAATCCGTCGACGATGACGAGGTGCCGTCGCCCGGCGGCGACCAGCATCGCGCCGGCCATCATCGCGATGTCGAAGCCGCCGAAGGCCGCCAGCACCTCGACCGGATCATGGACGTCGCGGTGGCGACCCTGTGCGCCTTGGGTGACGACCAGCAGGTGGGTCAGTACGCTGCTGTCCATCTGCGGATGCGATTGCAGCAGTTCGCGCACCGGGGCTGCGGCCAGGCGCGACAGGATCAGCGCCGCCGATTCCTGCCCGCCGACACCAATGCCCGCGCACGCGAGCACGTTGCCGGGCAGCGACTGGCCGATTTCCATGCCGGCACGGATCGCCGCGTGCGCCTGTTCGACCGTCATCGCCGCGCCCACGCGCGAGTTGCGCGTGCCGTGCGCGATCTTGCGCATCAGCAGTCGCTCGTGCGGCGGCAGACGCTCGGCCACACCGGCGTCGACCACCGACAGGTTCATGCCCTGGATCGCGGCGAACACCGACACCGGCAGCTGGCCGCGCAATGCCTGCCAGACCCGTTCGGCCGTGCCGTGGCCGGGCGCCGCGGTAATGCCCTCGACCGCGAGGCCATTGTCGCTGGCGAAAAGCACCAGTTGCGGGTCGCGGAAGCGCGGCTTGAGCGTGTTCTGGATCAGACCGATGCGCACCGCCAGCGGCTCCAGTTCGCCCAGGCTGCCGGCGGTCTCGCCGCGCCGCTGCAGCTTGTCGCGCAGCGCGCGCTCGAGCAACGGGTTGGCGGTGGGCGCGATCAGCGAGGTCGTGGCGGCGTGCATGGGCGGCACGGAGTGTAGGGCCGTCGCTAGCGCAGGAACAAGGCGTAGACCGGGTTCGCGCTCTCGTCGACGTAGGGATAGCCGAGCCCGTCGAGCGAGCGCTTGAGCTCGCGTTCGTCGCCTCGCGGGACTTGCAAGCCCACCAGGATGCGGCCATGGTCCGCTCCCTGGTTGCGGTAGTGGAACAGGCTGATGTTCCACTGCGGATGCATTGCATCGAGGAAGCGCATCAACGCGCCTGGCCGCTCGGGGAAGGTGAAGCGGTACAGGCGCTCGGCGGCGGCGAGCGCACTGCGGCCGCCGACCATGTGGCGCACATGCTCCTTGGCCAGTTCATCGTCGGTCAGGTTGACGGTGGCAAAGCCGTGCCGCACCAGATTGCGCTCGATGCGATCGGCCTCGTCGCGCTGCGCGATCGCGATGCCGACGAACACATGCGCTTCGCGCGCGTCGGAGATGCGGTAGTTGAATTCGGTCACGCTGCGAGAACCGATCAGCTCGCACAGGCGCTTGAACGAACCGCGCGCCTCCGGGATCGTCACCGCGAACAACGCCTCGCGCTGCTCGCCGAACTCGGCCCGCTCGGCGACGAATCGCAGCCGGTCGAAATTCATGTTGGCGCCGCAGGTGATCGCCACGTAGGTCTGGCCCTTGGTCTTGTGCTCGGCTGCGTATTGCTTGACCGCGGCCACGCCCATCGCACCGGCCGGCTCGAGAATGCTTCGCGTGTCCTGGAAGACGTCCTTGATTGCCGCACACACCGCGTCGGTGTCGACGACCACGTAGTCATCGACCAGTTCGCGCGCGATGCGGAACGTCTCCTCGCCCACCAGCTTGACCGCGGTGCCGTCGGAGAACAGGCCGACATCGGCCAGCGTCACGCGCTTGCCGGCACGCACCGATCGCAGCATCGCGTCGGAGTCGTTCATCTGCACGCCGATGACCTTGACCTCGGGGCGCACTGCCTTGACGTAGGTGGCCACGCCGGCGATCAGGCCGCCGCCGCCAATGGCGACGAACACCGCGTCCAGCGGACCCTGGTGCTGGCGCAGGATCTCCATCGCCACCGTGCCCTGGCCGGCGATCACGTCGGGGTCGTCGAACGGGTGCACGAAGGTCAGGCCGCGCTCGGCCTGCAGGGCTTTGGCATGGTCGGCGGCGTCGGAGTAGCTGTCGCCATGCAGAACGACATCGCCGCCCAACGCCTTGACGGCGTCGATCTTCAGCCGCGGCGTCGTCACCGGCATCACGATCGTCGCCTGGCAGCCGAGCTTGCGCGCCGCGAGCGCCACGCCCTGGGCATGGTTGCCGGCCGACGCGCAGATCACGCCGCGCGCCAGCTCGTCGGGGGCCAGCCGCGCCATCTTGTTGTAGGCGCCGCGCAGCTTGAAGCTGAACACGGGCTGCTGGTCCTCGCGCTTGAGAAGCACATGGTTGCCCAGGCGTCGCGACAGCGTGCGCGCCGGCTCGAGCGCGGACTCGATCGCCACGTCGTAGACGCGGGCGGTGAGGATGCGCTGGAGGTACGTTGCACGGTCCGGCGCGGAGGGTCTTTGCGGCATGGGCGGGCGATCATAGGCGAGCCCAACGGCACAATCGTCACCCGAGCTGACCACGGGGATGGGCATGGAATGCACGGTGGATTGGATGGCCGCGAGCGGCATGGCCTTCGTTGCCGAGACGGGCAGCGGGCACCTGATCGCGATGGACGGCGCGCCGGCGGGCGGCGGGCGCAACCTCGCGCCGCGGCCGATGGAGACGGTGCTTGCCGGTGCGGGCGCGTGCACCGCCTACGACGTGGTGCTGATCCTGCAGCGCGGGCGCCACGCGGTCACCGGTTGCCGCGTCAAGCTCAGCGCCGAGCGGGCGGCCACCGACCCCAAGGTGTTCACCCGCATCGGCATGCATTTCACGGTCACCGGGCGTGACCTCAAGGCCGACGCGGTGGCGCGCGCGGTGACGCTGTCGCACGAGAAGTACTGCTCCGCCACCGCGATGCTCGGCAAGACGGCCGAGATCGTGGTCAGCCACGAAATCGTCGCTGCCTGAGGTACCGGGCGCGAGTTCGCCGTGCCGCGAGCAGCCGCGGTCAGATGCGATGTGCCGTCGTGGTCATCACCTTGGCCGCGCCGCGCATCGCCCAGCGCAGTGGTGCGGGCAGATCCGCAGCCCCCGCAGCCTGCGCGTGGCGCGCATGCTGGGCCTCCTCGTCCTTCATGCGGGCGACGATTGCGCGCGACACCGTGTCCTGCGCGGGCAGGCGCTCGAGATGACCCGCCAGGTGTTCCTCGACCTGGCGCTCGGTCTCGACGACGAAGCCCAGGCTCCAGCGGTCGCCTGCACGCCCAGCGGCCAGACCGATCGCGAAAGCGCCCGCGTACCACAGCGGGTTGAGCAGGCTCGGGCGCGCGCCCAGTTCGCGCAGCCGCTGCTCGGTCCACGCCAGGTGGTCGATCTCCTCGCGCGCGGCGGCGTTCATCTGCCGGCGCAAGGTGTCGCTGCGTGCCGTGAGCGCCTGCGCCTGATACAGCGCCTGGGCACATACCTCGCCGACGTGATTCACGCGCATCAACGCGCCCGACAGTTCGCGCTGGTCCTCGGGCAGCGTGTCTGCGGCTTCACGTACCGATGCGGGCAACGGGACCGGGCGCGACGCCCGGGCGCTGCCGGACACGACGCGCAAACTGGCATCGACGACGGTCAGCATTCGATCCATGAAATCGGGCATCTGGCGGCAACAGGGCTATGCTCAGGACGCGAAGTTACCACTGACCTGCGCGGTCTCGAATCGGTCCGGTGCGGGTCCGTCATCGTTGTGCCCGGACAACAAGCGCTGACGATTTGTCGCGCAATGCTTTGCAGGCCCCATGGCCTCTGGTGCAATAGCGTCAACTTCCGCGTAAGGAGGTTGGCCTGGTTGGCTGCAGCTTCACCGGATCGATCGATTCGGTCCTGCAGATGCGGGACCGGGACCCCTTAAATCTCAACCTTGGAGATCTTGGCAATGAAAAAAACTCTGCTCGCTATCGCCGTGCTGGGCGCGTTTGTCGGCGCAGCGCAGGCGCAGTCGTCGGTCACGCTGTCGGGCGCCGTCGACCTGGGCATCCGCCGTCAAAACGGCGCGTACAACATGTCGAACGCGGGTTCGAGCCGCACGAACGTGTCGCTGTCAGGCACCGAGGACCTCGGTGGCGGCATGAGCGCGTTCTTCTACATGAACCACCGCTTCAACCTGAACACCGGCGCGCAGCGTGACGCAAACGCGTTCTGGCGTCAGGGCTGGGTCGGCTTGAAGGGCGGCTTCGGTAACGTGCGCCTGGGCAAGATGCTGCCCCCGCTGCAGGTTGTCAACGGTGACTTCGATCCGTTCGGCACCGACACCGTCGGCAGCGTGCACACGGGTGGTTTCCTCGCGGGCGTCCCGGCGTACGGTTCGCGCTACGCCAATGCGATCTACTACACGACGCCGTCGCTGGGTGGCCTGACGGGTCACGCGATGATCGCCGCCGCGGATAACAACAGCTCCACCGGTACGACGGCAACCGCGTTGAACAACAACGGCACCAAGCGCCCCACGGGCTTCGCCGCTGACTACGCCGCGGGTCCCCTGCGTGTGTCGTTCGCCTATGACAAGAACGCCGATGCGCTGAAGACGACGGGCTTCTACGGTTCGTACAACGCCGGTTTCGCCACCTTCATGGGCCAGTACGAAAAGGGCGATGTCTCGACGTCTACCAGCCTGAAGCGCTGGTCGCTCGGTGCGAGCGTGCCGTTCGGCGCCGCCACGTTCAAGGCGGGCTACACGAAGTGGACGGACGAAGACGTCAAGAAGCTGGGCCTGGGCCTGTGGTACAGCATGTCCAAGCGCACGACGCTCTACACCGACATGGGCAAGACGAGCGGCAATGGCGCCTCGACCAATGCCAAGAAGACCCAGTTCGACGTGGGCGTCAACCACAAGTTCTGATCGGTCTTTCCGCGCAGAACCAGGAAGCCGCCCCTCGGGGCGGCTTTTTCATGCCCGGGCGCAGCGCCTAGGGAAAACACAGCGTTGGTGGTGTGCAACAGGCGCTCGCCTCGATTGGCGCCTTACGCGAAGATGCGAGGCTGCAGAATCACGTTTCGGAGACAACCATGAAAAGAGCCGTTCTGACCCTGTCCGTCCTCGCCGCGGCCTGTGGTGCCGCGCTCGCGCAGGACGCGACGCCCACGGTGACCGTCTACGGCATCGTCGATGGCGGCATCGTCCACACGACCGGGCTGGCCAACGCCAAGACCAACGTGGCCAGCGGCATCATGGAAGGCTCGCGATTCGGCCTGCGCGGCAACGAGGACATCGGCGGCGGCTACCGCGCGCTGTTCACGATCGAGCACCGGATGGAAATCAACGACGGCACGATCAGCAACCGGCCGCCGACGGGCACCCAGACGCCCGACCGGCTGAACCAGGCGGCGTTGCTCGGGCTGCCGACGGCGCTGCAGCCTGCGGTGGCCGGCGTCGCGGCACAGCTCGGTCAGACCTTGGGCGTGAACCTGCCCGGCCGGTTCTGGGACCGTCAGGCGTATGTCGGACTCGTGACACCCTTCGGCGCGATCCTCCTGGGCCGCCAGTACACGCCGGCGTACGAGATCAACGCGAACTTCGACATCATGGGCACGCAGTCGGCCCTGTCGGCGGGACAGGTTGCGTCGGTCCCGGCCAGCGTGGACATCCGTGTCAGCAACGCGATCCAGTACCGCATCGTCCTCGGAGGCCTCACGGCCGGTGCGATGTATTCGTTGGGCGACCCGAGCGTCGTGACGGGCAACACCAAGGCCAACCGCTTCGGCGGTGCGATGGTGATGTACAAGACAGGCCCG
>Ga0224500_10000790_pt1 | contig 20514 bp, 18 predicted proteins | sample SF_Oct11_sed_USG_FD_168126 | JGI IMG/M metagenome (GOLD analysis project Ga0224500, IMG submission 168126) | Sediment microbial communities from San Francisco Bay, California, United States - SF_Oct11_sed_USGS_4_1 | ecosystem: Environmental > Aquatic > Marine > Sediment | place: USA: California... | reverse complement strand
CTCGTTCGATCACTTCCGAGTAGCTTCTGAAAAGGCCATCGTCGCTGACGTTCTTGTAATAGAACGGCGGCAGCATCAATACACCCCCGCATCCCAGTTTGGCCGCATGCCGGGTTAGTTGTACCGTATCGGTTATCGCACAGCAGCCGGTGCCGGGCATCAGCTTCGCTGACTCGATTCCTGCATCGAGCAGCGCATCGAGCAGCTCGATTTTCTCGCCGGTCGACATCGAATTTGCTTCGCTATTGGTCCCGAAAACAGCGAGCCCGACTTTTTTCGATAACAGCCATCGGCACTGTTCGACCAATCGCTGTGCGTTGGCGCCAAGGTCGCGATTGAATGGAGTGACAACCGGTGCCAGCACGCCGGAGAAACGAATAGCTGTCGTCATGTTTGAATCGCAATGTCGTGTTCAATCATCTGAGTGCTGTTTGTTACTGAAAAAATTATCCGCATTTCTTATTAGTTCCTTCATTGACGGTACCAGCAAAAGGAAAAACAAGGTGCCGATGCCGAGTAGGTACAGGGAAATATCGTCACGCAATAACAGGATCAGGGCCACAGCGCCAAACCATATCAATGCGAGGATAACGGTTACAGCCCGATCTTTTCGCGGTTTGTCGTTCACGGCAAAAGCAGGTGCACGCCCTGTCAGTTCTGGATGCTGACTAACGTAATGGCAACAAGACCTTGCGGTGTCAGATGCGAGATTGCGCCCATGTATACCGAGTTGCTGCCGAGGCCCGACCAGTTGACCGTGACGTCGTGCGTGGATCCGGCGGTAACGGTCGCCGGTCCGGTGGCTGTCATGTTGCCGACGTTGTCGTTTATGCCGATTTGCCAGGCCAGAAGCTGGTAGTTGGACCCGGGTCCGCCGGAGACTTCGTCGGTCTCGAAGCCATGCACGAATACCAGGTAAGTGCCGGCGCCCGGGACCTGCACATCGATCTGCTCACGCGACGTGTCTTCGCCGCTTTCACCGATTCTCGAACAGGTAATGTTGTCCGGGCAATAGTAAAGGTACATATCGAGGTCATCGTCGCCGTCGGTCAGTTGGTCAAACAACGAAAAACGAAGATACAGCTGGCTTGCGGGCACCGTGAACCTGTGTAGCGTTACACCATTGATCTCACGGAAGCTGAACGTCTTCGTCGGATCGTTGTCGACGAAGCCGTTGGTGACAAATGCGCGATCCAGTCCGTGTATCCCCGGCGAATAGGCACCGTTGTAACCGAACGTCACCGGGAAAGTGATGCTCCCGGTGCCCCCCGAAGACTTGACTTCGACCGGCGCAGTCAGCGAAACGGGCTTCACGGCAATCACGCTTCGAACAGCATGCTTGTCGCTGGCCCAGGTCAGGCTGCCGAAGCGCCACAGGTCCAGCGGACCGTCTGTGTAAGTGATGGTTATGTCATAGCTTGCCGACATGCCGGGGCCGACGTTGAGGCTCACCGGAGTTACCTGCACGTCCATGCCGCTCGGTGCAAGTATCTCGGCAAAGTAGGATTCGGACTCGTCGCTAACGTTGGTAACGCGTCGCGTAATCGTCACCGCATTGGTCATCTTCGAAGCAACGATGTTCGGTTGATTGAGGGCCGAGGCAGCAAAAGACGCACCGGCACTTGCCAGGGCGTCGCAACGAGCCTGGTCGACGGCCGGAGAGCCGATGCCGCAGGCGAACGCATCGTACTCGTCGTCGCTGATGTCGTAGACAAGCCCGGGATCATTGGCCGAGTTCGGGGCGATATGACCGCTGCCGAAATCAAACGGATTGGCCTGGGTGCGGCCATCCTGCTGGCGGATGTCCTGGTGAGCTGTTGTCATCAGCGCCGACTTGATTGCTGCGGGGCTCCAGTCCGGATGCGCCTGCCGCAGCAAAGCGGCAACGCCGGCAACGTGCGGCGCCGACATCGATGTACCGGTCAGCGTCGCAAAGAATTCGTCCGGTACCGAGTTAGCAGCATCCGGCGTGAAGCCGGCCAGGATGTTTATGCCGGGCGCCGTGACATCCGGTTTCAGGATGTCCTGCACGGGCGCCGGGCCCCGAGCGGAAAAAGCGCCCATGATGTTGCCGGTATCGGTGACGTTGAGGAAAAACCCCTTGTCCAGGACAACTTCGACATCACGTTCGGCGGTTATTTCAGACAGGATAAGGTTGCCATCTGCCTGCCCGATCATCAGCGCAGGAATAGTGGTCGTGCCCGGTACGCCGGTCATAACAATAGGATTGCCGGCAATACTGAAAATAACTACGGCTTCGGCACCCGCATCCTGAGCGTTGATGATTTTCGTTTCAAAGGTGCAACCGCCACGCTGAATGAATGCAACGTTTCCGGATATCTCGCTGTCGTTGACCAGCGGCTCGCAGGCATCGAAGGTGGTGCCGGGGTCGCCGTTGGCCAGAGTGTCGTCATCGTCGTCTGCGAGAACGAGCATTGCTTCGATAGGATCGTTGTCCTTCAGTGGCGGAGTGAACGATGCTTCCCTTACGGCGTACTTTCCGGCAATCGCCGCCGGTGCGTCGATCTGCAGTGCTTCGAGCGAGTGCTGTCCATCACGACTCGATGCGCCGGCCGTCATGATCCAGGGTCCGCCCGCGGGAGAACCTATTGTCGAATAGTTGGGCCCTTCATTGCCGGCCGCGACAATCGTCAGTACACCGGCTTTGGTTGCAGCCATCAACGCGACATCGTCAGGCGCGGTAAGCGAATTCATTGAACTGCCAACGGAGTAATTGATGATATCGACGCCATCAGCGACGGCTGCGTCGATTGCAAATGCGAGATCGGACGTATTGCAACTCGCTTTGGTTTCGCCCGGTCGCACCCAGCAGGCTTTGTACACTGCAACTCGCGCCCGCGGCGCCATGCCTTCGACATTTCCCAGCAGCGTGCCGAAAATAGATGCTTTTACCTTGTTGCCCGCAGCGGTTGTTGCGGTGTGAGTACCGTGCCCGTCGGCATCGCGGGGAGAGAAAATCTCGCCGTCGTCAATCGGGCCGGTCGCCATTGCACCGTCGACAAAAAAACGTGCGCCGATCAACTTGTTGTTGCAGTTGGCTTCGCTGAACCGATCGCCGGTCTCGCAAATACCATCCCAGTCTTCCGGAGGCTCGTAGTTGAGCACATCCGGGAGTTTCTTGTAGCGACGGCAAAGCCACATGCCGAGCAGACTTCTTTCCGCCCAGGACGAGCGGCAAAGCTTTGGTCGATCGGCTTGTCGCTTGTCGCTGAGCGCCGGATGCTCCGGGGCGATGCCGCTGTCGATGACGCCGATGACGATGTCCTCGCCATCGAGCCCGGGCGCGCCGCGCAGCCCGACTGTCTGTTCGAAGAGACCCAGGTAAGCGGCGCTGTAGCCGGTTGCCAGCGGCCGTATTTCATCTTCCCAGACTTTCGCAACCTCGGGCTGCTGTTCAAGTCTGTGCGCCTGCCCGGCGGTCATTTGTGCCGCAAAGGCATTCAGGCTGTATCTATAGCTGTAGATTTTCCGCGTACCGGGTCCGGCTCGCGACAGCACCTTGTCCTGCGTTTCAGCGAGGCTGGCAGCGTAGCTCTGCACTTCTGCGTTGTATTTGCTGAAGGCACGCGCCGCGGACTTCTTGTTGCCGAGCAGCTTGCCGCTCTGCGGCATGGCCACGGCGGCGTAGTGTTCGGCTGCCGCGGGTTCGCGGAGCTGCACGATATAGACCTTGGGCGTCGCATCCTCTGTCCCGGCCAGCTGCAAGCCGGCCAGGGTTCCGCCCTCGCGCAGCGACGGGTCCGGCCACGCAGCAGTGCAGGCCAACAGGCTACAGAAAACGAAAATCCTCAAGAAAGTCACGAAGATACCTGTACCCGGCACCCCGAATCGAAGTGCGTTCGCTCGTTACAAATAAGCGTGCCTCTCAATCGCTTATTCTTATTTTGCTTAAGCAAACCGATGTAAATCCCGGTTTTCAAAGGAACTTACCATAGTCACCAATTCGGGGACAGTGACCTTAACTCGAGATAGGGTCACTGTCCCCGAACTAATGGTAAGTGGGTCAGGTGCCGGAGAGCCAGTCTCTAGGCCGAAGATAGTTCTCGTAAAGCAGCGCTTCAGCTGACCCCGGTTCGGGCCTCCAGTCGTATTCCCAGCGAACCCGCGGCGGCAGCGACATCAGGATCGACTCTGTTCGGCCACCCGATTGCAGGCCGAACAGCGTGCCCCTGTCATAGATCAGGTTGAACTCCACGTATCGGCCGCGCCGGTACAGCTGGAATTCCCGTTCCCGCTCGCCGTACGAATTTCCCTTGCGTGCCTCGACGATAGGCAGGTAGGCGGGCAGGAAGCGGTCTCCGACTGACTTCGTAAACTCGAAAGAACGATCGAAACCCGGCTCGTTCAGGTCGTCGAAAAACAGCCCGCCAATACCGCGCGTCTCATTGCGATGTTTCAGGTAAAAGTATTCGTCGCACCACTTTTTGTATTTCTGGTACCAGTTATCGCCGAAACTGTCGCAGGCTTCCTTGGCGTTGCGATGCCAGTGCAGTACGTCGTCATGAAAAGGATAGTAGGGCGTCAGGTCGAAACCGCCGCCAAACCACCAAACCGGATCGCCGGCCTTTTCGTCCGTAGAGAAGAAACGAAAATTTGCGTGCGTCGTCGGTATGTACGGATTCAACGGATGAAGCACCAGTGAAACGCCGAGCGCCTGGAAGCTTCGACCCGCAAGTTCCGGGCGCGTCTTTGTTGCCGACGGTGGCATGGCGTCGCCAAAGACATGAGAAAAGCCGACGCCGGCCTGTTCGAAAACGGCACCGCCGGACAGGACCCGGCTTTTGCCGCCACCGCCGCCCGGTCGGTTCCAGTCATCTGTACGGAATTCTGCGCGTCCATCGATATTCTCGAGCGCATCGACAATCCGGCTCTGCAAACCTGTCAGATAGGTCTTTACCTGCTCGATTCGTCGAAGATGCTCACTCATGTCGTTGCCGGTCTGATTACTTTCCCGCTTCGCCAATCACGAATTTCCGATGCGCCGCCCGCGGGCCCGCAGCGGCCCGCCACGACGCAGTCTACCAAGTGTCCGAACTGTCGTCGCAACACGTGCAAGTTTCTCGAAGTCGGTCGACCGGATACATTGGCGCTCGTCGATACGATTGCGGAATCAGCCGCAAGGCACAAGGCCCGTGCAACCGGATGACTTGTGATGCGAACGGCGAGCCCTTCATGATTTCCGCGGATCAGCGTCGAGACCGAAGCAGCCGCGGGGACGATCCACGTAACGGGTCTCTCCGCACTCGAATACAGGTCGGCGGTCGGGACACCGCTCGCGACCCATTCCTCGAGCTGCGAGGAATCCGCGGCGATCAGGATCAGTCCCATAGCGGGATCGCGCTGCTTTATGGAGAGTATGTGCTGTACGGCTTCATCGGCCTGCGGAAGGCAGCCGAGTCCGTATACGCCCTCCGTCGGATAGGCTACAACACCGCCAGCGCGGACAATTCTTGCGGCACGTTGCAGTGGTATGGAGAACGCCATGTTCAGCCGCCAGGCGCGTCAGCCGTCTTGTGAATCCGCTTTCTTCTTGGTTGCGGTTTTCTTTTTAGATTTCTTTTTTGCCTTTTTCTTCTTGGCTTTCTTCTTGGCAACCTTCTTCTCGGGCGCCGGCTTTGCGGTCGTCTTTTTCTTCTTGCCTCTGCGTCCCCGCACCGGCGCAGCCGCCAACAGGTCCTTGCATTGCTCCAGTGTAAGCGACTTCGGGTCGGTGTCTTTAGGTACCCTTGCGTTCTTGGTCTTGTCAGTAATATACGGCCCGTAACGACCGTTGAGTACCTGGATGCCATCGTCTGCAAAGTCCTGAATGATGCGATTGGCATCTTCGATCTTCTTCGCTTCAATCAGCTCAAGCGCGCGCGGCAATTCTATGGTGTACGGATCATCTTCACCGCGAATCGATACGTACTTGTCCCCGTAGCGAATGTAGGGGCCGAACCGGCCGACACTGGCAGAAACGGATTTGCCATCCGCAGTTTGTCCAAGCTTGCGCGGTAGCTTGAATAGCTCCATTGCGTCAGGCAGCGAGATGTCGTTCATCTTCTGCCCGGGCCTCAATCCGGCAAATTTCGGCTTTTCTTCGTCGTCCTTGGTGCCGATCTGCACGAAAGGTCCGTAACGACCCATGCGGACGGTTACCGGTTTTCCGCTTTTAGGGTCTATGCCGAGCTCGCGTGCCTGCGCAACCTGCTCGCGAGTGACGCTCTGTTCCTTGTCGACACAAAGATCGGAGAACGGCTTCCAGAACTTCCTGAGCAGCGGCACGAGTTCCTTTTCGCCCAATGAAACGGCGTCGAGGTCATCCTCCATTCGTGCAGTGAAGTCGTAGTCGACGTACTGCGTAAAGTGCTCTGTAAGAAAGCCTATGACGATTCTGCCGATATCCGTCGGAATGAATCGCTTGCCATCGGTCTCCACGTACTCGCGATGCTTCAGCGTGGCAATGATGCTGGCATAGGTCGAAGGGCGGCCAATTCCATACTCTTCCAGCGTTTTTACGAGACTCGCCTCGGTAAATCGCGGCGGCGGTTCGGTGAAATGTTGTTCCGGGCGCAAAAGGTCTAGCTTGATGACATCGCCTTCGGCAATTTCCGGCAACAGGCGGTCGCTGTCATCGTCACCGTTATCGTCCCGGCCTTCCTGGTACACGGCCATGAAACCCGGTTCCACCAGGATCGAGCCATTGGCGCGAAAGCGGTGTCCGTCCTCGCGGTCCGGTCCCGCCGCAAGTTCGAGCGCGACGGTGTCGAATACAGCGGGCATCATCTGGCACGCCATGGTTCGCTGCCAGATCAGCGTGTAAAGTTTCAGCTGATCGCTGTCGAGCTTGCCTTTAAGGGACTCCGGTGAGCGCGCTGCCGACGTTGGACGGATGGCTTCGTGGGCTTCCTGGGCATTCTTCGATTTGGTCTTGAATTGCCGTGCCTCGTCAGGAAGGCTGGCCGCTCCATAGCGATCGACAATGACTTCGCGAATCTCGTCGAGCGCGACGTTGGCCAGTGTCACGGAATCCGTACGCATGTAGCTGATCAGGCCGACATTGTCTTCGCCCGGCAGTTCGATGCCTTCGTAAAGCTTCTGTGCAACCCGCATTGTGCGCTGCGTGTTGAACCCCAGCTTGCGGGAGGCCTCCTGCTGCAGTGTCGATGTCGTAAAGGGTGCCGCAGGATTCCGCTTGCGCTGCTTCTTGTCGACGCTGACTGCAGTTAATTCGCCGTTTGCTGCCTCGAGTATGGTCTTCTCGACTTCTCGAGCCGCCTTCTCGTCCTCAAAACTGAATTGCTCGACTTTCTCGCCGCGGTATTTGACCAGACGCGATAGAAACGGCTGGCCCTCTTTGCTGACATCGGCTTCTATAGACCAATACTCGCGCGCCTTGAACGCTTCGATTTCGAGCTCCCGCTCGACAATCATTCTGAGAGCAGGGCTCTGCACTCGCCCGGCCGACAGGCCGCGTTGAACCTTTTTCCATAGCAGCGGAGACAGGTTGAAGCCGACCAGATAGTCGAGAGCGCGCCGCGCCTGCTGTGCGCTGACCAGATCGTCCGAGATACCGCGTGGATTCTCTATGGCTTCGCGAATCGCGTTCTTCGTGATCTCGTGGAATACAACACGGTGCACTGGCTTGCCGTCCAGTGCGTTTCTCTCTTTTAGCAGCTCCGTCAGGTGCCAGGAAATCGCTTCCCCTTCGCGATCGGGGTCAGTTGCAAGATACAGAGCCTCGGATTTTTTCAGCGCCCGCACAATGGCATTTACGTGTTTCTCGTTCCGCTCGATGATCTGGTACTTCATAGCGAAGTCCTCGTCGGGGGCCACCGCACCTTCCTTGGGAATCAAATCGCGCACGTGACCGTACGATGCGAGAACATCGAAGTCATCACCCAGGTATTTGCTTATGGTTTTCGCCTTGGCCGGCGACTCAACTATGACGAGATTCTTTGACATTTAAATAAATTTTTCCTGCACCTTTCCGGCGCCCGAGACGAAAAACCGCGAGCTGCGCCGCGGTTGAATTACATGCTCGCCTTCTGCATGTCAAGAAAATCGAATGTGAGGCGCTGTTGGAAGCGGCGAAAAACTCGGTTAATGGATCGCCGCGGCGTCGTCGTCAAAAACCAGGTCTTCCATGCGAGCGTAAGCCTGCTCCTGCCCTGGCTGACTGAAAAGAACCATCAAGACGACCCATTTGACCTGTTCGACATCGATGTCGGGCGTATCGAGCGCCAGCAGTCTGTCGATCAGGATTTCGCGCTGCAACGGCGACAGGATTCCAATCTGTTCAAGATAGGTAATGAAGCCACGGCAGCCTACATCCAGGCGGCTTTGCTCGGAGTCGTTGTAGATACGCGTTCCGTGTGCAGTCTGGGCGCTGTGCGGCAGGTTTCTGTGATGATCCGTCAGGTCGTCGAGCCAGCTCAGCGCGCGATCAATTTCCAGATCGGCAAAACCGGCACGCGAGAGCTCATCGCGCAACACTTTCTGATCGGGCTCCGGCTCTTCCTCAGCGTCGATGTAGGTCTCGAACAAGTACATCAAAACGTCGAGTACATTCTCTTTCATTCCTGGAGCTACTCCTCAGTCAACTGTTCCTGAGCTGTGAGTATCGGCCGCCGGACTGGGTTTCGACTTTTCCCTCAAGCTCCAGGATCAAGAGCATGGAGGAAACCTGCTCGATCGTCAATCCGGATCGCTCGGCGAGCTGGTCCGCAGTTGCGGGATCGAATGCGAGAACTTCAAGCAGTGCTTTGTACTCCGGATCCAGTGTTGGCGCCGATGTTTGCACGTTTGTGGTCGCAGTATTTTGCATAAGGTGCCCGGCAAGTGAGCCGAGTTCGTTAACAATATCCTCGGCACTTTCGACCAGTTTTGCGCCCTCGCGAATGAGCTTATGACAACCGCGCGACATTGGATTGTGAATCGATCCGGGGATGGCAAACACTTCGCGACCCTGATCCGATGAGAGCCTGGCCGTAATCAGAGAGCCACTTTGACGCGCGGCCTCTACGACCAGCGTGCCAAGAGACAAGCCGCTGATGAGCCGATTGCGCTGCGGAAAATGTTCTTTCTTCGGCGCCGTGCCAAGCGAATATTCCGAGATCAATGCACCGCTTGCAGCTATACGATGAGCGAGGTCCCGATTCGCCGCCGGATAGACGCGGTCGATGCCGTGCCCAAGTACGGCTACCGTCATGGCATCGCTGGCGAGCGCACCGTTGTGCGCCGCAGTATCGATGCCCTGAGCGAGACCGCTGACGATGCAGAAGCCGCAACCCGCAAGGTGTTTTGCGAATTCGTAGGCGTTCTGCATGCCGCCTCGGGTGGGATTGCGGCTGCCGACGATAGCAAGCGATGGCAGATTCAGTGCTGCGCAATTTCCAACAACATATAAAAGGGTGGGTGCGCCAGGCATCTGTCGCATGAGTTCCGGGTAATCCGGTGAATCCGGGTGAACGAGATGATGTCCCGCCGCCTGCAGCCATTCGACATCGCGGTTGATGGCATTTTCGTCCGGGCGCAGGATAGCGTCGCGCAGCGATTCGGGCAGCTCGTTACGACGGGCAGCGACAATCGCTGTCGCACTGCCGTGCGCCTGCAACAACCGTGCAAGGTTTTCACCGTGCAAATGCGCTTTGCCCAGGATAAGCCATGCACGATCGAGCTCATTCACGAAGCGCTCTCCACGATTCAGTCGTGCGGTAAATGCCTTTCGGTGTGAAAAAAAAAGCGGCGCTCCCGTACCGAGAGCGCCGCTTCTTCCAGAGACTCCGTCAGTTCGGGTTACGAACCGCGTCGTGAATATGAATGTCGCTGGTTGCTTCCATCACCAAGCCATACCCGATGCGGTCATACACCTTGAATACCATGATGGTACCGGCTTCCTCATCGGGCAGCTTGACCTTTTCCCCGCCAAACAGCGAGTTTTTGCTTGCGAAGCTGCCGGCGTATCGATCACGCACTTCCTCGCCAGCCTGGAATACGGTCAGAATGTCGCCCGGTGCGAGGCCGTTACGAGCTCCGCGATTGAGAACGACGACCTGGTACTGGCCAATCAATGCAACGCCGTCTACAACGGAAATGATTTTTCCATCGATATTTGAATCCGGCGCTTTCGGAAAGAAGTTCAACGGAATGTCGACCGATTCCGGCAACAGTTTATCGCCTTCGTTGGTTTCGCGATTGGTCTCGTGCAGCGCCACGGTTGCCGGGTCACCACCGCGGACCAGGGAGCCCTCGCCAACGAAAATGCCAGAGTAGCCGACGACCTTGCCGTCATCCGGGTCTTTAAGTTCGTCACCGACCTTCACAACACTGTAGCGTGTCCCGGCTGGTGATGCTGTTCCGCCTCGAACGTAAATCTGGTTGCCGGCCGCGCCCATCATGTGATCACCGCGTACAGCGAGTACGTACGGAAGCCGCGAAAGCTGGTCCTTCTCCAGCACCAGACCCTTCGAAAGAAAGGCGGCGATTTCTTCGTACGGGATGCTGGTGATGGCTTCGGACAGCGGTGTGATACGTGCCTGTGGGGAAAGGCGATAAGTCGAGGCGCGAATATTGGTTATGCGTTGCTGGCCATCGATGTTTACCAGCGCTAGAACGTCGCCCGGATATATAAGGTGCGGATTCACAACCTGCGGATTGACGTACCAGACTTCCGGCCAGTACCACGGATCCTTCAGGAATGTCGCAGCGATATCCCACAGCGTATCGCCGACCTGCACGACGTACTCGTCGGGATGGCCATCGGCAAGCGGCACCGGTCTGCTGACTTGCTGCAGGACCGGCTGGTTCGCCGTCGTTACCGGCGAGGTGTTGGCGGTACGGTTCATGGACGTCGAGCTGCCCGCGGTTTGCGCGGGCTGACTGGCAGCCGGTGCCGGAGCATCGTCGTCATTGTAAAACGGGCTTAGAGAGCAACCGGCCAGTGCTGCGGCCAGACCGATGACAGTCAGCAGGCGACTGGCGTTCAAGCAATTTTTGCGGGAAAACATGATTGACGGTTGCTCCATCATTATGATCCAAGGCTGCCGCATGGCAGGCGTTGCTATAATATGTCGTGTCGACGCCGGGCGGGCTGCCAAACGCGTCACAATTCCGCGTCTGCAGGGATAATAGCGGCCCGTTTTCACGCGGCATTGTCTGACATCTTATTCAATAAAGTCAATTATTTAGCTGGAGTTTGTGGCAACTTACGCGAGTTTTCATCGGGCAAAATATGGCAAAACTGAGAATTTTGGAATTTCCGGACCCCAGGCTGCGCACCAAGGCGCTGCCTGTCGAGGTCGTTGACGATCGCTTGCGGCAGCTGGTCGACGACCTGTTCGAGACCATGTACGCAGCGCCTGGTATCGGGCTGGCCGCGACCCAGGTGGACGTCCACCAACGGCTTCTCGTTGCCGACGTATCGGCCGACAAGTCTCAGCCCTGGGTGCTGATCAACCCGGAAATCCTGGAAAAAGACGGTGTTGCCGTGTCCGAGGAGGGCTGTCTTTCCGTGCCCGGCTATTACGACGAGGTCGAGCGTGCGGAGCATATTCGGGTGCGTTACCTGGACCGGGATGGACGGCAGCTAGAGAAAGACATGGATGGACTGCTCGCCATTTGCGTGCAGCACGAGATGGATCACCTCGAGGGGCGTTTATTCGTCGACTACCTGTCGGAGGCCAAACGCCAGCGCATTCGCAAACGCCTGATCAAGGATCGCCGCGCGCAATCGACCGAAGCAACGGTGCTCTGATACCGCGAGCCGTCGCAGGTCCCCTATGAACATTGTCTTCGCCGGCACGCCGGAGTTTGCGTGCGAGTCATTGAAAGCGCTGATTACAGCCGGCTATACGCCGAGCCTCGTCCTGACTCAGCCGGATCGCCCGGCGGGCCGCGGCAAGAAATTGTCCGCGAGCCCTGTCAAAGAACTCGCGCAGAAACACGATATTCCCGTCTGGCAGCCCGTGACGCTGAGAGACGCCGCGATCGTCGCCGATCTCGCCGCACATAAACCGGATCTGCTTATCGTCGCTGCGTACGGATTGTTCCTTCCCCAAGTGGTGCTCGACATTCCGCATCTGGGTTGTGTCAACGTGCATGCATCGCTGCTGCCGCGCTGGCGCGGAGCATCGCCCATACAGGCGGCAATCCTTGCGGGCGACCGTGAAACGGGCATAAGCCTGATGCAAATGGAAGCCGGTCTCGACACCGGACCGGTGCTCGCCGCCGAGTCATTACCCATAGGATCGAACGAAACCGCCGCTCGATTGCATGATCGACTGGCGGCGTTGGGCGGCGAGCTGCTGGTGAAAACATTGCCGGCTATTTGCGAGGGCAATTGCGAACCGCTGCCGCAAGACCCGGATCAGGTGACATCGGCTGGCAAAATCCGCTCACAGGATGCACAGATAGACTGGTTACAGCCCGCAGAAATCAGTGCACGAAAAGTACGCGCGTACAACCCCGCACCCGGTGCCTGGTTCAGCTACGGGGACGAGCGCATAAAGGTTTGGTCTGCTGTAGCACTTGATTCGGACAAACGCTTGCCCGGAACGGTGATTGCCGCAGGCAAGGACGGAATCGACGTGGCCTGTTCGGAAGGAGCGCTGCGTATGACCGAATTGCAACGCCCCGGTCGCCGGCGCGTCAGCGGAGCCGAGCTCGCGGCGCAACTGCCGTTGTCCAACAATCGATTGCACTGAGGCAGTATGTCGGATATTCGCAGAGGTGCCAGGTTGCGTGCCACCGCGGCGACAGTTGTCGATCGGGTTGCAGGCGATGGCCGTTCGCTGGATGTTGCGCTGGCCGAAGCGAAAGTTCTCGACACCGAGCTGCCGTTGCTGCGCATGCTGTGCTACGGAACCATCCGCCACCACTGGCGACTGCGCTGGCAGCTCGGGTCCTTGCTCGATCGTCCGATCAAGTCCCGCGATCGGGTTATCGAAGCCCTGCTAGCGATTGGATTATTCCAGCTCACGGATACTCGCGTGCCGGATCACGCATCGGTCTCGATGACAGTCGAGGCCGCGCGGGTCCTGCGACGGCCACAATACGCAGGGCTGATCAATGCCGTGTTGCGAAATTTTCGACGGAAAACCCCGGAGACGGCGTCTAATGAGGAAGCGGAGCTAAATCATCCGCAATGGTTGATCGATGTGTTTCGGAAAGACTGGCCCAATGATTGGCGTTCCATCGTGGATGCCAACAATGAGCGGGCGCCGATGTGGTTGCGTGTCAATTCAAAGAGGACGAGCGCAGCGCACTATGCGGAGTTGTTGGCACTCACCGAATCCGCGTCCGAAGCGACGACCGTGCCTGGCCTCGAGCATGCGCTTCGACTTGATCGGGCCGTCGACGTCGATATGCTGCCGGGGTTTCTCGACGGCCTGGTTTCTGTACAGGATGGCGCAGCGCAGATCGCAGCGCCCTGGTTGCTGGCAGGCGGTGGCGCGCGGATTCTCGATGCCTGCGCTGCTCCCGGCGGAAAAACGGGACATTTGCTGGAACTCGCAGGTGAAGGCCCGGTTCTAACCGCCCTGGATCTGGACAAGGACCGGCTCGCCGGTGTCAGGGACAACTTAAAACGCCTTCGACTGGACGCAACCGTTGTCGTCGGCGATGCATCCAACCCACAGGCGTGGTGGGATGGCAACGCGTTCGACCGGATCCTGCTCGACGCGCCTTGCTCGGCCACGGGTGTTATCCGGCGCCACCCGGATATCCGCCTGCTGCGCCGCGAGTCCGACATCGCGGAACTGGCAGCGCGGCAAATGCAGATGCTGGCTGCGCTGTGGCCATTGCTGGCTCAAGGCGGGCGCCTGTTGTACGTGACCTGCTCTGTCTTGCAGCAGGAAAATGACTCGCTCGTGGAGGAATTTGCCGGAAAGCATCCGGATGCTGTCGAAAGCTCCGTGTTGCCAGATTACAACATCCGCGATCTAATGCGGCGTAAGGCCTTGGGCTTCCAGGTGTTGCCCGGGACGGCGGGGATGGACGGCTTTTATTTCGCCTGCCTGGAAAAAGCCCCGGGACAACACTGAGTAAAAATGACCCTATCAAGGACAATCGCAGCCTGTCTCATCAGCCTCCTCGCGGTCGCACCGCTGGTGGCGCAGGATGACGCTGACCGTGCCGGGTACTTCGATGTCCGCTCGGCGTCTACCACCCTCATCAATGGTGTGCATCAGCTCGAGGCTCGCCTTCAACTCGTATTGAGCGACGAGGCGCTGGGCGCCCTGAACAGCGGCGTTGCGCTGCGTATCGAGCTGAACCTGGACGTGATTCGGGTGCGGCGATTCATGCCGGATTCGGTAGAAGCCGAATTGATCTGGCAATACGAACTGGAATACCGGCCGCTCAGCCAGCGTTACATCGTGCGAAACATTAACAGCGGTGTTCAGGATTCCTACGCGACACTTTACTCCGCATTAAACAATCTCGGGCGCGTGCAGGGGCTCCCTGTGATCGATGATTCGGTACTTTCAAGGGACAGCAGCCACAGGGTGAGACTGAGAGCGGCGCTGAGTACGCGCCAATATCCGGCGCCGCTGCGGGTCATTTTTTTCTGGCGCGATGAGTGGCAGCTAAAGAGCGAATGGTACGAATGGTATCTCGAACGATAAAAAAGCTCGCGTATGTCACTATCGGCGCACTGGGCGTCGGTTCTGCATTGGCTGCTTTGTTCCTGTTGAGTCAAACCTCGCAGAACACCGAGGAATTCGATCGGCTGCACATTACGATGTTGCTGATTAATATCGGCGGCGTTTTCGTGCTGTTTGCATTGATTGCCGGGAACCTGTCCCGGCTTTACCGCGACCACCAGAACCGGGTGCCCGGCTCCAAGCTGAAAGCGCGCATGGTCGGCATGTTCGTAGGGCTGGCGGTTTTGCCGCTGCTGGTCGTTTTCTACTTTTCGATGCAATTCATCAATCGCGGCATCGACTCCTGGTTCAATGTCGAAGTGGAAACCGGCCTGGACAACGCGCTGGCACTGAGCCGCTCGGTGCTCGAAATGCGTATGCGAGAGCACCTGGAAACGACGGTGGAGATCAATAACCGCTTGCGCCAGGCGCAGCCGAGGCAGCTCGTATTCGAACTCAGCATGCTACGGCGCGAAAGCGGCGCGACGGAAATCACTATTTACGGCACCAACAGCCAGATCATTGCAACCAGTTCCAGTCAGTCGACGGCGTCGTTCCCCAAGATGCTGAGCGACGAAGTCGTCATGCAAATTCGACAGAACCGGCCGTTTGTCAGCCTCGATGACCTGGAGCAGGGCTCATACGAGATACGCACGGCGCTCCCGTTTCGCAGCATGTTCAGCCAGGACCTCGTGGGCGTAATGCAGGCGCATTTCCCGGTGCCAGGACAGATCGGCCGAATGGCCAGCAAAGTGGATTCGTCATACAGTGACTACAAGCGCGCGGTTTACCTGCGGGAACCGTTGAAACGAATTTATTCGATGACGTTGACTGTCGTGCTGATGATCTCACTGTTGGCGTCGATTTACGGTGCGTTGATTCTCTCGCGCAGGCTCGCGTCGCCGATTCAGGACCTGGTTGCCGGTACGCGGGCCGTCGCGGAAGGAAATTTCGATACGCACGTGCATGCGTCGTCGAAAGACGAGATCGGATTCCTGATTAACTCTTTCAATGACATGACGCAGAGGCTTTCAACTGCCAGCCGGCAGGCCGCACTCAGTCAGGCGTTGGTAGAAGCGGAGCGCGCCAACCTGGAAGTTATTCTCGCCCGCTTGTCGACGGGCGTTGTCGCGCTGGAAGCCGATTTGAGAATTCGCCATGCCAATCAGGCTTCCGGCGCCATTCTCAATGTAGATCTCGAGAACCGGATCGGCGAGTCGCTGCTGGACGTTGCCGTCGGGGAGCCACTGCTCGAGCAGTTCGTCGATGTGGCGCGAGTCCACCTGAATCGAGGCGAAACCGACTGGCGAGAACAGATCGTGCTTCGCGGGGAAGTGGGTCGACGGGTCCTTACCTGTGCTTGTACGACCTTGCCTCGCGATGAAGACCGAAACGCAGGTTTCGTGGTCGTGTTCGACGACATTACGGCGTTGCTGCAGGCGCAGCGCGACGCGGCATGGGGGGAGGTAGCGCGACGACTCGCTCACGAGATCAAGAATCCGCTGACACCGATCCAGCTTTCCGCCGAACGCCTTCGTCGCAAGTATTTGCACACGATGTCGGAAGAAGAAGCGCAGGTACTGGATCGTGCAACACACACGATCGTGCAGCAGGTCGAGTCGATGAAGGAGATGGTCAATGCGTTCAGCGACTACGCTCGTGCACCTGACATGGATATAAACCTGTTCGACATTGGAAAACTGGTACACGAAGTGGTCGAGTTGTATCGCGCGCAGGAGAGCGGCATCAAGATCGTGCTGAACAGTGAACCGAACTTGCAAAAGGTCGAGGCGGACATTGGCCGCGTTCGGCAGATCCTGCACAACCTGATTCGCAACTCGGTAGAGGCGCTGGAGAATCGCCGCAGTGGGCGCATCGAGGTCGGTGTCAGCGCGGCAGAAGTGCAGGGAATCAAGGTTGTCGAACTGGTGGTATCGGACAACGGCCCCGGATTCCAGACTGGATCGGTTAGCCAGGTTTTCGATCCTTACGTGACAACCAAACCCAAGGGCACGGGCCTGGGGTTGGCCATCGTCAAAAAATTGGTAGAAGAACACGCCGGCACGATCGAGGCGGAAAACCGCGAAGAAGGCGGTGCGACGATTCGTATCCTGTTGCCGGTCGATGAAGCCGCGCGCGAAACGATGACGGCAACGTTGCCGGGACGCGCGGAGAAACGGAGGGAGAGAGCATGAGCACTGCAAGTGTGCTGGTCGTTGATGACGAAGAAGATATCCGGGCGCTGATTGACGAGATTCTCTCGGAAGAAGGATACAAGGTCACGGTCGCGGCGAATGCTGCTGCGGCGCGTGCAGCGAAAGCGGCTGGCAAGCAGGATCTTGTTCTTCTGGATATCTGGATGCCCGACACGGATGGCATCAGCCTGTTGCGGGAGTGGTCGGAGCAGGGTGTGCTGGATTGTCCTGTGGTCATGATGTCGGGTCACGGGACGGTCGACACGGCTGTAGAGGCCACGCGTCTCGGGGCTTTCGATTTCGTGGAAAAACCGTTGTCGCTCGCAAAACTGTTGCGCACCGTCGAGCGGGCGCTCGATTCGGCCAGGAAACAGTCTGTTGCAGGCAAAGGTTCCGGCCAATCGATCATTACACCGATCGGCCGCAGCCGACTGATGCAAGGATTGCGTGAGAAGGTGCAGCAATTTGCCGGGTACGATTCGCCGGTGTTGCTGATTGGCGAGATCGGCTCGGGACGAGGCGCGTTCGCGAGATATATTCACGCGCTGAGCGATCGGGCGGATGCACCGGTCGTAAATCTGGTTGCGGCATCGTTGACGGATAACAATGCCGAAGAACTCTTGCTGGGGAGCGAAAACAACGGTGACGTCAACAATGGCTATTTCGAACGCGCAAAAAACGGCACGTTGATCATTGACGAGCTGACCGACCTTTGCGATCAGGCACAGAAGCTGCTGTTAAGTGTGCTGGAACAGAAGAATTTCGTGCGTCGCGGCGGTCACGAGCGCGTACGCTTTCAGGCGCGCATTGTCGCAACCGCTGGTACTGACTATGAGCGTGCAATCGACAGCGGCAAACTGCGACGTGAGTTGGTGTCGCACCTGAATGTGTTGACGGCAAAGATTCCACCATTGCGCGAATATGCTGAGGATGTGCCTGAGCTGCTCAACTATTACGTAGAAAAACTCGTCGATACGGAATCCCTGCCATTCCGTCGCTTCGGTATCGCCGCGCAAAACAGGCTGCGAAACTATCCCTGGCCGGACAATGTTCGTGAGCTCAAGAACCTTGTAAGGCGCCTGATGCTCACGGGCACCGATGAAGAAATCAAGCTGGATGAGGTTGAGGCGGAGATTGGAGCAACGGCCGCAAACTCCGAACCACTCGTGAAACAAGACTTGCTGGCGCTTCCGTTGCGTGAAGCCCGCGAACAGTTCGAACGCGCGTACCTGCAGCAACAGCTTCAGTTGTGCGATGGCAAGGTAGGCAAACTGGCCAAGCGCGTCGGTATGGAGCGCACGCACCTGTATCGAAAGCTGCGTTCACTCGGGGTCGACTTTCGCTCGGTAGGCAGCGACGACTGACTAGCTGCGGGCGCCGAACTCGTTGATATTCAAATTGAAATTTTTGTCGTCTGTTACCACAAGGCCAATGTCCCGCACGTACCGGTATGAAACGGCGCTAAGGTCGATGGTCGGATCAATGACATTCACGATATAGCCGCTCTCGCTGAGGTCGACAATCGTGGTTCGCTGCTCGGGTCGTTTTACGTAACCGCCTGATTTCGGATCGTGAACAAAGGCGTAGCCTTTCAGGCGGCAAACTGCGCCTTCCGCTGCCATAACCTCGCCGAGAAAGTGACGCCTGGTGGAGTTCTCGAACATGGCCCGGTATGTTAGATGTACTTTTTCGCCTGTTGAAATAATCATGCGCGTCTCGTGAAATTACCTCGAAGTCAGGATATCAGATTAGCTTGTCACGCGGTGCATTCAGCCAGTTTCTGGTGTCTTCGGCGTTGCTGAAAACGCGGGCTGTGACGCCACGATTGTATAGTACGGTTTCAATCAGGCGAACGACGTCGATCATTTCCGGGTTCATCTCGACCCAGGCTATTCGATACTGAGAAGAAATATCCAACTCGCGAAACAAAGCACCGTGATCATAGGCGTCGAGGATCTCCAGCGGTTTGGTCGTATTCGCGATACCCAGCACTTTGAAGCAACCATGCTTCCGGCAGACGGCCGAGACTTCAGACCAGATTGCCCGGGAAACTTCGTAGTTCTTTTCCCCGTCGGAAAGGACCTGCACGTAGTCGTTTTCGTAAGTGACGGCGATCCGGTTCTTCATGTGCGCCCGGGCCTTCGCCGTGAGACCAGCAGCAGGGCAAATGCGAGCATTGCCGGAGCTCCCTGGATATAGAAAATGGAAGGTTTCACGGTAAGGCCGCCAAACACACCTGCAACAATTACGCAGCTGAGGAAGAAGATCTTCGTTGCGTGACCACGGTCCTTTTGTATAAGGCCCCAGATCAGGCCTGCCGCCAGGAACCCGTTGTACAGTCCCTGATTGGCGGCAAGCCCGGCGGATTGCGCAGCAAATTCCGGCGTCAGTCCAAATGTTCGGAGTCCGGTTGGCGTCGTCCACAAGAACATTTCGAGCACGAGGAAGAAGATGTGCTCGAGAGCGACAAACCCTGTCAGTGCGTTGGCGAGTTTCTTCATATGCAAGGCCTCAACCGTCCTCGTGCTGCGCGGCAAGGCGTGACCTGGCTGCGCTCAACAGGGCTACAGAATACAGCCTGTGAAAACGGAGCAGTGCCCGATAAGTGAACCCGAAGTCCGGTTGCTGCAAGCCATTCTTCCGGATCGGTACGACTGCAGACCCGAAGTATAAGTGAGTTGTTGCATCTGCAGGCGCAACCATGAGCCAGGACCTCGTGCGTTCTCGAAAGTCGCACAGCAGAATCTGGTTTTCTGCGCGGCTCTCGACGTACCAGGCAGCAAATGTGTCGGATTTTCCGCTGGCCAGTCGGTGGACATCCTCATCGGACGAGGGTTTCGATACGAGCCAGCGCAGTATGATGCGCTCGGTTTTGAACAGCGGCGTCGTATAGAAAGCCTCGACGAACTGTGCATGAGTGACCGAACCTGCAACATTAGTCGCAAAACAATCGGCGTACGCGCCGTCGTCAAGGTAACGCCGCAGCAGCGCGTCACCCGGTAATTCTTGACGTTCGACGGAAGACAAACGCTCAGGCTCCGTCACGTGCCCCGGATTTTGGGTAGCGCGGCAAATCGTCGTCGGTGTCGAACCATTCGACTTTACTGTCGCACCAGATGTGACAGCGTGGCGGGAACCGGCCGGGCTCGTTCATCGTGCCGACATTGATCTCCACGGTTTTTTCGTTGCTGCTGTCGCGAAAAGCAATCTGCGATCCGCAGTCGGCACAGAATTCTCGCTGTCCGTGCGCCGATGATCGATACACTTTCGGTTTACCCTTTGTGTAACGAAAATCGTTCACGAGAAAAGCTGCCCAGGGCAAAGCGCTCGCACCGGATAGTTTCTGACACATTCTGCAGTGGCAATATCCGGCATCGATCGGATCCGCGGTCGCCTCGAACTGCAGCGCGCCGCACAAGCAACTGCCATGGTGAATCATCGGGCCTCTCCGGTGAGAGCATCATATAAAACTTTGTTATTAAACAAGTTTTTTGTACATGATGTAAGCATCAACATAACCCTGTGACGGGTGGAGAAAGGCTTCCGGGAGCGTACCAGCAATCTCGAAGCCGTGTTTCTGCCATAGTCGAATGGCGCCGACGTTTGTTGACACGACCAGGTTGTACTGCATTGCCCGAAAGCCGAGCCGACGTGCTTCCTTTTGCGAGTGCTCGCAC
>Ga0224500_10000785_pt1 | contig 20558 bp, 17 predicted proteins | sample SF_Oct11_sed_USG_FD_168126 | JGI IMG/M metagenome (GOLD analysis project Ga0224500, IMG submission 168126) | Sediment microbial communities from San Francisco Bay, California, United States - SF_Oct11_sed_USGS_4_1 | ecosystem: Environmental > Aquatic > Marine > Sediment | place: USA: California... | reverse complement strand
CGCGTACTGCGCGGCGGTCGAGGAACTGATGGACGTCGAGATCACGCCGCGCGCCAAGTACCTGCGCACGCTGCTCGCCGAGTACTCGCGCATCGCCGACCACATGACCTGCATCGCGGCGGGCCTGATGGAACTCGGCGCGATGACCGCCTTCCTCTACCTGGTCTCGATCCGCGACTGGATCTACGAGCACATCGCGCAGGTCACCGGCGCCCGCGTGACGTATTCGTACGGCCGCATCGGCGGGCTGGCGCGCGACCTGCCCGACGGCTGGATCGAGCGCCTGCACTGGATCCTGGGCCAGTACGACGACTTCGTCGGCCGCGTCCACGGACTGGTCGACCGCAACCGCATCTTCATCGACCGCATGCGCGACGTCGGCGTGATCAGCACGGCCGACGCGATCAGCTACGGCTACACCGGACCGATGCTGCGCTCGACCGGGGCGCCGCGCGACCTGCGCAAGGACACGCCGTACCTGGCCTACTCCGAACTCGACTTCGAAGTGCCGGTCGGCATCAAGGGCGACAACTACGACCGCTACTTCGTCCGCATGCGCGAGATGGACGAGTCGGTGCACATGATCCGGCAGCTCGTCGACCTGCTGGCCGCCTGCAAGGGGCCGCTGAACGTCGACGACCGCCGCTGCACGTTCCCGGAGAAGGAACACGTCTACAGCGAGATCGAGTCGCTGATCAACCACTTCAAGCTGGTGATGGACGGGCCGCGCGTGCCGGCGGGCGAGGTGTACGTCGCCCACGAGGGCGCCAACGGCGAGCTCGGCTTCTACCTGGTCAGCACGGGCGAAGGCACGCCGTACAAGGTGCACGTGCGGGCGCCGTCGTTCGTCCACATGGGCGGCGCGCACAAGATGCTCAACGGCTACCAGCTCGCGGACCTGATCCCGACCTTCGGCTCGATCAACATGATCGGGGGGGAGTGCGATCGATGAGCGCCGTGCTGATGCCCGTCGTCGAACGCCTGATCCCGGAGTTCGAGAAGCTGAAGAAGCGGATGCCGCCGAACTTCGAGTCGACGCTGGTGCTTCCGTGCCTGCGCCGCGTCCAGGACGAGCGCGGCTACGTCGCCGATGAGGACATCGTCGCCCTTACGAAGTACCTCGGCGTGCCGCGCATGCAGATAGAGCAGGTGCTGTCGTACTACACGATGTTCCGGCGCAAGCCGATCGGCCGCTGGCACCTGCAGGCGTGCCGCAACGTGACGTGCTCGATGCGAGGCTCGGAGCGCCTGATCGACGCGCTCGGCCGCAAGCTCGGGGTCAGGCCGGGACAGACCACCGCCGACGGCCGCTTCACGCTGTCCGAGGTCGAGTGCCTGGGTTCGTGCGGAACCGCACCGGTCGTGATGGTCAACGAGGCCTATCACGAGAACCTTTCCATCGAGAAGCTCGACGAGCTCCTCGGTCGCCTGAGCTGAGAGGACCGCGACCATGCCCGGCACTCCGCTCCTGATGACATTCCCCGTGACGGCGACGTCCCACCTGCTGTCCGAATTCCGCGCGCGCGGCGGGTACGCGGCGCTCGAAAAGGCGCTGACCACGATGCAGCCCGGCGACGTGACGAAGGAAGTCACGGCCTCGGGCATCCTCGGCCACGGTGGCGCCGCGTTCCCGGTTGGCCGCAAGTGGGCCGTGATCAAGGTCGCCGACGGCCAGCCGCACTACCTGTGCGCCAACGCCGACGAGGGTGAGCCCGGCACGTTCAAGGACCGCTGGGTCCTCGAGAACAATCCGCACCTGCTGATCGAGTCGATGCTGATCTCGTCGTACGCGCTGGGCGTGCGCAACGCGTTCGTCTACATGCGCGGCGAGTTCGACCTGCCCTATCGCCGCCTGCAGGCCGCGATCGAGGAGGCTTATGACGCCGGCTACCTCGGACGGAAGCTGTACGGCACCGAGCACGCCACCGACATCGTGATCATCCGCGGCGCGGGCTCCTACGTCTGCGGCGAGGCGTCCGGTCTGCTGACGTCGATCGAAGGCAAGAAGGGCTACCCGCGCAACCGTCCGCCGCGCCTGACCGTGAAGGGCCTGTACCAGCGCCCGACCGTGGTCAACAACGTCGAGACGCTGTCCAACGTCGCCGGGATCATCCGCATGGGCGCCGAAGCGTTCCGCAAGGTCGGCACGGCGAAGAGCCCGGGAACGCAGCTGGTGTCGATCTCGGGCCACGTGGTCAAGCCGGGTGTGTACGAGATCGAGCACGGCTATCCGCTTTCCAAGTTCATCTACGAGGACTGCGGCGGCATGCTGGGCGGCCGCAAGCTCAAGGGCCTGATCCCGGGCGGCATTTCCGCCAAGGTGCTGACCGGCGACGACTGCAAGGACCTGACGTACGACCATGGCTCCTTCGACAAGGCCGGCTCGGCGCTCGGTTCCGGCGGCATGATCGCGATCGCCGAGGGGACCTGCATGGTGCGGCTGCTGCAGGTGATGCTCCGCTTCTGGCACCACGAGTCGTGCGGCCAGTGCACGCCATGCCGCGAAGGCATGGGCTGGATGCACCGGATCATCGACCGCATCGTCAGCGGCCAGGGGCGGATGGCCGACATCGACCAGCTGATCGCGATCTCGGACGCCAACGACGGCACCACGGTTTGCGGCATGGGAGACGCGGCGGGCTACGCGACGGTCGGCTTCATCGCCAAGTTCCGCGACGAGTTCGAATACTTCATCCAGCACAAGCGCTCCAAGTACGGCGGTGTGCTCGAAGTCGGCGCTGCCGAGGTGGCCCATGCCTGAGTTCTTCATCAACGGCCAGCCGGTGCACGCCGAACCCGGCCAGACCGTCCTGCAGGCCGCGCTCGCCGCCGGCCACTACATCCCGTACTTCTGCTGGCACCCCAACCTGTCCGTCGCGGGCAACTGCCGCATGTGCATCGTCGACGTGGAGGACGGCAAGGGCGGGACGTGGTCCGACATCGCCTGCAACATGCCGGTCGACGAAGGCATGAAGGTGCTGACGGAAACCGAATCCGTGCAGAAGCGACGCAAGGAAACGCTGCAGCTGATCCTGCTGAACCATCCGGTCGACTGCGGCATCTGCGACAAGGCCGGCGAGTGCATGCTGCAGGACCAGCACTATGACTACCACGGCGAGCGTCCGGTGTCGTTCGAACCCAAGGTCACGGCGACGAAGTTCCACTCGCTGTCCGAACGCATCGTCATCGACAACGAGCGCTGCATCTGCTGCTCGCGCTGCACGCGCTTCACGGCCGAGGTGTCGAAGTCGAACTCGCTCGCGATCCAGTTCCGCGCCGACCATTCGCTGGTGCGCGCCTCCGAGGACGGCGCCTTCGAGCGGGACGCCTATTCGGACAACGTGATCGACATCTGCCCGGTCGGCGCCCTGCTGTCGAAGGACTTCCTCTACCGCTCGCGCGTCTGGTACCTGAAGCCAACGCCGTCGGTGTGCCCGGGCTGCGAGCGCGGCTGCGCGGTCAACATCTGGCACCGCAAGCCGGAGTGGAAGCTCAACGCGCTCGACCCGCGCCGCAACGCGTCGATCGACCGCGTGACGCCGCTCGAGAACCCGGCCGTCAACGGTCCGTGGATCTGCAACAAGGGGCGTGACCTGGCGAAGATCCTCGAGCGGCCGCGCGCCGAGCAGGCGCTGCTGAAGGGCAAGCCGGCGGAACTCGCCGCGGCCATTGCGCAGGCGCGCGACCTGGTCGCCGCCGCCAAGCGGCCCGTCGCGCTGGTCTCGTCCTGGGGTTCGAACGAGGAACTCGCCGCGTTCAAGGCGACGCTCGGCGGGCGCTTTGCGTCGTTCGTCAAGGCCGACTGGGCGCCGCTGCCCGGCGAAGTCGTCGAGGACGACGTGCTGATCAAGCCCGACAAGAATCCGAACCGCCGCGCCGCGCAGGGCCTGTTCGGCGCCGCGCCGATCGCGTTCCCGGAAGGCACCGACCTCGTGCTGGTCTGGGGCGAGGGCTTCGCGTTCTCGGGCCTGCCGCGCGGCGCGAAGGTGATCTTCCTGAACTCCTACCTGCAGCCGGAAAACGGGCACGCCGACGTGTTCCTGCCGATCAGCGTGCAGACCGAGCGCAGCGGGCACTACACGAACTTCGAAGGCACGGTCAGCGCGTTCCGCGCCTGCTTCGCCAGGAAGCCGACCGTGGTCGACGCCGAGGCGCTGTTCGCCGCGCTCGCGACGCGCGAGAGGGCCGCAGCATGATCCAGGATCTCGTCGTCTACGCGGCGTACATCGCGTACGCCATCGCGGTGCTGATGGGCTTCGGCATCATCCTGACGTGGGTCGAGCGCAAGCAGTCCGCCGTGATGAGCGACCGGATCGGCGCCAATCGCGCCTACATCCGCCTGCCGTTCACGCAGATCAAGCTGGTGTGGTGGGGCCTGTTCCACGGCATGGCCGACGGCCTGAAGATGCTCCTGAAGGAGGACTTCAAGCCGAAGACCTACGACTGGTATGCCTACATGGTCGCGCCGTGGGTCGCCTTCACGCCGGTCCTGCTGGTGTTCGCGGTGATCCCGTTCGGCGGCGTGCTGATTCCGTCGGAGATCTTCTCCGGGTTCCCGGCGGTGGCGGAGTGGTTCGCCGGCAAGACCTATCCGATGCAGATCGCGCGGCTCGACGCCGGCCTGCTGATCGTGTTCGCGTTCTCGGGCCTGACCATCATCGGCGCGATGCTCGCCGGCTGGTCGTCGTCGAACAAGTTCTCGCTGCTGGGCGCCCTGCGGGCCGGCTCGCAGATGATCTCCTACGAACTGATCCTCGGTCTGACGGTGCTCGGCCTGGTCCTGATTTACGGCACGCTGGACCTGACGGTCATCGTGCAGCAGCAGTCCGGGACGGTGCTTGGCTTCCTGCCAGCATGGGGCATCGTGCTGCAGCCGTTCGCGGCGACGCTGTTCCTGGCGGCCGCGATCGCGGAGAACAAGCGCATCCCGTTCGACCTGCCCGAGGCCGAGTCCGAACTGATCGCCGGCTACTTCACCGAGTATTCGGCGATGAAGATGGGCCTGTTCATGTTCGCGGAGTTCATCGAGATCGCCATCGTCGCCGCGCTCTTCACGACGCTGTTCCTCGGCGGCTACAACCTGCCGTGGATGACCAACGAGGGCTTCCTGCTCCCCGGCGGCCACGAGATCCTGCTGAGCCACGGCGTGGTCGTGCTGGTGCAGATGGTCACCTTCCTCGCGAAGGTGTTCCTGATCTGCAGCTTCCAGATCCTGATCCGCTGGACGCTGCCGCGCTTCCGCTACGACCAGGTCCTGAAGTTCGCGTGGAAATTCATGTTCCCGCTGGCGCTGGCCAACCTGATGGTCACCGCGGTGGCAGTGTGGCTGCTGAAAGGGGGAGCGTGATGGCCTACGACGTCCGCGCGCACCGCCGCAAGCAGTACTGGAACGAGCCCACGATGACGCTGTGGGAGCGGCTGTACCTGCCGGAGATCCTGCGCGGGCTGTTCATCACCAGCCGCGTCTTCATCCGCAACATGACGAAGTGGATGACCGGCCGCAAGGGCGCATTGACCACGTATTACCCCGAGGAGCGGCGCGCGGACTACGCGGCGCTGAACCGCGGCAAGCACATCCTGACGCTGCGCGCCGACGGCTCGGGCAAGCCGCAGTGCATCGCCTGCAACATGTGCGCGACCGTGTGCCCGGCCAAGGTGATCGAGATCGAGGCCGGGCTCGACCTGATGGATCTCGTGCACCCGAAGGTCCCGGTGCGCTTCGAGATCGACTACTCGCGCTGCATCTTCTGCGGGCTGTGCGTCGAAGCCTGCCCCGAAGACGCGATCCGGATGGACAAGGACGTGCCCGACCTGCCGTCGCGGGACCGCAACGCGATGTGGATCGGCAAGGAGGAGTTGCTGAGCTGGAAGCCGCAGAGCGACGTCGCCAAGCGCTATCCGAAGGCGGCCGAACGCATCGGGGGAGGCCACGCATGAACGAATTCCTCGGCAACCTCGAGACGCCGCTGCTGTACATCTTCGCGTTCTGCGCGCTGGTCGGCTCGATCCTGGTCGTCGCGCTGCGGCAGCCGATGCGCGTGGCGATGGCGCTGATCTCCACGATGATCTTCCTCGGCGGCGTGTACGGCCTGCTCGGCGTGCACTTCATCGCGGCCTTCCAGGTGCTGATCTACGTCGGCGCCGTGATGGTGTTCATGGTCTACGTGATCATGCTGCTCGATCCGCGCGACCCGGCGCTCAAGGGCCGGTTCTCGCCGCTGGTCGTGCCCGGCATCGTCGGCGGGGTGGTCCTGCTCCTCGCCCTGGTGCATGCGGTCAACGGCCTGCTCGGCAGCGGCACCAGCACGCCGGCGCGCTTCGGCCTGAAGGAATTCTCGGTGTCGTTCCTCAACGAATACTGGCTGCACTTCGAGCTGACCTCGGTGCTGCTGCTGGCCGCCGTGGTCGCCGCGCTGGCGGTGATCAAGGGTGCCACCAGGAGGGATCGTGGATAAGGCCCAGATGCTGCTGTCGCTCGCGGTCGCGATGTTCGCGATCGGCATGGTCGGGGTGATCATCCGCCGCAACGTGCTCGTGATGCTGATGTGCATGGAGCTGATGCTGAACGGAGTCAACCTCAGCCTCGTCACCTTCGCGCACCAGTCCGGAACGACCGTCGGCGCGGTGCTCGTGTTCCTGATCTTCGTCGTGGCGACCGCCGAGATCGCCATCGCAATCCCGATCGTGCTGATGCTCGTCAGGCGCAAGCACACGCTCGATCCGGACGTCTACACGGACCTGAAGGGCTGACCGATGCATGCGCTGACCCTGATCGTCATCCTGCCGCTGGTGGGATTCCTGATCAATGGCCTGGCCGGCAACCGGCTCGGCCAGAGAGCAGTCTCCGTGATCGGCTGCGGGCTGCCGATCATTTCGTTCGCGATCACCGTGGCGATGTTCGTGCTGCTGATGCGCAGCGGAGAGCCGCGCATCGAGATCGCCTACACGTGGGCGACCATCGGCAAGACGTCGTTCGAGATCGCGCTGTACTTCGACCGGCTGTCGGCGGTGATGACCCTGATCGTCACCGGCATCGGCTCGCTGATCCACATCTACTCGATCGGCTACATGAAGGAGGACGCGAGCTTCGCGCGCTTCTTCGCCTACCTGAACCTGTTCCTGTTCTTCATGCTGATGCTCGTCCTCGGGCGCTCCCTGCTGGTGATGTTCGTCGGCTGGGAAGGCGTTGGCCTGGCGTCGTACCTGCTGATCGGCTTCTGGTTCGAGGATCCCGTCAACGCGAAGGCCGGCAAGAAGGCGTTCATCACGAACCGCGTGGGCGACGCCGGATTCCTGATCGGGATGTTCCTGCTCTACAACGCGTTCGGCACGCTCGACATGGACCGCATCAACGCCGCCTTCATGGCGGGGCCGGTTGCGGTCTCGGCCAGCCTGGTCGGCGTGTTCCTGTTCATCGGCGCCACCGGCAAGTCGGCGCAGATCCCGCTGCACGTCTGGTTGCCTGACGCGATGGCGGGCCCGACGCCGGTCTCTGCCCTGATCCACGCGGCGACGATGGTCACGGCGGGCGTCTACATGATCGCGCGCCTGAACGGCGTGTACCTGCACGCACCGGAGGCGTCCGCGCTGGTCGCCTGGATCGGCGCGATGACGGCGTTCTTCGCGGCGACCGTGGCGATCGTGCAGACCGACATCAAGAAGGTCCTGGCGTACTCGACCGTTTCGCAGCTCGGTTTCATGTTCGTCGCACTCGGCGTTGGCGCCTACGGCGTCGCGGTGTTCCACCTGCTGACGCACGCGTTCTTCAAGGCTTGCCTGTTCCTCGGCGCCGGCAGCGTGATCCACGCGCTCTCGGGCGAGCAGGACATCCGCAAGATGGGCGGCCTGCGCAAGCGCATCCCGATCACGTTCTGGACCTTCGCCATCGCCACCGGCGCCATCGCTGGCCTGCCGCCGCTGTCCGGCTTCTTCTCCAAGGACGAGATCCTGTGGTTCGCGCTCGCGAGCGAGCGCGGCGGGTCGGTCCTGCTGATGGTCGTGATGGCCGTCACGGCGCTGATGACCGCCTTCTACATGTTCCGCCTGCTGTGGCTGACGTTCATGGGGGCGTCGCGCATGGACCACGAGGTCGAGCATCATGTGCACGAGTCGCCGTTCTCGATGACCGGCGTGCTGATGGTGCTCGCGCTGCTCGCGGCCGTGGGTGGCTTCATCCCGGTGCCGCACTTCCTCGAGCCGGTCGCGCCGCTGCCGGCCACGAGGGAATCGATGCACGCGCTGCACGTTCCGCTGGTCGGTCTGGCCATCGCGCTCGGCGTCATCGGCCTGCTGGCCGCTGCCTTCGTGTACCGCGGCAAGGCCGAGCTCGCGACGTGGTTCCGCACGAGCTTCGACGGACTGCATCGACTCTTGTCCGGCAAGTACTTCATCGACGAGCTGTACGACAGCCTGATCCAGCGGCCGCTGCTGTGGATCTCGGAGCGCGTGTTCCTGAACTTCGGTGACCGGCGACTGTTCGACGGGACGCTGCACGGCATGGCGGGCGTCGCGAACGCCAGCGGCGGCGTGCTGTCCCGCGTGCAGACGGGCAGCCTGCACCTCTACGTGCTGCTGGTGCTGATCGGCAGCTTCCTCGCGCTCGTCTGGAGCTGGGCCCATGGCTGAGCTGCTGAACATCATCGTCTGGCTGCCGGTCGCCGGCATGCTCGCCATCGCCCTGATTCCTGCCTCGCAGGAAAACATGGTGCGCCAGGTCACGCTCTGGCTGATGATCCTGCAGTTCGTCCTGACCGCGATCCTGTACGTCAACTTCGATGCGGGCGTGGCCGGACTGCAGTTCGAGACCCGTGTGCCGTGGATCGAAAGCTGGGGCGTCAGCTACCACATCGGCCTGGACGGCATGAACGTCCTGCTGGTGATGCTGACCGCGTTCCTCGGCCCGCTGGTCGTCGCGGGCGCCTTCTCCGCGATCACCAGGGACGTGAAGCTCTTCTACGCCATGGTGTTCTTCATCCAGTTCGCGATGATGGGCACTTTCGTGGCCCAGGACCTGTTCCTGTTCTACGTCTTCTGGGAAACGATGCTGATCCCGATGTTCCTGATCATCGGCATCTGGGGCGGCCAGCGGCGCATCTACGCGACGCTGAAGTTCGTGCTGTACACGGCATTCGGCTCGATCCTGATGCTGGCGGCGCTGATCTACCTGGTGTGGTCGCTGCAGAACGCGACCGGGACGCTGTCGTTCGCGTTCGCGGACCTGTACAAGGTCAAGCTGCCGGTGTCGACGCAGACGCTGCTGCTCGGCGCCTTCGGGCTGTCGTTCGCGATCAAGGTGCCGATGTTCCCGCTGCACACCTGGTTGCCGGACGCCCACGTCGAGGCGCCGACCGCAGGCTCGGTGATCCTGGCCGGCGTGCTGCTGAAGATGGGCACGTACGGCTTCATGAAGCTCGGTTTCCCCCTGTTCCCGGACGCCACGCAGGTCTACACGCCGCTGATCATGGCGCTCGCGGTGATCAGCATCGTCGTTGGCGCCTGCCTGGCGCTGGTGCAGACCGACATCAAGAAGGTGATCGCGTACTCGTCGATCAGCCACCTGGGCTACGTGATGCTGGGCCTGGTCAGCCTCGACCTGCTCGGCATCCAGGGGGCGATCATCCAGATGGTGAGCCACGGCCTGACCGCTGCCGGGCTGTTCCTGCTGGTCGGGATGGTCTACGAGCGCTGCCACACGCGCGACATCGCCGCCTACGGCGGCCTCGCGAAGATCATGCCGGTGTATTCGGTGTTCTTCGCGATCCTGACGCTCGCCGCGGTCGGCCTGCCGACGACGAGCGGGTTCACGGGCGAGTTCCTGGTCCTGCTCGGCGCATTCAACGCCGCCTGGCCGCAGCACCTCGCCGGGTCCAACTTCGCTCTCGTCATGGCGGTGACCGCAGTGTCGGGCGTCGTGCTCGGCGCGATGTACATGCTGTGGCTGGCGCAGCGCATGCTGTTCGGCGCCACCCGGGCGCCGCACCTGCCGATCACCGACCTGAACCTGCGCGAGAAATCGATCCTCGCGATCCTGGTCGTCGCCGTGTTCTGGCTCGGCCTCTTCCCGCAGGGGGCGATGCAGAAGACCGAGCTTGCGGCGCGGCAGTATCAGGAGATGGTGGCCGGCCGGCCGGCGGTCCAACGCGCGGCTGAGGGGGCCGGGGCGGTGGCAACGCCGGTCGCCGCCACGCTGGGGAGCACGCGATGAACTGGCAACACGTCCTGCTGGCGATGCTGCCCGAGCACATCCTGCTCGTCGGCATCGTTCTGCTGATCGGTCTCGAACTCGTGTCCGAACGGCCGCGCGGCGCGCTCGGGCTGGCGCTGCTCACGGTAGCGGCGGCCACCGCTGCGGCGGCGCTGCTCGCCCACCAGGGCTACGCGTCAGCGCCGTTTGCCGGGCACTTCTCGGTGAACCCGGCCACGCTCACTGCGAAGGCCATCGTGCTCGCGCTCGTGCTGCCGACGCTGCTGTTGTCGCGCGACGACTTCTCCGAGACGCGCTTCCACCTGCTGCTGCTGTCCTCGGTGTACGGCGTGTGCCTGCTGCTGTCCGCCGACAGCTTCCTGACGATGTTCCTTGGGCTGGAACTGATGTCGCTGCCGGTCTACGTGCTGGTGCTGCTCGCGTTCCAGCGACCGGACAGTGCGGAGGCCGCGCTGAAGTATCTGGTCCTCGGCGGCGCGGCGACGGCCACCTTCCTGATGGGCGTCTCGCTGCTGTACGGCGGCACCGGCACGCTCGATCTCTCGGCGTTCACCCGCGCCCTGGGGTCTCCGAACACGATGGCGCAGGCCGCCGTCGTCCTCGTCGTGGTGGCCTTCTTCCTGAAGGCGGCGATCGTGCCGTTCCACGCCTGGGCGCCGGACGCCTACGAAGGGGCGAGCGTTCCGGTCACCGCCTACATGGCCACCGTGATCAAGGCCGGCGTGCTGCTCGCCGCCGTCCGGCTGTTCGGGACGACGCCGGTCGGCCGCCCGATGGCCGACCTGCTCACCGTGCTGCCGCTGGCGTCGATGGTGTGGGGCAATCTCGCGGCGATCCGGCAGACCAGCTTCCGCCGCATGATCGCGTATTCGTCGATCGCGCACGCGGGTTACCTGTTCTTCGCCTTCCTCGGCGCCGCGCCCGGCCGCTTCCAGGCCGTGCTGTTCTACATCCTGGCCTACGCGCTGATGAACCTGCTGGCCTTCGCCTCGCTGCCGCGCGGCGCGGACGACGCGGCGAGCGACCGGCTGTCGAGCCTGAAGGGCATGTACCAGCGCCGCCCGTTCGCCGCCCTGATGCTCGGGCTCGCGATGCTGTCGCTGGCCGGAATTCCGCCCCTGCCGGGCTTCATCGCGAAGTTCCTGATCTTCAAGAACGTCATCGCGGCGGGCTACACGGCCTACGCGGTGGTCGGCCTGCTCGGGAGCTATCTCGGCATCTACTTCTACCTGCGCGTCATCCAGTACGCGTTCATGAGCACCGACGCCGTGGTCGAGCCGGCCAGCGAGCGCCGCCTGGCGCTGTCCGCGAGCGTGCTGTGCCTGGTGCCGGCCGTGCTCGTCGCCGTCTTCCCGGGCTGGTTCATCGGGCAGTTGTAAGCTGCAGTGTGCCGATGGCGCCGCCGTTCCGGCGGCGCGCGGCCGCACGTCCGGTGACTTCGTCCCCAATGAAACGTACTGCCTGGATTGCTCTGGGACTGATCGTCCTGGCGGCCGGCGCGATCGCCGTCCGCCACTTCATGCCGCGCGAAGTGCGCATCGACGCTTCGGACACCCGTGCCGTCGCGCGCGGCGGGCCGCTGTATGCGGCCCATTGCGCCAGTTGCCATGGACGCAACCTCGAGGGGCAACCCGACTGGCAGTCGCGCAATGCCCAGGGCCGGTTGCCCGCGCCGCCGCACGACGAGCACGGCCACACATGGCACCACGACGACCTGGTGCTGTTCGAGGTTACGAAGTACGGACTGACCAAGCACGCCCCTGCGGGCTATCAGTCGGACATGCCGGCATTCGAAGGCGTGTTGAGCGACGAAGACATTGTTGCCGTGCTGGCCTTTATCAAGAGCCGCTGGCCGGCGTTGATACACGACAAGCGACGCGAAGCGGGGATGAATTGATCGGCTTTACGGTTGCCCGAGGTTTGGCACAATCGCGCCGACTCGAGGAGATTCCCATGAAACCATTCCTGCTTGCCGCCGCGCTGTCGGCCTGTGCGCTCGCTACGCCCGCATGGGGCCAGGCCGGCCACGATCACGGGCATGCGACCGCCACGCCGGTGAAGACGGGCGCCGCCCAGCTCGACAACAGCGGCGAGATCCGCCGCGTCAACCAGGACACCAAGAAGATCACCATCTCCCACGGCCCGCTGAAGGCGTTCGACATGCCGGCGATGACGATGGCCTTCCCGGTGAAGGATCCGGCGCTGCTGGGCAAGGTCAAGCAGGGGGACAAGGTGAAGTTCGCGCTCGAAAAGGACGGGGAAAACCTCGTCATCACGCTCATCGAAGCGGTCAAGTAAGCGGCCGTCGTTGACGACTGTCAACGGGTTCCGGGGCCGGATCCTCATACTCGGCGGCGGCAGACCCTGACCCATGCGACTCGGACCTTTCCGCCTGAACCGCCAACGTGCCGCGCGTGCGATCGCCGCCGTCGTCGCGGCGTTCATGCTGACAGGACAGGTCCTGGCCGCGGCCGGCTTGTGCGCGACGAAGGCTCCGTCACGCGCCGGGGAATCAACCGAGCTCGGGTCGTACGAAGGGACTGCCGCGTCGAGTCCGTGCCCTGACCATCTGGTCGACGGCACCGCGCACGGACCCGCCGCCGCCAGGCACCACCACTGCCCTACCGACGACCCGACGCAGCAGTCACGCACCGTTGACGTGCCTGCGGCCCAGGCCATGGCCGCACTCCCTGCCAGTCTCCCGGACTGGTCGGATACGGCATCGCGGCCGGAAGCCCTGTTCGTCACTGTTCATCCCGCCGAGCCGCGCCCGCTGTACGCCCGGCTGCACCGGCTGCGGTTATAGCTCCTTGCTGACATTGCACGCGCGCTGCGCGTGATCGCCCGGGCGCGTGCCCGCGCCCGCCTGTGTCCAGGAGATTGCCGTGAGAGTTGCTCGTTCCATGTTTCGCCGTATTGCCGTGCCCCGCGCACTGTTCGCGGGCACGTTGCTCGCGCTGGCCGGTGGCGTCGCCGCGCAGGGCATCGCTGCCGACGGGGCGCTTGGTCGCGACCTGCGCGGAGTGCTTGAGTTTCTCGAAGCGCGCAACCCCGAACTGCGCGCAATGGCGCTCGAGGCGGATGCGGCGCGCCAGCGCCCCGGGCCCGCGGGCGCGCTGCCCGACCCGATGCTGTCGATGGAATTGCGCGACATTCCGGTCAGCGATCCGACCTTGTCGCCTGCCAATGCCGGCAGCACCCGCTATGCCCTCAGGCAGATGTTTCCCCTCGGCGACAAGCGGGACCTGAGGCGCGGCATCGCCGAGGCCGGGGTCGCTGCCGCGGACGCACGGCGCGGCGCCACGCTGGCCGAACTGCGCATGAGGGCGAAGACCGCGTACAGCCAGTACTGGTACGCGACGCAGGCCTATCGCGTGACCGAGGACGTGCGCCGCCTGATGACCGACCTCGAGCAGATCGCGCGCGTCCGCTATGGCACCGGCCTGGTGCCGCAGCAGGATGTCATCAAGGCGCAGACCGAAGTCACGTCGATGCGCACGGATCTGCTGATGCTCGGATCCGAACGCCGTCAGGCGGCAGCACGGCTGAACGGCGCGCTGGCGCGACCGGCGGATGCGCCACTGGCGGATGCCGAAACGCCGCGCGAGATCCCGGCGCGCGCGCTCGACTTTGCGGCGCTTACCAAGACCGCGGCGCAGCGCAATCCGCAGCTGGCAGTGCAGGCTGCGCAACTGACGGGAGCCGAGCGCAACGCGGCCCTGGTGCGGGCGAATCGCTGGCCTGACCTTACCTTTGGCGTTGCCGGGATCCAGCGTGGCACCCGCCTCACCGACTACGAACTGATGGTCGAGGTGAACATCCCGTGGCAGCGCGACGTGCTGCGCGCCAACGAAGGCGAGGCCCTGGCGATGCGCAACGCGGCCGAGGCGAAACGCGATGCGGCCGCGGTGCAGCTGCAGAGCGACCTCGGGCAGAACTGGGCGGCGCTCGACGCGCTGCGCGACCAGGCAGCGATCCTCGGCGACACGCTGCTGCCGCAGGCGCAGCTGACCTTCGAGTCGGCGCTGTCTGCCTACCAGTCGGGCCGCGTCGACTTCGGCACGCTGCTCGACGCCCAGCGCCAGATCTACAGGACCCGGCTCGACCTGCTGAAAGTGCAGCTGGAACAACAGATGCGGCTCGCCGAAATCGAGCGCATCGTCGGAGAGGAACTATGAACGCCAAGACAGTTGCGGGCGTGACGGTTACGGTCGCCGCGGCGCTCGCCGTGGGCTATTTCGTCGGACGGCTCGGCATTTCGGGCCCGCCCAAGGAGACGACCACGTCGACTGTCGCGAAAGCGGCGGCGCCCGAGGCGAAGCCTGGCGAGCGCAAGGTGCTGTACTACCGCAACCCGATGGGTCTGCCGGATACGTCGCCGGTTCCCAAGAAGGACCAGATGGGAATGGACTACATCGCGGTCTACGAGGGCGAGGACAGGGACCCGGCCGGCACGGTGAAGGTTTCGGCCGACCGCATCCAGACCCTCGGGGTGCGCGTGGAGCCCGTCAGCAAGCGGTCGCTGGCGCGCGTGGTCCGCGCCGTCGGAACGATCGAGATCAACGAGCGCGGACAGCACACGGTCGCGCCGAAGTTCGAAGGCTGGATCGAGAAGCTGCATGTCAACACGACCGGCCAGGCCGTGAGCGTCGGACAGCCGCTGGCCGAGGTTTACAGCCCGGAGCTGCTGTCCGCGCAGCGCGAATACCTGATCGCCTACAAGGCGACGAGCTCCCTGAGCGGCGCGGGCTCGGACGCCCAGGCCGGCGTCAGGCAGCTCGCCACCGCTGCGCTGGAGCGACTGCGCAACTGGGACATCAGCGAGCAGCAGCTGGAGCGGCTGCGGGCGGGAGGCGAGCCGCGCCGGACGCTGACCCTCACCGCGCCAGCGTCGGGAGTGATCGTCAAGGATCCACCGGTGGCCGGGATGCGCTTCATGCCGGGCGAAGCGCTGTTCAGGATCGCCGACCTGTCGCGGGTCTGGCTGATCGGAGACGTGTTCGAGCAGGATCTGGCCCTCGTCCGGGTCGGCACGCGCGGCGCGATCACGGTCAGCGCCTATCCCGACAAGCACTTCCCCGGCGAAGTCACCTTCATCTATCCGACGCTGAATTCAGTCACGCGCACCGCGCGCGTGCGGATCGAGCTCGGCAATCCGCAGGGGCAGCTGAAGCCCGGCATGTACGGCACGGTGCAGATCGAGGCCGGGCCGAAGCGCGAAGTGCTGACGGTCCCGGATTCGGCGGTGATCGACAGCGGGACGCGGCAGGTGGTGCTGGTCGCCCTCGGCGAGGGTCGCTTCGAGCCGCGCGACGTCAAGCTCGGCAGTCGCGGCGACGGATTCGTCGAGATCCTGTCCGGCGTGAACGACGGCGACTCGGTGGTGACGCGCGCCAACTTCCTGATCGACTCCGAAAGCAACCTGAAGGCGGCGTTGTCGGGCTTTACCGCCGACAAGAACGCGGCGGCGGGCGGTGGCGCAGGGCCGAGCGTGAGCGGGGAGGGCTCGGTGGTCGAGATCGACGTGGCAGGCAACAGGATCTCGCTCGATCACGATCCGATTCCGGCGCTGAAGTGGTCGCGCATGGAGATGGAGTTCGGCCTGGCGCCGGGAGCCCTGCCGAAGAACCTCAAGCCCGGCGATCGGGTGAAGTTCGACATGAAGGCGGGCAAGCCCGGCGAATACATCATCACGAAGCTCGAGCCGGCGGCGCCGAAGACGACCAACCCCGTTCCGCCGGCCGCGCCGAAGGCGGAAGCCCACAAGCACTGAAGGAAGCGAGATGCTCGCCCGTCTGATCGACTGGTCGCTGCGCAACGTCTTCCTGGTGCTGCTGGCCACGGCATTCGCCGTCGCGGCGGGCATCTACGCGGTCGTGAAGACGCCGGTCGACGCGATTCCCGACCTGTCCGACGTGCAGGTCATCGTGTTCACGGAGTTCCCTGGGCAGGCGCCGCAGGTCGTCGAGGACCAGGTCACCTACCCGCTGACCACCGCGATGCTCGGCGTGCCGCGCTCGAAGGTGGTGCGCGGCTTCTCGTTCTTCGGCGCGTCCTTCGTCTACATCATCTTCGAGGACGGCACCGACATCTACTGGGCGCGCTCGCGCGTGCTCGAGTACCTGAGCGCGGCCACGTCGCGCCTGCCGGCGGGCGTCTCGCCGTCGCTCGGCCCGGACGCGAGCGGCGTCGGCTGGGTCTACCAGTACGTGCTGACGGGCGCGAACCGCTCGCTGGCCGAACTGCGCACGCTGCAGGACTGGTTCGTCAGGTACCAGCTGTGGAAGGCGGGCGGCGTCTCGGAAATCGCCTCGATCGGCGGTTTCGTGCAGCAGTACGTCGTGACGGTCGATCCGCGCAAGCTGCAGGCCTACAACATCCCGCTGTCGAAGATCATCGAGACGATCCGGATGAGCAACCGCGACGTCGGCGGACGGATCGTCGAGATGTCCGAGACCGAATACATGGTGCGCGGCATCGGCTACCTGCGCGGCGCCGCGGATCTCGCCCGGCTCACCGTGCGCGCAGAGAAGGGCGTCCCGGTCCGGCTCTCCGACGTGGCACGGATCGAACTCGCGCCCGACGAGCGGCGCGGAATCGCCGAGCTGAACGGCGATGGCGAAGTCGTGGGCGGCATCGTCGTCGCGCGCTACGGCACCAACGCGATCGACGTCATCGACAACGTCAAGCAGCGCATCAAGGAGATCGCGACCGGGCTGCCGGAGGGCGTGCAGATCGAGGCCGTGTACGACCGCTCCGGGCTCATCGAGCGCGCGATCGAAACGCTGAAGCGCACGTTGCTCGAGGAGGCGCTGATCGTCGCCCTGGTCTGCGTCGTGTTCCTGATGCATGCCCGCAGCGCGCTGGTCGCGATCCTGATGCTGCCGGTCGGCGTGCTGATGGCGTTCGTCGCGATGCGCTGGCTCGGCATCAACGCCAACCTGATGAGCCTGGGAGGCATTGCCATCGCGATCGGCGCGATGATCGACGCGGCGATCGTGATGATCGAGAACGCGCACAAGCACCTGGAGCGCGCGCCGCCCGGGTCCCCGCGGATCCCGGTGATCCGCGCTGCCTGCGTCGAAGTCGGGCCGGCGCTGTTCTTCAGCCTGTTGATCATCACCGTGTCGTTCCTGCCGGTCTTCACGTTGGAGGCACAGGAGGGGCGGCTGTTCGCTCCGCTCGCGTACACCAAGACCTTCGCGATGGCGGCCGCGGCACTGCTCTCGATCACGCTGGTACCGGTGCTGATGCTGCTGTTCATCCGCGGCAAGGTGATCGCGGAGAAGAAGAACCCGATCAATCGCTTCCTGATCTGGATCTACCGGCCTGTCATCGAGATCGTGCTGCGCTACCGCGTGGCGACGATCGTGATCGCGCTGATCGCCACGGTCGCGGCGTGGTATCCCGCCTCGCGGCTGGGCTCCGAGTTCATGCCGACCCTGAACGAGGGGACGATCTTCTACATGCCAACCGGGCTGCCCGGCATGTCGGTGACCAAGGCCACCGAGCTGCTGCAGACGCAGGACCGCATCATCAAGAGCTTCCCGGAGGTCGAGTCGGTGTTCGGCAAGGCGGGTCGCGCGGTCACCGCGACCGATCCGGCGCCGATCGAGATGTTCGAGACGGTGATCAACCTCAAGCCCGAGTCACAGTGGCGGCCCGGCATGACCACCGACAAGCTGATCGCCGAGATGGACCGCGCGCTGCAGTTCCCGGGAATCGCCAATTCGTGGACGATGCCGATCCGCGCGCGGATCGACATGCTGTCGACCGGCATCCGCACGCCGGTAGGGGTCAAGGTGTTCGGGCGCGACCTGGCGGAACTCGAGCGGCTCGCGAAGGAGATCGAGACCGCGGTCAAGACGGTGCCCGGAACCACCAGCGCCTTCGCCGAACGCCTGACCGGCGGCTTCTACCTGAACATCGAACCGGACTACGAGAAGCTGTCGCGCTACGGCATCCGCGTCGGCGACGTGCAGGACGTGATCGCCACCGCGCTGGGCGGCGAGATGGTCACGACCACCGTCGAGGGCCGGGAGCGCTTCGGCGTCGCGGTGCGCTACCCGCGCGACTACCGCAGCGACCCGCAGGCGATCGCCACGCAGGTGCTGGTACCGGGCGAGGGCGAGATGGGCCAGCCTACCCCGCTGATCCCGCTCGGCCAGCTCGCCAAGGTGAGCCTCTCGAAAGGCGCGCCGGCGATCCGCACCGAGAACGCGCAGCTCGCGGCCTACATCTACATCGACCTGCGGGACCGCGACATCGGCAGCTACGTGCGTGACGCGCAGCGTGCGGTGCGCGAGCAGGTGAATTTCGTTCCGGGCTACACCGTGCAGTGGAGCGGTCAGTTCGAGTACATGGAGCGCGCCACCCAGAAGCTGAAGCTCGTGGTGCCGCTGACCCTGGTGATCATCTTCCTGCTGCTGTACCTGAATTTCCGGCGCCTGACCGAGACGCTCATCGTGATGCTGTCGGTGCCGTTCGCGCTCGTCGGCGGGGTCTGGCTGCTGTGGCTGCTCGACTACAACTTGAGCGTGGCGGTCGCCGTCGGATTCATCGCGCTGGCCGGCGTGGCGGCGGAGACGGGCGTAGTGATGCTGATCTACCTCGACGGCGCGCTCGAGAAGATCCGGGCGGAGCGCGCGGCGCGCGGCGAGTCGCTGACCCTGCAGGATCACTACGACGCGATGATCGAGGGCGCGGTGGAGCGCGTGAGACCGAAGATGATGACGGTGGTGGCGATCATCGCCGGCCTGCTGCCGATCATGTGGGGAACCGGGACCGGCAGCGAGGTGATGCGCCGGATCGCCGCCCCGATGGTCGGCGGCATGATTTCGTCCACGGTGCTGACGCTGGTCGTGATCCCGGCCATCTACATGCTCGTGAAGACGCGGCAGGCGAGGCTGGGCGCCGGGCTCGGTAAACCGGTAGCATCCGCGCCGTGAAACCACTCGACCCCAGCATCCTCTGGCGCAGCGCCCGCGGCGCGTACTTCGTGGTCGGCCTGGTCGCCTTCGGACTGATCGGCGTCGGCCTGATGCTGCAGCACGTGGTCGGGCTCACCCCCTGCCCGCTGTGCATCTTCCAGCGCGTGGCGTACCTGTTCGTCGGCGTCTTCGGGCTGCTCGCGGCGGCGAGCGCGCCGCGCGTATGGGCGCGAGGCGTCGCGGTTCTCATGCTGCTCGCCGCGCTCACGGGCGCCGGAATCGCCGGCTGGCACGTGTGGCTGCAGCTGAATCCCGAGAGCCTGTCCTGCGGACCGGGCCTGGAAGTGATGCTGGAGAACTTCCCGCTGACGCAGGTGCTGCCGCGCGTATTCAAGGGCAGCGGCGACTGCGCCGACGCGGGATGGAAGCTGTTCGGCATCAGCATCGCCGGCTGGTCGCTGATCTGGTTCACGCTGCTTTCGCTGGTATCGATGGCGACCTTCTTCCGGCCGCTCGTCCGGAAGTAGGCCGACCGACGGCCGCTTCTTACATCTCGCAACACTCCTCGCAGTTCGGAAAGAGACGCCGGTCGGCAAGTGCCGGCAGGCTCCCGTTCATGCACGAGGCGCCCGGGGAAGCGCCTTCCGATGAACCAATCGAACTGGAGACGCGAAATGAAGAAGCTGATTGCAGGGGCCATCGACTTCCGCTTCATCGTGCTGGCCGTGGCCGGCACCCTCGCCGTGGCGGCGAATCACGCGCACGCCCGCCCGGCCGGCGCGCACCCGCATGCGCACGCGCAGGCGGGGACGTCCTCGGTGCAGCGTGGCCGCGGCACAGACGGCGCGGTGGACGAAGTGCGCACCGGACGCCGCGGCGGCGTGACCCAGGTCGATCGCAGCCGGGACGGCGCGGGCAACACGGACGCACGCATCACGGGACCCAGGGGCGGCGTCACCACGGTGGACCGCACGCGCGGTCCCGACGGGCTGACCGACAAGGCGGTCAAGGGGCCGAAGGGTGGCGTCACGACGGTCGACCGCAGCCGCGGCGCCGACGGCGTCGTCGATTCAACGCGGACCGGTCCCGACGGACAGACCACCGTAGTCGATCGCTCGCGCGGCGCCGACGGCCTGATCGACCGGACGGTCACGGGTCCGCAAGGCGGCGTGACGACGGTCGATCGTTCGCGCGGGGCCGATGGCGTCGTCGACGTCACGCGCACCGGCCCGAAGGGCGGCGTCACCACGGCGGACCGCTCGCGCGGGCCGGACGGCGTGGTCGACAGCCGCATCACTGGCCCGAAGGGCGGGGTGACGACAGTGGATCGCTCGCGCGGTGCGGATGGACTGGTCGATGCCGTCGCGATCGGTCCGAACGGCCGACTGACCACGGTGGACCGTTCACGCAACGCGGACGGCACG
>Ga0224500_10000780_pt1 | contig 20622 bp, 20 predicted proteins | sample SF_Oct11_sed_USG_FD_168126 | JGI IMG/M metagenome (GOLD analysis project Ga0224500, IMG submission 168126) | Sediment microbial communities from San Francisco Bay, California, United States - SF_Oct11_sed_USGS_4_1 | ecosystem: Environmental > Aquatic > Marine > Sediment | place: USA: California... | reverse complement strand
GGTCGATGGCCTCAAGCGGATCGATCCCGGCCTCGAGCGCCTCACCGGCCAGCTCCCTGGCCCGTTCGGGGTCACCGTCGATGACGCTCTGGCGCATCGCTGTGAACAGGTCCTCGGTCATGGTTCGGTCCTCCGTTGGGTGACGCGTCGACTGCACCGGCCGGTACGTCGGTCGGCCGGCATTCGGGGAGCCGGGCACTGCGCCGGCGGGGATCGATCATGTGAGCTCCGCGTCCGCGGCTGCGAGGATCCGGTCCAGCTCGGAATCGACGGCGTCCGGGAGCGGGTCCACGAGTGGTTCGGCCAGGATCTCCCGGACTCGCTCCCGAGCACGTCCGTACAGCGAGGGTGAGCCGAGCTCCTGCCACGCCTCGTAGGCGTGGTGCCCGATGAGCGCCGGCGCCAGGAACTCCCGGCTGCGCGCGGCGCGGCGCGTCGTGGGCCGGGCCAGGAAGTTGCCGCCCGGGCCCACGGAGTCGATCTCGTCGACGAACCCCGGATCCGCCGGTTCGGCGATCCCCTCGACGAGGCGCTCGACATACCGGGCGAGCTCGTCGTCCACGAGGATCTGCTCCAGCACCAGGGCCTGGTCACCCTGGACCTCCCCGAAGCCGACGACGATGTCCGCTCCGGCCGAGGCCGGTGGCAGCATCGTGACGAGCTTCTCCATGACAGCCTGGGGTCCAGGCTCCGGGGCATCCGATGTACACCCGGCGGCCGTCGCCGGCAGGCCGTAGAAGCGGCCCATCGTGACCAGCGCGGCCGACATGAGCCCCATCTCCGGGGTCCCTCCGAGGAACGCTCCGCTGTGGAAGTCCATCGAGCCCGTGGCGCTGCTGTAGATGACCGGGCGGCCCGGATGGGCGACCTGGAAGACCACGAGCGCGGACAGGGCTTCGGCGTTCGACAGCGCCACGTTGGCGAGCAGACCGGCGGGCCCGGTCGTCCCCGTGACCGGCATCGGCATGATCATGACCGGCAGGTCCGCCTCGCCCAACGCGAGGTAGGCGTCGAGCATCGGTCCATCGTGGACGAGTGGGGCGACCGGGCAGTAGATCAGCGACCACTGATGTCGGGCCCGGAGTGAGGCCAGGCCGCCGCCCGCCGCCGTCAATGCGGCCAGCAGGTAGGGAACCTGTGCCCGGGTGTGGAGTTCGTGCTGACCGTGCTTCGAGGAGAAGCGGATCATCGTCGCGAATTCGTGCAGCGCCCGGGTCTCCGGCGGCGCATCCGACGCGGTCACCGGCGGCCAGGCCATGACCCCCATGGCGGTCGCCTGGAAGACGCGCAGTGCGAGCTCCGTATCGCGACGCGTGCCGTACCGGCGCTCACCGGTCTCGTGATCGATGGCGAAGGCTGCGGTCCCATCCATCGCGTAGCGGGTCACGGGCGACGGCAGTGCGAAGTCATGGGCGGGGTTGCGGGCGCCGAGCACGAACTCGCGCGGAGCGCTCGCCAGGGCCGATTCCACCAGCGAACGAGGGAGCCGGGCGGTCCCGCTCCCAGGATCCACACGGGCCCCAGCTGCCTCGAGCAACGGCAGCGCCTGGTCGCCGTGGAAGCGCACGCCGGTCTCGGCCAGGATCCGCAGGCTCGCGGCATGGACCTGCTCCTGCTCCGATCCGCTCAGGAAGCTGGCCGCGTAGCGCATCCTCACGTCCTCCGGGCAGCGCGACCGGCGCCGCCACTCGCTCGAGCGACGAGGGCCGCCAGCTCGCGCTCCACGTCCTCGGCCATGGGTAGCGGCTGGTGATCGGCCAGCGTCTGCGCGACAACGCGTCCGGCCTCTTCGACGATGTCCGATCGGCCGGCTTCCTCCCAGCGCTCCCACGGTTCGCGGACGCCGATCCGGTCCACGTACCATTCCCCGCCACGTGTCGCACGACGCGTCGCCGGCCGGACCAGGAAGTCCCCGCCTGGGCCGACCTCGTCGAGGGCATCTTCGACGACCTCTTCCAGCGCGACGTCGATCCCTCGGCGCAGGCGCACGCACCGTCGGAATCCCTCGACGTCGAGCAGCAGCTGCTCGAGCGAGAGCACGGTCGAGCCTCCCAGCAGCCCCGGTCCGACCAGGAGGTCGGGCCAGGCGAGCACCGGGAGCAGCCAGCCGAGCGCGCGCTCCGCGCCGGCCTGGGCGCCCGGAAGGTGCGCATCCGTCCCGCCTGTCGATGCTTCTGCCGGCAGGCCGTAGAAACGGGCCATCTCCGTTGCCGCGGCCCCAAGGAGAGCATGCTCGACCGCGCCCCCGGCGAAGCGACCGGTACGTGGCTCCATGACGGCGAGTGCCGGAGCGAAGATGAACGGGGTGCCGGGAGCCGCCGCCTGGATCAGGCACAGCGTCGCGAGGGTTTCCGCCGTGCCCAGCACCGTCGTGGACAGAAGCCCGACGGGCGCGGTCAGGCCCATCATCGGCATCGGCATCGCGGCCACCGGGAGTCCCCAGTCCGCCGTCGCCAGCCAGGCGTCCGTGTAGGGGCCCTCAAGGACGAGCGGCGTCAGCGGGCAGATCAGGAACGAGAACGGGCGCCGCCGACGGACCTCGTCGCGTCCCCCGAAGACCACGTCGAGAACCTCCAGCAGCCAGGCGGCATCCGCGGCGTCGGCGGCGGAATCCTGGATGTGCCGGGAGAAGCGCGCGAACGCGCCGACCCAGCCCCTGACCGATGCTCCCGGCGGCGCCTCGGCGCCCTCGAAGTCGACCATCCGCCAGTAGACGCCGATCTCTTCGATGGCGTCGAGGAGATCGGTCGATCGCTCCCAGTCCGACGCGGTGGCCAGCCGTCGCGTGGCCGTCTCTGCGTCCAGGGTCTGGAGCGCTTCTCCGTCGGCCACGAGACGACAGTCGGTGCCGTCGAGCGGTAGCGTCCAGCCCGGCCGGCGCCCGCCGAGGGTGAACGTCCGCGGGGCGAGCGCCAGGGCGTGTTCCACGACCGCCCGTGGCAATCGGACACGGTGCTCGCCCTCATCGACCGTGGCTCCGGCCGAACCGAGGATCTCGCGAGCGCGATCGGACTCGACGCGGAGGCCGGTCCTGGCCAGTACCGCCATCGCTCGCTCGTGCACCTCGACTCGGCGGGCAGGGGTCAGGACCTCGATGGTCGTCGTCACCGGCCGACCGCCGCCTGCACGGTCTCCGCTTCCCGGTCCGCTGCCGCGACGATCCGGGCGAGCTCGCGCCCCTGTGCGTCGTCCAGCGGTTCCGGTCGGTGCTCCGCCAGGATCCGCGCGGCCTCAGCTCGGGCGACCTCAACCGGCTCGATCGGACTCCCGTCCGCAGCGGTGCGGCCGGTCAGCGGCGAGAACCGGCGGCGTCGGATCTCGTCCCGGGTGTGCCGCTCGTACAGGAAGTGTCCGTTCGGCCCGACCGCCTTGACGACGTCGAGGGCGAGCGCCTCGCGACTCGTGTCGAAGGCAGCCAGCGTGCACCGAACACGCTCGTGGAGATCGGCGTCCAGGACCAGCTGTTCCGGCGTGAAGAGCATGCACGACTCGAGGAGGCCCATCCCACTCCCGGTCTCCGCGCCGGCCATGGCGGACAGGGTCAGCGCCACGCCGGCCTCGGCAGCGGCCTGCCAGCCGGGCGTGCGGGCATCGGTGCCGAAGACGCCGGCCAGCGTCGGGACCCCCCAGGCGTGGGCGAGTTCCACGCCGACGACATAGGCGATCTCGCCTTCCCAGGGGGTCGCAAGATAGGCCCCCGTGTGGGGGTCCATCATCCCGGTCATGAGCGAGTGGAAGACCGGCGCACCCGGATGGACGAGCTGGACCAGGGTCAGCGCTGCGACGATCTCAGCATCGCCGGCCGCGACCGTGCCGGGGACCGTCGCCGGTCCGGTCGTGCCCGCCGTCGCCATGGACATGAACCCGACAGGGATCCCGGCCTCGGCCAGGACCAGGGCCCCCTCCATCCCATCCGCGTCCTGGGCCAGCGGGGCGATCGTGCAGACGAGCGCCGACAGGGGCGGCCGGGTGCGAAGCGTGACGTCGTCCCCGGCGATGACCCGCGCCATCTCGACGGCGGAGCGCGCCGGCGCCGCCCCCATGAGCGTCTCGGTCTGCACGTGCTTGACCGTGTTGGCGTACGAGGCCAGCAGCTCGTGCAGCGGCGCCGTGCGGGGGTGGTCCCGGGCGCTCAGCATCGGCCAGTAGAACCCGACGGCGGGCAGCGCGTCGGCGAGGCGCGCGGCCGTTCCCACGTCGGCAGCGTTCGATGAGCGTCGGCCGACCACCGGGTCCAGGACCTCGATCCCGCACCCGTCCGTCGCGACGTGGAGGGCAGTCCCGTCCAGCACGAGGTCGAAGTCGGGGTCGCGGGCGCCCATGACGTACCCGCGCGGTGCCTGGGCCATGGCCCGGGTCACCAGGTCCGGCGGCAGGCGGACCACCTCGCGTGCCTCGTCGACCATCGCACCGTGGTCCGCGTAGAGCGCCCGGACCTGCCTCGACGGGCAGTGGACGCCGACCTCGTCGAGGAGCTCCAGCGTCGCGGACCGAAGGTCGGCGAGCTGGCCATCATCGAGGAAGCGGGCGTGTCGCGCCGGCCGGATCGGGGCCAGCGGCGGCGTGGATCCGCTCATCCGGCGCCTCCCAGGTCGCGGTCCGCTGCCGACAGGATCCGGGTCAGCTCGGCAGCCTTGTGCGGATCCAACGGTTCCGGGCGGTGATTCTCCCGGATCCAGGCGACGCGCTCGCGCGCCACCTCCACCGGGTCGCGATAGCCGCCTTCCGGCGCGAGCTCGTGGGTCAGTCCACGCTTGAGCGACGTCCGCATGTGGATCCGGGTATGTCGCTCGGCCAGGAAGTGTCCCCCCGGTCCCACGTTCGCGATGACGTCGAGGGCCAGCGCCTCGTCAGAGACGTCCTCGGCCAGCAGGGCGTGCAGGGCTCGCTGGTAGACGTCGTCGTCGAGGATGATCGCCTCCGGGTAGAGCAGGGTGTAGGTCCGGTCGAGGCCGAGCCCCGTGACCAGCTCCGGTCCGGCCAGGCCCCCGAGGAACGGATCCAGAGCTACCTCGACCCCCGCCTGCCAGGTGCCGGCGGTCGGTGAGTCCGTGCCGAAGCAGGCCGCCATCGAGGGAAGGCCCCAATGGTGCGCCATCTCCACGGGTGCGTAGCGGGCACGGTTGTCGAGGGAGTACCCGACGTAGTTGCCGTTGCGGGGGTCCGCCCACGCCTTCATGATCGAGTGGAAGACCGGGGCGCCCGGGTAGGCCAGTTGCAGGAGGACGATCCCTGAGATGACCTCGGCGTCGCCGACGACGAGGGCGCCCGCCGATGTCGCCGGCGCGGTCGTGCCGAGCGTCGGCATCGCCAGGAAGCCGACCGGGATCCCGGCCTCGGCGAACACCAGGGCGGCCTCCAGCCCCTCGTGGTCCTGCGCCAGTGGGGCGATCGAGCAGATGAGGTCGGACAGCATGGGCCGCGCTCGAAGCGCCTCGCCGCTGCCCGCCAGCACGGTCGCCATCTCGATGGCGCGCCGCGCCGGCTCGGCTCCCATGACCATTGCCTGGAAGTGTTTGACCGTGTTGTTGTAGGCGGCATCGATCTCGTGCAGTTGGGAGGTCCGCCCGCGGTCCTGGGCGCTGACCGTGGGCCACATGAACCCGATCGACGGAAGGTAGTCCACGATCCGTGCCATCTCGGCGATGTCGCTCTTGCGGGACGCCCGCTGCTGGCGGGTGTCCCAGTCGATCGTCGCGACACCGCACCCGTCCGTCGTGAAGTAGCTGACTCCATCCTCCAGTTGGAGGTCGAAGCGAGGGTCTCGAGCCGCCATCGTGAACGTGCGCGGCGCGACCGACAGCGCTCGACGGACAAGATCGCGAGGGAAGCGGACGATCTGAGAATCCCGATCGACCATGGCTCCGTGATCGCCGAGGATGTCGAGTGCGGTGTCGGACGGGAACCTGACTCCGACCTCCTCGAGGATCCGGAGGGTCCCATCCTGGAGCCGATCCAGTTGGTCGTCGTCAAGGAAGCGAACTCGCCGCCGCGATCGGATGGGCTCCAGGGGCGGGGTCTCGCTCGAGGCGGGTCCCGCGGTGCTCACGGCGGTGGCCGTGCGGGTGTCTCTCGAACTGGCCATCAGGTGATCTCCTTGTCGGCTGCCGCGAGGATCCTCGCCAGCTCGGCCTGTTGCTGAGCCTCGAGAGGCTCCGGATGATGATTCGCCCGGATCCACGCCACCCGGTCGCGAGCGGCTTCGACCGGGTCGCGGTAGCTTCCGTGATCGGCTGGTTCATGGGGCAGACCGCGGCGCAGGGCTGTCGGCATGTGGGCTCGCGTATGGCGTTCCGCCAGGTAGTGCCCGCCGGGACCGACCGCGGCGACGACGTCGAGGGCGAGCGTCTCATCGTCCAGGTCGAGGGCCATGAGCGCGTGCCGGGCCCGCTGGTAGATGTCGTCGTCGAGGATGAGGCCCTCGGGATAGAGCAGGGTGTAGGTGCGGTTGAGTCCCATCCCGGTGACGATCTCGGGTGACGTGAGCCCTGCCAGGACGGGATCGAGCCCGACTTCGGCCGCGGCCTGCCATGTGCCGGCGACAGCCGCGTCCGTGCCGTAGCAGGCGCCGAGCGACGGCAGGCCCCAGTGGTGGGCCATCTCGACCGGGGCGTAGCGTGTCCGGCTGTCCACCGAGTAGGACACGTAGCTGCCGTCCCGAGGGTCGGCCCAGGCGTGCATGATCGAGTGGAAGACCGGGGCGCCCGGGTAGGCCAGCTGGAGCAGCACGACCCCACTGATGACCTCGGCATCGCCGACGGCAAGAGCACCGGCCAGGGTCGCCGGAGCCGTCGTGCCGAGCGTCGGCATGGCGAGGAACCCGACCGGGATACCGGCTTTTGCGAGCACGAGGGCGGCTTCGATCCCGGCGTGATCCTGGACGAGTGGCGCGATCGTGCAGATGACGTCCGAGAACGGTGGTCGCTCGCGGAGCGCCGCACCGCTGCCGGCGATGACGGTCGCCATCTCGATGGCGTAGCGCGCCGGTACGGCGCCCATGACCGTCTCCGACTGCACGTGCTTGACCGTGTTGTTGAACGAGGCATCCAACTCGTGCAGTGGTGCGGTCAGGCCGTGGTCCTGCGCGCTGACCATCGGCCAGTAGAACCCGATGGAGGGCAGGTAGTCCGCGACGCGAGCCATCTCTCCGACATCGCTCTTGCGCGACACGCGCTGCTCGCGCGTGTCGAAGTCGATCGTGGCGATCCCGCATCCGTCGGTGGTGAACCAGGTCACCCCGTCCTGGAGGTGGAGGTCATATCCGGATGCGCGGGCGCCCATCGTGAAATAGCGCGGAGCGCTCGCGACGGCGCGACGCACCAGGTCGGGCGGGAACCGGACCACCTCGCTGTCCACGTCCACCTTCGCCCCGTGGTCGGCCAGGATCTCGAGGGCCATCGCCGACGGGAACCTGACCCCGACGTCCTCGAGGATCCGCAGGGTGGCGTCCTGGAGCTGGTCGAGCTGGTCGTCGGCGAGGAAGTGCACGCGATATGGACTTCGGATCGGTTCCAGCGGGGCTCCACCGACCTGGACGGCCATGGGTCAGCTCCTTTCGGCTGCGGGAGCCGCATCGGTGGAAGGCGCTCGTCCGCGGCTGCGCGCGCCGTAGCGCATCGCAACGAGGATGAGGACCGCCGTCACCAGGACGATGATCGTGGAGATCGCGTTGATCTCCGGCGTGACGCCGAACCGGATCCGGGAGTAGATGTAGAGGGGAAGGGTGGAGGAACCGACACCGGCGTTGAATGACGTGATGATCAGGTCGTCGAAGGACAGGGCGAAGGCGATCAGCGCGCCTGCCGCAACGGCCGGAGCGATGAGCGGCAGGGTCACGTGGAGGAAGGCCGCAGTCGGAGTCGCGCCGAGGTCACGGGCCGCCTCCTCCATACGCGGATCGAGCGAGACGGCGCGAGCGCGGACGATGATCGCGACATACGAGATCGAGAACGCGATGTGGGCGATCGCGATCTGCCAGATCGACCCATTGGCGGAGAATGCCAGGGCGAAGAACAGCAGCAGGCTGATCCCCATCACCACTTCGGGGGTCACCATCGGCAGCAGGATCAGCGTATCGGCGGCCCCCGATGCGGGCCCGGACCGCAGGCGCGCCAGTCCCAGGCCCAGCAACGTTCCCAGGATGGTCGTGGCGAGCACGGCGATGACGGCGACCTGGAGGGTCACGCCGAATGCCGTCAGGAGCGCGTCGTTGTCGAACAGCTCCGGGTACCACTTCAGGGTGAAGCCTCGCCACACGAAGTTCCGCTTCGAGTCGTTGAAGCTGAACAGGATCAGCACCACGATCGGGGCGAAGAGGAACAGGTAGACCGCGATGGCGTAGGCGGTCAGGAGCGGGTTGCGGTCACGCCGCATCAGCCGATCACCTCGCGCCGCAGGATCCGCAGTGTCGCGACGGTTCCGGCGATCGTGGCCACGATGAGGAGGAAGCCGAGGGCCGACCCGAACGGCCAGTCCTTGCTGGAGAGGAAGAGCGTCTGGATGACCTTGGCGATGGTGGTCGTCTGGGCCCCACCCAGGATGTCGGGCGTCACGAAGTCACCGATCGCCGGGATGAACGTGAGCAGGGCCGCAGCGATCACCCCGGGCATCGTGAGTGGCAGGGTCACGTGCCAGAAGGCCGCCCGCCCGCTCGCGTACAGATCGCGGGCGGCCGCCACCAGGGCCGGGTCCAGGCGGTCGATGGAGACGTACAAGGGCAGGATCGCGAACGGCAGGAAGCCGTAGGTCATCCCGAGGACGACCGCCAGGTCCGTGTTCAGCAGGGTGATCGGCTGGTCGATGAGCCCGGCCCCCTCGAGGATCCCGTTCACGACGCCGTTGTCGCGCAGGATCGTCATCCAGGCGTACGTCCTGACGACCCAGCTCGTCCAGAACGGCAGCATGACGAGCACCAGCAACAGGGTCTTGCGGCGGCCCCCGTAGCGGCTGATCCAGTAGGCGATCGGGTAGGCGATGGCGATCGAGAAGACCGTCGTCAGGACCGCGTAGCGCAGGGAGTTGGCGACCGTGGGCACGAAGTCCGGCTCGAGGGCGCGGGCGTAGTTCCGCAGGCTGAGATCGTCAAGGACGACGCCCCCGAACTGATCGCGGGCACCCAGGCTCACGACGAAGATGATCGCGAGCGGGACGGCGAAGAACACCACCAGCCAGGCGATGCCCGGCATCAGCAGGGTCGCGTCGCGCGTCCGCCCGCGGGTCATGGTTCGCGTTCGCTCGACCGTGCGCCGTCGTGATCAGGCGCCCGCGCGAAGCTTGGTCCAGCGCTCCTGGTACTTCTGCAGGTCCGGACCGAGGTCGAGCAGCTCCTGGAGCTTGTCGATCGCGGCCTTGTCCGGATTCAGCGTCGGGTCCGCCAGGATCTCGGGGTCGATGAACGCCTTGGCGGCCTCATTGGGGCCCATGTAGTAGATGTAGTTCGTGTTGTCCGCGCTCACCTGCGGATCGAGCATGTGGTTGATGAACAGGTTCGCCGCGATGGGGTGCTTGGCGCCGGAGAGCAGGACCATCGCGTCGGAACCGCGGATCCCGCCCTCGTCCGGGATCACGTACGTCGCCGACGGCAGCTCGGTGGCCACTTGCGAGACATCGGCGCCCCACGCGTGGCTCAGCCAGACGTCGCCGCTCGCCAGATCGCCGATATCGTCGGCGGTGTACTTGCGCAGGAGGGGCTGCTGCGCCTGAAGCAGCGCCAGGGCTTCATCGAGCTGGGCGTCGTCGATCGTGTTGACGCTGTAGCCGAGACGGATCAGGGCCACGGCGAACGTCTCGCGATAGTCGTCGAGCATCGCCATCTTGCCCTTCCAGCGCTCGTCCCAAAGGGCTGCCCACGACGTCAGCTCCTCGCTGATCCGCTCGGTGTCGTAGCCGAATCCCGTCGTCCACCACATGTACGGCACCGAGTGGGCGTTCCCCGGGTCATAGCCAGGGTCCTGCCACTCCGGGCCGAGGTTGACGAGGTTCGGGATGAGCGAATGGTCCAGCGGCTGGACCAGGTTCCGGGCGAGGAATCCCGGCACGTCGACACCGGTGGCGAAGGTGATGTCGTAGCCGCTGTTCCCACTCGAGATCTTCGCCGTCATGGTCTCGTACGTGTCGAAGAAGTCGTAGGTGACCTTGATCCCGTACTTCGCCTCGAACGACGGGATCGCGTCATCGCCGATGTAGTCGGCGTAGTTGTAGACGTACAGCTCGGATTCCGGGGTCGGAGCCGGGGTCGGCTCGGCGCTGGCAGAGGGAGATGCCGGTTGGGTGGATGCCGTGGCCGCGGCCGCCGTCGGTGCGCTGGACGCGCCCGAGTCACTGCTGCAGGCGGCCAGGAGTGCCGCCGCACCGCCGCCAGCCCCGACGGCGGCCATGCCGCGGAGGAAGCGTCGCCGGCTGAGCCGGTTCCCGCTCGCGATGGGCATCGCCATCGTCTCCGGAGCCGGTCGAGGATCGTGGTCAGTCATCGTGCGTCCTCCTCCTCTCTGGCGGGCGCCGCTGGCCGACGAGGACCAGCGCGTCGCCCTGCCGCCATCGCATCCCGACGGACGTGCCGGCGGGGAGCCGGGCCTGCGTGCGCGGGACGTTGGCGACGATCCGCTCGCCGCCGCTAGACAGGACCTGGTAGCTGATCGCGGTCCCGAGATAGGCCGATTGCTCGATCGTGCCGTGGATCCATGCATCGTCGGTCCCGCCGACCTGGTCCGCGGCGCCGGTCCCGCCCCGGGCCGACAGCTCGAGGACTTCGGGGCGGAGGGCGATCTCGACAACGGTGCCGGGCGCCAGCCCGTCCGCGGGGATGCTGCAGCGCCCGCCCGCGGTGAGCTCGACGACGGCCAGGCCGGCGCCCGTCGAGAGGACCGATCCGGCCAGCAGGTTCGTCGTCCCGATGAAGTCGGCCACGAACCGCGAGGTCGGCCGGTCGTACAGCTCCTCCGGCGTGCCGAGCTGCTCGACGCGCCCGCCGTTCATCACGGCGATACGGTCCGACAGGGCGAGCGCCTCCTCCTGGTCGTGGGTGACGTAGACGAAGGTGATCCCGACCTCGGTCTGGACGCGCTTGAGCTCGACCTGGAGCTGTCGTCGCAGCTTCAGATCCAGGGCCCCGAGCGGCTCGTCCAGGAGCAGGACCTGCGGTTCGCAGACAAGCGCCCGGGCCAGCGCCACCCGCTGCTGCTGTCCCCCGGAGAGCTCGGCGGGACCGCGGCGGTCATAGCCGGTCAGGCGAACCAGGTCGAGCGCGGCGCGTGTGCGACGCTCCATCTCCGTCTTCGGGACCTTTCGCCGTCGTAGCCCGAAGGCGACGTTGTCGAAAACGGACAGATGGGGGAAGAGCGCGTAGCTCTGGAAGACCATGTTGACAGGGCGGCGCTCAGGGGGTTCCGAGGTGACATCCTGGCCGCGCAGTTCGATCCGGCCGCTCGTCGGAGGATCGAATCCGCCGATCATCCGGAGGGTGGTCGTCTTGCCGCAGCCGGACGGACCCAGCAGCGAGAAGAACTCCCCGGGCTGGATGTCGACGGATACGTGGTCCACGGCGGTCACGCTGCCGAACCGCTTCGTCAGGTCAACGAGGCGGACGTCGGGGACCGTCGTCCCGCGACGCGATGGCGGCGAGACGGGCTCGCCGGTGGCCACGGGAGGATCAGTTTCGGGAACGGTCCTGGCGATGTCAGCCAAGCGGTCTCCCTCGTGCCGGACGGCGGCGTCGCCCCGGCATCAGGGCGACCCCACCCTTCCCCTTTGCGTCACGATGGTCAGCCAGGCTAGGACGCCACAAGGGCCATCTGGCCCACCCGTTCCGCGGGGTGAGCCTCAGTGGCGTGCGAGCGAGCGCCTGCGGCAGCGCGTCGCCGGTCCGGGCCGCTGTCTCGCTGGCCCAGCGCCGCGGCGAGCCGTTCGTTGGTCTGCCAGACTGGGCCGGTCATCCGCTGGAGGCCCCGATGAGCAAGCTCCTGATCGCCTTCGTCCATCACGACGACGCGGAACCCGTGGCCGACGCACTCCGCGGAGCGGGGCACCGATTCACCCACATGCCGACGGTCGGCGGCTTCCTCGGCTCACCCAATGACACCTTCGTGTTCGGCGTCGAGGATGCCGCGGAGGCGGACATCGTTCGGGTCTTCACCGAGGTCTGCCGCGGCCGCGAGGTGGAGATCCCGCTCGTGCTCACCGAGCGACTCGCGGACTGGAAGGCACGCACGGTCGCCCACGGCGGCGCGACGATCCTGGTGGCGGACCTGGACCGGATCATCCGGATCTAGCGAGAGCGCGCTGCGCAGCGGCAAGCGCGCCGCGCGACGTCAGCGGGTGCGCTTCGCGATGCGCTCGAGGGCGCCGTCCCAATCGGGGTCGAACGGCTTGCCCGCGACGTCCAGGTCGATCGAGACCGGCGCGTGGTCGGACGGCACCGGCGGGCCCTTGCGGGCTTCGCGATCGATCTCCGCGTCGACCAGCCGCTCCGCCACGGATCGCGTCACGAGCAGGTGGTCGATCCGCATCCCGAAGTTCTTGTGGAACATGCCCGCCCGGTAGTCCCACCAGGTGTAGCGACCCGTTTCCGGGTGCACCGCACGATAGGCGTCCTCGAGCCCCCACCCGAGCAATCGCTGGAACGCGGCGCGCTCGGCGGGGGAGACGTGGGTGCCGCCGTGGACGGCCGCCGGGTCCCAGACATCGGCGTCGGTCGGGGCGATGTTGAAGTCGCCGCCGATGACGAGGTCTTCCCTGGGGTCGCAGACCTCCTCGAGCCACTGGCGGAGTCGCTCGTACCAGGCGAGCTTGCCGGTGAAGAACCGTGAGCCCACGTCGCGGCCGTTGGGCGCGTAGATGGAAACGAAGCGAATGCCGCCGCCGACCGTGCTGACCATCCGTGCTTCGTCGAGCGGGTCGAAGTCCTCGTCGCTGATGGACATCGTCGTTCCCGCGCTGCTGTCGCGCACCCCGCCCAACCCGAAGTTGGTGACGAGGCCGCCGCTGACGATCCCCTGCCGCAGCGCGATGGCGACGCCGTTCCAGCGACCCTCGCCGTGGTGGACCAGGTCATAGCCTCGCATCCCGAATGCCATCACCGGGGCGTCGTGGTCCGGCAGCTTCGTCTCCTGCATGAGCAGGACGTCCGGCGCCACGCGCTCGAGCCAGCCCTCGACCGCCTCCTGGCGGGCCTTGAGGGAGTTCACGTTCCACGTCGCGATCCGCATGCGATGAGGGTAGCCGGTCTGCGTCCGTTCGACCGACTACGATGGCCGGGTGACCGGCCCAGACGCCACCGACCCAGCGGTGCTCATCGACGTGATCCGTTCCTCGGTCATCGGCGACGATGAGGCGGTCGCCGGTCCGTTCGGGATCCGCCGTGTGACGTACGCCGATTACACGGCTTCGGGGCGCGCGCTGGCGTTCATCGAGGACTACCTGCGCGACGCGGTGCTCCCGCTGTACGCCAACACCCACACCGAATCGTCCGGGACCGGGCTCCAGACCAGCCGCTTCCGCGAGGAGGCCAGGCGGATCATCCGTGCTGCCGTGGGCGGCTCGGAAGCGCATGCCGTGATCTTCTGCGGGTCCGGGATGACCGGGGCGATCAACCGGCTGGTGGACGTCCTCAATCTGCGCATCCCGAACGACCTCGACGATCGCTACGCGCTTCGGTCACACATCCCTCCCGGCGAGCGACCCGTCGTGTTCATCGGCCCGTACGAGCACCATAGCAACGAGTTGCCGTGGCGCGAGTCGATCGCGGATGTCGTGACGATCGGCGAGGACGCCGACGGCCGGATCGACCTCGCGGGCCTTGAGCGGGCGCTCCTCGAGTACGCCGATCGTCGGTACAAGATCGGGTCATTCTCTGCGGCGAGCAACGTGACCGGGATCCTGTCCGATACCCGGGCCATCTCGATCCTGCTCCATCGACATGGCGCCCGGTCGTTCTGGGACTTCGCCGCGGCCGGTCCGTACGTTCGGATCGAGATGGAACCCCATCGGCCCGGGCCGGATGCCGAGCTCGACTACAAGGATGCGATCGTCCTGTCGCCGCACAAGTTCATCGGCGGTCCGGAGACTCCCGGGATCCTGATCGCCCGGCGGGAGTTGTTCGCCAACCGCGTGCCGGCCGCCCCGGGTGGCGGCACCGTCGCCTACGTCAACCCCGTCCAGCATGCCTACCTGGCCGATCCGGAGCTGCGCGAGGAAGGCGGCACGCCCGCGATCATCGGCTCCATCCGGGCCGGTCTCGCGTTCCAGCTCAAGCAGAACGTCGGCGTGGAGGCGATCCACGCACGCGAGGCGTCGTACCTCGAACGGGCGATCGACGCGTGGGGCGAGGAGTCGTCCATCGGGATCCTCGGCAACCCGGGACTCCCACGCCTCTCCATCGTGTCGTTCACGGTCCGTCATGACGGTCGCTATCTGCACCACAACCTCGTGGTCGCGCTGCTCAACGACCTGTTCGGGATCCAGTCGCGCGGCGGCTGCTCCTGCGCCGGCCCGTACGGCCATCGACTCCTGGGCATCGACATCGAGACGTCCCATGCCTTCGAGCGCGAGATCGCGCGCGGCTGCGAGGGGATCAAGCCCGGCTGGACCCGCGTCAGCTTCAACTACTTCATCAGCGAGGCCGTGTTCGACTACCTCGTCCGGGCGGTGGCCCTGGTCGCCCGCCAGGGCTGGCGCCTCGCGCCGTGGTACCGCTTCGAGCCGGCCACAGGGATGTGGCGCCATGCCGCGGGCACACCGGAACCGCCGCTCTCCCTGCATGACATCCGCTACGGACCGGACGGGTTGCGGTATCCGGCTCACCGACACCGCGAGCCGGAATCGCGCCTGGCCGAGTATCTGGCCGAGGCGGAGCGGATCCTGACTGACCCGATCGCCGTCCTGGGTCCACCACCCGCCCCGGAGCCGCTGGCCGTGGACGCCGACTTCGAGGACCTGCGCTGGTTCTGGCTACCGGAGGAGATCGCCGCCGAGCTCGCGCTCCCTCAGTAGCGGCGTCCGCGCTGGCGTTCCAGGTCGAACGTGGCCGTGTCCGCCATCGCCATGACGGCCATCGTCCCTGCCTGGACCGGGTCGCTCACCACGAGGTCCACGTGGTCCGTGATGGACCCGACCATGTTCAGGGCGATGATCGGGATGCCGACCTCGCGCAGCTCATCCGCCGCGACGCTGATGTCGCCACCCATGATCGAGCCGGCCAGCACGAGCAGGCACGCTCGCGGCAGGTCCGCGACCGCCCGCACGGCCGCGGCGATGTTCGCTTCGCCGACGAGTGGGATCGTGTCGATGGAGATGCGCTCGCCGCGCAGATTGTGCCGGTCCGCCTCGCTGACCGCGCCGAGGGCCACCTGGGCCACCTGTGCGCCCCCGCCGACCACGATGATCCGCTTGCCGAACACGGTGCCGAGCGCGCGGGTCCGGTGGACCGCGCGGACGTTCTCGTCCGACTCGAGCACCCCGACGAGCTCGTCCTCGGTCGTGCCCTCGACCTCGAGCTCGATCTCGACCAGGGCCGGCTCTCCGTCGATGGACCGGACCGTGGCGAGGGTGCGGATGTGGCCGCCGATCCCTGCGGTCGCGGCCGTGATCGCCGCGATGGCGCGGGGCGAATCGACCACGTCGAAACGGATCGCGGCGGTCTGGGTGGCTCGTCGGCGAGACATCGCGGCGTCCGGACGCGTGCGGTGCGGTCGGCCGTCAGCCGAGCGAGCCGCGGCCGGCCGCTCCGGGTCGGAGGTCGCCGACGGTCATGGCCTCCGGCTCCATGCCCCCGGTCGGATCGTGTTCCTCGAACGGGAGTCCGAGACCGGTGAAGGCGTCGCGCGTCGCCGCGGGGTCGGAGGTCGTCAGCATCAGGGCGCCATCCGTGTCCTCGGCGACGCCGACGATCCCGGTGATATTCACGCCGCGATCGGCGAGGGCGGTCGCGACCCGGGCCAGCGACCCCGGTGCATCGTCGAGCTGGACCGTGAACCAGACCGTCACGCGCGTACCTCCGGCTTGTGGGACCTCGATGGTACCCGGTCGCCGCGCTACGCTACGGACGTGGCCGCCCGACTTCCCGATCCCCTCTATCTCGCCATCGGTCGGATCCTGACGCATCGGCGATTCCATCCGATCCATACGCGCCTCTATCGCTGGAGCGGCGGCCGGGGACCCGTCGGGCGAGCCCTCGGCGTGGACATGATCCTGCTCGCCGTCCGCGGGCGACGGAGCGGGGAGCCGCGGACCGTGCCACTGGTCGCGGTACGGGACGGCGCGTCGTGGCTGGTCGTGGGCTCCAATGCCGGCAAGGAGTGGACACCTGGCTGGGTCCACGACCTTCGGCTGGGGCCGGCCGTCGACGTCACCCATCGACGCACCGTCGTCTCGCACGCCGCCCGAGAGGCTGCGCCCCATGAGTACGAGCGATTGTGGGCTGCGGTCGCGACAGCCTACCCCGGGTTCGAGGTCTACCGTGGGAGGACGGCTCGGGCCGTGCCGATCTTCGTCCTCGATCCCATCCCGGCGGATTGACGATGCCGGCGCCGCTGCCAAAGACACCGACCAGGAAGATGCCGGACATCCAGGTGTTCGGGACGGACGACTCCCAGGCCACCCGCGCCGGGCTGCGGTTCTTCCGCGAACGACGCGTGGCGGTGCACTATGCCGACCTCAGGAAACGGGCGATCGCGCCCGGTGAACTGCGGAGGTTCGTCGAGCGGCTGGGCGCGCGCGCCCTGCTCGACGAGACGTCGAAACCGTATCGGGAGGCCGGACTCGAGCACCTGCAGATGGACGACCGTGCCATCGTGGAGCGGCTCCAGCGTGATCCTCGCCTGATCCGGCTGCCGCTGGTCCGGCACGGGAACGAGGTGACCGCCGGCCGCGCCGAGGCGACCTGGGCAGTCTGGCTCAGGCCCTCGGGCGGGTCCGCCAGGCGCTGATCGCGATGATCCCACCGACGACGACCAGGATCGCGCCGATGGCCGCCCAGCGCAGGTCATCCACCATGAAGCTCGAGCCGCGCAGCACCCCGAGGCCCTGGCCGATCCACACCAGCCCCACCGCCAGCATCGCCAGGGCCACGATCACCCGTCCGCGCATCAGCACCTCCCGGGTGGCATCCTAGCGACGTGGCGGACGAGATTTCGGGCCAGGAAGGTCGCCGCGTGGGGCGCTTGCGGGTGACGCCGAGCGCGTCCGCGCGGATGCGGCACGACGACAGGGCCACCGAGGACGAGAAGCTGTTGGAGCGCCGGGTCTCGCCGGCGTTCCTCGACACCGACCCGTGGCGCGCCCTGCGAATCCTGTCGGAGTTCGTCGACGGCTTCGACGCCATGGCGACGGTCGGCCCGGCCGTGACCGTCTTCGGCTCGGCCCGCACGCAACCCGACAGCCCGATGTACGAGCTCGCTCGGACCATCGGCCGCAAGCTGGCAGAGGCCGGGTACGCCGTCATCACGGGCGGCGGGCCGGGCACCATGGAGGCTGCCAACCGCGGATGCCGGGAGGGTGGCGGCCTGTCCGTCGGGTGCAATATCGAACTGCCCCACGAGCAGTCCCTCAACCGCTACGTGGACCTCGGCGTGGAGTTCCGCTACTTCTTCGCCAGGAAGACGATGTTCGTCAAGTACGCGGACGGATTCGTGATCCTGCCCGGCGGGTTCGGGACGATGGACGAGCTGTTCGAGGCGTTGACGCTGATCCAGACGGGCAAGGTCAGGCATTTCCCCGTCGTGCTCGTCGGGTCCGCCTACTGGTCCGGGTTGTTGGACTGGATCCGTGGGACGCTCATCCCGAACGGATCCGTCTCGCCCCAGGACGTCGCGCTGCTCCACGTGACGGACGATCCGGACGAAGCGGTGGATTTCGTGCGCACGTATGCCGACGACTCCAGCGGGCCCGCCGACGACCCGGATCCCGGCGCGAGCCGATCACGACCATAGCGACGTTCAGTCGACGGTCGCTGGTCCAGCCCGGGCGTCCGGTGGGAGCGCCACCTCGATCCGCCCGCCCGTGACCCGGACCGGGTAGTAGCGAAGGCGGCGGACGCGGGTGAGCCGCCGGGCCTCCGCCTTCTTCCCGGGTGGATCGGTCTTCGGCTCGCGACCGGCCGGCGACCAGGTCGGGTGGTAGGTCCCGTCCGGTCGGAGCCCGCCGGTGGTCGGCATCTGGACCGGGTCGCCGTCGACCAGATCGAAGCGACCCTCGTGCAGCGGGCAGGCGACGACGCAACCGTCAAGACTCCCCAGCGACAGTGGCGCGGCCATGTGCGGACAACGGTCATCCGTGGCAACGACACCCCGGTCCGTGTGGACGAGCAGGACGTCCAGGTCGCCCCGGCTGATCCTCCGCATCTCCCCGACGGGAAGATCCTCGGCGTCCAGCACGGGCTGGAACGCGGGTGCCGACGGATCGACACCCGGGGCGAGGAGGTGCGGCGGGTAGATCGCCGGGCGGAGCGGCACGCCGGCTAGTCGCTCGCGCTCGTGAATGCCGCCGGGGCCTCGGCCACCACCGTCGTGCGCTCCGAGCTGGCGACCGGGGCATGCGCGTCGCCGTGCCGCGACCGGAGCGGGAGTTCCCGCATCGCGATGGCAGCCACGAAGGCCAGGACGGTGGTCAGGATGCCGACCTGGAAGCTGGCCGAGACAGCGAGGCTGAACGCCTCGTGGATCCCCTCGACGATGGCCGGGATCAGTGGCTTGATGGCGTCCTGGAAGGACGGCGGGATGAGCGTCAGGATCTGGGCGCCAAGATCCCCCCCGACCCCGATCAGGTCGTCGATCGCGCCCACGCTCGAGCCGGCGAACTGGGCCACGACGGGCTCCGGCACGCCCGCCGTCGTCAGCTGACCCGGCAGCTCCTCGACGAGTCGCGTGGCGAACACGGTGCCGGTGATGGCCAGGCCGATGGAGCCACCGATCTGACGGAAGAAGGTCAGGTTGCTGGTGGCCACGCCGAGCTGGCTGAACGGGACCGCGTTCTGGACGACGATCGTGAAGACCGACAGGGTCGGGCCGATGCCGACACCGGTGACGAACATCCACAGCCACAGCATGGGCAGCTCCGTGGTGGCGCGGATCTGGGACATGAGCGTCAGACCGACGGTCATCAGGGCCAGCCCGACCAGGATGATCGCCTTGTAGCGGCCGGTCTTCGACACGAGGATGCCGGACACGATCGAACTGCCGATCAGGCCGATCAGGAGCGGGAAGAGCTGGTAGCCCGACTCGGTGGCGCTGGACCCGTTCACGAACTGGAACCAGCGCGGCAGGAAGATGATCGCCCCGAAGAAGCCGAAGCTGACCAGGAACGTCGAGACGATGGACGACGTATAGGTCCGGTTCCGGAACATCCCGAGGGGGATGATCGGCTCCTTGGCTCGCGATTCGATGAACACGAACACGGCCCCGAGTACGGCGGATGCGGCGATCAGGCCGCCGACCCAGGGGTCATCCCAGGTTGCCGACTGCTTGTTCGTCAATCCGACCAGCAACATGCTGATCGCGACGGTGAAGACGATCGCGCCCGGGATGTCCAGGTTGCGCGAGGCGTTCGGTCGCTTGACGGTGGGGAGCAGGCGGCCGAGGACGAACAGGCTGACGAGCCCGATCGGGATGTTGACGTAGAAGATCCAGTGCCAGCCGACGGTGTCCGTCAGGATGCCGCCGAGGGCCGGGCCGATGATGAACGAGATGCCGAAGACGGCCCCGAAGAGACCCTGATAGCGACCGCGCTCGGCCGGCGTGAAGAGGTCGCCGATGACCGCCAATGCGATCGGGAAGAGCGCGCCGGCGCCGATGCCCTGCACGCCTCGGAAGATGATGAGCTGCGCCATGTTCTGGGACAGGCCCGAGAGGGCCGAGCCGATCAGGAAGATCGACACGCCGATCATGAGCATCGGCTTGCGGCCGTACAGGTCGGAGAGCTTGCCGTAGAAGGGGACCGTGATCGTGGACGTCAGCAGGTAGATGGTGACGACCCAGTTGTAGTACTCGTTGCCGCCGAGGTCCGTCACGATCTGCGGCAGCGCCGTACCGACGATCGTCTGGTCCAGCGCGCCCAGGAACAGGGCCAGCAGGACGGCGCCCAGGATCTCCAGCTTGGCGCGGTGGCTCAGCCCCAGGGCCGGGTCTTCGGCGAGGGATGGCGTCTGCCCTCCCGTCTCGATCGGGAAACTCTCCATGGGCGGTTCAGGTCCTCCGGCGGTCGGTCGTGTGGTCGTGGTCCGTGGCCCCGGGCGTGGCGGCCACGGCCGCCAGGGCATCACGCAGGTCCGCGGTGGCGCGGGCGATGCCGTCCAACTGATCCGGATCGAGCCGATCCAAGACGGCTCGCAGGGTCTCGGCACGGAGCACCTCGACCTCGTCGAGGATGCGGCGCCCGGCCTTGGTGATCCGAACGAGGACGACGCGCCGGTCGTCCGGCACGCGGACGCGCTCCACGAAACCGCGCTCCTCCATGCGGTCGACGAGCCCGGTGGCGTTGGACAGGGAGACGTCGATCATCTCGGCAAGCCGGCTCATCGGCATGTCGCCGTGGCGGTCCAGCATGGACATGACATGCAGCTGCGACATACTCACGCCGATGCGCAGGAGCCGCTCGCTGCCGATGCAGCGCAGCTCCGCCATCGCGGCGCGAAAG